>Ga0169931_10003711_pt1 | contig 24098 bp, 25 predicted proteins | sample Kivu_15m_20L_FD_129675 | JGI IMG/M metagenome (GOLD analysis project Ga0169931, IMG submission 129675) | Freshwater microbial communities from Lake Kivu, Western Province, Rwanda to study Microbial Dark Matter (Phase II) - Kivu_15m_20L... | ecosystem: Environmental > Aquatic > Freshwater > Lake...
GTCCAAGATCAATTGATGCATCAAATGCTGCATCTGTCCAAAGATCTTGTTCTGCACGTTGTTCTAATACAGCGCGATAAACCACAGCACCAATTGCAGCAGCGGTTCCAAGTAGAAGAATCGCACCTAGTGTTTTTGCCATGACTTAATCATCTCATTTCATTGTTTTTTCAAACGTGGGCCTAGGAGGACTTGAACCTCCGACCTCATCCTTATCAGGGATGCGCTCTAACCACCTGAGCTATAGGCCCAAAAAATAAAACAAACAGAAGCCCTAGGTTATCGAATAGGAGATAAAGCCTTTACTAAGACCTTTAGTGCACTTCGGGGGGAAGAAAAAACCATTAAGAAAGATTGCATGATGGCATGCAATCTCACGGTTAAAGCCAGTTGAGCAAGGATTGCTCCAGTTTTCCAATTCTTTCGTCTAGCAATTTCAAGAGCATTTTTATGACATAAGAATTCTTCATCAAATCTACAAATTGATTTGGCATACAAACTTGATGCGCTTTGATCATGTCTTCTATAGCCCAGAACTTTCTCATTTATAAAAGCAATCTGTTTATCATCTCCGAGTAAGCGAATAAGAATATCTAAATCCATTGCCGTATGAAAGTCTCCTGAGAATTTATATTCGCGCACTAGGTTAGTTCTCCAAACAATGGCTGGAAAATACAACCAATCCCCTAACATCAGATTTCTAAATATTTTTGGATTCTTAAATAGTTTTGATTTACCTATTCGAGGCCGTAACATTCTCTTTACAAAATCAGGCAACGCTCGTACTTCGGTATTGTTTTTATCAATCACTGAAACGTCAAACCCAATAACAGCAACTTTCAAATCACTATTTAGTTCTTTACTTATTTTCGAAGTAGGATCACTTACAAATATGTCATCTGAACCACAGATTTGGGTAAAAATTCCACGAGATTTATTTATGCACTCATTAAAATTACCAGCAATTCCTAGCCTTGCTGAATTTCTTAGATACTCAACTCTTGGAAATTCTTTAACTAAGCTTTCTAAATTTGCATCAGATGATGGATCTTCAATAACGGTTATAGGAACTTCTACAGGCAAGTATTTAACGGCTGATTCCAAAGTTTGTCGAAGATATGGGCTTTTGCCAAAAGCTGGAATCATTACATGCAATAAAGGTTGGTTCATCTTCCTAGTAATGCTACTTTGACACATATAGTTGAACGTGAAACCTGCCTAGTTTGTGGAGTTGAAAGAGTCACTATTAATAAATAGTTCCCTTTTCGCCGTAATTCCAGCATTCAACAAAGAAGCCATATAGGGTTGCATCTTAGATTTAATACTGCAGGAAGTGTCTAAAATCAAGTGCTAGTCGTAAGTGGTGAAAATAGAGATTCACAAAGAAATTTAAAATGTTCCCGTGGACTAGACTGGTTATGTGTACAGGTGAGACCCATTAAAATACGGCAAAAGGTAATGTATCCAAAACATTTATTTAAATTACTTAAATTATTTAGTCTAAAGCAGGCCAATATCTTGAAATTATCAGATTAAAATACAAAAAGATGAATTTTATCTTTAAAATAATGAATCCAAATCTAAAGCCAAAGCGTTGTCTATGATACTTGGTTAATCTCTGAGATTTGAAAAGATGGGATTTAAGCCTGGGGTTTTAAAAGTCACACATTATTGACGAGGATTATTTAAGTAAGGCTTTTCCTTTAAATTTGAGAGTATAGGTGGCTTTGAGTTGATGATTAGTTTCGCGGTGGTTGATATGTCAATATTAAGAATAGATTTATTGTACTAAACACAGCACTTCTAGTAGTGATTCGGTTACGCTAAGATTAATGAACTGGACTCAAAATTTTGGTCAGAATTATCGTGAAGGAATATCTCTTTAATGAATTACATTACAACGCCATTAAGAGGTAACTCTCTATCAAACGCATCAAAACTTGCACTTGGATCTGCGCAGTTTGGTTCAATGTATGGAGTGACTAATAAATCAACATTTATAAGCCAAAATGAAACTTGCAGAATTTTAGAGTTGGCGTTTAATTCAGGTATCTCTTATGTAGATACAGCTAGGAGTTATCTTGATAGTGAGTCATTTTTAGGAAAATGTGGGGTAAGTAAATTCAATATTATTTCAAAAATTCCAGATATCCCAGCCTCAATTATAGATATAAGAAAATGGATCCATGGTGAATTTAATAAAACGCTCTCCGAACTTAATTTGTCGAGAATCTATGGACTACTTTTCCATAGTAGTAAAAACTTACTTTCAAGTAATAGTGAAGAAATGATAAACGCGGTTAAAGAATTAAAGGAATTTGGCTTTGTGGATAAAATTGGCATTTCTGTTTACAGCCCTGAAGAGTTAGGCCTCATTTATAATAAGTTTAAGTTTGACTTGGTGCAACTTCCCTTAAATGTTTTTGATAGGCGTTTTGAAGATTCTGGTTGGCTCGATACTCTATCTCGTGCAGGAGTAGAAATTCACGCTCGGTCAATTTTTCTTCAAGGCCTACTCACCATCCCAAAGGATGATATTCCATTTAAATTTAGAAAATGGTCTCGTTATTGGGATAATTATCATGAATTTTTAAAGAAAAATCATTTAAATACTTTAGATCTTTGTTTAAGTTATCCCTTGAGTCTCCCGCAAATTGAAAAAATTGTTGTTGGGATTAATTCAGTTAATCAGCTTAGAGATTTAATCAAGTCTGTGAATAAAGAATTGTTTCCTGTAAACTCTTCAGAGTTGAAGTGTGATGAAAAGCTCCTTATAGATGCATCTTTTTGGGACAAAATTTAGTTCTTTAAGTAAATTAGGGTCAACTTGCTTCCTCAAAAAATATAATCAAAATAACTTTCACTAATCTTAAATAGTGTATAATAATCCTGTGTACAATAATCGCTATGAGAATTCAACTGAGCAGTTAAAGCGCGCAGAAATTATAATACCTCTAGGTTCACAAACTTTTAGCAAATCTAAAGTAGTTTACCCAGTCGGTATTTCTCCTCTTTTCGCACAAAAAGCTAAAGGTTCGTATGTTTGGGACATTGATGGAAATAAGTATTTAGACTTAGTCAATTCACTGGCGGCTGTGACCTTAGGACATAGAAATAAGCGTGTAGATCGTGCGGTTAAAAAACAGATGAAAAGAGGGGTTGTTTTCTCTTTACCCGGAGTACTTGAATCTGAGGTCGCTGAATTGATTGTTCAAACAGTACCATCTGCTGAAATGGTGAGATTTGCAAAAAATGGTACTGATGCAACTTCTGCGGCTATAAGAATAGCGCGGGCTTACACGAATCGTGATCACATTGCTTTCTGTGGATACCACGGCTGGCAGGATTGGTATATTGGCGCAACAAATAGAAATAAAGGGGTTCCTCAAGAAGTTTCTGAATTAACACACAAATTTATTTATAATGATTTAAAATCTTTAAAAGATATTTTTGAATTCTATCCCAATAAAGTAGCTTGCGTAATTATGGAACCAATGAATTCACAATATCCAATCAACAATTTTCTGACTGAAGTGAAAACGATATGTCAAAAGTATGGAGCAGTTCTAATCTTTGATGAAACAATCACGGGTTATAGATTCAACAAAGGTGGTGCCCAATCGGAGTTTAATGTGATTCCAGACTTAACAACACTCGGAAAAGGCATTGCAAATGGATACCCCCTGTCTGTGGTAGCTGGTAAGAAAGAATTGATGATGGAAATGGAAAATATTTTCTTCTCAGGGACGTTCGGTGGAGAATTGCTTTCCCTTGCAGCCGCCAAGGAGGTAGTCACTATGCACTTAAAACATAATATTTCACTTCAATTAACTGAAATCGGTAAAAAAATTAGTCTTGGAGTTGAAAAACTAATCCTTGAACATAATTTGGATTCCGTGCTAAAAATTTCAGGGCACCCTACTTGGAAATTTCTTAACTGGTCAGCTATTAACGACATGGATATAGCAACAATAAAAACGTTTTTTCTTCAACAAATGTTTAGTGTCGGAATGTTAGTTTCATCTACTCACAATTTGAGTTTAAGCATAACCGATAGGCAAATTGAATTTATTCTAAATTCGTATAACGCTGTTTTTGGAGATCTGCGTAATGTCCTTGAAGATGGTACTTTAAAGGATAACTTACACGCGGATCCAATAAAACCTATTTTTAATCTTCGATAAAAGCATGGGTGCTTAGTTCGTTAGGTCCTAATATAATTGGACTCATAACAAAATTTTTAAAGTAGGGTCTGCCTGTCTTTTCGTAGTTGACCCAATTTCAAATACAAAATTTAAGTGTAGAGTATTATCCTTCTTGCTAAATGATAAACGATCTTATTCATTAAATGTATTTGTAGATTAGACAATATTAGAGTAAAATACAGAAATGGAGATTAGTGAACAATTTTCAGAATTATTTTTGGATTTCAATTCAGAAGAAAGATTGAGAAATAATGCCTATGGATTAAAAGTCTCTCATGCCCAATCATTATGGACAAAATTTTCCAGTACGCTTAGCAAGAGTGACATTTCTGAGATATACAGCGTTAGATATTTTGCTGAGAATTTAACTTATGTTCACATTGGATTAGACTCTAGTGAATATTTTTTACATCCTTTGAGAGTTGGGGCTTTAGCAGGTTTATCAAGCCCACAAAAAAAAGTTCTAAACGCTACGGTAGGTCTTTTACACAATGTTTATGAAGTGACTTCTGTTAGTCAAATTGACATAATCAAAAACTTTAGTGCCAGTGTTAGCGATGCTGTTTTGAAACTCACTATTAATCGAGAATTTCAATTAAATAATGCTTACTTAGAGGAGTATTACTCAGAAATTAACAATCTGCCTTTTAATCTTGGAATGATTAAAGTTCTAGATAAAATTGATAATCTCTACACATTGGAATCAACGGCTACTCCAGTCCAAAAAATGAAATACATGGAAGAAATAAGAAACTTCGTGGTACCTTTATGCGATAATGTTTCACCACATCTTTCGGAAACACTAAAATCTATAGTATTACATTTAGAATCGGCGTGAGAGGTATTTTATGAATGCAGTGATTCTAGGAGGAAGTAGGGGGGTTGGGTTTGCTATTGCCAAACAACTTGCCGACACACATTCAAGTATTTGTATAGTTTCCAGGAATCAAGCGAATTTAGATGAAGCTAAATCAACTTTGTCTAATTCTAAGTCTAATGTTTTAACCTACAAGGGGGATGTTTCGAGCCCAACTTTTATTTTGGGTTTATCCAAATTCTTAAAAGATTCACAATTCTTAAATGTTGATACTTTAATTTGTAATGCGGGTGGGCCACCGCAGAAATTTTTTTTGGAAACCACAGAGGAAGACTGGAGTTCGGTTCTCGAAACATCTTTACTCGGTCAGATACGTACCGTCCGAGAATTTCTGAGGGACATGGTTGCTACAAATTTCGGGAGAATTATTTTTGTCAGCTCTACAATTGCTAAAGAACCTTCTCCTAACATGGTTCTTTCTGCGACGGCGAGAGCAGGGCTAAGCGCCTTTGTAAAAGCGGTTTCCTCCGAATTTGCAAAGTTTAATATTACTATGAATGTGATATGTCTTGGAGGAGTACTTACAGATCGACTTGATGCTTTAATTGACGATTCTGCAGCTCGAAGTAAATCTACTAGCGAACAAGTTAAATCACAGTGGGCCGAAGGAATCCCTATCGGCCGCTTCGCTACTCCAACAGAAATTGCAAATTTGGTAACCTTTTTGGTTTCACCAAAAGCAAGTTATATAACTGGTACTTCAATTTCCATAGACGGAGGAATTACAAAGGCATACTTTTGAAAGATTTTCAACCTGATTATTTTTCTTCAACTATCGAAAATTCGTATCCTTATAAATTCTTAAACTCAAAGATTGCATTTAACGAACTTCATAAAAACTATAGAGATCTAGAAAATATCACCCAAATTAGTAGTGTTTCTGGTTACGGAGTTAATTCACAAAATATTAAAATAGTCGCAAAAGGTCAATCCTATTTACTCAAATTTTGGAACTCCCCTGATATCAACCGAATAAATGAAGTTTGTCAAATTTTAAATCATGTTAATAGAGATGACATAAATGCGCCTCTCCCCATTTATAATTGCGACTCAAATTACACTTCTAACATCGAAAGTAAGGTTGCAACTTTATTTACGTTTATTGAAGGTTCAGTTTTCACGCCAAAGTTTTTTGACCTACCAAACTACTTTTCCGAAGTTAATAAGTTATTCGTAAGCTTAAAAAATTTTATTTATGAAAAAAATAAGTTACCAAAATTGCTTGACGTGGATGCCATGTCTTTTTCCATAACTAAACTATGTGAAAACAAGAACTCATATTTTTATGATAATTATTATGAAAGTATGAAAATCCTGACGAAAATTAAGAGCCAATTGTTGGAATCTTTGGACACATACTCAAAACAGTTCATGTTTACGCAAATTCAATATTCGCATTATGATTTACATCCAAAAAATATCCTACAAATATCTAAAAATAACTTTGCATTTCTAGATTTTGAATCATGCGATATGTATGACCCTAACCTTGCGTGGGGGTTTTCTTTAATAAAAATTTTACGGCAAGTTTTGGTTGACTCACAGGACCCAAAACTACCTGCAAAGATAGGTCCTAGTTCCCTAGAATTAATAAAAAATTTACCTTTTGCTGAGATGCTACTTGTTGATTTACTGCCAATTTTTGGGAGAGTTGAAATCATGCGCCGTTTGACATATATAGCAAATGCGTATGAAAACGGTAATTCGACAGAATGGATTTCTATGTTCCCTATTCAAATACAATTACTTAGAGAAAGTTTAATTATGTTTGATCAGTTGAAGTAAAACGGAAATGAGGTTACGATTGAAACTAATTCTACTTTCTTATAAATCTTTATTTTAGTTAAACCTTAATAAATCTTCTCTGTGTAGCTTAATTTTTCGCATTGAATAATTTTTCTACTAAATGCATGTCTTCCATCTCGTCGACATCGATTGCTGCATATTTTGGTAAAACAAATGGTCTGTAAGATATATTCCTAAAACTAATATCAGATTCAAGAAAGCTTTCATATTTATATATGGCGAAGCAACCCGCATCAAAATACGTGACTTCAAAGTCTTGGGAGTTCTTCTTTATGTCAATCATGTTTCTTGGCACAAGCCTAGAATTTTTGTCGATATTTAGAGCCCATTCTATTGGTGTATTAAATTTTGTAACAGCTAAAAGCGGGTCGTTCGCGTCATGTCTTAGGAATTCAATCGACGCTCCTTTTAACTCTTCGACGGAAATTAAACAAGCGGTCGCGCTATAAAGCCATAACTCATCGTAATAATTTCCCAACTGATACTGTTTCTCAACTTCATATTTAAGTACATCGATTAATGGCGTTTGGTCTTCAGATAACGAGGTGGGTCTTAAAGAATTTTGTTTAATTCCTTCTGTTTGACATAATTTTAAGATTTCTGGACTATCTGTTGAAACTAAAATATCGGTAAACAAATCTGATTTTTTTAATATCTCTATAGTACGTAAAATTATAGGCTTACCTTGAATGGGGAATATGTTTTTATTTAAAATTCTTTTTGAACCAGACCTTGCGGGTACAATAACTAACCTTCGACGATTAAGCATCCTTTTTACTCCTAGGTTAGTTAAAAAATTTTATAGAGCATTCAATATTTACTATGAAATAATATCCCAATTCAATGGTGTGCCCCGCTTAATTGATTTATTTACTTTCTTTCCGATGAGAATATCGATGTACTTTATTTTCAAACCAAGACCAGGTCTAATCGCCTTAACGTTATCGTGACTCAATACTTCACCTTCGTTTATATCCTTAATCGCATACAAGGATCTCCTGTATTTGATTGATTTAAGTTCAGATTCCGTGGGGCCGTATTTTACTTCTCCTTTAGATAACCAAGTCGACTTGACCTCTTCAACTAATTGCTTCATTGATTGGGGGATCATCGAAAATTCACTATCTATTGCTCCGTCATTAACATCAAGACTCAAATGTTTCTCAATTACCGAAGCTCCGTACGCAATACTCATGATGGCACCACCAATGCCAATGCTGTGGTCTGAAAAACCAACTTCGCATCCAAACGTTTCTCTCATATGTGCAATTGTCTCCAAATTTAACTCTTCAGGTTTTGCTGGATATGAAGCTGTACATTTTAACAAAACTATTTGCGCGCAACCTGAAGTTCTTGCAGCCGTTATTGCTTCATCAATCTCAATTAACGAAGCCATACCGGTAGAAATTAATAATGGTTTTCCTGTTTCAGAGACTTTGCGAATTAATGGTAAGTCAGTGACTTCTGAAGAAGCAATTTTAAAGCAAGGAACATCTAATTCTTGCAAGAAATCTACTGCAGTTGCATCAAAAGGTGAACTAAATGCAATTAAATTTAATTTATTTGCTAAATCAAAAATTTCTTTGTGCCATTCCCAAGGCGTTTGTCCTTCTTTATAAAGGTCAAATAAACTCCTCCCGTTCCAAAGACCCCCCACGTTTATTTTGAATTCGTTTACATTCATGTCGAGTGTCATTGTTTCGGGCTTGTAAGTCTGTAACTTAATTGCATCGACCCCGCACATAGATGCAACCTCTACAAGTTCTAAAGCTTTTTGAAGCGAACCTCCATGGTTGCCTGATAATTCAGCAACGATAAATGGTGGTGCGTTTAAACTAATTTCTCTTCCAGATATTTTCACGACTGTCATAATTTAAACTACAATACACTTAAAAAGTTATACCGTGCTCGGATAAAACAATTTTTATAAGAGGGTAATTTAGTATTTCGATGGTCTGGTCTGGAGTAAAAGAGACATTGAACTCGCCTTCAAGAGTCAATACTAATTCAAGATGCTTCAATGAGTCCCATAACGGAACTGTATCTACAGAAGTATTTTCGTTTATTTCTGATTCATCAATTTTTAAACACCGACTTATTACTTCCTTTAACCTCAGTTCATTTTGATTCATTAACTATCTCCTTAACGTTATCTATCACCTTAACATATTTTGGACCGTGATATTTCGTTTCATTAATTGCGAATTCAAAGTACTCATGATCTCCATATTTAACGGATATAAAATTTTGTTTTTTGTAGTACCCTGACACTTGATCATTCTTCGCAGTACGGATAAATTGCCCCTTAACGATTTTAAATTTTTGTGCTGCAGCATAATTCTTGATTGCGCTCATAAAGGCGTCCTCAATGCCCCGACCTAGAGCTCTACAACTCAGGATTAGATTTTCAATGTGTAGAGATTCAGAGTCACTCTTAAGGATTGCAATACCCACCAACCCTAAATCAGATACTTTATCTTTAGCTCTTAATATAAAAATTCTATAATTATTGTTGATCATCATTTGGTTAATATGTGCTTCGCTGAGTCTTATTGTTGTTAAATTAAACTGATTTGTCTTTTGAACTAATTGATGAATTCTATTCAAGTTTTCAATACTTGCTCTATTTATTTCTACTTCAATTCCTAAATTGTTAAGAAAGTCATCATATGACTGACTTGCGCCAAGGATCTTAACCCTCTCGTTATCATCTTTGTAAGTTTGATTTCTTTTAAAATCCTCTTCCGTTAAGTTGATGGTGTCAAAAAGCCCACTGAGTATTAAATCTTCACAAAATAAATACTCATTACCCTTAAAATTAATCACAGTCACTTCAGGTAATAATTCATTTACCAACTTGCATTCATATTCACTGTCATCAATAAAAACGATGCTATCTAGACCAATATTTAATTGCTCTGAGATTTTTTTTATGTTATCCGCTTTATTTTCCCAATTAATTTTCCAAGCTGACAGATACTGAGGTTTTAGTAGATTTCTTTCATCACTTTCTAGAATATCCAAAATAAACTTTTCGTCATTTTTGCTTGCCAAAGCAATCAAGGTTCCGCCAGCATGCAAATTTAATGCCATTTGTTGAATTTCGTTATAGAATGACTTAATTCCCTCTTCTCCGCTTACCCCATTCCACAAAACGTTATCGCAATCTAGGATTAAGCATTTCTTTCTGGTAAAGAGGTATGAGCTAATAATTCTAGATATTTCAACACTGATTGCGCTCATCCCATCAACACTAAATGGATTTTGTGATACTTTCCACATTCTTAAGTCAATAGATTTTTTGCCGCCTGTTCTAAAACAGATGTTAAATACGTCTAGAACGGTTACACTCTCAAATTCTTGCGCTAAAGTCTTTATCTTTGAATTTAGCTTTAGAATTGCTTCTATTTGACTAGGTTCAGATTTTGCATCAGCAAGCCTTTTTAGCGGATGATTTGGGATAGGAAAGGTGTTTACAATAATAGGTAATTTTGTTTTTTTTCTTAAAACAGTCAATAAATCTTTATAAAATTGCGCTACTCTTTCAATTTCTATTGATATATCCTTAGAATTATATAAAAGAAAATCTTTTTCTAAAATAGGACTCAGATTTTGCAAAACATTAAAAATTAAAACAAAATCTATTTCATTTTCATCGAATTCCATTTCAAAAGCGTTTTGGGCAACGGTATCAAAACCCCCCAAACTTACTTTAAGTTCTATCCCAAAGGTGGCTGAGTCTACGGTTATGAAAGGTAACAGCGGTTCAACCGTGAAATTTCTCAAAATTTGAATTTTTATTTTCTTTAGATCACTTGCCTCCTCGGAACTTTTCAATAAAGAATCGTAGGCCTCCATATAAGACTTATAGTCTCTCTTTTGTTTATGAATTTCTAAATTCATTTCTTCATTTCTGTTGTTTTTAAAGCCATATATCTTCTAAGATTACTTTTTACTTAAAATGCAACAATAATTGACTGTTACAAGTTCTTTTTCGCAAAGCTCTTCAGGTACATTTTCGGCTGGAATGACCTCTTCCTCAACAATATTTAGGCCTGCTTTTTTAATCAGGTCGCGTATTTCTTGAGAATTGTGGAAATGGTAAATGTGATCAATCGCTGGTGCGTTTGAGCAAGTTGTCATAAATATATAACCCTCTTCGGTAATTAAATTAGAGGCTTGTTTTAAGAAATCTAATGGATTTTCAACGTGCTCCAGCACTTCTCCCATTGTAAGAAAATCAAATGAATTATTTCCAAACTTTATGTCCAGGAAGTCCCCTAAAATTGCCTCATACCGATTTTCACTAATGTTAAAACTGCATAATAATTCTTTCGATACTTGCAACGATGTACTACTTATGTCCACAATTTTTGCCTTAGCCCCAGGAAATTTTTTTAATACTTCGGCCGCAAACAAACCGTGACCAGGCGCGACATCTAGATAGTTGTCGCAAGTTAAGTAGTTATTTATAAATTTTTGAAAAAATTTGTACATTCTGAAGTGATTCGGCCATAGTAAATATGATAAACATAATCCAATCATGTAATACCTCATAACTTCGGGCTTATCGTAAACATCACTTTTTGCATTTGCTGCATTGTCTAGTAAGTATTTTCCCGTTTTTTTAAATCGTATTTGTTCCTTTAAAAAATCTGTGGTCATTCTGTTGTATGCTTTCGCGGAATCGTAAAAGTTTTGCTCATTTTGGAAAAAAGAGTTTTTTAGTGATTTGCATATTCTTTCAGATTCAATCCAATAATCTTCATTTTGATTTTCCAAAAAAATTGAAATTCTTTTTTTTTGGAGTGGGTTCAAAATTGATATGGCTTCAATAACTTTATAAAATTCGGGGAAACTTTTTGCCCTCGTTGATTCTTTACTCTCCACTAGTCCATTACCATTCCACCGTCAATTCGGTAATTTTGCCCAGAAATATGATCTCCTCCGGGTGTCAATAAGAAGGCTGTTAATTCCGCAATATCCGTTGGCTCGGCAATGCGGCGAAGTGGTGTTTGCATTTTCGTCATTAATTTAACTTTTTCTGGAATAGTCGAATTCATAATTGTATTAGTCATTCCAGGGGAAATGACATTAATTTTTATATTTTGTGGTCCAAACTCTACAGCGAGACATTTTGCTGCTGAAACAATAGTCGACTTTGCAACAATGTATCTAAATTGATTTATTGGAGGTGTGCCAGAAGTATATGCACTACCTACGAGAACAATGTTGCCTCCTCCATTTTCAATCATGCGTGGAATTAATCTTTGTAAAATATCGAAAATAGATTTAAGATTAATGTCAATTTGTAATTGAACGTCTTCCCATCTAAGTTGATCAAAAGAAATAGGTGAATTTTCTGGCGACGCGCAATGAATTAAAGCATCAACGTTTAAACCTTTTAAAATAATCTGATTTAGTAATTCCTCAACCCCTTTATGACTTGAGAGATCGGCTTGGATAATCTCAGCGTTTCCATGGTCTTTATTTATTTCAGCTGCAATTTCTTTCGCTTTATTTTCATCTGAGTAGTAATGAATTAGAACCGAATTACCGCTCTTAGCAACAGACTTAGAGACTTCACTTCCGATTCCACCACTAGCTCCTAGAATTAAGACTGTCTTTTTTTTCACCATGGTGGGCTCCAAACTATTTTTTTTTTCGTGTAACATTTTAACTTTAGACTCACCCCTAATTATAACTTCACCCTTGGAGTTGATCACTCTAGTTTCCAAGACTATTAATCTAGCCACAATTGATTTTTGCTTAACTTCTCCTTCAATTTTAATCGTTTCCCCAGCAAAAACTGGTGAAACAAATTCGAGTGATAATCCAATCCAAAGTGACCCTGGCCCAGGTAGAAGCGTACCAATCAGCGTCGAAATGAATGAGGCCGAAAGCATTCCGTGTGCAACTGGTGAAGGATAGCCGAACTCGGCCGCAAAACTAGAATCAATATGAAGAGGGTTAAAGTCTCCTGTTAAATTAGCGAAAGTCTCAATGTCTGATTTAGAAATCTTTCGCGAAAAGCTTGCTTTTTGTCCAACTTGAATTTCTTCAAACAAGATTTGTTTAAAGTTACCCATATAACCTTTTCTTTTAACTCTTATTTTGCATTGTAGTCTAACTCTCCCAAAAATTAATCAGGCTGCACCTAACCTCATAAATCTTAGTTACTCGAGACTTATTTCATCCATGTAGCTTTAAACAAATCGTGTGACTTCTTATCAGAGCCTTGTTGATATATACTTCCTAGTTTTATTCCTAGAGTAGTTTGATTTAGATATGTATACTTATAATCAGTGTTACATGGGAGTGAAAGGAAAAAATGTGGGAGCTTTTTTAGTTAATTTTATAAAGACTCATGCTCCGAAAGTGATCATTGTTAACTACATTAACTTCTCATTGCGTAGAAATGATTTAAACCCAGAACTCAAACTTATGCTAAACCATTTTAGACGTTCAAAATTATATCAAAAAGTCTCAAGAATGTGGCTACATCTTATGTACATTCATATAAAACGATTAGTAGACGCGAAATCCCTTACTGATATTACAAAGAATTACTGTATTCGAATAAATGATTTAAATCAGTTTAGATATTTTCATGGTAGTGAATTAGAAACAATTACAGATAAGAATTTAATTTGTACAGTTTACATGCACAATTATGTTAAAAAACATTTCGGCAAACAAAGTCTTGAAAAAGCAATTGTTTCTGAAGGGAGTTTAGTGGAATTTCCGCAATTAATTGACGGTTATTTTTACTCTCAAGATTCTTTACAGAGTGTTTGTGAAATTGAGTGGATTAAGAAAAAGGTTTCAATGACTGAATCGCGGATTCTCGAGTTTGGTGCCGGTTACGGAAGACTGGCCAAAATATTATTTTCTGCGGGGGTGGGTGCACTGCAGTACCTTGTTGTCGACATACCGCCAGCTCTCTTTATCAGCCAAAGCTACTTGACTGCAACCGCACAGAATAAAACTGTCTTTAAGTTTCGTCCGTTCAAAGATTTTAATAAAGTGCAAAAAGAATTTAATGAAGCTCAAATCGCATTTATTACTCCAGACCAACTAAATTACCTTCCTGAATCTATGTTTGACATCGCCATAGGAATTAATTTTTTTCAAGAAATAATCCTTGAGCAAATAAAGGATTACTTTGAAGAAGTTGATCGACTTGCCAAATATTTGTATCTAAAAGCTATGGATCTTCCACAAAATTATTACGAGGAGACTTTAATTCCTCTCGCTTTATACCCAATTCCTCAACACTGGAAATTAATTGATTCACAGCTTACCCCTTTTGCGAAAACTTACTCAGAAGCGTTATACAAAACTGGTTCTTGAATAATTTTTAGTAAATCCCACCAGGGTAAAGCCCTATAATGTTAAGATTAGACCAGAGATTGTTTCAGCAAGGTAGGGCGATAGTTCGATATTGTCGTCGGGGAAAGATATTAACACTAAGGGGCAAAACTTAAATCCGCGCGAGAATGGGCGTTATCTCCGGCTAAAATTAGCAAAAATATCAATGTCTGATTTAGAAATCTTCCGTGAAAAGTTTGCTTTTTTCCAACTTGTATTTCTTCAAACAAAATTTGTTAAAAGTTATCCATGTTACCTTTTCTTTTACCCTTGCCACTTTATTACGGTAGATCCAAAAGTAAATCCTGCACCCACACCTGAAACTACCACTAAGTCGTCCCCATGAATTAGTTTATTATCTAATGCCTCACTTAAAGCAATGGCCATAGACGCATCTGCAGTATTTCCGATTCTTTGCACATTTGTGTAAGTTTTATCCATCGATAATTTCATTTTGCCCATGAGAAATTCAATAAGTCTTAAATTGGCTTGATGGAAAATAAAGAAATCCACATCGTTAATATTTTTTGATATTTTGTTTAAAGATTTTTCAATAGTTTTTGGTTGATGCTGAATAACTTGTTTCCAGACCTCTAACCCATTTAGCTCATAAAATTGTAATCCCTCGGAAATATTTTCACTGGTTAGTGGATAACTTGACCCACCTCCACGCATTCTAACTGCTTCAAATACTCTTCCGTTCGAAAATATTTCTGTCGACAAAATTCCATAATTACTTTTAACTTTTCCTAGAACTACAGCTCCAGCACCATCCCCAAAATAGATTGCACTATTTGGATCTTTCCAATTAATATATCTGCTTTGAAGAGCTGAACCAATTACTAATGCATATTCAATTGACGGATCGTTTTTTAACCTATCCGAAGCTACAGTAAGTCCGACTTGGAATCCAGTGCAATTAGCATTCAAATCAAATGCGCCAGCATTAGTTGCTCCTATAAGTTCTTGAACTTTACATGCCATGGCTGGGAATACATAATCTCCAGAAAAACTACAAACGATTATTAATCCAATTTGTTCGGCGGAAATATTTGCCCTCTGAAGTGCTGAAAGTGCAGCTTTTGCTGACATTGACGAAGCAGTTTCGTCTTTTCCAACTACAAATCTAGATTGAACGCCGACACGAGCTTCAATTGAAGAGGCAGAGACGCCTGTCCATTTCTCTAACATCTCATTGGTAATTAAATTATCTGGGACATAATGTCCGTTTCCAATAATTCCAATGCCGTACGCTGGGTTCATCTTTTAACTCTATCGTATGTGAAAGTGAATCCTTAATCGAGTTAAATCCATTCAATCATCAAATGTTGTAAGTGTTTGCATAAGAACTAGCCCTAAAGACTTTCCGAGTAGTTTAATACATTAATTGTTTCCAAAATCATAATTTTGTTGATCATTAAAAATATCAGCTAAAATTTATGTTTCTTAGTCTACAATTCCCATGTTAATTACTTGTCCGGTAATTAATGAACTATCTCTTGAAATAAGAAATGATACCGCATTTATAATATCGTGAATTGACGCGTAACGCTTAATGGTTTGTTTAGAAAGCAAATCTGCTGCCCATTTATCTCCTAGTTTTAATGCAGATTCTGACAGAAAAAGTGAAGGGGCCAATACATTGCACGTTATTCCTAATGGGGCAAGTTCTTTTGCCATTATTTTTGTCATCTCGGCAACTGCGCTTTTCGATGCAGAGTAAACCGCAGTCCCCTCCAAATGGAGGGTTGTTCCTATTGTCGATATATTAAGAATTCTTCCATAATTTTGTTGAATCATTGATTTTGATACCTCTCGACAAACAAAAAAAGTTCCTAAAAAATGAATGTCTAAAAACTCTTTAGCTAAATTTCCCGGAGTAGTAGAAAGAAGTAAAGCTGACTTAACAGAACCCGCATTGCAAATCAGAGAGTCTATTTCGCCGTGCGATTTCCTCAATCCTGTAATCCAATTTTTGACTTCTAATTCTTGGGTTATATCCAACTGAGTGTGATGATAGTTGGGATGTGAAAAACTAGATTCACTTCTACTGGAACCACAAACCTCATAACCGTTATTACAATAAAACTCTGCGAGACCTCGGCCAATTCCTTTACTGGTGCCAGTTATTACTAGTACAGGTAATTTTATTTTTGTCATTAAGATTAATTTGTTAATTCAACAATGTGCTCAACTAAGGTTCTAACGTTCATTTGGTTTTTATTAATATCAAATCCTTTTACTTCATTGAGAACAATATATATATCGGATCTATTCTCTGTGCTCAAATTATCTTCTAACTTTGTCAGAAAAGAGATAAAAGACAATGAGTCCAAGGGTGAGTTCGGACCAAGTAAATAAAGTTCTTGAGAAAAATTCAGCTCACCTTCTAGCATGTTATTCTCTGCCAGTTCAATTAGAATTTTTTCAATAATTAAAGTTATTTCATTACTATTCATCATTATTCTCCTTGGGGATTAAGCACCAAACAAATGTGCTAGGTATAAGTCTACCTTGAATATCAGGAACTTCATCAAATAGTTTTTCAACTACTATTTCGTAACCTACTTTTTTAATAATATTTAAATAATCCTCCCAAGGCAAAACTCCCTGTTTTGACATTTCGTGGAAGAAAAGATATTCCGGAATTAAACTTCGGTGGTTGTTCTTTTGCAGGATTTCGTCACTTTGACGGACCATTTCGCCAATTATTATAGGTGATTTAGGGAAATTTTTTCGCACCTTAATCAAAAATTCAATTACCGCATTTGGGTTGCTTTTTGAAATTTCTTGAAGTAAAAACCACATTGAAATAGCAATTTGACTTGTGTCAATGTCTTTTGGAACTAATTTGCTCCACTCTTGAACATTTGCCCCGTCGCAACAATAGGTTGTTAAGTCTAAATCAGGATACTCTTCTAATAAATTTGCCTTTGTTCTCTCCGTGGATATCTCAGACATGTCAATTGCAACTATCTTTTTTCCAACTACCTCTTTAAGCACAGTAGAAAGGAAGTGCCCATCACCACAACCAATATCAATTAGAATGTCAAACTTAGTCTTCCTCTTAAGAAAAGATACTGCAGGTGGAAAATAGCGTAAATGTGTTATTCCACTCCCAATTACATTTTCCAGTCTCTCGACTTCGGGAGTAACTGATCCATCTTCAACTTGAATCATTTCATGATATTTTGTTAAATAATCTGCATAAGAATGTGGAACATAAAATGAGTTAACTCTTCTAAAAACTTCTGAGCCTTTCTTAGATACCTTGTAATGTTGCAAATTGTCGGTATCTTTAGAAATTAGCCCTAGTCTCAATAAATAGTTTAAAGAATCTTGCAATAACTTCTTATTTTTTATAACCGGGAAGCTTTCAGCGTGGAAATATTCCATTTCGCGCATCTTTTGAAGTACGCCAAGACGTCCCAAACTACTTAAAACAGGGGTTGCAAAAAATCCGCGGAGTAGTACTACAAGGTTTTCAACAGGTTCCCGGTTACTAATATTCTGACTTTCGCTCATTATTCAAATATAGCATCGTACTTCTCGTATCTTGGATTTCTTAGCCATTCTTCGGCCAGCAACTCAATTAATATAACATCGTGACCTATTTTTCCTTTTAGCACATGATTTTTGAACTCTCTAACTTCTCTAAAACCATGTTTATTGTGAATTTCAAGAATAGACTTATTTGAAGACAAAACTTCGCCGTAAATTTTTTTCAATTTGAGAGTTTTAAAAACATGATTGTAAACATATGGGGGAATAAGTCCCGCAAAACTTCGATATTCCAATTCACCTATATAGAAACCGAGTGTACATTTAGAGTTTACTAAATCGACTTTAGCCAAATTTACTAAGCCAATAGGCTTATTATTCAAAACAACTACCCAATAAACAAAGGTCTCATCATTTTGAATCAGCGTGTACCAATTTAGTTGATCTTGAAGATTGTTTTTGACTTCTGTAAACATTGCGCTTTGGACATGCGGTTGAACACGCCAGTTCAGCACCATTTCCAGATGTTCGGGCCGTAATTTCAAAAATTTAAACATATAAAGCTTTCTCATTTATTAGAAATTGATAAATCAATTCCTGAACTGACTCTCCTATTCTTAGATTAGCAAATTTTTTGCGTAATTTATCTTCAATTTCAGGGTGAGTAAAATAATTAATAATTACTTTTTCTATTGAAGCGATGTCTACTGCATCGTAATGAGTTGTCCCATGCCAGTATTTGTACTCATCTATAGAAGCCAAATAGGTCTTCTGTAAGTCATTCAATGTTATTACGTGAAAAGGTAATTTCATTTTCAACGCTTCCCACATCGTAGAACCACCTGAAATAAATGCAAAATCGGAATGTGCCATTCTTGATGCCAAATTGAAAGTTTTCACTCCATCAATTATCTCAAGTTCAAGTTTGCTGTCTTTTAAAGTGTCGAATCTTTTGAATTCGTCGTAAATTCTTTTTGTATTTAGTTTACTTCCTCCTAAAGAAACTAATATTCGCTTACTTGATTTTCTAGGTTTTGTTATTGAATATTCTGGATTAAGAAATTCGTTGCGTAAAATTACATATTCTAGACCAAATGCAGTTTTCACATATGGCTCAAGTGAATACCGAAATTTTTCGGCGCCGAGATTGGGGTTTATCACTAAATCGGCGATTAAATGTTGTTGTGGTGTGTCGATAATTTTGATCAATTTAAAATCCAACTGTTTTAAAATTTTCTCAGTTTTAAATTCTACAAAACCTCCGTCTATAACAACGGACTTTGGTTTTAAGAATGCACAAAGATCAACAAAATTATTTTGATTATTTTCACTTCCGTGTGCATTTAGATTTTCTAGATTATGAAAAGTAAATCCTTCTTTTTTTATCAAATCAATTATTTGCTTATCTTCAATTTTAGATACAAAATTTATCGAAAAACCCATTTTTGAAATTAACTGCGCTAGAGCAAACATTCGCATAATATGGCCCACTCCGATATCTGGGCCAGCATCCGCTTGGATCAAAATGTTTGAGTTTTGAAATCCCTTAATGTTTGTATTTTCCATTTTAAGTATTCTACACCACTTTGTAATCATCATTAATTATCGATACGAGTCAGTGCATTCATCGGATTTAATCTTGTCGAGTTGATTTGGCACTGAATAAGATCTTTGATTAATTCTTATATTTATCGCATCTATTTGAGAGACTCAAAATTTAGATTCGTAAATAATAACATTTTACTGTTAGTAAAGTGCTTCAAATGTCTCCTTCGAAGAGAAATTTCTAATTACACTACTTTATCTTAAAGATTCCTTGATTTATCCACTTTCTTTCGTCTCATTATCTAAAGTGCTTGTTTGGATTGAAAGGAGTGGTGTCCTATTCTTAGAGACACTCAATATAAACGATGCTTATTTAGTTAAATCATAGATATTTCGAAGTGTGCATAAAGCTTAAATGTGTTATTGCTTTATTTTCTGAGTCGATTTGTTTTAATTCGAGATTTCGAAATTGACTAACTTTGCTAAATCTGCTTTGACTTCTTTGAAAATTAGATTGATTACAAATCTCCCTCATACTCCGGAATCCTTAATCGAAATCAAGGTTGTTTCATGTCCAATGTAATGCTGGTTTACTCATATAGTTGTGTGAGAAACCTGGCTAGCTTTTGGAGATGGAAGAATCACTAATCATGGATAGTTTCCTATTGGTCGTGATTCCAGCATTCAACGAAGAAGCCGTATTAGGACGCACCTTAGATGCGTTACTCCAAGAAGTGTCTAGTAATCAAGTATTAGTTGTAAGTGATGGAAGTACCGATAAAACTTCCCAAATTGTTAATGACAGAAAAATCAATCTTCTAGAGCTACCTTTCAATTTAGGTGTTGGTGCTGCAATGCGTTCAGGATTCCAATTTGCTAAAGAAAACGGTTTCCAAAAAGTAATTCAGTTTGATGCTGATTTACAACACCAACCAAAATACATAAAGGAAATTGTTTCAGAATTAGATAAATATGATGTGGTGGTTGGTTCACGCTTTGCTGCAAACTCCTCTTACAAAGTGTCCTTGGTGAGAAGTTTGGCAATGGGATTATTAAAAGATTCTGTAACTAGACACATTGGTAGAAAAATGACTGATGTGACATCAGGATTTAGAGGTGCAAACAAAAAAGCAATAGATGTGTTTGCTGACTTCTACCCTTCTGAATATTTAGCTGACACTGTTGAATCCCTGATTATGGCTCACGACAAAGGCTTATCAATTAATGAAATTGCTGTGACTATGCAAGAAAGACAAGGTGGGATGCCTAGTCAGAATATTTTTCGTTCAACTTTGTATTTGTTCCGCAGTATTTTAGTTATTTTCGCTACGCTTACTGTTAAGCCAAGAAAGGATAAACAATGAATAACCCAAGTGTTGCAATCATCTTGGCAATATTAATTATTGGTTTAGTTCTAGTGTCAATCAGACGAGGCCGTTTAAAAGAAAAATATGCAATCTTGTGGTTACTAGTTGCTTTGTTCTCATCTGCTGCTGTGATCTTTCCTGAAACTGTTTTTAAAATAGCGAATACCATTGGATTTGAATTACCCTCTAATTTTCTTTTCAGTATTGCTTTATTGATTGCTCTATTTTTAACGTTTCTACTTTCTACTGACATTTCAAAGAAACAGCGCCAAATTGAAAATTTAGCAACAGAATTAGCAATCATTAAAAATCAATTAAAGAAATAGATATTTTTAAGTCAAAATGACTTTAATTATTGCTCATCGTGGAGCCTCTGGGTATAAACCAGAAATGACTATTCCTGCTTATGAATTAGCACTGCAACAAAATGCTGATGGCTTTGAAACCGATGTGAGATTAACTAAAGACTTACAACTTGTTGGAATTCATGATCGAAAAACTGGTCGGGTTGCAAACTCAGATTTAATTGTTTCAAAAGCTACATTAAAACAACTTAAAGATCTTGATTTCTCAGATGATCAAGTTAAAACCAGTGTTATGACAATTAGAGAATTTCTAACTTTAGCAATTGATTCAGGTAAATCTCTTACTTTAACTATAGAAACAAAACATATAACTAAGCATCACGGGTTATTGGAACATAAGCTAAATGATTTATTAACTGAATTTGGTTTGAATACTAATCAACATGCAAAAGTTAAAATTGTTTTAATGTCTTTTAATCCTTTTGCTGTATTGCGTTTTTCTAAGTTAAATCCATTAATTCCAAGGGCGCAATTAAAGGAAAGGAATTATCCTCTGCTGCATTTATATCCAAATCCAGGAAATCCAGAAATTATGGGACCGGGTATTGAACTATTGCTTAAGAAACCAGACTTGATAACAAAATTTAAAGAACAAGGTAAAAAAGTCTTTGTGTGGACAGTAAATTCCCCTCAAGATATGCGTTTTTGTCTTGAACGTGGAATTGATGCAATTATCACCAACTATCCTGATATTGCCTATCGAGAACGCGAAGCATTCTTAAGGAGTAAATAAATGCCAACACCAAAAGTGTTAGTCATAACTCCTGATCGTCTTGGTCCATCAATGGCTGGTCCTGCCATCAGAGCAGCAGCTATTGCTGATGCTGTTTCAAAACAAAACGAAACAGTGTTGTTAAGTCTTAATGAAGCTAGTGAACAAGTTGTTTCAGGCGCCAAAGTTGTTACAACCAATGGCAAAAAATGGGTTAAGTGGGCAGATGTTGTTATCTACCAAGGAATTGTTTTAGAACACTTTCGACAATTGCGTAAAGGTAAAAAGTTTCTGATCGCTGATATGTATGACCCTTTGCATATTGAATATTTAGGCTCTGCCGCAAACACCAGCATGTATGTGAGACGAGCAGTCTTATCAGTTACAGCTGCTTCCATTGGATTGCAAATGAGATTAAGTGATCTGATTTTGGCTGCTTCTCCACATCAAGTTACTTTGTGGCAATCACATATGGCTGCCTGGAATGTGATTGATCCAACTGAATATGACAAAGATCCTGAATTAAAAAACCACACTGCCATTGTTCCTTTTGGAATAAGTAACGAAGATCCAACTCCAACAAATAATCCTTTCCTAACCAATTTTGTGGGAATTCAAAAAGACGATCCAATTCTTTTATGGGGTGGTGGGATTTATGACTGGTTTGATCCCCTAACTCTGATTGAAGCTGTAAACAAAGTTAAAGAAACCATTCCAAATATTCGTTTAGTTTTCATGGGTGGCAAACACCCCAACCCAGATGTTCCAGTTAACAAAATTGTGCAAAAAGCACTTGATTTAGCTACTTCTTATTCGTTGTTAAACAAAAATATTTTCTTTAATGAGCAATGGATTGATTACAACCAAAGACATAACTATTTATTCAATGCCACTATTGGAGTCTCTACTCATTACAAATCATTAGAAACACAATTTAGTTTTAGAACAAGAATCCTTGATTACCTATGGGCAGGTTTGCCGATAATTACCACTGAAGGAGATTACTTTGCCGATGTTGTTAGAGAAGAAAAATGTGGCGAAGTTGTAGCACAAAGAAATACTCAAGAATTAGCTAGTGCGATAATTAAACTTCTTGATAAAAGTAATCTTGAGAATGCAAGAAAAAATAGTTTACGTTTAAGGGAAAACTTTAGATGGAATAAAGTATTAAAACCTGTTTTGGAATATTGCACCAGCCCATATAAAGTTAAAAAGAATCCTTTAGCTCTTAAACGTCACCCAAGAAAAACTCCAACTTATTACTATCGAAGATTTGGTGAAATTAAACGCGAAGAAGGTTTTGCTGGCATTATGCGCAAAACCGCGAAGAAACTTCATCTTCCAGGTGCGAAGTTCTACTAACTAGGGCAAAATAAAACTATGGCAACAAATGAACATGGTGTGGATGCACTTCTTCCTGGACGTTTAGGAATGGTAGTTCGGTTAGTTTCGCAACCTGGGGCTCGTTTAGCCCTTCTTGATGCGGTTAATCGATACGCCGACAACCTAGAACAAGAACCAGGCACAGAAGCCTTTGTGGTTTCGCTGGATCCAGAAGACCAAGATGTTGCTTGGTTAGTGGAATGGTTTACCAGTTTAGAAGCGTTTGAAGATCACCGAAAAGCTGATGCTTTTGCTGATCTAATGAAGGAATTACCAAATCTGCTAAGTCAACCACCAGCAATATTGCGAATGGATCCGTTACGAATGTTTATCCAAAAAGATTTGGTTGACGGAGCTTTTTAAACATCGTCAGTAAGTGTTACTTCCCAGCCACCCACATATTCAGCAAACATATTATAAATTACTGAAACAATTCCTGAAAGTAATGTCCAAGTAACAACTTGGAAAACTGTGAAAACACTTCCAATGAAAATAATTCTTGGTAGCGATAACAAACTGACGATATTGAAACCTGCGCCACCTGCACCAAAAATATCTGTTAACAAACCAGTAGCTGAATCAATTGTGCCACTTAGTTTTGCAACTGACCAAAGCATAATTAGTGCCACTATTGAAGCTAAACCAAAAGCTAAAGAAATAATAAAAGTTGTTTTAATAACAGATAAAGGATTTATGTAAGAAACTCTCAAACGAGATCTTTTTGTGCCTGGTCTTGTTGTTGGCATGCTTTGTGTTGCTTGAAATCTTGATTTAGAAGATCGTGATGTACTCATTCTTCAACATCCACAGCTTTAGTGACCGCAACAACTTTTACACCCTTGTCAACTTTCATCATTGAAACTCCCATGGTGTCTCGTCCGGTTGCTCTAATTTCACTAACTTGTGTTCTTAAAACTACCCCATTAGATGCAATTGCAAATAACTCGTCTGTTTCTTGAGCAATAA
>Ga0169931_10003712_pt1 | contig 24096 bp, 16 predicted proteins | sample Kivu_15m_20L_FD_129675 | JGI IMG/M metagenome (GOLD analysis project Ga0169931, IMG submission 129675) | Freshwater microbial communities from Lake Kivu, Western Province, Rwanda to study Microbial Dark Matter (Phase II) - Kivu_15m_20L... | ecosystem: Environmental > Aquatic > Freshwater > Lake...
AGATTATCAATATGCCCGTCGGTCTCGTCTGCATAGACACCACGACCGAGCCAAATGATCTTTTGGGTACCCGTGTAGGCCTTGAGCAGCGTCTCGATCTGCCGTCGACCAAGCTCAGGGTTGCGATTGGGGTTAAGCAAACACTCTTCGGTGACGAGCAGCGTCCCCTCACCGTCGGTGTGGATAGCACCGCCTTCACAAACCAACGGCGCCCGATAACGCTCGAGCCCCTCGAGCTCGAGCACACGCCGCGCGACGAGCTCGTCGCGATCCCACGGAAAATACAAACCGCCGTTGAGACCGCCCCAAGCATTGAAATGCCAATCGACGCCGCGCACCCGCCCTGCTGCATCGACCACGCAACTTGGGCCGACGTCACGCATCCAAGCGTCATCAGATGGCAGTCGGACCAACTCGACCCGAGGTTCAAGCAGATCGCGGGCCCGTGCAAACTCGTCGTCGCTCACGCCGACTCGTACCGGCTCGAAGTCGGCGATAGCCTTGATGACCTTGGCGAAGGCGCGCTGCGCCGGAACCGCGGCCTCGCGCCAGTTGTCCGGGCGCGTCGGCCACAATAACCAGCAACCACGATGCGGCTCGAACTCGGCCGGCATGCGAAAGCCATCAACGGCCGGCGTGCTCGGCAATGGCGGGCTGAACAGAGGTTTGGTGCTGGTGAGAGTCATGCTTAGCATTCTAGCGTGTCCGCTCCATGAACCAGCCCCCATGCTAGGATTCGCGCTACGCGTGGCGGGGGTTGGTCTGTTTGTCACGCGTTTTCCCAAGGAGCTCAAACAATCATGTCGACGGTTGCAAAATTGACGCTGACGCCACCGGCGGGCGGCGCGAAAATCACCATCAAGGACGGCAAGCTCGCCGTACCCAATAATCCCATCATTCCCTACATCGAAGGCGATGGCACCGGCCCGGACATCTGGCGTGCCAGCGTGCGCGTACTCGATGCGGCCGTCGCCAAAGCCTATGGTGGCAGCCGACAGATTCACTGGCTCGAGGTTTATGCTGGTGAGAAATCCAACAAGCTGTACAACACCTGGTTGCCGGATGAGACCGTCGCCGCCTGTCGTGAGTACCTCGTTTCCATCAAAGGACCGCTGACCACGCCAGTGGGTGGCGGTATCCGCTCGCTCAACGTGGCGCTGCGGCAGCTGCTCGACCTCTACGTCTGTCTGCGTCCGGTGCGCTGGTTCAAGGGCGTGCCTTCACCGGTCAAGGCCCCTGAAAAAGTCGACATGGTGATCTTTCGCGAGAACACCGAAGACATTTATGCCGGTATCGAATTCGAACAGGGCAGCGAAGAGAACGCCAAGTTCAAGGCACTCTTCAAGGAACACTTTCCGAAGTCCTACGCCAAGATTCGCTTCCCCGACACCTCGGGTATCGGCATCAAGCCGGTCTCAATCGAAGGTACCGAGCGATTGTTCCGCGCTGCCGTCGAATACGCGATCACCAACGACCGCAAGAGCGTGACCATCGTTCATAAGGGCAACATCCAGAAATTTACCGAGGGCGCCTTCCGCAACTGGTCCTATGCTTTGGCCGAGCGCGAGTTCCCCGGTCAAACCTACGGCTGGGAACAGTGGGAGCGCACCAAGGCCGAGCAAGGCGAGAAAGCCGCCAACGCCGAGATGGATGCTGCGAAGAAAGCCGGCAAAGTCATCATCAAAGATGCAATCGCCGACATCACGCTGCAGCAAGTTTTGACGCGGCCCGACGAGTTCGACGTGCTCGCCACCTGCAACCTCAACGGTGACTATCTCTCCGACGCTCTCGCCGCTCAGGTTGGCGGTATCGGTATCGCACCCGGTGCCAATATCAACTACGTGACGGGTCACGCGGTGTTCGAGGCCACCCATGGCACGGCACCGAAATACGCCAACCTCGATAAGGTCAATCCGGGCTCGGTGCTGTTGTCCGGCGAAATGATGCTGCGTTACATGGGCTGGACGGAAGCGGCCGATGCAATCATCAGCGCCATGGACAAGACCATTGCGCAAAAAACCGTGACCTACGACTTCGCGCGTCTCATGGAAGGCGCGACCGAGGTCAAGTGCAGTGAGTTCGCTGACGCGCTGATCCGCAACCTCTGATTGCGGTCACGTGGCTCGCGAACTCTTCTGATCGGCTCCAGCAGTGACCGTCGACGCTCTCATCAACGATAGCGCTCGGCGGATCACTGCCGCCTTCGCCCACTACAACAATCGTTTCCGCGAGATTACCCGGCGGGCGAGCAATCGCTTCGAGGTACGAGACTGGCACGGTTCGCAAAGCGATGTCGTCGAACGCATCGAGCTTTACGAGCGCTGCGTCGATCAATGTGTCGTCGAGCTGCGTGCCACGCTCAAAGAGCAGGCTCAGGATCGCGAACTGTGGCATCGCATACGCGATCGTTTTGCAGCAGATCTCGCCGGGGTTACCGACGCGGCTTTCCGCCGTACCTTTTTCAGCTCGATATCTCGGCGCCTGTTCAGCACTATCGGCGTCGATGAGAGCTTGGAATTTGCTGCAGTCGATCTCGACCCTTTGGCCGACGCCACGGGTGATACCGAGATTCGCAGCTACGAAAATCGTGGCAGTCTCGCGCTGCTGCTCGAGAGTCTACTCAGCGATCTGCCACTTTACTGCCCGTGGATCGACTTCGAACGCAGCCTACGTCATGCGACAACCGACCTCGGCGAGGCCTTGCAGAGAGGCGGGTTTGGCGACCCCAATGAGGCAGTACGACAGATCGAAATACTGCGGCCGCTGTTCTTTCAAAGTACGCGCGCCTATGTCGTCGGGCGTATTTTGCTAGCCGAGGGTTATCTGCCCTTTCTTTTAGCCCTGCAGAATACCGAGCGCGGCCTGCTTATCGACGCGCTGATGCTTGATGAAAACGATGCCAGTATCGTTTTTGGCTTCACACGCAGCTATTTCCATGTCGATCTCGAGCGAGTGGTCGACACCGTGATCTATTTACGTCGGCTGCTGCCGCGCAAGCCGCTCTCGGAGTTGTTCACCGTGCTCGGGCGCGCCAAGCAAGGCAAGACCGAGCGCTATCGTGAACTCATGACCCATCTTGCGAGCTCAGACGATCAATTCATCCATGCGCCTGGCGAACGGGGCCTCGTGATGGTCTGTTTTACTCTGCCCTCGCTCGATGTGGTCTTCAAGCTGATTCGTGATCGGTTTCCGCCAGTCAAGAATGTCGTCCGTCAAGATGTGCTCGACAAATACAAATTTGTTTTTCAGCACGATCGCGCCGGGCGACTGGTCGATGCTCAAGAGTTCAAAAAGGTTCGCTTGCCGCGCGCGCGCTTCTCGCCTGCATTACTCGAAGAGCTGCTCGATGAGACCGCCTCCACTGTGCACGCTGACGGTGACGACCTTATTTTCGATCATATGTACATCGAGCGGCGCATGACCCCGCTCAATCTTTACCTGCGGCAAGCACCCGCAGATCTTGCTGTCAAAGCCGCGCTCGACTACGGACAAGCGATTCGTGATCTGGCTTGTTCGAATATCTTCGCCGGTGACTTATTGCTGAAGAATTTCGGTGTCACCCGCCATGGGCGAGTCATCTTTTATGATTACGATGAGCTGTGTCGGGTCACCGAATGCCGATTTCGGGAGATCCCGGCAGCCGAAAACGACGAAGACGAAATGCGCGGCGAAGCCTGGTTCTACGTCGCCGATAACGATGTCTTTCCTGAGACGTTCGTCAACTTTCTGGCCTTCGATGACGCGCAACGAGCAGCGTTCATGCACACCCACGGTGATCTACTGACCGCCGATTTCTGGCGCGGCATACAGCAGCGCACCAAAGCTGGCGAAGTCCTCGAGGTGCTGCCGTATCAGCCACGCCGCATTCGCGTCGCAAGCAGTATCGTCACATGAGTCCGATTGCGTATGCGATTCCGATCTTCATGGCGAGCATCGTGCTCGAGTACTTTCTGGCACGACGGCGCGCCGGCGACATTTATGACACAGCCGATGCGATTACCAGCCTCAACTTTGGGGTATTGAGCCAGATCGCCGGTGCATTTTTCTTCATCATCAACTTCGGCATTTACTCACTGCTGTGGGAACACGGTCGATTTTTTACCTTGTCGACTGAAGACTGGTGGGTGTGGGTGTTCGCTCTGTTGTTTTACGACTTCTGTTACTACTGGGCTCATCGAGCCGGACATGAAGTCAATCTCTTGTGGGCTGCGCATCAGGTTCATCACTCGTCCGAGTATTACAACCTGACGACCGCGCTACGTCAGACGGCGACCGGGGCATTTACGAGTTGGCCTTTCTACCTCGTCATGGCACTAAGTGGCATCCCGCCGCTGGTGTTCGGCGTGGTCGCTCTGATCGACTTGCTCTATCAATATTGGGTACACACCACGCTGGTACCGAAACTCGGTGTGCTCGATAGAATCCTCGTGACGCCGTCGAACCACCGAGTGCATCACGGGCAGAACGACTACTGCATCGACCGCAACTACGGCGGCATCTTCATTTTCTGGGATCGACTGTTCGGTAGCTTCGCCGAAGAGCGCGACGACGAGCCGGTGGTTTACGGCATCCGCAGCCCGCTCGCGAGCTTCAACCCCATCTGGGGCAACCTCAATGTCTATCGCGACATCTGGCGTAAGTCGCAGAGTGCTGCCGGACTGGCTCGAGCATTGGCCGTATGGTTCGAGCCGCCCGCTGGGCGTGGCGGCAAGCCAGCACCGCTCGACCCCGCCTTTGAACGACACCAATCTGTGGCAAGTCCGGCGTCACGACGCTACGCACTTTTGCAGTACGCGCTGCTGGTCATCCCAGCTACGCATTTCATCGCCTACGCGCGCGTACTCGAACTTGCAGATCGCCTCGGGTATGCCCTGATCTTGGTGCTGTGGATTTGGGGAGTCAGCCGCGTGCTCGACGACCGTCGCCACCATCGCGGCTTCGAGCTACTGCGAGTCAGCGCAACCGCGCTGTTACTCATCAGCTCTACCGACTGGTTTGGTCTCGCCTTGGCGCTGGAGTGGCGACTTATGTTCGCCGCACTACTTTTAGGATCGCTGACGCTACTTGCGCAGCGACCGCAGCGACCGCAGCGCCCCGCCATTCATGCGGATAAAGCCTGAGCCAGATCCTGCTGTAGATCTTCCAACGCCTCGAGGCCGATCGAAAGACGCACGGTCGACTCACCGATATCGGATAAGGCTCGATCTTCGGGCGCGAGGTCTTTCGGCTGCATCATCTGCGGGGCCATCACCAACGACTCTGCCGAACCAAAGCTCGGCGTCTTGGCAAAGAGTTGCAAGCGCTCGGCGAATCGTCGCCCCGCCTCGGCGCCGGCCACCACATCAAAGGCGATGACACAACCAAAGTCGCGCATCTGTCGACGCGCAAGCCCAACTGCAGGATGCGAGGCCAAGCCCGGATAGCGAACCCGCGTACATCCCGGATGCTGCTCGAGAAACTGCGCCACCGCCAACGCCCGCGCCGATTGAGCGCGATAACGCAAGTAATAAGTTTTGAGCCCCCGCACCATCAAAGATGCGGACAGCGGATCAAGTTGCGCGCCGAAGAGACCAAAATCGCTGCGCAGCTCTGCCAGCAAGTCACGATTGGCAATGACCGCACCGCCCATCACATCGCCCGCCCCGGTGGTGAACTTGGTCAGGCTGTGGACGAAATAATCGACATCGAACTCGCCATGCTGATGCAGTCCCGCCGCAGTATTGTCGAGCACTGTGGTCGCACCGAACTCGCGCGCGAGCGCCGTGAGCGCAGCGATATCAGCAATCTTGTTGACCGGGTTGGTCGGGCTTTCGAACACCACCAGTCGTACCGGTCTTGCATTGAAAACCGCGCGTACTGCTGCGAGATCGTCGATCGACAACATGCTGTGAGTCACACCAAAACGCGCCAAGAGCTTGCGAATGATGTGCCGAGTCGGCGCATAGCCCTCAACGAAAAAGATGATGTGATCGCCCGTGCGCGTCAGCGACAACAGCGTCTGTGCCACCACGTTGACGCCAGAGGCCGTAGCAATGCAATCGTCACGCCCCTGCATGTCGGCCAACATGAGCTCAAGCTGTCTCACCGTTGGGTTCGATGCCCGCGAATAAAAGAAACCGGGGCGTTCGCCGCGAAAAACTCTGAGACTCTCTTCGACGGTCTCGGTTTCCCACTTGACGTTTTGATAGACCGGGAACACCAGCGGCTGATTGTCGGCGGGCGTCACCACATAGGGTGGATGCTGCAGCCGAGTCTCTGGACACAGAGCAGCCGTTGCCGCGTCAACTGCAGGCGGATCGCTTTTCATCGCACCGATTGTAGCGAATGCGCGCTCACGGATCACGCAGCGCAGCCTGCTCCTCGGCAATCTGACGTCGCTCTGCACGGCGCATGTAAAGATAGGACGCAACGACGCCGATCGCTACGACCGATACCATGATGGTAGCCAAGGCGTTGATATCGGGACTCACGCCGCGGCGAACCCGGGAAAAAATCTCCATCGGCAAAGTGGACGCACCTGGGCCCGAGACGAATTGAGCAATCACGACGTCATCCCAAGACAGCGTGAAAGCGAGCAACCAGCCCGAGACGATGGCCGGCATGATCAAGGGCAGTGTGATCTTGAAGAATACGGTTACCGGCTTCGCGCCCAGATCGAGCGCTGCCTCTTCGAGCGAGTCGTCAAAGCCTGCAAGCCTCGATTGCACGATGACGGTCACGTAAGCCATCGCGAAGGTGATATGGGCAATGGTGATGGTCAGCATGCCTCGGCCCTCGGGCCAACCGATCGCCTGCTCGAGCGCCACGAACAGCAGCAGCATCGAGATGCCGGTGATGATCTCCGGCATCACGAGCGGCGCAGTGGTCATCGCCGAGAGAAAAGCCCGGCCCCGAAACGGACCCATGCGCGTCAATACCACGCCGGCGAGTGTGCCCAGGATCACCGCCCCGCTCGCCGTCATGGCCGCAACCTTGATGGAGATCCAGGCCGCACCAAGCAATTGCTCGTTCTCGAACAACCGCACATACCATCTAAGCGTCGGTGAGTTCGCCCTATCCCACACCGTGACGAGTCGCGAGTTGTTGAACGAGAACACGATCATCGACAGGATCGGCAGGTAAAGAAACGCCAGACCCGCAACCAACATGCCGTTACGAAACGTACCGCGATTCATGTGGGGCCTCTCATCGCTTGGCCGCTTCCAACTCGCGCCGCTGATAACGCTGGAAGAGCAGAATCGGCAACAACAGCAACAGCAGCAATACGATGGCGACAGCGCTCGCGACCGGCCAATTGCGCGCACTGAAGAATTGCGCGGACAACACCGTACCGATCATCAACTGATCGGTACGCCCGAGCAGCGAGGGAATCACGTACTCACCGACCGCCGGAATGAACACCAGCAGACATCCCGCAACGATACCGGGCAACGAGAGCGGCAAAGTCACTTTGAAAAAACTCGTCATCGGCTTGGCACCGAGATCGGCCGCAGCTTCGAGCAGCGTGAAATCGTGTTTCTCGAGATTGGCGTAGAGCGGCAAAATCATGAAGGGCAAATAGGAATAGACGATGCCGACATAGACTGCAAAATCAGTGTAAAGCAGCGTCAACGGCTGATCGATCCACCCTAGCGCGAGCAAGGCGTTGTTGATCACCCCATTGCTCTTGAGCAAACCCACCCAGGCATACACTCGCAGCAAAAACGACGTCCAGAACGGCAAGATGATCAACATCAAAAGCAGGTTGCGAGTGGTGGGTGCCGAGCGCGCAATGGCATAGGCCATCGGGTAACCGATCAACAAACAGAGCACCGTCGACACCGCGGCGACCTTCAGCGAATAGATGAAGGTGCTGACATAGAGGTTGTTACGCCACAACGCCTGATAGTTGTCGACATTGATGGTGGCCACGAGCCTCTGCGTCTCTTCCACCCACTGCCAAAGCGGTGCATAGCCCGGCTGAATGGGCTGCATCGAAGAGAAGGAGATCTTCAGCACGATCACGAACGGAATGGCAAAAAATGCCAACAGCCAAACGTACGGGATCGCAATCACCCAGTTTCGCGGCCGACTGATATTGCGCCAAGTGGCGATAAGGGTGCGCACGATGGGTGGGCTACTGGATCAACACGACGGGGCTCGAGGGCTGCCAGGACAGGTACACCGTCTCATCCCATACGATGCGCTCGTCGTGACGATCGGTATTCGGGATGGTGACGCGCACCAAGCGAGTTGAATCGAGCCGCACGAGATAGACCGAGAGATCTCCCATGTAGGCGATTTCTTTGACCACGCCTTTAGCGCGGTTTTCGCCCTCTTCGGCTACGCGGCTCATGTCGATCTTCTCAGGCCGAATCGCCACGGTGACTTTGGCATCAGGCGGCGCGCTGATGCCGTGGCTTACGAAAACGGTCGACTCGAGCTCAGGGCAACGAATGCGCACATGACCGGGCTCATCTTCGATCAACTGCCCCTCGAACATGTTGACCGAGCCGATGAAGTCGGCGACGAAGCGCGAATTTGGGAACTCGTAGATATCGGTGGGCGTACCCACCTGGGTAATCTGACCCTTGTTCATCACGCCGATGCGCGAGGCGAGTGTCATGGCTTCTTCTTGGTCGTGTGTGACCACGACGAAGGTCACCCCGAGTTGCTCTTGCAAATTGATGAGCTCGAACTGGGTATGTTCGCGCAGCTTTTTGTCTAACGCGCCTAGCGGCTCATCGAGCAGCAGCAACTTCGGACGCTTGACGAGGGCGCGCGCGAGCGCCACCCGCTGTCGCTGACCACCTGAAAGCTGGTGCGGCTTGCGTTTGCCAAACTCGCCGAGCTTGACGATATCGAGCATCTCGGCGACCCGACGCTCGATCTCGGCGCGCGGCAGGCCCTCTTGCTCGAGGCCGAAAGCCACGTTCTGCAGCACGCTCATATGCGGAAAGAGCGCATAGGACTGAAACATCATGTTGACGGGTCGCTCATAGGGGGGAATACCCGCCATGTCTTGACCGTCGATCAAGATGCGCCCGGCGCTAGGCGCCTCGAAGCCTGCCAACATGCGCAGCAACGTGGTCTTGCCGCAGCCCGACCCGCCGAGCAGACAAAAGATCTCGCCCTTGTAGATACTGAGAGAGACGTTGTCGACCGCGACGAACTCACCGAAGCGCTTGGTCACGCCCTCGATGCGCACGTACTCGTGGTTGCGATCAACGACTCTCTCAGCCAATGCCGAATCTCCGCCGAGGAGCCGTTACTTGCCGGCCTTGAAGCGAGTCCAGCTCGCCGTGAGCAACTGCGTGAAGGCATCGCTCTCGGCGAGATCAACCTGCAGACGCGCCTTGACCTCGTCACTCGGATAGATGGCGGTGTTCTCCAAGATTTCGGGATTGACGAATTCCTGAGCCGGAATATTGAAGCTCGCGTAGCTCACGAGGTTAGTGTTCTTGGCGGCGACCTCAGGGCGCATCAAATAGTTGATGAAGGCATGGGCATTCGCGACGTTCTTGGCATCTTTGGGGATGGCCAGCATGTCGAAGAACATCATGGTGCCTTCACGCGGAATTTTGAATTCTATGGAGATGCCGTTTTCCGCCTCGCCCGCCCGGTCGCTGGCCTGAAAAATATCGCCCGACCAGCCAATTGCCATGCAGATCTCACCGTTGGCTAGATCGTCGATGAATTTGGACGAGTGCACATAGCGAATGAACGGGCGCACCGCCATCAGCGCCTGCTCGGCTGCCGCGAGATCTTCAGGAGTCTCGCTGTTCGGGTCTTTGCCGAGATAGATGAGCGTCGCACCGACGATCTCAGTCGGCGAGTCGAGCACCGCCACACCGCAGTCGGCAAACTTGGAGACGATCTTGGGATCGAAAAACATGGCAAAGCTGTCGACCGGCGCGTCTTTGAGGCGCTCGTTGATCTTGTCTACGTTGTAACCAATGCCGGTCGTACCCCAAAGATAATTGACCGAGTGGGCGTTGTCGGGATCATGACGGGCAACTTTTGCCATGAGCTCAGGATCCATGTTCACGAGGTTTGGCAACTGGCTCTTGTCGAGTTGCTGGAACACACCCGCCTTGATCTGCCGCTCGAGGAAGTTGGCCGAGGGCACGACGATGTCGTAGCCGGTGCTGCCGGCCAGCAGCTTGGTCTCGAGCAACTCGTTGGAATCGAACACGTCGTAGCGGACCTTGATGCCCGTCTCTTCACTGAAGTCCGCGATCACGCTCTCGTCGATGTAATCCGACCAGTTGTAGACGTTGAGGACCTTGCCGTCGTCGGCGCCCTTGCCACCGCAAGCGACCATCAGAACGGAGACAGAAGCGGCGACCAGCGCCGCACGGACCGTGCGTTTCATGTGTTGGAGGACTCCCTGGGAAAAGCTGACCGCGCCCGAATGCGCTACTGCTTTTATAGCGCAGCCACCCCCTCGAGGAAAGGGTGAGCTCAGGGAAAAGTCACCGCCAGCCGTCGCGCTGCAGTTCTTGGTGCAATTCGTCGAGCGTACGCACCACTTTAGCCAGAAGCTCATCGATCTCATCGCGCGTGATCACGAGCGGCGGTGCCACGATCATGGTGTCGTAAACAGCTCGCATGACGAGCCCATTGGCGATCGAACGATCACGACACCGCGTGCCCACCGCGCCACGCTCAGGGAAAAACCGTCGCGAGGGTTTGGCGGGCACGAGTTCGAGTGCGCCCAACAAACCAAGTGAGCGTGCCTCACCCACCAGCGGATGCAGCGCGAGCTCTTTCCAACCAGCAGCGAAGTACGGCGCGAGGTCGTTTTTGACCCGCTCGACGATGCGCTCTTCGCGCATGATCCGAAGATTGGCGAGCGCCACGGCTGCAGCGGCCGGGTGCCCCGAATAGGTGTAGCCGTGGAAGAACTCACCGCCAGCCTCGATCAGAACGTCGGCAACTCGATCGCTCACCATCAAGGCTCCAAGCGGCAGATAGCCTGAGGTGATGGCCTTGGCGAGGGTCAGAAAATCAGGTCGCGTCCCGTAGTGTTCACAGCCGAACCACTCGCCGGTGCGCCCGAACCCACAAATCACCTCATCGGAGGCGAGCAAGATGCCGTAGAGATCGACGATACGCTGGATCTCGGGCCAATAACTTTCAGGCGGGATGATCACTCCGCCTGCACCCTGCACCGGCTCGGCAATAAAGGCTGCAACGTGTTCGGGGCCGAGCTCGAGAATCTTTTGCTCGAGCTCGCGGGCCGCTGCGAGACCAAACTCGTGGGGGCTGAGCTCGCCGCCGCACTCGAACCAGTAGGGCTGCGCGATATGTACGATGTCAGGAATGGGCAGGCCACCCTGGGCATGCATCGCTTTCATGCCACCTAGCGAGGCGCCCGCCATGGTGCTGCCGTGGTAACCGTTCCAGCGGCTGATGATGACGCGCCGCTTGGGCTCACCACGCAACTGCCAATAGCGGCGCACCATACGCACTAGCGTGTCGTTGGCTTCACTGCCTGACCCAGTGAAAAAAGCCCGCTTGAACTGCGGTGGCGTCAACTCGGCAAGCTGTGCCGCGAGCAGGATGGCAGGCGGGTTGGCGCACTGAAAAAAACTGTTGTAGTACGGCAGTTCCAGCATCTGCCGATAGGCCGCCTCCGCCAACTCGCGCCGCCCGTAACCGAGCGCCACGCACCACAAGCCCGACATGCCATCGAGTATGCGCCGCCCTTCCGAATCCCAAAGATAAACGCCCTCTGCGCGCGTAACGACACGGCTGCCTTTGGCCGCGAGCGCCTTGTGATCGGTGAAGGGGTGCAAATAGTGGGCGGCATCCAGTTCTTGCCACTCTAAAGTGCTGCGGCCAGCGTAGACCTGATCGGTTGAGTTCATGTTCGACTCACACGTTGAGCAACAGGTGCTCACGCTCCCAGGAGCTGATCACTTGGAGGAAAACCTCGTACTCAGCTTCTTTGACGATGGTGTAAGCCGACACGAACGAGTCGCCGAGTATCTCGATCAGTGGGTCGCACTCGCGCAACAGTCGGATTGCCTGGTCGAGATTGCGCGGCAAGGTAAAGGGCATGTCGTGGGCGCTGCCCGTGATCGGATCCGAGGGCGAGAGCCCTTGGATCATGCCGAGATAGCCGCAGGCGAGTGAAGCCGCAGAGGCGAGATACGGGTTGGCATCCGCGCCCGAAATTCGGTTCTCGACGCGGCGCGACTGCGGATCAGACATGGGCACTCGTAGCCCTGCCGTGCGATTGTCGTAACCCCACTGTACGTTGATCGGCGCCACCTGAAAGCGCGTGATGCGCCGATAGGAATTAACGTTGGGTGCGAACAGCGCCATAGCTGCCGGCAGATAGCGCTGCAAACCCGCAAGATGCGCGAAGAACAATGGCGATGGCGAACCGTCAGCCAAAGAAAAGACGTTTTTTCCGGTCTTCTTATCAATGATGCTCTGGTGCATGTGCATCGCACTGCCCGGCTCCTTGGCGTGCGGTTTGGCCATGAAGGTCGCATACATCTTGTGCTGCAACGCGGCCTCGCGCGCCGTGCGCTTGAACATGAAGGCCTGATCGGCGAGATCGAGTGCATTGCCATGCAACAGGTTGATCTCCATCTGCGCCGGCCCGTCCTCGTGGATCAGCGTGTCGATGGCGATGTCCTGCGCTTCGCAGAACTGATAGAGATCATCGAACAGCGGGTCGAATTCATTGACCGCAGCGATGCTGTACGATTGACGACCGGGCTCCGCTCGACCCGAGCGACCCATCGGCGGCTTCAAAGGGTAGTCGGCATCGACATTGGGCTCGACCAAATAAAACTCGAGCTCTGGCGCGACCACGGGCTCCCAGCCGCGCTGCGCATAGAGATCGAGCACGTGCTTCAATACTTCGCGCGGCGCCATCTTCACCCGCCGACCGTCGGCATAGAGACAATCGTGGATCACCTGTGCGGTGGGCTCAGCCGCCCACGGTACGCGGCGCACCGTGCGTGGGTCAGGTTTCAAGATGATGTCGATTTCGGCCGGGCTCATCGCCTGCGCCGTATCCTCCGGATAATCGCCAGTCACCGTCTGCAGGAAGATACTCTCGGGCAGCCGCATGCCCTGCTCGCCCTGAAACTTTTCGGCGGGCATGAGTTTGCCGCGGGCGATACCGGCCATGTCAGGCACGATGGCCTCGACCTCTTGAATGTTGTTGTCGCGAAAAAACTGAGCGATTGCGTCGGTCATAAACTGGCACCTCTGCTGCTGCCGCGCTGGGCAGCCCGCTCACGCGCTGCAGCCCCAAACGCGCCGAACAGCGCCATGGAAAAATCATTGGCGAGCACACGCCACTCGGGGTGCCACTGCACTCCCACGGCGAAGGCGCTCGCCTCGGCAACCCGCACCGCCTCGATCAAACCGTCCGGGGCCTTTGCCTCTACGATCAATCCGGCGGCCAATCTTTTGACCCCCTGACCATGCAGCGAGTTCACCCTGATGGCGCTCGCGCCCGCTGCAAGGCCTGCGAGCAATCCGCCTTCGGTCAGCAGGACTTCATGGGCGGGACCGTACTGGACGTCAAGCGGGGCGTTTTTGTCCTCGCGATGATCGGCATACCCTGGAACCTCGTGAACCTTCTGCCAGAGGCTTCCACCCAGAGCGACATTGAGTTCTTGAAAGCCCCGGCAGATCGCGAGCAGCGGTACACCGGCTTTCAGGGCGCCTTGAATCAAGGGCATGGTGGTCGCATCGCGCTCGGGGTCGTGCAGCGTCCCAGGCTCACTCGGGCCTTCTTGGTATCGCCAAGGCTCGACATTCGATGGGCTGCCGGGCAGCAACAAGCCATCGAGCCCAGCCAGGATCTCGGCTGCCTCCAGCGGCTCGGGCAGCACCGGGATCAACAGCGGCAGAGCATCTGCTGCCCGGATGATGGCGTGAGCGTATTTCTCACCCACCATATGAAAGGGGTGAGGACCCACCATGCGACGGTCGGCCGGAATTCCAATGACGGGGCGAGCAAACATGCGATTTTGACCCGGCGGACGTGGAGCCGCCGTCGCCCCATTGTATGCTCGTTGCGCCCCAACTGCCGAGACGAGCTATGCCGGATCCCACCGACCACGAAGATTTGCAACGCTTTTTGGCTAAACATCCTGAAATCAGCCACTTCGACGTATTTCTTAATGATTTGAATACGGTCGAACGCGGCAAGCGAGTCGACCGGGCGGCCATCGAAACCCTATACCGCGACGGCATGCTGCTGCCGGGCTCGATGTTCGCCCTCGACGTCTTGGGCGGTACGGTCCAGGCAACGGGGCTCGGGTTCGATGAGGGTGATGCCGATCGACCTTGTAGACCCCTGCCCCATTCACTGGTTGAGGTGCCCTGGCAAGCCCCGGGTCTTGGCCAGCTGCAGGTGTCCATGTACGAACCAGACGGCAGGCCATTCCACGGTGACCCGAGACACGCGCTCGTCAAAGTCTTGGACCGCTTCCACCGACTCAATCTGACCCCGGTGGTGGCCATCGAGTACGAGTTCTATTTCATCGATCGTGCACGTACCGAGGCCGGCTTCCCGCAGCCCCCACCGCTGCCGCTGACCCAGCGTCGCGAGTTTAGAACTCAAATTAATTCGATGACAGATCTTGATGAATTTTCACAAATTATTTCCAAGATCTATAAAGCATGTGAAGTGCAAGGCGTGCCTGCGACCGGCGCCCTCGCCGAGTACGGCCCGGGTCAGTTCGAGATCAATCTCGCGCACCGCGCCGATGCGCTACGAGCCTGCGACGAGGCGCTGCGATTCAAGCGCATCGTACGCAGCGTGTCGCGCAGCCACGGCTGGGATGCCACCTTTCTGCCCAAGCCCTATCGCGATATGGCTGGCTCCGGCCTACACGTGCACGTGAGCTTGCTCGATGCCGGCGGACGGAACATCTTCGAATGCGGCGACGCCGACGCCGAGGGCAAGTTTGAAAGTGTCGAGCTGCGCCATGCCATGGGCGGGGTGCTCGCGAGCCTCGCCGACGGCATGGCTGTTTGCGCGCCGGGGCCTAACTCTTATCGGAGGTTTCGTGCCGAGGCGTACGTTCCTCTCACGGCCAATTGGTCGATCAACAACCGCGGTACAGCAGTGCGTATTCCGGTTAGCGACGCGGCCAATAGACGTATCGAACATCGCTTGGCCGGCGCCGACGCCAACCCCTATCTAGTCGTCGCCTGGCTGCTCGCCGGCATCCATCATGGTCTCTCCCAGGGCCTCGAGCCCCCCGCTCCGACCTTGGGTAATGCCTATCGAAACTCAGGAGCGCTCCTGCCGATCCACTGGGCGAGCGCGATCGAGCGCTTCGAACAGAGCGAGTTTGCCGCGCAATATCTCGGGCGACCGTTTCGCGACCTCTACGCAACGGTTAAGCGCGCCGAACTCATGGACTTCGACTCGCACATCACACCGCTCGAGATCGAATGGTTCATGGGCGCGATTTAATGGCTCGGGCTGCGCCGTACTATCTAGACGACGCGGGTGGCGTTGAAGCGCCGCGCAGAGCCTTGCAAGGCAGCATCGATGCCGACGTGTGCGTGATCGGTGGCGGTATCGCTGGCTGCTCGACCGCGCTGCATCTCGCGGAACGCGGGCAGCGTGTGGTTTTACTCGAAGCCGCAACCATCGGTGCGGGCGCCTCCGGTGCGAGCGGCGCGCAGGCCATTTTCGGCGTGGCCTGCGGCCAAGCCAAATTGCGACGATTGGTCGGCGAGAGCGCGGCGCGGCAAATCTGGGATATGACTCTCGAGGGGCTCACCCTGCAACGCGAACTGATCACGCGTCACGGCATCGACTGCGACTATGTCGCCGGACAAATGCAGGTGGCCATCAAGCCGCGCCAAGCCCGCGACCTCAAGATCGAGCTTGAGGAATTGCAGCGCGACTACAGCTATGACTCGATCCGCTGGTTAGATCGCCAAGAGATCGAGCAGACGCTCGCCACGCAACGCTACGCGGCCGGCACTTACGATGCCAACTGCGGGCATCTGCAACCGCTCAAGTACACCCGCGGACTCGCCGCTGCAGCTGCCCGCCAAGGCGTGAAGATCTTTGAAACGAGCCGGGCTTTACGTCACCGCCGCGAAAACGGTCGACTGCTGATCGAAACGGCGCAAGGCACCGTGCGCGCGAGGAGTCTTGCGCTCTGCGGGAATGCGGCTCTCGGCGACTACTCGAAAACTCTGGCGCGCAAAATCATGGGTGTGGCCACCTATATCGTGGCCACCGAACCGCTCGGCGAAGAGCGGGCACGCCATCTGATTCGTAACAATGCGGCCGTCACCGACACCCAGTTTGTGCTCGATTACTTTCGCCGCTCGCGCGACCATAGACTGCTATTTGGCGGAAGGGTGAGTTACTCCGGGCTAGACCCGCTCGGTACGGCGCGCGCCACCCGAGCCCGCATGCTGCAGGTGTTTCCGCAGTTGGCCGATGCGCGCATCGAATACGCCTGGGGCGGCCTCGTCGACATCACGCTCAATCGAGCGCCGCACTTTGGACGTCTAGAGCCCGACGTCTATTTCGTTCAGGGTTTTTCCGGGCATGGCATCGCGCTCACCGGCATCGCCGGCAAACTGCTCGGCGAGGCTATTCAAGGGAGCAGTGAACGCTTCGACGTCTTTGCGCGAATACCCCACCACGATTTCACGGGTGGCCCGGCCCTGCGTCGGCCACTGCTGGTGCTCGGGATGCTGTGGTACCGCCTGCGCGACCTTTTGTGAATCTCTCGCTCAAGTCGGCCACCACCGAATAAGCCGCCGGGATCACCACCAGCGACAGCAGCGTCGAGGTGATGAGACCGCCGATCACCGATACGCCGAGCGGCGTGCGGAAGTTACCGTCGGCCCCAAGCCCAAGCGCCACCGGCAACATGCCCGCACCCATGGCCAAGGTCGTCATGATCACCGGGCGCGCGCGCTTACGACAGGCGTCGATGAGCGCGTCGTGACGCGCCATCCCTGCCCGCTCGCCCAGAATGGCGTAGTCGACTATCAGGATGGAATTCTTGACGGCGATGCCGTTGAGCAACAAGAGACCAATCAAAGAAGGCAGCGACAAAGCGTTACCGGTCAAAAGCAAGAGACCAAAGGCGCCGCCACCGCAAAGCGGCACGGCCGCCAGGATGACGAGCGGCTGCGTGCTGCTGTGAAACAGTAGCAACAACACCAAATAAACGGACGCCACGCCCGCAAGCAGCGCCACCGCGAAACCGACGAACAATTCGACGAAGGCCTGAGTGTCGCCGGCCGGCAGGATGGCGATGCCCACCGGCAGGTTCTGCATCGCCGGCATCTTGCGTACCGTCGCCATCACCTCACCGAGCGGCAAACCATTGAGCTCGGCCGAGACGCTGACGTTGCGCTCGCGATCTTGGCGATCGATACGCGCGGGGCCACTGCCCTCGCTGATCTCGGCGACTGCCGCAAGCGGTACGGGACCAAATTTACCCGGGACTCGCAGCTGCCGAAGCACTTCGATGTCATCAAGCGCCGACGACTCGAGTTGCACCCGTATCGGAATTTGCCGCTCGGCAAGGTTCAGCTTGGCTAAACGCTGGCGGATATCGCCACTCGTCGCGATACGCGCCGCATCGGCGATATCGACGGTCGCGACCCCAAGGTCAGCAGCTCGCGCGGCATCGGGTCTGATGACGATTTCGGGCCGTAGCAGCGCCGCTGAGGTCGTAACGCTACCGATACCCGGAACAGTACGAATGGCTGCTGCCAACTCACGCGCCGCCTGCGACAACTGCTCGGAATCACGGCCAGCAAGACGCAAGGTCAGACGATCACCGGGGCCACCCGCGGCGAAGCCGACCCGCAAACCGGGCAAATCGGCGAGCTGTGCTCTCACTTCGTTCTCAAGCTCGGCACTGCTGCGCTTGCGATCGGCACGAAAGGTTAATGTCATGCTGAGCTTGCGAACTTCGGCAAAGCTCAGGCCACCGCCCATGCTCTCGCTCGCCTCACCGCCGATGGTGGTGAAAATGCTTTCGATCTCGGGAACGCGCTCGCGCAGGCGTGCCCGCACCTCACGCCCGGCGGCTAAAGAGTCGCCGAGACGGGCACCGGGCGGCAGCTCGACCTGCAACTGAGTCTGAGCAACATCAGTGGTCGGCACAAAAGTGGTCGGAATTAGCGGTACGAGCGCAAGTGACCCAATGAATGTCAAAAATGCAAAGCCGAGCGCCCGACGGCGATGCGCCAAAGCAAGCTCAACCCAGCCGAGATAGCGCTTCATCAGTGCCGAGTCGACCTGCGACTTGGGCTCGCCTTTCATGAAGTGGCCAGCGAGCATCGGCGTCAAAAGCCGTGCAACCAACAGCGAGAACAGCACCGCAGCCGCCGCCGTCCAACCAAATTCTTTGAAAAACTTGCCCGTCACGCCGGGCATGAAGGCGACCGGAATGAACACTGCCGCCAGTGTCACTGAGGTGGCGATCACTGCGATACCGATTTCATCGGCAGCATCGATCGCCGCCTGCATCGGCGGCTTACCCATAGCACGGTGTCGCGCGACGTTTTCCACCTCGACGATGGCATCGTCGACCAAAACACCGATGACGACCGCAAGTGCAAGCAGCGTCAACAAATTGAGCGAGAAGTCGAACCAGTACATCACGGCAAAGGTCGGAATGACCGAGAGCGGCAAAGCAAGCGCGGAAATCAACGTCGCACGCCACTCGCGTAAAAAAAGCCACACAACAAAAACCGCGAGCAAAGCGCCTTCGAGCAGCATCACCATCGAAGCGTCATAAGAGGCCTTAGCCGTCTCTACGGTCGAGAAGACCTCGACGAATCTCACCTCGGGGTGCTCAGCTTGCAGGGCGGCAATGCGCTTGCGTACGCCTAGACCGACATCGACCTCACTCGAGCCGGCGGTGCGTCGTAACGAAAAACCGACTACGGGCTTTTCGTCGAGCAAAGCCGCTGCGCGGGGCTCGGCGGCAGCATCGGTAACGGTCGCGATAGCCGAGAGCCGCACGCTGCGGCCATCGGGTAAATAAATGGGGTAATCAGCGAGCTCTTGTGCACTGCGGACGACCGCCACCGTACGTACCGCCTGCTCGGCGCCACCGGCAACCGCACGGCCACCCGGTTTTTCGACCTGCAACCTTGCAAGCTGGCTCGACACCGAACCTGCGGAAACGCCTAGCGCCTGCAGTGCCTCGGGCCTGAGGTCGACCCGCACCTCGCGCTGAATGCCACCGACCCGACTGACCGAGCCGACACCGGTCACGCCATAAAGCGCGCGCGCCACCTTGTCATCGACGAACCACGATAATTCGTCGGCGGCCAAGCGGTCCGACTCGACCGCATAGGCCATTAAAGTTCCGCCGACCAGGCTCAATCTTTGAACGACGGGCTCGTCGATGTCTGCCGGCAACTCGCGTCGCACCCGCGCAATGGCGTCTTTGACTTCATCGAGTGCCCGATCGAGATCACGCCCGAGCTCGAATTCGATCTTGGTGATCGAGGTACCCTCGCTGATCGCGGAGGTGATTTTGTCAATGTCGGGAATACTCGAGATCGCATCTTCGACCTTGCGGGTCACATCGGTCTCGAGGGTTGAGGGCGCGGCGCCCGGCAGCCCCACCGTAATTTGAATGGTGGGCAAGGCGATGTCGGGCAGCTGCGAAATCGGCAGCTGTCGCCAGCCCCAAAAACCAGCCAGCGTCAGCAGCACGAATAGCAGCACCGACGGCAGCGGATAGCGGATGCCGAGGCGCGATAGATTCACGAGGCGTCGCCCGTCACGACCTTGACGACGTCACCATCGGCGAGAAAACCTGCACCGCGCACGATCACGCGATCACCGCTCTGGACACCGGCGCGAATCTCGATCAGCTCACCCTGTGTGCTGCCGGTTTCAACTCGTCGCTGCACAACCCGATCAGCTTCGCCGAGCACGAACAGGTAGGCGAAGCCATCACGGAACACCACCGACTGCCGCGGAACCACGGTTACCTCAGCAGCGCCGATACGCAAGCGACCCTCGGCAAACATGCCGGCCCGTAACGCCGCGTTCTGGGGTAGATCGGCGTAAACCACGGCGGTTCGGGTCCGCGGATCAATCGCCGGTGAAACCGCGCGGATGACGCCCGTCACCTCTGTGCCATCAGGACCGCGCAAGGCCACGCTGGCACCGACTGCGAGCCTTGCCAAGTCGTTCTCGGCGATCTCCGCACGCCACTCAAGCCGACCGCGCCGAATCAAACGTAGCAATTCGTTACCCACCGACACCACTTGCCCGGGCTGCACATTACGCGCCGAAATCACCCCATCGTCCGGGGCGCGCAGAGTGGCAAACCCAAGCTTCAAAGTAGCGCTGTCACGCTCCGCCTCGGCCACCAGCACCTCGGCAGCCGTGCGGGCGCGATTGGCCTGCAGCTCTTCGTGGTTGTTGCTCGAAATCAGATTTTGCGCGAGCAGACTCTCGCCCCGTTGAGCTTGCGCCGCTGCGAGCAAGGCGTTGGCTTTCGCCCGCTGCCAATTGGCCTCGGCCTGGCGCGCCTGAATTTCGAGCGTGCGCCGATCGAGTTCCAGTAGCGGCTGCCCAAGCTTCACCTCATCGCCCGGCTCGACCAGCACCCGAGCGACTCGTAGCCCCCCGAGCTCGACGCCCAAGATCATCTCCTGCCAGGCGGCGACTGAGCCTGAGGCTGCGACCTCGCGGACCACCGACTCAGTTGACGGACTCGCGACGGTCACGGTCAAGGAGGATACCGCCGGCGCAGCTTCGCGCTTTCCACCGCAAGCCCCGAGAGCCAAAGTGAAAACCAACAAGGCGACAATTTTTGTAGACATGCGAACCACGTTACGCGTCGCCTTGGGATATCGCTAGCGCGACAAACTGATTGTCCGACGCCCGGCCGTGGCCGTCGCCGCTGGCGCCTGCCGCAGCTCATAACAGTAGTGGATATGCGGGTTGCGCTGGTAATCGGGCGGCAGAGTCTGCCGGCTGATATCCACGATCTGATAGCGTTCAAGCAGCATAGGCTCGAGCTTGAAGCGCTGGGCATTCGTCGAAAACACCAACACACCCTCGGCACTCAGCAACGCCATGGCAGCCTCGATGAGCTCGACATGGTCGCGCTGGGTGTCGAGTACACCCTCCATACGCTTGCTGTTCGAGAAAGTCGGCGGGTCGCAGAAGATCAAATCGTAACGCTCACCGTGTTGCGCCGCAGCGTGCAACCATTGGCGCACATCGGCCTGTATACCGCGGTGCTGCGGACCGCCGAAACCATTGATCTCGAGATTACGGCGACACCAGTCGAGGTAAGTCGCCGACAAGTCGACCGTGGTTGTCGAGCGTGCGCCACCTGCGGCAGCGTAAACGGTGGCGCTACCGGTACAAGCGAAAAGATTGAGAAAGCGCCGACCTGCTGCCAGATCGCGCAGTCGCTGCCGAGTGATGCGGTGATCGAGGAACAACCCCGTATCAAGGTAATCGACGAAATTGACCTGGAACTTAAGCCCGCTTTCGCCGACCACGTGAAACTCGGCGCGCTCATCACGTTTGACGTATTGCTCGCCACGCTTGCTGCGTCGGCGGGTCTTCAAGTGAATGTGATCACTCGGTACATCGAGCACCACCTGCAGAGCCGCCAGTGCCTCGCTGCGTCGTCGCCGAACGGCGTCCTCAGGAATTTCGGCTGGGGCTTGATACTCCTGAACCACGAGCCAGCGCTCTGCAGAATCGACGGCGGTGTACACATCGATCGCAAAGGCGTACTCCGGCATATCGGCATCGTAGAGCCGATAGCAGCCGACATTCTCGCGACGCAGCCAGGCTGAAAGTTGCTTGAGATTCTTGCGCAGACGATTGCCAAACATCAGGCCGCCGGCCGACTGGGCTAATTGCTGATCGATCTGCAAGCCAGCCTTCGGCCGCAGGTCACGCTCAGCTTCACGGTCGACCTTGATGCGCAGCAATCGCGCATCGAGCGCTCCGATTGCGATCGCATGCACACGATTCGCACGCAACCCAAGTTCGAGACCGTGCGCGGCGTCTCCTGCGAGCACAGCGGCCTGCCAGCCACCGAAGCGCTCGCGCAGGATGCGCCCGAGCTCGGCGTAGATTACGCGGGCCCCGTGGTCGTCACCCAGCCTACGCCCCCATGGAGGGTTGGTACAAAGCAGGCCCGTCGTCACGCCCTCGGGCGGCGCCGTCTCGGCCAGCGGCCGCACTGCAAACTCGGTGATCTCACTGACGCCAGCATAGGAAGCATTGAGGCGGGCCTCGTGAATGACGCGCCGATCGATATCAAAACCCCGCAGACGTAGCCCCTGATCTTTGATCTGCTGCAAGCCCTGCTCGGCGCGCACGCGCGATGTTTCGAGCAGCTGCTGCCACAGCGCTGCGTCATGTCCGCGCCAGCGCAGGAAACCGAAATAACGCCGCCCATGATTGGCCGCATAGCCCGCAGCCATGCGTGCAGCCTCGATGACGAAACTGCCGGATCCGCACATCGGATCGAGAAAACCCCCACCCTCAAGCGCCATCTTCGGCCAGCCCGCACGCACCAAGATACCGGCGGCAATATTTTCCCTCAGCGGTGCTTCGCCGGTATCGGCCCGCCAGCCGCGGCGATGCAAGCCCTCGCCAGACAAATCAAGAGAGACCGTGACTTTCTCGCCCACCGCGTGCGCATGCAGGCTGACCTCAGGCTCGCTCACGGCAATGCTTGGGCGTTGACCACAACGTTCACGCAGGCTGTCGCAAATCGCATCCTTCAGACGCAAACTGCCGAAGTGAGTGTTGGTAATCGCCGGGTGTCGCCCACTCCACTCGCAGGCAATCGTGCCGGCAGGATCGATGTGCAGACTCCAATCGATCTCCCGCAGTCGCGCGTAGATTTCAGCGTCGTCGATTGCCTCGAAGCGCAGCAACTCGAGATAGATTCGGCTCGCCACCCTTGATTCCAGACAAGCCTGATAAGCCACCTGCAGGGTACCCGTGAAGGCTACGCTGTTGCCGCGCTCGCGCACGTCCATGGCGCCGAAGGCCCGTAGTTCATCAGCCAACAGGTCACCAAAACCACGCGGCACACTGGCGAGAAATTGCCGAATTTCGAGATCGCTCAAAGAATTCATCTCACGGATTGTCTATGTGGTAATCGCCCGGTACGGGCCCGATGCGCAGGCGACTCCTGCCGACTCGCAGAAAACGCACCAGAATGCGATACACGTCGGGGTCAAACCCCTCACGCTTAACCATGGGCTCGCGCAGGATTTGCCACCCGTCGATGTCGAAGTGATGCACCAAACCTGCTGCATTGCGCTCTTCGACCCGCACTGCCGAGTCGTACGGCCAAGTTTGCAGCTTTTGTTTCACCCAGGCGAGTTTCAGGCGCAGGTAATGCTTGGTGGCCGACTCGCTGCCGACACAAGCGCCACTGCAACGGCCAAGTTGATGCGCAAAGCACGAGCCCGCTCCCCCGCTCTCGAGGCCCAGCAACTTGAGACAAAAGCGCCGCTCACGGGCAAGTTCAGTCAAGGCTTTGCGCGCCAGGCGCTCGCTCTGAAACAACCCGAAGCAATCCTTGTCACGCGGCAATGGTCCCTGCAGCGCCACCAAAGTCGGCGCTGCGCCTTCTGTAATCATCCAAGTGAAATATGGACTGCCCCCGCGCAGCCGTCGGTTGTAGACCGGCTGCAACTCGCGCACCAAGCGCGCCTCGAGCAGCAAGGCGCTGAACTCACCGGCGGTCTCGGTCCACTCGACCCGATAGGTCTGCTCGCGCAAGCGCTGCGACTTGCTATCGCGGTTGGCTGAGGTGAAATGCGCCAAGACGCGTTCACGAATGTTCTTTGCCTTGCCAATGTAAAGCAGCGCCCCACCCTCGGCATGAAAGCGGTAGACACCGGAACCCTCGGGCAGATCATCGATGAGCTCGGGTGACAGCTGCGGCGGCAAAGCGGGCCGACGCGCCACATGCTCTATCGCTGCGGCAAAAACCTCTGTATCGAGCGCACTGCGCCAGCAGCGCCACAAATCGGCCAGCACCAGCGCATCAGGCAAAGCGCGATGTCGTGCCTCGCACTGCAACCCGTGACGGGCAATGAGCGCATCGAGATTGTGGCGTCCGGCATCCG
>Ga0169931_10003713_pt1 | contig 24091 bp, 16 predicted proteins | sample Kivu_15m_20L_FD_129675 | JGI IMG/M metagenome (GOLD analysis project Ga0169931, IMG submission 129675) | Freshwater microbial communities from Lake Kivu, Western Province, Rwanda to study Microbial Dark Matter (Phase II) - Kivu_15m_20L... | ecosystem: Environmental > Aquatic > Freshwater > Lake...
TCAAGTTCACTTGGCGCAAGAGATGTGTCTCTGCTCTCCACATATAGCTTAGTTCGTTCCCCTCTAAGCCCTCCAACTACTTTAATCTTATCAGTCAGGTTATAAACCGCCATTAAGTAAGCAGCTCCAATATCCTGGGAACCATCATAAAAGTTCTTATTATTGATCTGATTGATATAGTGGTATCCAATCGTATATTGTTTTGTGTTTCCAGACCCATCTCTTATGGTGTCAATTACGCCCATATTGTCAAGAGAAAAATAACCCTAGTAATCTCCTTTATAACTATCAAAATTGATACTTACCGGAACACCTCCGTGTCTGTTGTGCTGAAACTGGTACTCAGAGAATGAACGGGATGTCCTGCTATATAATAAACCTGCTTTTATGACATTGCTACTGCCCTGTTTACCGCCGGTAAGAAAAGGTAGTGAAAAATCGATTTTTCCTTCAACAGATTTGTCACCGAGATCTCTGAAGAAATGGAATGGCGCTCTGAATTCCGCATCATTTATGGCATAGTAAGTCTCTCCGTCTTCTTCATACTGAACATAAGCAAAATATCTTGAATCCGGCTCTTCCTGTTTTGAGCTGTTTACCAAACCATTCCACTGAATTTCGAGATTTCTCAATCCAGGGAAAACATGTTTTCCTGAACTTTGAAATGAAGTATAATTTCTGCTGATAAATTCCATGGAATTGGTTACAAACAATCCATTAGGAGTTGAAAGCTGACCTACAAAAGAACCTGACTGCCTTCTGCCAATAATATCAGTATCGTTATTGAATATAGCATTAAAATTAACCGCGTGATTACTGCCAAATTTAAAAGACAAATTAGCCAGGGCACCCAGGTGAGGCGTTTCTACACTCTTTGATTCCACCAGCCTCTGATATTCAAACAACCCTATTCCATTATTGGTGTAGGTGTTGACCAATCCGTTGTTGTAATGATTAAACTCATTGGAATAATTGACACCAACAGAATAACCAACAGTGGTTTTGCCCATTAAGTGACTATTACCCAAAGAAAAATTTAAACCATGATTTGGTAATGAGTTTTTAGTTTGAGGCGCAAAAGCATTGCTCAATGAACGAGAACTCTCATTTAACAATTGTCTGAGTTTGTTATACTGAGGGTCACCTCTTCTGGCATTGAGGTAAGTAGTCTGATTAAGTAATGATCTGTTTTTCTCATCCAATAAAATCTGGGGTATGGATCTTCCTCCGTCATCTATTCCCAGCCAGTCGGTTTTACCTGCATCTGTTCCATGGCCTAAAAAATCACTGATACCGGTAGACTGTGTATTGTACGAACCGGAAATACTCACATAAGTGGTAAACCTGGTTGGAAATGATTTTGTAGTGACATTCACCAATCCACCTGAAAAATTACCTGGTAAATCTGGTGTAAACGTTTTCAGGGTAACTATATTGTCAATCATCTGCGACGGAATAAGGTCTAAAGATGAGCTGTTCCGGTATGGATCCGTACTTGGCATAGTCATTCCATTCAATTGAGAAATAGAATAACGGTCTCCAAGTCCGCGCATGACAATAAACTTCCCATTCTCAACCACCGCTCCTGATACTTGCTTGACAGCTTCTGCTGCATTGGAAACGGCAGTTTTGGATATCTGCTGTGAAGACATTCCATCCTGAATGTTAAAAGACTTTCTCTGTAATGTGACGAGTGCTGCCTCCGTATTTGTTACTTTTTGAGCAGTCACAACAACTTCTCCCAGAGTTAAACCTTCTTCCTCCAACAAAAAGTCAAAAAGATTTTCAGGTTTTGAACAGTCTGCATCCTTCAACTCCTGTTGTTGATATGAAACATAGGTGACAACTAGATTGTAAACCCCGGGAGCAGCCTCTATTAGGTAGTTACCATCAAAATCAGTGGTTGTTCCACCGATCATTTCAGTTCCTTTGTTCAACTGAATACTCGCCCCTATAAGGGTTTCGCCGGTTTTCTTATCAATTACCTTTCCGGCTATACGCACTACTTTTTGTCCCGAAAGTATAGAAGGAACTACAATTAAAATAAATAAAATGCTGGATAAAAAACGTTTGATGTTCATAAATATAGATTTGGTTTAAAAAAGGTAGCAAGCCCATCTCACCTGACCTGCTACCTGAAATTCATTATTCCACAATTAATTTTTTTGTTAAAATCTGACCGCCTTCAGTGGTGATGCCTATGAAGTAAACTCCACTCTGTACATGGTTTAACGGAATTTCAATTTTTTGGAAGGAAGGCAAATTAATTGCATTCATGACAGTTCTTCCAAATAAGTCCATGATTTGAATACCAAGTACTTTATCATTTTGATTTTCAATAACTACATTTCCAGAAGCAGGATTAGGATAGTAATGAATATACTCCCTTACATTTTCATCCAATGTAAAAACAGAACAATTGATTGGAGAACCAGGTAAGTGTTTATTTCGTGCAAGTGTTGTCCAGTCTCTAATCCACAATTCGTCCCAGTTTGCTGAAAACGCCCCTTTAAAATCAACCTGTGTATAAAAATCATCGCCGGTTGGTATTCCTGCAAGTTCCGTGGTATATGCAGCCCCGTCTTTACAAACCCTTGGATCGAGCTTTTCATCAGCACTTCTGCTTACGGATACTATATTTGGAGTAAGAATTGAATTTTTATTATTTGTCAAATGTGTTATCAACGCTCCCGCTGTAGCATCTTCTGCTGTACTGCTCACTCTGATAATACCAGTCGAACTGCCATCCATCGTACCATTCGGCCTGTGAAGTACATTGTTCAGAATCTTCAATTCTCCTGCTACAAGCTTCGAATATGCATCGTTTACTCCTGCTGCCTTGTCCTGTACCTCTATCAATTTACCTTTCATCTCCGTAAGTACAGAATTTGCTATCGTCCCTGCCGTACCCGCTCTCAGGTTCCATCCTATCGGATTCGATGCCGCTGCTCCTGCTCCAGATCCTATATGTGTCCAGTTGTATACTGTCGGATTTGAATATGGCGTCAGGTCATCCGGTGTCGTTCCATCACACTCTCCGCCTGCATCCGCTATGTCATCGCGCTGGACCGAAAACCAAAACTGACCCTTTCCTGTATATACCTCGTCCCAGTCATACGAATCATCTTCCGCAAATGCTACAACTGCATACTTTAAGTTTGCTGCTCCTCCAAAAAATTCTATACCATCATCTGAATTCGCATATACCTCAATATACTCCAGTTTTGTCTTGCTTCCTACTCCTGCCAGTGTAAGTCCATTCAATTCATTTCCTGATGACAGAAGTCTTCCGCCGTGTCTGATCGATACATATTTCAATACCCCTGAATCGTCCGCATTGTCTGTGCCCCCGTATACCCCTCTTGACTCCGTCGTAGGTATTCCTTCTACGTTAACTTCGGCGTTTCCGTTCTTCTGTGTGACGCCTTTACCAAGTATCACGATTCCGCCCCAAAGTGCATTGTCCTTTGGTCCAAGGTCTGAAGGATCGTTGACATCATCCTGCTCCGCTGTAAATATGATCGGATTCTCTGCAGTTCCTTCCGCATATATCTTTCCTCCTCTCGCTATAATCAGCGCTGATGGGTTGCCTACATCCGCCCTTTCTGTAAACTTCACTACCGTCCCTGCTTCTATCGTCAGCGTAGCGCAGTCTTCCACGAATACCAAACCATCCAGTAGATAGACTTTATCATTTGTCCAGTTGACAGATTGTCCGGCATTAATATCGCTGTCTATAATGTTAACAACATCTTGTCCAAAAAGACCTGAAAGTGTTAAAAATGAAATGATTGTGTACAGTATTTTCATGTTTGTTGAATTTATACTGCTCAGTTATCCTGAAGGTAATGGAGGATAGGAATAAAGGCGGTTAAGTAATCTTTAAGTTAGTCAAAGAATACCCTGTCTTATGTTAAGCCTATATTAACCCCGTCTGAACACATCGTTAAGCATTGTGATTTTATGTTAATTATAATCGCGACTCCTGAAAAAGACAACATATTTATTTTATTTTAATAAAATATTATATTTCTTATTTTGTGTATTTAAAATATATTATTTTGTTATTAGGTGTATTTATTTTTATATATACTGTTTTTAATACATTTCATATATAATTAATTAAATGTGTTTTATGATTGCCTGAAAAGTTGTTTCAATATTAATTTAATGTTAATTTTGTATTAACCCAAGGTTAAGACAATGTACCGATTTTTACTCATAAAAATGATTTTAATCGTATTGATGCCCCCTAATTCGGTGCAGGGGGCCGAGGTACCCTTTCACCTGGTTAATAATTTGATTATTGTACAGGCTGAAATTGGCCATAAAAAAGGTAATTTTATTCTGGATACAGGTGCTGACAATTTAATTCTACATGAACAAAAAATGGCAGAAAACAATGTTTCTGTTTTATTTAGTCTGGGAGGAATAAGTGCAAGTCAATACAAAAAGGTACCTCGCTTCGCTTTTGGAAATAACACGTTTAAAAATCTGGCTGCTGTAACCACAGATTTGTCGCCAGTAAGCCAGTATGTTGCCTTACCGATAGATGGCATAATTGGTGCAGGAATGTTAAAAAATTCAAATATTTTAATAGATTTTGAGCACCGGGAAATAAAATTTTTATCCTTGACGGAAAGATCCGTTGTGCTACGTTTAAAAAACGAAATCTCATTTAAAATGATAGATGGTGTTCCTGTGGCTAAGGTCAAAATTGGTTTTAAAAATTATCGTTTTATACTGGACAGTGGAGCAACTATCCATTTGATAGATAAAAAAATAATCAACAATTCACCTGAATTGTTCGAAGTACTGCCATCTGATATAAAACTGCTCACCGTAGGCGGACAGCCTGAGGAGAACTTCAAACTGTACAGAAGTACAGGTATCCGCATTGGTAAAACTCCTATAGAAAATGTCAATTGTGCATCAGCTGATTTTTCAGATTTTCAGACGGAGACCGGAATCCAAATCGATGGTGTAATCAGTATATCCAGACTTGTCGCCAACAATCAACTCATTATTGACTTCGAAAAAGGGTCCGTATTTTATTAATTACCAGCTGCTGCAATATTATTTTTTGTGCAAAAAGCAGCTGATATTTACCTCAGCCCTTCCAAAAACTATAATAAAAGTCTTATTTATTCCGCGTAAATTCTGTTTACCAGGTATTGGAATTTATCCAGAATAATTCTCCTTTTTAATTTCATGGTCGGCGTTAATTCTGATTCCGTGCCATCAGTTCTTGTAGCCTCCCAGGTAGCCGGTACCAGTTCGAATTTCTTGATTTGCTCTACATGTCCAAATTGAGGATTCACTTCATTGATACACTCCTGGTATTTAGCAATTACCTTTTCATTTTTAAGTACTTCTTCGAGTGCATTCCAGGCAATATTTTCTTCCTCGCACCAAGATTTCAGTACTTCTGTTGCCGGAACAATCAAAGCGGAAACAAATTTTTGCTGATCTCCAACCACCATGGCCTGTTCTATAAAGAAACTTTCCTTCAGTTTACTTTCAATTGGTGCTGGAGCGACATATTTGCCACCTGAAGTTTTGAGCAATTCTTTTTTACGGTCCGTAATTTTAAGGTATTTCAGACCTTTCGGGCCTTTGACAAATTTGCCAATATCCCCGGTCATGAAGTACCGCTTACCATTTACCTCCTTAAATACGGCTGCAGTCTGTTCTGGTTGTTTGTAATAACCCTGCATGATATTTGGACCGGAAGCCAGAATTTCTCCCTCTCCTTCCTGGTAATTACCATCTGAACTGTCGATATAAATATCCACACACGGAATGGGTATACCCACAGATCCTATCATCGCCTTACCATCTCCATAATGATTGATAGTGAGGGTTGGAGATGTTTCGGTCAGACCATAACCCTCCAATATCGGAATTCCGGCTGCCGAAAACACCCTGGCAATTTTTGCAGGACATGGTGCTGCTCCAGTTACAATAGCTTTAAGATTGCCTCCTAATGCTGCCCTCCATTTAGAAAATATCAATTTATCAGCAAGCTTCATTTTTAATGCCCTGGCACCAGAATATGATTTGCCTACTTCATAATCATCAGTCATCGACAACGCCCAGAAAAACAATTTTTTCTTGACCCCTGTCAATGCAAGACCTTTATTGTATATTTTCTCATATACTTTTTCAAGCAGTCTGGGCACCGTAGTAAAAAAATGTGGCTTGACCATGGCAAGATCTCCTGTTTCTCCGCCAAGATTATCTGTACCTGTACAATACATTTCCACACCAACACTGGTGTAACCGTAAATTACAGCCCGTTCAAAGATATGGCAGAACGGGAGGAAACTTAATGTCCGGATTCCTTTGGTTATAGGCAGACAGGCAATGGTTTCTCCTACGATGCTGATGACGTTTTGATGCGTAAGCATGACGCCTTTTGGATTGCCGGTTGTTCCTGAAGTATAGATTATTGATGCGAGATCTTCACTTTTAATGCCTGAACTGATTTCTTCAACTTCTTCCAGATTTTGCTTGTCCATGAAGTCCTTCCAGTAAGGCCTTCCTTCGGACTGATCAAAGCATATCACGTGTTTTAGAGACGGCACGTCTTTCTGAGCTGCTGTAACTTTATCATAAAGGTCACCTATACCAACAAAACACATTTTTACTTCAGCTTCTGACATGATATAAGCATACTCCCGGATACTTATAGTCGGGTACATAGGTATACTAATGGCCCCAATATATTGAATAGCCAGGTCAGCAATAATCCATTCCGGACGATTTTTATAAACGACAATGCCAACTTTGTCACCTGGTTTAACTCCGGCAGTAAGCATCCCTGAAGCCAGCATTTTGGAATCTTCTATTATTTGTTCCGTACTGTAAAAAACCCATTGGTCTCCGGACTTTGACCCAACAAATTTTTGTAAAGGATTTTCTGCTCTTTGCTGATAAATGTAATCGAATAAGCGTGTCACTTTCATTGTAGTCTGGTTTTGTCAATCATTTTTTAAACAAAATAACTTTACTTAAAATTTTATTCAAGTGCAAGTTAAGAGCAAAAAAATGAATTGTCTGAAACTTTTTTAAAAATTAGTGAATTTATCCCTAAGTTATAATCTTAATACCCAAAATTTCGTTTAAAACTATTGGATTGTAGCCTATGAAGTTAAAAATTTATTTTCTTTCGTTCATTTTTATTGGTAGTTTATCCTGTACAAAGGAAAAGCCTATTCTGTTTTTAGGCAATTTCGATGCTGACCTTGAGATTCCTGCAGGACTAAATACCGTAGAAACGCATTATTTTATATTGAGAAATATTCCGGTTTACTTTTTACAAAATGCACTGCTTTCAGGTGTAGATACCTCAAAAATTTCAAACATTTCTGCAGGTCGCGGCTCCATCAATCATATCCTGGGCACTCAGGACCTTGATTTTATCAACACTATTTCTATTTATGCGGTATCCAGAAAAGATCCTACTGTAAAAAGAGAGATGTTTTATCTGGATTTTGTGCCATTTGCTACCAGGAGAGAAATTCGCTTGCTAAGCTCTACAACGGAATTAAAAGAGGTTTTAAAAGAAGATATCGTCGATCTGGAAGTACGGCTGCTTTTCAGGTCGTTTGTTCCCAATACTTTACGCGTCAAACTAAATCTTGGATATACTGTTTTTTAATTATGGAAAACATTAGATATTTTGTAGAATTTGATATCGAAACTCCTTTTACCAAGGAGATGGCCATGTACATTCCCTCCCAGAGGAAAAGAGTATCTTCTTTTTTTTATGAGGGAAAAATATTATCCTATGCTATTTCTGCTGAAAGAGACAAGTTGTGGGTGGTTTTTGTAGCCTCCACCGAAGAAGAACTTATCAGACTTGTTGAAAGCCTGCCTATGATTATTTTTATGACTTACCGGTACAGAGAGCTTATGTTTGTCCAAATGGCTTCCGTAATACCCGAGATGTCTCTGAACTGATATTCATGAACAACCACCAGAAAAAACTTATTCTGCTTGCCCTTGCGGCTGTAAATTTCACTCATATTGTAGATTCCATGCTGATTATGCCGCTGGGTGATATTTTTATCAGTGCATTCAGACTTAGTCCCGATGAGTATTCCTGGCTGGTATCGTCATATGCTTTTGCTGCATTTTTCAGCAGCTTGATGGGCATATTTTTACTAGACAGGCTGGACAGAAAACACGCCCTGTTATTTTTATATGCCGGCTTTTCTTTGGCAACGTTAGCAACTTCATGGTGCAATAGTTTTGTCAGTCTACTGATAATCCGACTCATTACAGGCTTGTTTGGGGGTATGATAGGTGCCGTTGTGTTATCCATTGTCAGTGATATCTATGCTTTCTCTGAAAGAGGAAGGGCTATGGGTATCATATTTGCAGCTTTCTCCGTTGCATCTGCACTTGGTGTTCCGGCAGGTATATTTCTGGCAGGCTGGGGAAGCTGGAAGCTTCCTTTTGTCATCATCGGGTTATTGGGATTCATGATATGGATGTTTATCTGGTGGATCTTTCCTTCTATGTCAAGTCATAAATTATCACACGAAGGCAGACATTTTTTGCAAGGCCTGACATTTATTTTTCGCGATAAAAATCAGCTCACTGCTTTGGTTGCAGCCTTTACCCTGGTCCTGGGTCACTTTATGATTATCCCTTTTATCTCTCCCTACATGATCAGAAATGTCGGACTCAGCCAAACTGAAATATCATACCAGTTTTTACTGGGTGGTGTAGCTACCGTTATCACTTCTCCATATATTGGTAAATTAACTGACCGCCTGGGTGTAATGAAAGTTTTTTCATGGATGATGGCACTTTCCTTTGTACCAACCTTACTGATAACCAACCTTCCTGCTACTTCATTGTGGTTTTCCCTTGTATGCACTACTTTGTTTTTTATATTTGGAAGCGGAAGGATGATCTCCCCTAATACACTAACTACTGCTGCTGCTCCACCAAAAAACAGAGGTAGTTTTATGAGCCTTAAATCTGCAACTCAGCAGTTGGCAATAGGACTTTCTGCCTTCATCAGCGGGCAGATTGTTGTTATTGGTGATAATAACCTTTACACAGGTTATTATAAGATAGGCTTGCTGGCTATTTTTTTTGGACTGATTACCATCTGGCTGATGAATCATGTCCGCGTTGCTGAAGGCAATGAGTAGAATTATAATATGAATCCTTAATTCTTACCAGTTATACGGGACCTTTTTCGTATCTTCACATTTTTACATCTTTATTTTCTGATATAGCAGAATTATATTACAACATATTGATAGGTTTACGATTAATATTTTTTTTTATCCTGCTGGCAATATCGCCAATACCGATTTTGGCGCAATTTGTTACCAATGGTTCTGCCATGATGGTAGGCAATTGTTGTCAGATCACCCCAGACTCTCCCGGGCAGGCTGGATCTGTATTTTACAATGAAGCTTACAATCTGAATCAAAGTTTTTCGCTGGACGTCACTTTAAATTTTGGTTGTAAGAATGGTAATGGTGCTGACGGAATTGTATTTATACTCGCCCAGTCCAATACTGCACTGGGTGGCGGAGGAGGATATATTGGTTATAATGGCATCAGTAATTCTGTAGCCATTGAAATAGATGATTATCAGAATGGCAATTTTGGTGATCCCTCTCAGGATCATATGGCTGTTATTTCCAATGGAAGTGTCAACCACAATCAAAATTCAAATCTGAGTGGTCCATTCATCATTTCCAACATAGAGGATTGCCTTGATCACTGCTTCAGTGTAGAATGGAATCCCGATGTGCCAGTTTTCAGGGCAAGGCTTGATAATAATGTCATTGAATATTTTGGCGATATAAGGACAATTACCGGTCCGTCCGCATTTCTAGGATTTTCAGCAGCCACTGGAGGACTCTCAAATATCCATAAAGTTTGTTTTAGTCAGACCCCGGATTTCACCCCAATGCCGGATGTAAGCATCTGTCAAGGGGACTCAATCCTACTACAGGCCGATCCCGACGGAAGTTCCTGGTCATGGAGCCCAAATTCTACATTAAGTAACCCGGAAATAAGCAATCCTATAGCCTCACCCAACAGTACCACTACGTATATGGTTACCATTACCTATGGATGCAGTGACGTGGTGGATGATGTACGGGTAACAGTGCTGCCAAACCCTGACATAAGTGTCACACCCAGCCAACCCGTTTGCGAAGGCGAATACCTGAGCATGTACGCTGAAGGAGGGACTTTGTTTCAGTGGTCAGGACCCGGGTCATTTTCATCCGACCAGCAACTGGTAGAATTTAGTCCGGCTACTACTGAAAACAGCGGATTGTACACCTTGAGAGTTACTGGTGCCAACGGCTGCAGTTCGGATACCTCTGTGTTTGTAGAAGTGTATCCGGTGACAACAGCTGAGATTTTAGATACACAAAATGTAGTTTGTTACAACACGCCCGGATTTTTTGTCGGTGCCTACCCTCCAGGCGGACTATGGTCTGGAAGTATAAGCAATGACGGATTCATCGATCCTCTTGTTATTGGATCAGGTATGCACCAGATGACGTATGCATTTACCAATGAATATGGATGCAACTCATCCGCATCAGATTCGTTTTTCATTCCGGCTATACCGGAATTACTTATAAATACAGGAGATCCACTTTGTGCAGTGACTTCAGACACTTCAATTGTAGCATTGACTATATCCGGAAATGGTCCTTTTAATGTACTGATGCAACAAGGAATTAATTTTCTGGATAGAAACACAGATATGTCTGGCAATCTTTTATTATCCATTACAGATGCCGGGATATATAATATTTATGAAATTGAAGATATCTATGGTTGTCGTTATACTTTGAATGACAGTTTTGAAGTAAAGTCATTCTATCCTCCTGATATTGAAAATATACAAATTGACTGCAGTGATGACATATCACATTACACGGTAACATTCCAGATTGAAGCCGATTCCAATTCTACTTACCAGATAATGGGAATGGGTGGTGTCCTGAAGCAAACAGGTAAGGATAGCTATATCATTGATAGCATCCCCAATGCATCAGCATTCATGTATTCATTAACCAATATCTATGCTTGCGGTGAAAAACAACTAAAAGACTCTGTCACCTGTATATGTCATACTAACGCAGGATCGCTGAACACGGATTCTGTAAAAATTTGTAGCGGGGAGCAAATTATATCGCAATTTCTGGGTGGTGAAATCATTTCCCCGGAAGATACCATCCTGTTTGTCCTGCATGATGGCAATCTGGATTCACTGGGGAAAATTATATCTGTATCTGATAATCCTGTATTTAATTCAACAGGGCTGATGGCAAATACGACCTATTACATACACGCCGTTGCCGGTAAAAAAAGTTTTTTTAGTGCCGGAAGTTTTTCTTTCCCCTGTATAGATATCAGCAATGGACAACCGGTAACAATACTTCCTTCTGTAGAATTTGACATCACCCTGGATCGTGCAGATATATGTCCCGGCGAAGAAGTTCGCGTTGAGATAGAGATAAAGGGAACTGAAAAGTATACATTTAAACTGTTTGGTGAAAATATAAATGAAATTATCGAAACCAATCAATCACCCTATTTCTATACGTTTACACCTGCTCAAAGTTCCATAGTTTTCGCCACACTCCTTGACGACAGCTACGCACTTCGGTGTGCAAAAAATATCAAAGACTCGATAATCGTGCAAATTTTATCGGAATATACATCCGAAAAAAACGTCAATTTGTGTTTTGGAGACTCTTTAAAAATAGCCGGCAAGTATGAAAAGAATTCAGGTCGGTTTGAGGAAAAATTTACTACCCTTTATGGATGCGACAGTACCATTTTCTACAATATAACCATACTAAAACAAGATACAACATATCAGTATAAAAATACATGCAAAGAAAATGAATCCGGCATTTTTACGGATACCTATCAAAACACCAGAGGCTGTGACAGTATAATCATACATGTTGTAAATTTTATACCTGCTGAAATCATTATGAAGGAGGAAAAAAGCTGTATATCAAGCCTGCCTGATACGATTATTCTGACCAATCAGCTTGGTTGCGACAGCCTGATTGTTACCAATTATATTTTCCTGCCTCCCGATTCAGTAACAACTAATCAAAGTGCCTGCCAGTCTTTTTACTGGGAAACCAGTAACCAAGCGTATACAAACAGCGGACTTTATGAAGTGGTGCTAAAAAACAGGGCCGGATGTGACAGTCTGGTACGACTAAACCTCACCATTAACCCAAACCAGATTACCCAAGATTATATAAGTGCGTGTGACAGTTTTTATATAGATCAGGATAGGGGCTTCCTGTATGATAGCGGCGAAATTACAGATACATCTGCAAATGTTTTTGGGTGTGATTCCATTCATTTTACCCGGGTTCAGATATATCAGTCATATTATTTTGAACAGAAAATTAATTCCTGCAAATCTTATTACTGGTCTCCGGGCGGAAAAAATCTGACAGAAAGCGGTCATTATGAATTTACACTGGCAACATCAAAAGGATGCGATTCAATATATGCAATAAATCTCACCATTGAAGAGCCTGTTGAAATCCGGGACACTGTGATATCGGGATTACCCTTTACCTGGGCTGTAAACGGGATTGTATATCAGGAATCCGGCATTTACAATTATATAAATACTGCAGAAAACGGATGTGATTCCATTTTCATACTCTATTTTACCAGGGCATTGAGCGGGGACATTTTTATTGGAAATATTTTTAAACCGGGCAATTCCGGTAATAACGGGACCATCTACATTTCAGCGTCCGAATCCATTTCACAAATTGAAAGATTTTCTATATTCGACAGATGGGGAAACAGGGTTTTTAACCGGGAATTGTTTCAGCCAAATGTGCCGGAGGAAGGCTGGGATGGTACTTTCAATGGAAAAAATGTTGCCTCAGATGTTTACACTTATCAGGTCATCTGGAAAGACTTCAACCAAAAAATAAAAGTAAAAAGTGGTGATATTACCGTATTAAGGGAGTAAATGCACAAAACCACTCCCAAAGGAATTTTCAACAATAACTTAAAAAATCCGGAATTACATCCAGTTCATTGCTTTTACAAAGTAAGTAGTCACAAAAGGTAAGCCAACCCAAAACCACTCAGGTGAAACAACAAGTAAACCAATAGTAGCTGCAAGAGAGATAATGGTCAATAACCAGTTTAATTTATTTGAAGATGCTGTTTCAGTCATTTTACAAAGTTTCTGATGTATTCTAATATGGCGCAAAGATAAACCTTTTCTCTAAAATTAGAGTTTAAATGCACTATTTTGTAATGATGCAAAACCAGAATTTTTATCCTGCAAAAATATTGTTGTTTGGGGAGTATTCCATCATCGCCGGTAGCCGCGCTTTGGCTACACCCTTGAATATTTATTCGGGTTCCTGGCAAAAAAATACGGTTTCTCCACATGTACACACTTTACAGGAATGGGTAAAGTATATCGAAAAACTTAACGGTTCCACTACCTGGGACATTACAAAATTTGAAGAAGACATTAATAACGGGCTTGATTTTAACTCGAGTATACCTCTCGGATACGGGCTTGGAAGCAGTGGAGCTCTAGTAGCCGGTTTTTATGACCAGTATACCTATCATAAATCCACAGATATTGCTGAATTAAAGGAAATATTGAGTTTACTGGAATCATTTTTCCATGGAAAGAGTTCGGGTATAGATCCGATTGTTTCCTATATCAGACAAACCGTTTTTATAGGTGATGGTGGAAATTTCCTTACCATGCCGGAGCTTCCCGGTGTGAAGTCAGACATTTTCTTTCTGAATTCAGGAAGAAGCAGAAAAACAGAACCATTAGTGAAGCATTTCCAGCACAAGATGACAGACAGCAGGTTTAAAAAGAACCTGCAGTTTCTGGTCCTTGCGCAGGAGGCTGCTATTGATTACTGGCTGCAGGATGACTATGACGGCATATTTAAGGCATTTGAAGAAATCAGCAAGTGGCAATGGGAAAATATGTCAGAATTTATTCCGGAGGGCCACCAGCAAATATGGAAAGAGGGCCTGGATACCGGAGATTATTTCCTTAAGCTTTGTGGCGCCGGCGGAGGTGGTGCCACTCTTGGAATCCGTTCGCGGACGCACAAGTCCGGAAGTGAATTAACGTTATCGAATCCCGTCTTTTGTTTTTCAGAAATCTAATACCCATCCTCAATAACTGTGGCGCAGGTAAATAATTGAGTATCAAGTTTGGTATTCTCGCATTGTCATTTATCTTTGTTTTTATTAACTAAAACATTAAAGCGACATGGATACCACAACCACCCAACAGGGACACCCCCGAGGCCTATATCTGCTATTCTTTACCGAAATGTGGGAAAGATTCAGCTACTATGGTATGCGGGCTATTTTTATTTTATTCATGACCAAGGCACTGTTATTTCCTTCCGATGAAGCTTCCGTCATCTATGGTAGTTTTACAGGTCTTGTATATCTGACTCCTCTCCTTGGAGGCTACCTGGCAGACAGATACTGGGGAAACAGAAAGAGTATCTTTTTGGGAGGTATCATCATGGCCTTAGGTCAACTCATGATGTTTTTCAGTGGCGCCTTTTATGAAGAAACTCAATTTGCAACTTCTCTGATGTGGATAGGTTTGACATTACTTATCATAGGCAATGGATTTTTCAAACCCAATATATCTACAATGGTGGGGCAATTATATACTAAGGATGATAATCGCGTGGACGGAGCATTTACCATATTTTACATGGGTATAAACCTGGGAGCTTTCTTTTCGCCACTTATTTGCGGAAGCCTTGGAGATACCGGCAATCCTGCTGACTTTAAATGGGGATTCCTGGCAGCATGTATCGGAATGGTCATCAGTGTGATTTCCTTTGAATTACTCAAAAACAAACATTTAAAGGGCCCGGATGGCTTATCTGTCGGTATGGAAGTAAATAAAACAGATCTGAAAGTTATTGGTACCGTACTGGGAGCCACTGCACTTATCTTTTTCCTGATGAATTTTAAGCAGATGTTTAAGACCGATTTTGATTTGGTATTCTACTTAATTGTGGGGTCTTTCCTGCTTTCTCCTTTAGCTATTCTAACTGATAAATCAATCACTGCTGTAGAAAAAGACCGGATTTATGTCATATTTATCCTGGCGTTTTTTGTCATTTTCTTCTGGTCTGCATTCGAGCAGGCAGGGGCTTCTTTAACACTTTTTGCTGAAAACAACGTCAACAGAGATATCCCAATTGATCTGAATAAATACTTAATCGTTGTTATTCTGGGAATTATTTCCATTTATTTGTCAAGATTCCTGGAATGGTTTTTTGAATGGAAAAAAAATACATATCTGTATGCCAGCGGATTTATAATTACAGGTCTGATTGCCCTAACGGCTACTGGTTATATTACTGACTATCACAAAGATATGATTCCCGCAAGCTGGTTCCAGTCTGTCAATCCACTGGTTATTGTAGTCTTCGCGCCTATAATGTCCTGGTTGTGGACAAAAATGGGAAAAAATCAGCCGTCATCTCCTACCAAAATGGCTTGGGGTCTACTGCTTGTGGCAGTGGGTTACCTGGTCATTGCCTTTGGAGTTAATGGTGTTGACGCCTCTGTTAAAGTGAGTATGATCTGGCTTTTATCCTTATATTTTATCCATACAATCGGTGAACTTTGTTTGTCTCCCATCGGGCTATCCATGGTATCAAAATTATCACCGTTAAGATTTTCTTCACTACTCATGGGAACCTGGTTCATTGCCAATGCCCTTGCCAATAAATTTGCAGGAACACTGAGTTCACTCCTGCCTCCGGGCGCAGGAGAAGGCGGTGCAGAAACTGCCGGAGCACCAAAATCCATTTTTGGTTTTGAGATTGTCAATTTATACGACTTTTTCGTAGTGTTTATCGTGATGGCTGGTATAGCAGCCTTTATACTATTTGCCTTATCCAAGACATTACAGAAAAAAATGCATGGTATCCAGTAAGAAGTGAAAATATAAAAAGGCTGTCTTTGACAGCCTTTTTTAATTCCCTGAACATTATATTTTTAGATCTATTGCTACCACTGATTTGTAATTTCCATTAGCTTTGGAAGTATAAACAAAACAAAATGGCATGTCATCACAAAACCAAGAATTAACCCTGGAAGACATTCAGGGTTTTGAAGGAAAATATCCCAGACAACTATGGTACCTGTTCTTTACAGAAATGTGGGAACGTTTTTGTTTCTACGGCATGCGGGGTGTTTTAGCAATTTTTATGGTAGGGCAGCTTGGACTGAGTGACCGGGACGCCAATCTGAAATATGGTGCCATTCAGGCTTTCGTCTACGCATTTACATTTATTGGAGGAATTTTTGCCGACAAAATACTCGGATTTAAAAAATCTTTAATTTTTGGAGGAATTACAATGATTGCGGGTAACCTTTTAATTGCTTTTGCACCTGCTGACATGTTCTATCCAGGAATAACACTAACCATAGTCGGAACCGGATTTTTTAAACCAAATATTTCTTCTATGGTAGGTGATCTGTATAAAGAGGGCGACCCCAGACGGGATGCAGGATTTAGTCTCTTTTATTCCGGCATCAATATCGGAGCTTTACTTGGAGGAGCTCTTTGCGTTGCTCTTGGTAAATATTACAGCTGGTCTTATGCTTTTCTTTCTGCAGCCATTGTCATGGCAATAGGTGTTGTGACCTTTATGTATACCAAAAAACACCTGGGCCCGATCGGCGATTCACCACTCTTGGATTTGCCTGAAAGCACACGAAAAAGAAAGGAATTACTGGTTTATTTAGGTACGGTAATCAGTTTGCCTGTCATTTATGCTATGATTATAAATACAGACTATACGGACTATTTTATGTACACCATTGGACCTGTTGCATTGATTTACTTTTTATATGAACTTTACCAGTTTACCGGTCGTGAAACAAGGCAAAAAATGATTGCCGGACTCATATTTATTATCTTTTCCATCATTTTCTGGGCATTTTTTGAACAAAGTGGCGGTTCGCTGGCATTATTCGCTGAAAAAAATCTCCACCATAATTTACTTGGAATACCCATGGATCCGAATGTAGTCAATAATTCCTTCAATGCCTTGTTTGTAATCATATTCAGTCCGTTGATAGGGTTATTCTGGGTATGGCTTGCAGCCAGAAAAAAAGAACCAAATACGGTAGTGAAATTTGGTTTGGGATTTCTTTTTCTAGCGGGCGCCTTTTATACTTTTTACGCTACCATATTCTTTGCTGATGATCAGGGAATGACATCCTTAAATATCTTTACAGCCGCATATCTGGTTATAACTATCGGGGAACTTTGCCTTTCCCCGATTGGATTATCTATTATCACCAAACTATCCCCTAAGCGGCTTGGAGGGATGATGATGGGTATGTGGTTTCTTGCCAGCGCCTATGGCCAGTATGTTGCCGGGATTTTGGGAGCTGGAATGTCAACACCCGATGCATCGGCACCGCTAACAGAAAAATTAAGTTCTTATACAGATGGCTATTACCAGCTTGCTGTTTATGCTCTCATTGCCGGGCTTTTACTTATTTTTATTTCACCGGTTATCAGAAAACTGATGCACGACGTTAAATAATTTATATCTATGTCAAATTCAAACAACGATTTCTTTAAGGTTCAGGTGATGGGCCACCCTGCAGGTCTTTTTACGCTGTTTTTCACGGAAATGTGGGAGCGTTTTTCTTTCTATGGTATGCGGGCCTTGCTGGTTATATTTCTGACTTCCACCTTGCTGGAAGGGGGATGGGAATGGCCCAGGGAAAATGCACTTGCTCTTTACGGTACTTATACCTCCATGGTATATCTGACACCAATCATTGGAGGTATTCTTGCAGACAAATATCTGGGACACCGAAACGCTGTAATACTTGGAGCTATACTGATGACTTTGGGGCACGCATCAATGGCTGTAGAAACATCCGTCTCATTGTATCTGGGACTTATTTTGCTCATACTTGGCAATGGCTTTTTCAAACCCAATATGACTTCTATGGTTGCCAAGCTGTATAAAGATTTCCCTGAAAAAAAGGATGGTGCATATACCATCTTTTACATGGGTGTTAATTCAGGTGCGTTTCTCGGTATTGGATTATGTGGCTACATAGGTGAAAAAGTTGGGTACTCCTGGGGTTTTGGGCTTGCAGGGATTTTTATGTTTTTTGGTATGCTACAATTTTACCTTTCTCAGAATATCTTTGGAAATGTAGGATTGCCTCCTTCTTCAGCGGTCAATGAATCCAGACATCAGGCTGCTACAGATGTGACTTCCGATTCAGAAGGCGGAAAATTAAACCCTTTTACCCGAACAGATCTCGGACTCATCATAATTACTGCTCTTTCAGCCTTGATATGGGTAGTCAATGATCCGATGTCAAAAGTTTATGGTTTTAACATGTTTGGCAATAAAACAAATGCAGGATATGTCATAGCAGGAACCCTGGTACTTTTTCTGTTTATATTATTTAGCAGAATCTACCGGTATTCCCTCGTAACCAGAGACCGAATGATTGCTGTTTTCATCATTGCCGTTTTCTATATGTTTTTCTGGGCTTCATTTGAACAGGCTGGAGGTTCCATGACGATATTTGCAAAAGATTATCTGGATAGATCACTCGACGGAGACAGTGCATTATGGTTTAAAATATTCAACGCCTGTCTGACCATTGTACCCCTGCTGATTATAACATTCGTATTGGTAAAGCTTTTTCAACAGACATCAGCAAATTATCTCAGGGCCAATATATTTCTGGGTACAAGTTTTGTCATTATTTGGGGTATAGTCATCTGGATGGTCAGAAATGAATTCGGGCAGGAAAATACGGAAATTGCTGCAACGTGGTTTGGTGTATTGAATTCATTTTTTATCATTGCGCTTGGCCCGTTTTTTTCAAAAATATGGGAAAGTAAATACAACCCGCCTGCAGCGTTTAAATATGGCATAGGACTTACCTTTTTAGGGCTTGGCTTTTTGTCTATTGCATACGGAGCATCGACCATTCCTCCCGGCGCAGCAACCGCATCCGTGAGTGTCATCTGGTTGGTAATTGCATATCTTTTCCATACACTGGGAGAATTGTGCATATCCCCTGTTGGTCTTTCCTATGTGAGTAAATTAGTGCCGGGCCGAATGATCGCAGTGACATATGGTATCTGGTATCTTGCCATAGCCATCGGAAATAAAGTCGCTGGGACCATGGGTAGTATGATTGACAATATTTCTACCAATTATGGATTATCAACATTCTTTTTGATATTTACCTTTGTGCCAATTGCCGCGGGAATTGCAATAGTGGCTTTGAGTCCGGTATTAAAAAGATGTATGCATGGAGTAAGGTAGTAAAATATTATTTGGTTAGGCAAGTTAAACCTAATTGTAATTTTGACAATAAGTTTGGACTGATAGCCTTATTTTTGCATTTCAAAATGTAAATTCAATGTTTTCAAATATTAAACCTACGGATACCAAAGCATGGCAAAAACTTCAGGAACATTTCCTGAAAATGAAAGATATTCAGATGAAAGACCTCTTTGCAGAAGATAAGGACAGGGGGTCTTCATTTTCCGTGTTGGATAAAAATCTTTACTTTGATTATTCAAAAAATATCTGTACCTCTGAAACCATGAGCCTTCTGAAAGAACTTGCCCTGGAATGCAAGTTGGAAGATGCTATAGAAGCCATGTTTACGGGTGAAAAAATCAATGCTTCTGAAAAGAGATCAGTTTTGCATACTGCCTTGCGAAGCAGCCTGAATACGCCCTTTTATGTTGATGGAAAAGATATTCGATATGAAATAAAATCGACGCTCGAGCAGATGCGTACATTTTGTAAGCAGGTTATCGGCGGCACCTGGAAAGGTTATTCAGGAAAACCAATAACGGATATCATAAACATTGGTATCGGTGGTTCTGATCTTGGACCCGTTATGGTTACTGAGGCATTGCGTCCCTACAAAAATCACCTGAATATCCATTTTGTATCCAATGTCGATGGTACACACATAGCTGAAACCATTAAAAAACTAAATCCTGAAACTTGTCTTTTTTTGATTGCTTCAAAAACTTTTACCACTCAGGAAACAATGGCCAACGCACATAGTGCACGAAGTTGGTTTTTGGGTCATGCCGAAAAAATGGAAGCAGTTTCCAGCCATTTTGTTGCCCTTTCTACAAATCGTGATGCTGTTATAGATTTTGGAATTGATCCGGACAATATGTTTATTTTCTGGGACTGGGTAGGTGGGCGATATTCTCTGACTTCTGCTATTGGATTGTCCATTATGCTCTCCGTCGGACCAGACCATTTTTTCAATCTGCTCGCAGGATTTGAACATATGGATAATCATTTCAGGCATACACCATTTGAAAACAATATTCCCGTCATTATGGGACTTTTAGGAATTTGGTATGTCAATTTCTTTGGTGCCGATTCAGAAGCTATATTGCCATATGATCAGTATCTGCACAGATTTGCCGCCTACTTCCAGCAGGCCAATATGGAGAGCAATGGTAAATCAGTCGATAGAAATGGTCTGCCTGTAAACTATAATACCGGACCGGTAATCTGGGGTGAGCCAGGTACAAATGGTCAACATGCATTTTATCAGCTGATCCATCAGGGCACTCAATTGATTCCTTGTGATTTTATCGCTCCGGCATGCAGCCATCATGACATTGGTAATCATCATACTTTATTGATATCAAATTTTCTCGCTCAGACTCAGGCATTAATGTCCGGAAAATCTGCGGAAGAGGTAAAAATTGAACTGGAAACGGAAGGCAGGAGTATGGAAGAAATTAAAAAATTACTTCCATATAAGGTATTTTCAGGAAATCGTCCCACAAACAGCATTTTAGTAAAAAAAATAGACCCATTTACGCTGGGTAGTTTAATTGCCATGTATGAAAATAAAATATTTGTGCAGGGTGTTATCTGGAATATTTACAGTTTTGATCAATGGGGGGTAGAACTTGGAAAGCAACTTGCCAGTAATATTATTCCTGTGCTGAATGAAGGCATTATTCCTGAACATATAGATCCCTCTACCAGGCAACTAATCAACCGTTACAGAATATGGAAAAATTAGCCTAATTTTGAGTAGCGTTCTGAAGTTATTTTGATACATGTAATTGTATAAACAGATTTTACTTTTCCTGCATTAAAATGAAACTTCAGGTGTGCCGGTGATCGAAATCTTTAGCTGTCGGAAATACAAAATGAATCGCAAATAAAAGAATTTTCTGTGCAGGCAGCGCGACAAACTTCATTACCCGAATATAATTTCTGAAATTTTGGCAAAAATTAAATCAGCTTTCTTTTGTACTGAATGTGGTGCAGAATCTCCAAAATGGATTGGAAAATGTCCTTCCTGCGGAGCATGGAACACTTATACGGAAGAAATTATTGAAAAGCAGGGTTCTTCTAAAAATATAGAAAAAGCCTGGAAAAGCGCTTCAAAAGTCACTCCTGCCCCAAAAAAACTGGAAGAGGTAGTACCTCTTGCCAGTCAACGGATGAATACCGGAGATACGGAACTAAATCGGGTGCTTGGTGGAGGAATTGTGACAGGAAGTTTAGTTTTGGTTGGCGGTCAGCCAGGAATAGGCAAATCCACATTAATGCTTCAGTTAGCCCTTCGCCTTGCAAGAAAGGTACTGTACATATCTGGCGAAGAGAGTGAGGAACAGATCAGAATGAGGGCAGACAGACTTTCGTATTCAAATCCGGAGTGTTTTGTATATACAGAGACCAATATATTACAACTGCTAAAGGAAGCATCACGGATGGAGCCAGATCTTATCATCATTGATTCTATCCAAACGCTGGCAAGTCCCTATATAGACAGTACTCCCGGGAGCATATCACAGGTCAAAGAGTGTACGGGCGAATTACAGCGTTTTGCCAAAGAATCGAATATTCCGGTTTTTATCATTGGTCATATTACCAAAGAGGGTGGAATTGCAGGGCCAAAACTTTTAGAACATATTGTTGATGTCGTTTTGCAGTTTGAAGGAGATCATCATTACGCCTACCGTATTTTAAGAACCTTAAAAAACAGATTTGGATCTACAGACGAAATAGGCATTTACAGCATGGAATCTGGTGGATTAAAAGAAATATCCAATCCTTCCGAAATTTTGATTTCTCCAAATGAGGACCAACTCAGTGGAACAGTAATAGGTGCATCATTGGAGGGCTTGAGGCCTCTTTTGATTGAAACACAGGCATTGGTGAGTCCTTCCATTTATGGTACACCACAACGGTCATCTACCGGCTTTGACCTGAGGAGGTTGTCCATGCTGCTTGCTGTGCTCGAAAAAAGGTGCGGTCTGGCATTCGGACAAAACGATGTTTTTTTAAATATAGCAGGGGGACTAAAAATAACAGATCCATCCATTGATCTTGCTGTAGTGACTGCACTTATATCTTCCCTTCAGGATATATATGTAGATAAAAAAATATGTTTTGCAGGCGAAATCGGGCTCTCCGGTGAAATTCGACCTGTGAGTCGGGTGGAGCAACGTATTCAGGAAGCAGACAGAATGGGATTTGAGCAGATTTTTATATCAAGTTACAAATCTGAGCAGCTGGAAAAGAAAAAATATAAAATCCAGATTAAAACCATATCTAAAATCGAGGATTTACTGGAGCAAATATTTGCGTGATGATTGTCCCCGTACATCCCGAAAAAGAAATGTACAGTCAGCCTGTTTTAATTTTTGACAGGATTTGTATTTTTTGTAATTTCTGGGTAAAATTTATCTTTAAGCGCGATAAAAAATGCAGGATTAAATTTGCGCATTTACCTCCTGTCTGGCCGAATTATCTGATGACTCAACCATATGGCGAGGTATTAAAAAATATGGATTCTGTTCTGTTTCTTGACAACGGAATATTATATACGCATATGGATGCCATAAAACAAATCCTTAAAACTATAAATCACCCTTTACGATACGTCCTGTATTGGATTCCTGATTCCATAGGACTTCAGGTGTACAAAATTATTGCTTCTAATCGCTACAAAATCTTTGGAAAATCTGATGTTTGTATCCCCGTAAACCAGGACATGAAAAATCGATTTATTGCTGACCTGATATTATAATTTTCTTTTGATTTTCAAAATCTCTTTTTGAAATTCGCCCCTGCTTATAGGCTTCCAGCAGGAATTTTAGCTTTTCGTTATTGCTTTGTCCCGACAGAATAGAATCCGGACTTACCAATGATGTTTGCATTGAAGAGAGTCTGAAGACGTATTTTGTTTTAAAGTTTCTGTCGTAATGAAAAGGGGAAACAAAAAACCACCCCAGCAAATGGGCTACCTTACTTATTTTGCCGTCCCGGTGTATGCTGGTATCGAGCGAAAAATAACCCTCTTTTTCCAAAACCAACCTGATTTTATCTTCTTTACTTTGGGTGGTGCTGACTTTACAAGGTGTATCGCCGTGGTATCTCCCCGAAATGAATAACGATGCCCCTTGAGGAATAGTAATAACCTGGGTAGTTGATTTACACCCTACCAAATAAATCATCCCTAAAATAAAACAGTATCTCATCTTAAACAGCATCTTTAAAAATAACAAATTTACTGCATTAGTTCGTGTAGTTGAAAGTTAATTCTATATGTTTATTTCGTTTCGCGCTACAATCATGGAGCTTGTTAAATTTTAAATTTCAATTTTTTTAAGGACTAAGTTTGGGTGTTGTCATTCCGATTTCTATAAGAAACCTGGATATAATCTCCTTAGCATTATTTTTTCTTTAACCAAATATAAAGACATCCAATTAGTAGATTGCTTCGCACAGCTGTATATGGGGTAGAATTTTAATTGACTTCGCGACTCAAATCTCCCACCCCCAAGAAAATTCCTTTTAAGTCTTAGATAATTGGACAATAAAACTCCATACTTACAGCTTAATTCCCTTTACCTCTTCCATTGTAAGGTCCGTCAGTTCGCAAATCTCCTCCAGCGGCATACTGCGGAGCAGCAGTTTTCGGGCAAATTCATAACGGCTTTGAAGACTACCTTCCAGTTTGCCTTCCA
>Ga0169931_10003714_pt1 | contig 24090 bp, 10 predicted proteins | sample Kivu_15m_20L_FD_129675 | JGI IMG/M metagenome (GOLD analysis project Ga0169931, IMG submission 129675) | Freshwater microbial communities from Lake Kivu, Western Province, Rwanda to study Microbial Dark Matter (Phase II) - Kivu_15m_20L... | ecosystem: Environmental > Aquatic > Freshwater > Lake...
CCAGCCGTGACGAGGGTAGCGGCGCCGATGCCCGTCACGCCGAGCGTCGCCCACATCGGCACGGGGGGCGGTTCGCCGACAGCGGGCGGAGGCGCGACGGGCGGCGCGACGACGGGCGGCGGAGGAGGCTCAACCACCGGCGGCGGTGGCGGAGGCTCGACCACCGGCCGCGGCGGCGGAGGCTCGACCACCGGCGGTGGCGGCGGAGGCTCGACCACCGGCGGTGGCGGCGGCGGCTCGACGACGGGCGGCGGCGCGACGACAGGCGCGACCACAGGCTCGACGACGGGCGCGACCACTGGCTCGACGACAGGCTTGCCCTTCACGGGCTTCACCGGTTTCGCGGGCTTCGCCGCCGGCAGGGGCTTCGGCTCGGGCTTGGGCTTCACGACCGGCACAGGCTTCGGCTTCGGTTCAGGCTTCGGCTTCGGCTCAGGCTTCGCGGGTTTCGCGGGCTTCGCATCCGCTGGCTCCTCGGGCGGCCGCGGCGGCAGCGGCGCACACGAGCTCTCCAAGGCCTTGGTCGATGTGCTGCCAGGGCCGTCGGGCACGACGACCGTCGACCAGTCGGCCTTGCGAACCTTGACCTGCACTTTCGTGCCGGCGTCAACAGTGATGAAGCCGGCGCCGACCTTCACCTTGACGGGCTTTTTCAGCGTGCAGGTGACGTCCTCGTCGGCGTGGGCAGCCCCGGCCAGAGAGAAGGCCGCGACGAGGGCAAGCGTGAGTGGTGATCGGGTCATCGTGGTCCTCATCAGGGCAGGAGCAAGTTGAAGAACGTGCGGATGGCCGGTGGGCCCTCTGGCTTCCACGGGTTGTGCTGGTCGTCGACGAGGCAGCGCGGATTGGTGGTTGGGTCTTCCGGCAGGCCAGCATCGAACGCGGGGTTGTCTTCAGCGCAGATCGGCTCACAGAAGGTGACCGGCCTGTCGCAGCCGACGAGGTCGATGCACTCGGGCTCAGTGATTCGCTGTGATGGATCTTCGAGCGTCAGCTGACCAGCGACCTCGTCGCAGTTGTGGGCTCCGCCGTAGTAGGCGACGGCGTCGTCGAGATACGGGTCGGGCGTCACGGTCGTGTCGCGCTCGGCGTACATGAGCAGCGCTGCCGGCGGCGTCTGCTGCACGCAGCTCTGCAGATCGACGACATTCAGCGGATCCTGTGAGGCTGTGCCGCCGTCCTCGAAGCCGCCTGCGAAGGTGGCGACGCCCTCGATCAAGCCCGTGCGACAGCCGAGTGTGTGAGCAAAGAAGCCACCGCCAGAGAAGCCGACGGCGAAGGTGTGGGCGGTGTCGACGCACAGCTCGGGGCGCAAGGCGGCCTGGATAGCGAGCACGGCGCGGATATCGTCGTTGTCGGCGAGGTCGCTGAACGTGTCCCACGATAAGAACTCGGGGTTGAACTGGTTTCTGTTCTTGCCGTCGACGTAGACGATGATGCTGCCGACGCTCAGGCCAGGCGCGGTGACGTTGCCGTCGATGTCGAGCGTGCTCTCGAGGTCGAGCAGGCCGCGGAACTCGGCGCCGTCGTTGACCTGGCTGAGGTCGCGCGACGTGACGCACACGTTCTCGAGCTCATCGAACGCGTCGCAGGTGAGGTCGCCGTGGAAGGCGAACGTGATCGGGTACTGCCGATCCTCGTCGTAGTTGTCGGGGAAGCGCACGCCGAAGGTGCGCGGCTCGCCCTGCACGTCGATGGTGCGCGGCCGATACACGAAGCCGTCGGCGACGTCGGGCGGGATCGTGCCGCAGCCCGTCGGCCCGCTCAGGCACGCCTCCGTCTGGTCGTCGGGCAGGCAGGGGTCGAGGGGGGCGACGTCCGGGCCGGCGGTGCAGACGGTCGCGACCGCGAGGCCGCCGTCGCAGACGCCGTCGTTGTCTGAGTCGGGGTCTGTGACGATCGTGCCCGCCGCGAGCTCTTGCGCGCGCGTGAGGCCATCGTCGTCCTCGTCGCAGGCGTCGGCGGCGACGCTCGGCACACACGCGTCGAGGGGGCTCGCGTCGTCGGCGACGCAGACGCTGGCAACGGCGAGGCCGCCGTCGCAGAAGCCGTCGTTGTCTGAGTCGGGGTCGGTGACGCTCGTGCCGGCGGCGATCTCTTGAGCGCGCGTGAGGCCGTCGTCGTCTTCGTCGCAGACGTTGGCGTTGACGCTTGGGACGCAGGCGTCGGCGTCGTCGTCGTCAGGGCCGAGCGCGCAGACGTTGGTGACAGCGAACGCGCCTGAGCATACGCCGTCGCCGTCGCCATCGGCCGGCGGCAGCGTGAACGTGACGTCGTCTTCGTTCAGGCGACGCGAGAAGTGCAGCCGCGTGTTGTTCACGAACAGGGCGACGTCTTGGGCACCGCCTGCACCGTCGTTGGCCACGACGTGGGTGTAGACGATCACGGCCGGCGACGACGTCAGTTGGCTCGCGACGGCGTCGAACACGGCGTCGCGGCCGCCGATGGTGACGCCGGAGCCGGCGACGGCGGTGTCGTCGAGCACCTCGTAGCGCACCGTCACGGTCTGGCCGACGTTGGCCGTGGCGGGCAGCACGGTGATGTTCTGGATTGTCGGCGGCGCGACGACGCGCGTCGCGGTGTTGCCGGCGCGGTCAGTCACAGAGAACGACAGCGTCTCGTTATCGAGGTCGCGGCCGACGGCGAGCGAGAAGCCACCGTCGGCGAGCACGGCGCCGCTGCCGCCGCCCTGCACGCTCACCAGCTGCCCGGTGATGCTGCGCACAACGGCGCCGGCGCGGTCCGTCACAGCGCCGGCGCTGCCCGTGGCGGTGTCGGTGGCGTTGTTGAAGCGGAGCAGCGCTTCGTTGTTGGGCTGGTTCGAGAAGTCGAACGTCGGAGCGGTGAAGTCGACGTCGAGGCGCACGGTGTCGAACGAGACGCTGCCAGCGTTCATGTCCGGCGCGCGGCCGGCGACGCGCAGGCGGGCCGAGTCGTCGCCCTCGACGAGTCCGTCGGCGAGGTCGGCGTCGACGATCACATCAAAGGCGCCCGCGTTCGGCGTGACAGACATCGGCTGAGCGACCCCGTCGACGGTGGCGACGGGGGTGCCAAAGAGCGCCGCCGCATCGACGGCGGTGGCGGTCACCTCGCCAGGCAGCGGGCCAACGACGTCGACGTCGGCCGTCAGCGTGAAGCGCGGGCGCGTGATCGTCAGCGGCGTGCTGCGGTTACCGGCGTCGTCGATCGCCACGACCTGCAGCGCGACCACGGGCGTGCCAAGCGCTGTCACGTCGAGGGCTGCGAAGGCGCCAGCGCTGTTGGCGTCGCGAACGACAACGGGCACGTCGGTCGCGGCGGTGGCCCCGGCGCCAAAGAGGACGGCGCGCGCGTTGTTTTCGACGGCGCCGTCTTGGCCATCGACAGAGAACGTGCTCGTCGCGTCGTTGCCGCTACCGTCGGTCGAAGCCTCGACGTAGCGCAGTGCAGACGCCGACGGCGCCGCGGGGGCCGTGCCGTCGAAGGTGACGCTCGCGTTGCTCGCAACTTGATTGCCGACCGCGTCACGGATGGCGACGTTGACGGTCTTTTGGCCGTTGCCGCTCGACAGCGTGACGGCGAGCGTGAGCGTGTGCGTCGTCGCCGTGACGCGCGTCAGCGCTTGCGTGATGGGTGCCGTGATGTCGCCGTTGACGGTGACCGACAGGGGCAGCCCGCCGTCGTTGTCGTCGGTTGCGTCGATGCGGACGCTGACGCTCGACGACGGCGTGAAGCCTGCGCGTGCTTCGCGGGCCGGCGGGGCGCTGCGGTCGACGATGATCGAGACGTCGTCATCGCTCGGCACGTCTTCGTCGTAGAAGAGGGCGTCGCTGCGCGAGGCCTGCGCGATCGACTGAATACCCGTTGGCCCAAGCGCAATCAGCTCAGCTCGCACCGTCGCCGCAGCGGGACAGGCGCTGACAGCAACAGGCGCTGCCGTCGAGATCGTCTGCGTATCTTGACCCGCCGTGAGCTGGAAGGTGACGGCCTGGTCACACGCCAACAGCGCAGCACCTGCGCCGTCGAAGAAGGCGAGGCGGCCGCTCTGCACCGTCGCGCCGAGAGAGACTGTGCCCGTGAGGCTCAAGCGCGCGGTCGGCCGCACGCCGGCGACGCCGACGACGTCGGTGTTTGCTGCGGCCAGCGCGACGACGGGGCGCGAGGTGTCGATGGTGAACGTGAGCGTCGCCTGCGCCGAGCGCCCGGCGTTGTCGGTGACGGTGAAGCGCACGAGCCGGTTGCCATCGCCTGCCGTGACGGTGATGGCGACGCGGCCGCTCGTGGCTGCTGCGATGTCGACGGCGCCAGCGGTGACGACATCACCGTTGACGGTGACGGCGGCGGCGTTGGTGATGGTCCAGTCGACCTGCACGTCGCTGCTGGCCTGCAGAAGGCCGTTCGCGGCCGTCAGAACGACCGTCGGCGGCGTGAGGTCGGCGCGCAGGGTGTTGGCGCTCTGAGCGACCGGCAGCGTGATACCGGAGAACGTGCCCTCGACGCGCAGGCGCAGGCGCTGGCCGTCGGTGACGGTGTTCGGCACGACGATGGTCTGCGATGCGGCACCCTGGGCGCTCACCGTGAGGGGGGCGGCGGCGACGACGACGGCGCCGCTCGTGTCGTCGACGAGGGCGCCGGTGAGCACGGCACCGGCGATGGCGGTGCCAGACACTGACACGCTGTCGCCGGGCTTGACGTCTGTCTGCGTCGCGGGCGGCGCCAGCGTCACCGTTGCTGTCGGCAAGACCGCAGGCACGACGACGACCGCGCGCGTGACGCTCGCGCCGAGCAAGGCGCGGTCGCGCACGAGCACCTCGATGGTCGCGGTGCCGGGCACGGTCGGCAGCGTCACGGCGACGGTCTGGTTCACGGCGACAAACGCGGTCGCGGCGCACCCCGCGCCGCCCTGCAGGCGCGCGCAGAAGGCGATCGCGTCGCCGGCCTGGCCGAGGGTGACGGCGACGGAGGCGCCGGTCAGCGACGCGACGGCCGAGGCGACCTGGCCGTCGAGGCGCACGTCGTCGACGGCGATGGTCGGGGCCGTGAGATCGACGGGCACGGGCAACGAACGCGTCGTGGTGCTGTTGCCGAAGGTGTCTTCGGCGTCGACCTCGACGATGAGGTCGATGGCTTCGTTCAGCGTTGGCAGTGTGAGCGTGGCGAAGGTGTCGCCCGTCTGCGTGAACGTGGCGCGCACCGCCCCGCCTTGCACGACGCGAGCGGCGGTGATGCGGGCGCCGACTTCGTCGACGGTGGCGCTGAGCGTGAGGCGGCTGCCGCTCGTGGCATGGGTGCGGCCGAGGTCCTCGTCGCCGTCGAAGGTGATGTCGATGTCGTTGACGTCGACGTCGGGGCCCTCGAGGTCGACGGGGATGGGGGCGAACGTGATCTGGGCGCGGTTGCCAGCGGCGTCGATGGCCGAGACCGATGGCGTGAGCTCGCTCGCCGTCTCATCGGCGTCGACGGTGAAGGTGTAGGTAAACGTCGAGGTCACAACGTCGCCGCTCTCGTTCGACGCCGTCGTCTGCAAGGCTGGCGTGATCGCGGCGTCGCCGGCGCGCGCCACCGAGAGCACGGGCGCCTGGGGGAGTGTGCGCGTGTCGGTGATGACGAGCGTGAGCGTCGTCGTCACGCCGCGGCCGAGGACGGCGGGATCGCTCGCGAGCGTGGCCGTCGGCGCGTCGGTGTCTTCGAGCACCTCTGGGGCCGCGCAGCGGCCGAGTGCCGTCACACAGACAAACTCACCGGGACACTCAGCGTCTGATGCGCACTCGATGTTCTCAGGCGGGATCGTGAAGTCGAGCTCAGGGCAGCCGGCGAGCGCCGGCACAAGCAACACAGACACCAAGGAAAGGCGAGCGATCGATGACAGCATGGGATGACCCTACACCGTCGTCGTCGATCACCGCGCGCCTGGCACCGCGCACAGTCGCCCGGTCCGAGGTGGGTCAATGTGCGAGAGTGGCGGTGGGCGCCTACAGGAAGATCTGCAGCTGCGCGCGCGCGACGAGGTCGGGGCGGCCGTCGCCGGTGCCGACGAAGCTGCCGTCGAGCTGGAGCTTCAGGTTGTGTTGCTCCGGCGCGAGGTTGGCGCCGAGCGCTGCCTCCCAGTCGGTGACGACGTCGTCGGCGTTGGTCGGACCCATGCCGGTGGGCGTCATCGCGCTCGCTCGGCCGACGAGCTCGAGGCCGTCGACGATGAGGTAGCCGACCTGGGCGAGGCCGCCCACTGCGGAGCGGGCGATGGGCTCGGGCGCGCCGCCGTCGCCGGTGGCCTGCCGGCCGATGACGCTCACGAGCACTGAGGCGCCTTGGTACTTCCAGATCGCGTCGGCGGTCGCGTGCACGTAGTCGAGGGAGCCCTCGCCGTCTTCCAGCTGGCGCCCGTGGCTCGAGCGAACGCGCGTCGATGCGGCGTTGAACGCGACGGCGGCGGCGACGGCCAAGCGATGCGAGTCGCCGCGGCCGAGGTCCCCCTCGACGAGGTCGTCGAACGCGCCAAAGGGCGTCCATTGCACGCGCGCCGACGTCAACAGCGCGGGCACAGCGACGGGGCGGTTGCGGCCATCACCGCCGAAGACACCGAGCTGGAAGGCGAGCGCGTCGGCGAAAGGATCAAGCAACACCACGCCGCCGATGTCGCGATCGAGATTGAGCTCGTTGACGACACTGGTGCGGTCAGCGAACTGCAGCGCCGACGACGAGACAATGCGCTGGCGGTCAAACGGCACTTTCATCTGACCGACGCGCACGCCGACGGCGTCGGTGAAGTGCCAGGTGACGTGGCCGTCGCGCAGGGGCACGGGCAGGTCTGCCTCGAGGTCCGGAGCCGCGATACCAAGCTGCACGTAGAACTCGACCTGGCGATGCAGGGCATCGCCGGCAAAGACGATGCGCCCCCGGCGCGCAAGGAACTCAGGAGCGAGTTGATCGCGACCGTCGTCGTCTTCGAAGACGCGCGCGGCCGCGCGCAGCTGCAGGCGCAGGCGCATCGAGACACCAAAGGCGCCATCGCTCGTCTTCACACCGACACCCTGGCCAAGCCCAGCTTCCAGCTCGACGGTCGGCGGCGGCGCCGCAGGTGGCACGTCGTCAGGGTCGGCGACCGTGCCCACCGCCGGCCCGGTGCTGTGCACAAGAGCAAAGACAATGGAGACAAGTGAGGGCATGGTTTCCTGTCAAACCGTTGACGAACACCGGCTCAAGGACCGTCGATCGGCTCGTAGGCCTCTTCGTCCTTGCTCTTCTTCTTGGCGCTCCGGTCAACGGCGAGCCGGTCGCCCAGCTCGACGAGGCCGCGCAGGCGGTTGCTCAGGTTCTCGTGGAAGGCCTCGACGCGCACGCGCCACGACCAGTTACCGTTGGCCTCGCCGGGCAGGTTCATGCGTGCGCCGCCGTCGAGCGTGAGCACGTCTTGAAACGGCACGATCGCCGTATGCGCCACAGACAACAGCGCCGCCCGCATGAGATCCCAGACGACGTCGTGGCCGTCGCGGCCGAAGTACGAGCGAACGTGCGCGCGCGTGCCTTCGCTCTCCGCCTGCCACCACCCGAGCGTCGTGTTGTTGTCGTGCGTGCCGGTGTAGATGACGCAGTTCTCAGTGTGGTGGTGCGGCAGATAGGGCTGGTCGTGCCCGGCGCCGAAGGCGAACTGCAGGATCTTCATGCCCGGCAGGCCGACGCCATCGCGGAGCGCCACGACGTCGTCGGTGATGACGCCGAGGTCTTCGGCGATCACGGGCAGGTCCGCGCCAAGGGCCGCACGGAGGTCATGAAACAGCGCCATGCCCGGGCCCTTCACCCATGTGCCAGCGCGCGCGTCTTCGGCGTCGGTGGGGATCGACCAATAGCCGGCGAAGCCACGGAAGTGGTCGATGCGCACCACCTGCGTGAGCTCGAGGTTGCGCTTGAGGCGCTTCACCCACCAGGCGTGCTTGTCAGCCTTGAGCTCGGCCCAGCGGTAGAGCGGCGAGCCCCACCACTGCCCGGTCTCGGAGAACGCGTCTGGCGGACAGCCGGCGACGCGCGCTGGCGTGCCGTCATCCTTGAGCTGAAAGAAGCGGCGGTTGGCCCAGACGTCGACGCTGTCGTCGCCGACGTAGATCGGGATGTCGCCGATGAAGCTCACGCCCTTCTGTTCGGCGTAGGCGCGCAATGACGCCCACTGCACATCAAACAGGGCCTGCTCCATGACGCGGCGGTCGACGTGGGCGCGCAGCGCCGCGCGCGCCTCGCTCAACGCCTGGGGGTCTCGGTCCTTCAGCGGCTGCGGCCACTCCCACCAGGCGCGCTGGGCTTGGGTCTGCTTGATGGCGACGAAGAGCGCGTCGTCCTCGACCCACGGGTGCTGCGCGCGGAAGGCCTCGCGCAGCGCGCGGCCCTCGTCGGTGGCGCCGTAGCGATCGCAGGCCAGAGCGATGCGCTCGGTCTTGAACGCGACGACGGCCTCCCACTCGATGCGGTCTTTGTTGAACGCGCGCGGCGGCTCGGCTTCGGCGGCCGTGAGCGCGCCGCGGCGCACGAGATCGTCGAGGTCGATCAGCAGCGGGTTGCCCGCCAAGGCCGACTGCGACGCGTACGGTGAATAGGCCGCGCCTGCCGGCACGAGGGGCAAGATCTGCCAGCGCGTGCAGCCAGCGTGAGCGAGCCAGTCGACGAAGGCGCGGGCGCCCGTGCCGGTGTCGCCAATGCCATGCCGCGACGGCAGCGACGTCGGGTGCAGGAGGACGCCGGCGGCGCGGGGGAAGGCAGAGGGGCTTATCGCGCTGGTCATGCTGGGGGCCATGGCACAGACAGCGACTTCGGGGCAGGGGCAAAACGAGTCGCCGGCAGCGTCTCCCGGTCACAGAAACGCTACTGGCACTTCACGCCGTCAACGCCCCAGGTCTCAGGGTCCATCTGGGCCACATCGACGACGATCCGCCGCCGGACTTTGACGGCGCCGACGCCGAGCTCCACGCGGACCCGCCCCTTGTCGATGATGGTCGCCGTCGACTGCAAGAGCTTTCCGCCGCCACACAACGCGACGCCATCGGCGCACGCCTTCGGTGTCGCCGCTGACTCGCAGGCCTTCGCCTCTTTGAGCATCGCTTCGGCGAACGTTGGTGTCGCGAACGCGATGAAGGTCCGCTTGATCTCTTTGTCTTGGTCTTGCACGTAAAACCCGCGGACGGTCTCGATCGCCTTGGCCTTGATCGCATCCTCGTCGACGCGCGGCGGCGGTGCTCCTCCGCCGACAGCTCGGGCGGCCGCGTTGATGTCTGTAACGGCGACGATCGGGATGAGGACGGCGGCTTTGGCCATCAAGATCGCCAGGCGGTCCAGCGTGGGTGTGTAGCTGTCCTTGGGTGTCAGCGCCTGCACCATGACGGCGCCATCCGGACCCTTGTCGACGTAGGCGAGCACGCCGGCGAACGGCTGCCCGCTGATGGCCATCATGATTGGGTGTACGAAGGCGCCGTCTTTCGCGTAGCCCGCCGCCACCGGGCTCTTCATGCTCGCAGCGATCTGCGCGAGCACGTCTGCGGGCGCGCCCGTATGGGGCTTGATCCGGTGCACGTAGATCAGCACGCCCTTGTCTGGGAGGGTGACCATCACGAAGCGCTCAGACACCTCCGAGCGCGCGTCATCGGGCATCTCGACGTCGAGACCGACGGACTCGAAGCGCTCTCGACGAGCATGACCGTCGGCCGACCACAGCACAGCGGAGGCGAACGCAAGAACCGACAAAGACCGAACGACCATCTGCGGCCCCTTACGTAAGAGCGGTCAGGTTGGCCTCGCGATGACCTCGTGGTCAAGCGCCACAGCGAGCGATCGCTCACTCGGGTAGGCGCCCGCGCAGCACGCCGACGCGCAGCGCCGACGCGTGAGCGCGGCTGCGGTGGATGGTGTGCGTGGCGACAACGAAGTCCTTCTCGTCGGCCTGGTAGATGTCGACGAAGGTCTGGGGATTTCGATCGATGAGCGGGAACGAGCTCGACTGCACCTGGACCATGACGCGGTGGCCGGTGCGAAACGTGTGGAGGACATCCGGCAGCGTGAACTGCACCTTGTTGGGTGTGTTCTTCGCGAGCGGCTCAGGACGCTCAAAGCTCGTGCGGAATTTCGCGCGCATCACCTCGGCTCGCACCAGCTGTTGGTAGCCGCCGGCGCGAACGGCCGTCGGGTTTGGTTGTGGATCCGTGGTGTCCTCCGGCCACACGTCGATGAGCTTGACGACGACATCGGCGTCGGTGCCGGTCGACTCGAGCCACACCTCGGCCGAAAGTGGACCTGCCAACGTGACGTCTTCGGTGAGGACGGCGCTGTCGTAGACGACGACGTCGGGGCGACGCGACGCGAAGCGCTGATCGGCCGTCATGTAGTTGTGATCGAGGTCCTCGCCGGGAAAGCCAACGGTCGGGACGGGCTTGTTCGGGTCGGCGACGTACGTGTCGGCGCCGTCGGCCGGACGCTGCATGCCAAGAGTGCCCGGGCCGAACCACAGCGTCTGCGACGTCGTCTGCGGTGGCCACTGCGCGAACGTCTGCCAGACGTTGGTGCCCGTCTCAAAGATGGTCGCCCCCGGCGGCGAAAACGTGCCGTCTCCCTTCAGGTGCGACTCAAAGAACGAGTACTCGACGCCCTCGCGGTACATCGGCGCTGTCTTTTGGTCGAAGGAGACGTCGCCGAGGCGGTCGCCGTCGGTGCGCGCCCAGCCACCGTGATTCCACGGCCCCATCACGAGCGAGATGCGTCCCTTCTTCGATTGGCGCTGCATCGCTTGGTAGGTCGCGAGCGAGCCCCAGAGGTCCTCGGCGTCGTACCAGCCGCCGGTGACGAGGACGGCCGGGCGGATGTCTTTGTAGTCGGGCAGCGGATCGCGGGCGCGCCACCAGGCGTCGCGCGTCCCGTGGGTCATCATGTCTTTCCAGAACGCGATTGACCCTTTGAAATACTTTGTGTCGGCGTTCTTGAGCGGACCTAGGCGCATATAAAAGTCGTAGGCGTCAGCGCGATCGAACTCGAAGTCCCAGGGGATCTTCTTCGTGAGCCCCGGCCGGGCCCGGCCGAAGTTGGCGTAGAAGGAGAACGCGTCGGCGAGGCAGAGGGCGCCGTTTCGGTGAAAGTCGTCGCCGATGAACCAGTCCGTCACCGGGGCCTGGGGCGACACCGCTCGCAGCGCCGGGTGGGCGTCGATGGCGGCCTGGGCGGCGTAGAAGCCGGGATACGAAATCCCCCACATGCCAACGCGACCGTTGTTGTGTGGAATGTTCTTTATCAGCCAATCAATGGTGTCGTAGGCGTCGGTGCTCTCGTCGATCGCCGTCTTGTCTTTGGCTCTCTTCTTCGCGGCGTCAGCGCGAGGGCGGACATCGACGAACTCACCCTCGCTCATCAAACGTCCGCGCACGTCTTGGTGGACGAAGATGTAGCCGCTCTGCACGAGGTTGAACGATGGCGCGAAGCGCCGCAGGGCGCGCGCGTTCTCGACGGGGGGCAGGTTCTCAATGCCATAAGGGCCCACGCTGTAGGGCGTGCGCATCATCATGATCGGCCAGCTCTTGGTGGTGTCCTTTGGCGCCCAGACGTGGGTGTAGAGCTTCACGCCGTCGCGCATCGGGATGCGGAACTCGTATTTTGTGTAGTGTGTTTTGAGCGCCTTGACGAAGGCTTCGTCGCTGTCCAGCGCGGCCGAGATGAGCGGTGCTGACGACGCCGATGCCGGTCGATCGGCGAAGACCAGCACCAACAGAGCAACGAGAATGGCGCGTCGAGCGAACATGAAGTGTATCCTGAATCTTGGCGAACGGTCGCGGTGTGCGGCGTTCGGCGGACGCGAGGGCGATGACCGAGGCCGCGGATTGTATACGCGGTGGTCCTGGCTGTTGGCTCCTTCGCCCGCCACAGGGAATCGAATCGGCGTTTGCATCGCCCCAAGGAGACCCTCGCCGTTCGGCGCTTGCGTGTTTGGCGCGCTCTGGTCCACCGTCTCGCCATGCGCGCCCCCCTGCCGTTCGCCCTGCCCGTCTTTGTCGCTCTCGCCGCCGCACCCTCAGGCGCCCAAGACGGAGCGCCCCTGCCGTCATCCCTCCTTGAGGCGGCCAAGGCCGCGACCAAGGCGCCGACGACGCCGGCCGCCGACCCTGAGGCGCCGCGCGACGATCCGCCGCCGACGACGCCGGTGCCTGCGCCGCCTGCGCCGCCGGCGACCACGGCGGCGACCACGCCAGGCGAGGTGAAGAGCATCGACGAGTGGGACATCGTCGAGCTGACCTCGGCGCGCCTGCTGCCAAACGGCCAGCCCGCCACCGACGCCTGCGGCTACACACGCGACGTCGTCGCCGCGCGTCGCTCCCCGCCAGCGCGCACACCGGCCAAGCTGACGGTCGGCTGTACGAAAGGCCCTGATGGTCTGCCGGCGCCTGCCCCGCCCACGCTGACGCTGCCAGAGCCGTATGCGCAGACGCCGCTCGACATCGACAATGGCAACATCACCGTCACCGTCGACGCGGGCGCGCTCTTCCTCGGTGAGGCGATGACGGGCTTGCGCCGCGGAACGTTGCCGTTTGTGACCAAGTGTCACGACATGGCGCTTGGGCCGATGGGTACGGCCGGCTTTCACCTCGAGGTCAGTCCTGCGGGCCGCATCGTCGGCAGCGAGACCTACGACGCAACCCTGGCAGAGCCCCTGGTGCTGTGCCTCAAAGAGGCCGTCTACCGAGCGACATTCCCGTCGACGCGCGACGGCAACGCGGCGAAGGTCTCGGTGTTCATCACGCTTCGACAGAGGAAGCAGGCCGAGAGCGCGGCCCTCAAGCCATGTAAGGCCGGTGAGACGCCGACCACGAAGGACGGCGCCCAGACCTGTGCCGTTGCGCGCGCCTGCGCGCACGACGAGGTACCGAAGGCGGTCGACGCCCTCGGGCCCGGCGAGCTGCCGTGCACGATCGAGTACGTCGAGCGGGGCGTGCCGTTCTTGAAGGGCGAGCTCACGTCGTTCGGCGATGTGCAGCTCGTGAACGCGCGCAACTCCGTCGGCGTCGGCCTCGGCGTCAACGTCATCGACAACATCTTCTACGCTGTCGTGCGCCCCGACGTGAACCTCAGGTTCGGCCCCTTCAAGCTCGGCCTCGGCGCACCGCTGCGCTTTGAGGTGCTGAACCTGCAAAGCATCGACCTGCTTGGCGGCGATCCCATCGGCGACGCCACCGCCAACACCGGTCGCTTCCGCTTCGAAGACTGGGACCAGGTCGAGGACTTCGTGCGTCCGCTGCGCTACGTCTCGTGGGGCAAGAAGGAAGACAACCTCTACGTCGACCTCCACCGCGTGCATTCGTTGTCGATCGGCAACGGCCAGCTCGTGCGCCGCTACGCGCCCAACCTCGACATCGACCAAGACAAGGTCTTCGCCCAGGTCGACGGCTACGGCAGCCTTGGCGGCGTCGAGCTCATGGCCGGCCCGTTCCCGGTGCCGCGCCTCGCCGGCGGCCTCGTCTTCATCAAGCCGTTCGGCGTGGTCGACGCCGTCAGCGCTCTCACCGCGCCGAAGCCGGCAGAGGGCGCAACGCCGACGGCGACCGCTGCGGGGGACGACTACGTCTCTGGCCTCTTGCGCTCGATGTCACTTGGCTTCTCGTACGTCACCGACCTCAACAGCCCGACGGGGCTCGACAAGAGGCTCAACCCCGTCGACCAGCGCCCGCAGCTCATCGTCGATCAGGCCGGCCAGTTCTTCTGGAGCAACCGGGCAAACCCAGTCGGCGACGTCGTGCAAGGCATGGGCGTCGACCTCGAGGCCAAGGTGCTGAAGGTCGGGATCGTCGACGTCAAGGTCTACGGCGACTACTCACACTTGTTCTTTCCGGGCGACTCGTCGGCGGACCAGGCCTTTGCCGCCTTCAACGGTGGCGGCGCGACCGTCGGCGGCCTCTTGCGCATGAGCTTTGGCGAGACGCCGGTGCGCGACATCGAAGAAGAAGACGAAGCGACCAAGCGTGGCCTCAAGCCGCGCGAGAAGAAGGCCGCCCACGCGCTGCGCGCTCGCCTCGAGGGCCGCACGTTCTCGCCGACGTACCTGCCGTCGTACTGGAACACGATGTACGAGGTCGATCGCTTCCAGTTCGGCTTCGCCGACGACCGCATCACGCTGCCCACCAAGATTCGATACCTCGCCGACCAAGCCTCCGACCCGTGGCGCGTCGGCTACTACGCCGAGCTCTCCTACCTCTGGGTCGACGTCCTCGGCGTCACCGCGATGCTCGAGGACGCCTACGCGCTCGGCGACAGCGATCCTGTGCGCGGCAAGAACTTCGCCGTCCACGCCGAGAGCAAGGGCCTCGGCTGGCTGCAGTTCTTTGGCACCTACCACTTCCGCAACTTCGAGTTCGCCGAGCTGAACCGCGCGTTCTCGCTCACGTCCGACAACGAGGTCGTGTTCTTCGGCGCCCGCATGCAGCTCTTGCCGATCCTGTTCATCAACCTGGGCGGCCAGCGCGCCTTCCGCACGGCGTTCTCCGCCGACGACGTCCTGACACCCAACGACAAGGGCGAGCGCTTCACCTCGTTGGGGCTGAAGAACGCGTGGTTGTACGGCATGGACATCGAGCTGGGCTGGCAGTTCTGACCTGCACGCCGGCCGAGCTGTTCGGACGTCGTGGGGCGCGTCGAACGATTCGGCGTCGCGGTGCGTGCCTGTCGCGTCAGCGATGCGCCGACAGCGCGTGGCTCAGCGCGTGTTCATTCGTCTGTCGCTGAACGTCGGGAACGCCGCCGGGAGCGCAGCGATGTGCATGTGGAATGGCGGTCATCACTCGACAAGCAGGTCGCGATGCTGCTCGATATAGCGCGAAAGGGCGGGCTTTACCTCGCTCTCCAGCAGGGCATAGGTACCGCCGGGGGCGTGCGAATCGATCTCGTGCCAGCTGGCGTTCGGGTCTGCGGGTTCTGCCACCTGCGCGTCGAGCCAGTCATCATCCACGCAGAGGAGGAACTCCGAGCTCCGTTCGCGACGGGCGATGAAGAGCGCGGTCCGGTACAGCGCCGCGAAGCGCTCGCAGCCGGCCTCGTCGAGCGCTTTGAGGACGCCCACCACCTCCTCCACGTCATTCTGGCCCAGGAAGACTTCGCAGCCGTTGCCGCCGAGCATCGCCACCCCGAGCCAAAGAAAGTAGACCGTGCGGGGCGCGTTGGCCCAATCGTCAAGGTGCTCGAAGCGTTCTTCGAACCCATCGGCGTGGGCCTGCGCGTGAATGGCATCGAGGAGGTCCTGCCGCCAGCGCCAGGGCTCTGGCTGGCCCGGCCGAGACGGCACCCGCACCCGCTGATAGGGACGAAGCGGGCGCACCAGGTCGTAGGGCATGGCGACCGCAAGATCCGTCGCTTGGTCGCTGAGCCGCGCCCGCACCGTGTTCGCGATGACGCGCACACTGTCTTCGTCGAGCGGGCGGTGGCCCACCTCCTGCTCCTTCACGTCACGAACCTCCCCGTACTCGAAGGTGACGAAGCGGTACGTGACAAAAACGCCGCCCTCCTCTCGTCGAGCCTCCGTCACCTCGCAGCGGGCGGTGTCGGTGCTGACGGGGAAACAGGCGCCGAACCACGCGGCCATCAGCGCGTCCATCAGCACACAGTAACACGGACCAGTCGGGTCGGCCGACTCGCGCTGATGAGCTCAGTTCGGGACGACGGTGACCGTGACGGCGAGCTCGTCTGACAGCGCGGGCGTGGCGCCGTCGGTGACGACGACGGTGAAGGCGTAGCTGGCCTTGGTGGCTGGGTCGAGGGCGCCGCCGCCGGCGAGGGTGACGACACCAGTCGTCGCGTTGATGGCAAGGTCGGCGACGTCGCCGACGCCAGCCTTGAGCGAGAAGGTCATCGTGTTGTTGGGCGCCGTGGCGTCACCGTCGGTCGCCGTCGCCGTGTAGACGATGGTCGCGCCCTGTTGGGCGGTGGCCGTCGCAGCGCTCGTGAGCTCTGGCGCTTCGTTGCCGTAGTCGACGGCGAAGCTGTAGTCGCCGGTGGCGGCGTCGGCACCGCGTTCGACGGTCAAGAAGAAGTCTTGCGCGAAAGGGCCGTTCGACGGTGCGGTGAACGTGACCGTCGCAATGCCATCGGCGCCGGCTGTCGTCGTGACCGGCGGCGTCAGCGGGACGGCGGGGTTGTTGAGGTTGGCCGGCGGGGTGCCGACGCTGACGCGGCCACCGACGACGCCCGTGAGCGTCGCCCTGACGGTCTCGTTGCGCAGCAGCGTGACCTTGAAGACGTCGATGTCGGCAACGCACATGGTGCCGGTGCGCACGTCGTCGTCGGCTGGGTCACCTTGGCGCAGGACGTTCGCGGTCGCTGGCGTGTTGTTGCCGGCGCCTGCTTCGGCGGCGTCGGGCGTGCAGGCGTCGGAGACGCGGATCTCGAGGCCATAGAGCTGGGCCTCGTGACCGGCGCTGCCGACGGGGCGGATGAGCACGGCGTATTCGCGCGTCTGCGCACCCGAGGTGACGAGGTTCGTCACGATGAGGCCGTCGTTGTCGACGTCGCCGACGGTGGAGAGGGGCGAGAGGGCGGTGCCGCTAGCGCGGCCGATCTGTACATCGAGAGCGCCGTCGGCGGCGGCGTAGGCGAGGGCAACGGTGATGGTGCGGCCGCTCTCGAGCTCGCCGAGGCGATAGGCGTCGACGTCGGCATTGCCGCAAGTGAGGAAGCAGCCTTGGCCTGCTGGGTTCTGTTCACAGGCCGTGAAGCTCCCGAGCAGGGGCAGCGGCAGGGCTGCACCGTTGCACGGGATGGTCGAGACGAAGGGGCCCGTGCCAAGGCAGCGGGCGGTCGTGAACGTGCCATCGGCAGTGGGCTCGCTCGCCAAGCACTGCGCGGCGTCGAACGTCGCCAACGTCAGCGTGTACGGCTGGGCCGTGATCGGCGTGCCAGAGACGTTGAGGCGCACGCGGGCGAAGTAGTTCTGCGCGGTCGTGCTCTGCGGCAGGTCGATGGCCTCAGCACCATTGGCGGCCGACGACGAATTCGCCGTCGCGCCGATCTGCGCGCCCGCGCTGTCGAGGAGCTCAAGGGCGAGGTCGCCTTCGCTGTGCGTGAACGCGATCCGCACCGTGCCGCCGAGGTTTGGCGGAACGGTGAACGACACCACGTCAGTGTCTTGGTTGTTGCAGCGCAGAGCCGCCTGCGAACCCGAGACGAGACCGCCCGCGATCGTCGTCGGCAGGGCGCGCGCTGTCGTCGTCGAGCCGTCGTCTTCGCCGACGTCGGGGTCACACGCCGCGGGCCGTGGCAGGGCGCGAGCCGAGATGGTGTAGAGCTGGTTGTTCAGCGCGCCCGAGGGTGAACCGAGGAACACGCGCGCGAAGTACGTCGTGCTGCCTTCTGGTGCCGTGACCAGCTCTTGGTTGGCCGTGGAGGAACCGGTCGCCACGCGGTCGCTCGTCTGCGGGCCGCGGAACACCTCGACGTTGATGTTGCCCTCGGCGTTCAAGAAGCCGCCGACGGTGAACTCGACGCCGTTGAGCGCTGGCACGTCGACCTTGAAGAAGTCGACGTCGGCCGTGCCGCAGCGCGAGAACGACGTCGTCTGGCCGAGCGTAAGCGGCAGCGCGGCGGCGAAGTTTTCGTTGGGCTCTTGGCCCGCCTGGGCGGCGGCGGAGCAGTCGGGCTCAGCGGAGGCCTCCTCCTCGCGGATCGAGACCGTGTAGGCCCATTGGTCGCGCAGCGTGTTGCCGGCGGTGTTGATGGCGATCGTGAAGCGACCCGACTCAGCGGGCCCGCTCACGCCGACGAGCGGCAGGCTCGGCGAACCACCGAAGGTGCCCGAGCTCTCGATCGCGCCCGAGCTGTCGGTCAGCGTGACAGCAAGGCCTGAGAAGGGTGAGTTGCCCGACGGGATGGTGACCGTCACGACGTAGCGCTTCTGCGCTTGGATCGGGAACGAGATGAAGTCTTGGTCGCCGCGGCACAGCGTGCCGGCGTAGCCGGCGCCGAGGGTCGCGAGCTCGACGGCGGCGGACGGCGAGTTGTTCGGCTCGTCGGTCTCGGTGCAGACAGCCGGCGGCAACACGCAGGTGAAGTTTTCGCAGATCTCGCGGAAGTCGCCGCACTCGGCGTCGCGCTCGCACTCGGGGATCGCGCAGCCGCCTTGGATGCAGAGAAACGGGCGCGTGCAGTCGCTGTTGTCGTCGCAGCGGCCGATGGTCGAGTCGCACAGGCCGGTGCCGGGGTTGCACTCGGTGTTCGGGCCGCAGTCGTCGGTGGTGATGCACTGCACGCAGCGGCCGAGCGTGTCGCACAGCTCGCCGAGCCGGCAGTCTTGGGCGACCGTGGCCTCGGTGCACTCGACGTCGCCGATCTCGAGGCAGCTGCCGCTCTCGGTGTCGCAGACCTGCCCGTTTTGGCAGCAGAGCTCGGGGAAGTCAGGGCCGCAGAAGCGGCACGCGCCGGCGTCGGGGATGCAGAAGAACTCGGTGCGGTCGCAGCGCTCACTGCCGGGGCATTGGAAGTCTTGGGTGCACGTCGTGCGGCCCTCTTGCGAGAAGCATCGGCCGGCGCTGCAGAACGATTGGAAGCCCAAGGCCTCGACGCAGTCGGGGTTCTCGTCGCATGGGATGCAGTCGTCTTCGCCGGGCGGACAGCCGATGCCGACGGCCTGTGGGTCGCGCTCACACGTGAAGCTGATCGTGTTGCAGTTCTGAAACGGGCGGCAGCAGGCCGGGTCGCGGTTGTCGACGACCTCGACGCCGCAGACGGACTCCACGCCCGGGTTGCACTGCGCGATCAAGCACTCACCGAAGATGCAGAGCGTGCCCGCCGAGCATTGGCTGTCGGCTTCGCAGGCCGTGATGACCGGCGTGTCGATCACCTGCGGCGGCACTTCGCAAGCGGTGAGCGCAGCGAGAGCGGCAGCAACGACGACGATGGAGCGAATGGAGGACATGAAAACTCCGAGCAGACATGCGTCTTTCCGCCGGGGCGGAAGAGAGAGGGTTTTCGTTCATCAGCCGGCGTGCTCGCCCTGGTGCCCAGCGCGTGACGCGATGAGCGTGGCACTGATGAACGCGCTCATCCTGTCGAGGACGGCGCAGTCGAGGCCGCCGACTAGAAGCCGGGGCACTCGTCGTCGGCGTCGCCGTCGGTGAGGTCTTCGACGCAGGGGCGGCCGGGGTCGTCGGCGGTGAAGTGGATCAAGCCGACCTCCCAGAAGTCGCTCGTGATCTCTTCCTGCCACTCGCCGGCGAGGCGACCAAAGACGAAGATGCGCATGGTCATCAAGAACGTGCCCGACGAGAACGTGGTCGCGCCGAAGCCGTAGCTGCCGGGCACAGCGAGGTCGACGTTGATGTTCTCAGGGCCGAAGCCCGTGAGGTCGTCGATGTCGAGGCTCGGGTCGCCCGTCGTGCGGCCGGCCACGCCGTCCCAGTCGGGGAAGCTCGAGTCGGTCGTGCGGCAGTTGTAGTAGCCGCAGTCGGTGTTCGCGCCGCAGGAGCCGGTCGTGAACGGCGCATCGACACCGCTCGAGCCGCCGCCGAGGCTCGTCACGCAGTAGCCGCCCGTGCCGCCCTTCTTCGTCACGTGGAGATCCATGTCGCCCGTGCTCTGGGCCCAGGTGAGCTGCACGAGGAACGACTGCGACGGAATGGCTTCGAAGTCGACGCAGCAGCGGTTCTGGCTCGCGGTGCCGAGCTCGTCGGTGACCTGCGCGCAGGCCTCGTAGCGGCCGGCGACGTCGAGGCCACGGCGGTTGGCGAAGACAAAGCCCGTCTCGGTCGTGTTGGGCGACGAGAGAATGACCGTGCTGTCTGGGCCGCGCTCCTCGAGCGTCCACGACGTGGCCACGATGGCACCGTCGGGCGTCGCCGGCGTGGAGCCCTCGGTCGTCAGGACGACGTCGTCGAGCGGCTCGACGTTGACGCCGCCGCCGACGGCGTCGACGCCGTTGACGCTCTTGATGCGCGCGACGCAGGTCGGGCCGGTCACACCGAGGCCGACGACGGGGACGTCGACGGTCGGCTCGTCTGGATCTGAGGTCTGAAAGCGGATCGTGCCCGCGTAGCGGCCAAGGGCGTCGGGCGAGAACGTCAGGCGCAGCGACAGCGGCGGGTTCTCGGCCGACGTCGGGCGCAGCGGCGTGTCTGGCGTGGGGATGATGCCCGTGATGTTGAGCGCGGCCTCGGGCGCGCTGTCGGCGGGCTCCTCGCGGTCGATGAATTCGACGTTGTCAAAGAAGAGCTCGCGCGTGCCGAGGTTTCTGACCTCAAGGGCGCAGATGGTGATGCCACCGGTCGCGACGCGGCCGAAGTCGACGGCGAGCGGGCTCGTCGTGCCGCAGTCGACGGGGACGATCTCGATGTCGGGCACGCCGTTGTCGACGCCGGTGAGGGAGACGGGGATGACGATCTCGCTCTTGCCTTCGGCGTTGGTCGGCGTGTTGTTGGCGTCGCTGACGATGACGATGTCGGCGTTGATCGTGCTCTCGAGCTGGGGGCGGAGCGTGACGGCGATCTGCGCCGAGAGGCCCGGCGGGATGACGTCGGGGGGCGGGTTTTTGAACTCGAAGGCCGGGTCGCCGATGAGCTCAAACGACTCGAACTGAAGCTCGAGGTTCGACGGATTCGTCACCGTGAAGGTCTGCTCGACGCGCACCGAGATGTCTTGGGTGCCAAAGGGCAGCGCGCACTCCGAGAAGCCACCGATGAGCTTGTCGTTGACGATCTTCTGCGGCTCGGTGCAGGCGTCGACGAAGATCTGCGGTGCGACCTTGATGATCTCAGGATCGGCGCACAGACAGCCGGAGAGCGGCAGGAGCGCGAGCCCGGTGGCCAAAGCGGCGGAGCGGGCACGGCGAAGACGAGGGGGGATCGCGCTGGGCATGTGGTCGACTTGCCACACGGACCGGCTCGCCACAACGCGGTTTCAGCCCCGTCGATCGTCAGATTCGGCAGGTGACCAGGAGGCCCAAACCTCGTCCTGGCGACAGGCGGCTCGGACGACGGCGACCTAACCCTTCACGCGCTGCGACGTCGGGTCGTACATCGGCTTGAGCGAGACCTTCGCCGGGTACTTCGCCCCGGCGATCTCCACCTCCCACGCCCCGCTCGCGCAGAACGCCTCGTCGATGGCTGTGCCCGAGGCGAGGCCCAAGCGGTCCCCCTCGATCATCGCCAAGCCGACGGCGCCGCCGAGGGTGTGGCCGTAGCTCGCCGCGCGGACGTGGCCGGCGACGACGCCGTCGCGCCACAGCACCTCGGCGTGAAACATGAGCGGCGCTGGGTTCTGCACGAGCACCTGCGCGAGCTTCTTGCGCAGGCCCTCCTGCTTCTTCTTTTGGACCGCGTCTTTGCCCAAAAAGCCGCGCGGCTTCTTGAGGTCGACGGCGAAGCCGAGGCCGACTTCGAGCACGCTGTCGGTGTTGTCGATGTCGTGGCCGTAGTCGCGGTAGGCCTTCTCCATGCGCAGCGACGCCAGCGCCTTCAGGCCGGCGTGCACGAGGCCGTGATCGCGGCCGGCCTCGACGATGCGCTCGTAGACGTGCGCCGCCTGCTCGGCCGGGATGTAGAGCTCGTAGCCAAGCTCGCCGAGGTAGGTGATGCGCACGACGAGCACACGCGCGAAGCCGATGTCGACCTCTCTCGCCGCACGAAACGGCAACGCCTCGTTGGAGACGTCGACGCTCGTCAGCGCCTGCAGCAGCGCGCGGCTGTTGGGCCCTTGCAGGTTGAGCTGGGCATACGCGCCCGTGACATCGGTCGTCGTGCAGTGCGCGTCGGCCGGCGTGTGCCGACGCAGCCACGTGAGCACGTGGCGGTGCGCGGTGTCCGACGCGATGACGAGATACTGCTGGTCGTCTCTCGCCGCGCCGAAGGTGCCCTGCCCGAGCTTGGTGACGGTGAGGTCTGCCTCGAGCGTGCCGCCCTCGTTGAGCCACTGCGTGTACGTCGTCACGCCGACGCCCGTCCGCGTGTCGAGCTCGGGATCGACGTTGCCTGCCGAGATCCAATCGAGGACCGCGCCAGCATCTCGGCCCTGCACGAGGAGCTTCGTCATGAAGCTCATGTCCATGAGGATGACGCCTTCGCGACACGCGCGGTGCTCGCGCGCCCAGCGATCCCAAAACGCCGGACGACCAAACGTCAGCTCACCGGCGTCGGGCGTCGTGCCCGCGTCGCCGTACCAGTCGGCGCCCTCCCAGCCAGAGACGTCTTTGAAGTAGGCGCCGGCTGCTTTGAGCTGCGCGTGGATCGGGCTCTGCTTCGCGCCCCGCGCCGTCGTCATCGAGCGGTTCGGGTAGTGCGTCTGGTAGACGAGGCCGAGGCTCTCGACGGTGCGCGTGCGGCGGTACTCGGGGTTTGTCTGGTAGCGGTGCAGGCGATCGAGATGAAAGCCCGTCATGTCGACGCCGGGCCGGCCGTTCAACATCCAATGCGCCATCGCGCGGCCCACGCCGCCGCCGGTGAGGATGCCGATCGAGTTCAAGCCGGCCGCGACGAAGAAGTTCTTCAGTTCGGGCGCCTCGCCGAGGCAGGGCTTGAGGTCTGGCGTGAAGCTCTCAGGCCCGCAGAAGAGCTTGCGCACGCCCGTCTCGAGCGTGATGGGCACGCGCTGCATCGCCTTCTCGATGTAGGGCGCCATGCGATCCCAGTCGGGCGGAATCTCGCCGAAGGCGAAGTCCTGCGGCATGCCCTCGACCTTCCACGGCGCACACACCGGCTCAAAGAGCCCGACCATCAAGCCGCCGCCCTCTTCGCGGATGTAGCCGTAGCTCGCTGGGTCCTCGAGGACGGGCCAGCTCTTTTGTACGGCCGGGATCTCGTCGGTGAGCAGGTAGTAGTGCTCGGCGGCCTGCAGCGGCACCGTCACACCGGCGAGGACGCCAAGCTCTCTACCCCACGCGCCACCGCAGTTGATGACCATCTCGCAGCTGATGTCGCCGTGCGTCGTCTTCACACCCGTGACAGCGCCCCGCGCCGATGAGATGCCGGTGACAGACACGCCCTCGAGGACACGCACGCCGCGGTTCTTTGCGCCCTTGGCGAGGGCCATCGTGACGTCGACAGGATCGACGCGGCCGTCGCCGGCGACATAAAAGCCAGCGAGGAGGTCTGACACCTTGGCGAGCGGGAAGAGCTCCTGCACTTGTTTGGGCGAGATCTCCTGCACGTCGACGCCGCAGGCGCGGTTGAAGGCGGAGACGCGCCGGTACTCCTCGAGGCGGTCTTTGTCGGCGGCGACCTCGATGAAGCCGACAGGACGAAAGCCCGTCGCCTGCCCCGTCTCTGCTTCGAGCCGCGCATAGAGGTCGCGCGTGTACTTGCGGAACTCGGTCGACGTCTCAGACGTCGAGCCGAACGTGACCATCAAGCCCGCCGAGTGCCACGTCGTGCCCGCCGTCAGCCGGTGACGCTCCAGCAAGACGACGTCGCTGCAGCCCATATGCGCGAGGTGGTAGGCGACCGAGCAGCCGATGACGCCGCCGCCGATGACGACGACGCGAGCGTGGCTCGGCACGGAGATGTTCTTCTGTTCATCGCTGTGGGGCGCGGTCGTCATCGTCAGCTCCGTCACCCGCGCCGAGCGCGGAGGTGTCGTTATACCTGACCCCGCAGAGCGTATGTCGCGTTGGCTGCTTGCGTCGTCGTCGTTCGCCTACGGCGTTGTCTCGCCTGCGACGCGCTCGTGCCTCCGGCGGCCTAGCTAGGGGCCTCAAACGCCAGGCCCCCCTCGTCGTCGCCGTCTTCGCCGTTACAGAGCGTCGATGTCGTCGCGGGCTCGCCCGCGTCGATGACGCCGTCGTTGTCGAGGTCGCGCACGACGGTGAGGTCGAGGCCGCCGGCGGGACAGGTGAGGTCGGGGGCGCGCATCGTCGTCGTCATGAGCACACCAACGCCGTCGTCACCGTTGGCGCCATTGGCACCGTCGGCACCGTCGGCACCGTCGGCACCGTCGACCCCGTCGCTGCCATTGGCGCCGTTACAAACTGGCAGGGCTTGGTCGACTTCGTCGTCGCCGAGGGTGCCGTCGCCGTTGTCGTCGACGCCGGTGCGCACCAGCACGCCGCCGTCGGCGCAGGTGGTGGCGGGCACGACAGCGATGAGGCTCGCTGCGCCAGCGCTCGCCTCGGGCTCGCAGACAAAGAAG
>Ga0169931_10003715_pt1 | contig 24089 bp, 17 predicted proteins | sample Kivu_15m_20L_FD_129675 | JGI IMG/M metagenome (GOLD analysis project Ga0169931, IMG submission 129675) | Freshwater microbial communities from Lake Kivu, Western Province, Rwanda to study Microbial Dark Matter (Phase II) - Kivu_15m_20L... | ecosystem: Environmental > Aquatic > Freshwater > Lake...
AAGCAGGCCCGTGACGTGGAGACAGAGCCATCCTGCCTGTCCTCTTCTCTTGCCTCTGTCAGCCGTCAGTCGCGCACGGACTTCCCTCATTCCGTCTCCTTGCGCCGGATCTACGACCGGCTGCCGATCGATCGCGGCGGGATGGCCGCGTATCCACGCTTCGCCCGAATTCGCAGGTTTTTATGGTTGGGGAGTCGGATCTCGATCTCGCGGAACTTGCCGTCAAACTTCTCGTTGCTCGGCGAGTAGGAGAGAATGTACTGGCTGCGCAGTTCGATGGCGATGCGCGTGAAGCTCCGCTCCAGCTCGATCACTTCCGCGGTGAAGAACACTCGCCCGCCTGTATCCTCGGCCAGCCGTTTGAGATTTTTGTCTTCTCGCCGGGCCACGGTTCCCCCCTGCACTCCAAAGAAGCCCCCCGCCTTGGTGCTGATCACATAGACCACCGTCTCGGACCGTTGGGCGAGATCGATGGCGTCATCGAGCTGCTTGTCGCTGATCGTGTCGTCGCCATCGCTGATGATGACCATGGCCCGCCGTCTGCCGGATGAGGCAAACATCTTCTCTTCACAAACCTGGTAGATCGCGTCGTAGAGGCGCGTCTCTCCGGCCGCCTTGACCCGATCGATGGCCCGGGTCAGCAGGTCGAGACGGTTGGTGAAGTCCTGATGCAACTCGATCTCCGAGTCGAAGGTCGCAAAAAGAGCGCGATCCCGGCGCGAGGTCAGCATCGTCTGCAGAAAGGAGACGGCCGCGTCCTTCTCGAACTTCAGCTTGGGCTTGACGCTGTTCGAGGTGTCCATCAGAACGGCGACGTCCAATGGGAGCTCGGTTTGAGGGAGGAACGACTCGATGCGCTGTGGTTCGTTGTCCTCCAGGATCGTGAAGTCCTCCTGCTTGAGGTCGACGATGAAGCGTCCCGTCCGGTTGTCGCTGACGGTAATCGGCAGACGGACGTTGACCGTGACCGTCGATATCTGGCCTGGCGCCAACTCTTCCGCAGGCTTTTCCGGCTTTGGTTTCTGCTCCTGCGCCTGATCGTCTATCGTCGCCCATCTCCCTGAGCCCTCGCTGGCCTTCTCTCCAGCCGCCCGGAAGGCGCCGGTTCCACCTCCGATGAGAATCCCAAGGACCAGGCCCACCAGGACCAGCCTTCTGCCGTATCGATCCCGCGGTCTCGTCTGACTTCCGCTCATGTTTGTTGCCGTCCTCTCTCCATTCATCTCACTGATCTGCGCTCGTCCGTTCTGCTCCACCAGGATGCAAGCCCGCAGCCGTGCGGGTAGCCCGGTTCTTTCTTCGATCTGCGAACCATTCCGGGAGATTATAGTGCGCTGAGCGGAGCCTCGCCAAACAAGGTCTTGCCCCCCTCCCCCCTCCGGCTGGCGGCGAGGGGAGCCCCATCGAGCCTCGCTCTGACAACTCTCCGGTTCGAGATCCGGCGAACTTCCAGGAACCGCTGTTATGGCGCCGGGGTGGGAGCCGCGGTTGAAGCGGGCCCGCCACTTCCCTGAAAAGATCCAATCGGTGACCCTTCCCCACGCGGCAACGCATTGGGAGTCTTCGACTCGACGAAGCGGATGGTTCCATCCTCAATGACATTGAAGTCCTTGTAGGCAGTGTTGACGCTGGAACGTGTCGCCTGGACGCAGTACTGATCCGGCGTCGCTTCCGTCGTGGTGTAGATATAACCGCTGACAGGATTTCCACTGGAGTAGTTCGAGTCGATCAGCGAGGCCTCATTGAGCTCTTTGAGGGTGGCGAATCGGCCCTTCATCGTATTGTGAAGGGATTGCGTTTGGTGGATGGTCCGGAGGGAATTGATGGTCGCGGTCTCTCGGCCGATCTTCAAATTCTCAAGCAGCTTGGGAACCGCGACCGCGGCGAGAATGCCGATGATCGCGACGACAATCAACAGCTCGGTCAGGGAGAAGCCCTTTTCCTGTTGCCGGCGGTGGTTCTGTCTCATAGGTTTGATCAACTCCTTTTTCATCGAATCACCTGGGTCAAGCATCCTCAAAATCGATCCCGAAAATAGATCTCGAAAAGACGTCCGGAAATGGGCCAGAGAGCCTTGGTACACCGGTCACTCGGTATTCCCTCGCCTGCCTCACACCTCGGATCTGGGAAACCCGCGCCCGAGAAGGAGAGCGAAGGTCTTGGGGAAGGAGAATGGACGATCGCTCGGATCGCCCTCCTTCGCCGGCTTCATACTACACCAAGGGGCCATTTGCGGGAAGCATCCGCGATTGCTCCACTACTGACGCCCGAGTCGCGCATAGTTCCAGAGGCCAGCCGCCCAGAAGCAGAGGGAGAGGGTCCCCCAGCCAATGGTCCAGACAGAGGCCGGCAGCAGGGTCATCGTCTCGAGCAGCTTGGCGTCGCTGTGAAGGTTGGTGGTCTGTGAAATCCAGAGAAGAGTCCGCAGGTCGAAGAAGGCGTTGAGACAGCACTGCACAGCGAGGAGGTTGAGCAGAAAATGGGCCCAACGTTCACTGACTCCGATGGCCACCCAGATCAGACCGGCTGAGAGCCCAATCCCAAAGATCCAACCGAACAGATTGCTGGTCAGAAAGAACGTCACTGCCAGGATGAGGCCGGCATTCCAGGTCAAGACCTGGCGTGTCCGATGCCCATTCCGGCTGAGGGCGAGAAGGCCGGCTCCGTAGGCGGCGCTCGTCAGATACCCGGCACTGGCGATCAGAAATGGCAGACCACCACGCGTCAACGTCTCCCCGCTCCCGTCCGGATGAATGATCATCTCTTCGACCGTCCCTTGGGTCACAATCGCCGCGATGGCATGCCCTGCCTCGTGGATGAACGTCACGAACATGCGGCAGGGATAGAGCGCAAGCCAACCGTACGGGACATACCAGATGGCGATCGACACGACAGAGGCGACCACCAGAAAGGCGGGGGAGGTGAGATCGTGTCTGCGCGTTGCAGGTTCCATCTCGACAAGGATACTCCGCCCTCCTCTGACGCGGAAGCCCCTCCTCGGTCCCGCTGGCACTTTTTTGAAAAAAGAGACTGAAATGTGGGTCGGGTTGAGGTAGGATAAGGAGGTTCGATTCAGCCGACCCCCATTGTGATGTTTTCGCCAGCGATTGTTTGAAGAGCGAGAGACTGCTGATCCGCCCGGAGATCACCCGACCTGATCACACGAGAGGACGAGAAGAGCTCGTTTGCACCTCAGCCGATTGTCGTCCAAAGTTGTGAGGATCGCCGGAGGGCAGGGAAGGAAGTGAGAGGTCCTGGCAGGGCAAGACACCGGTCGTGTTGCCGTTCAATTGGCGGGAGACAGATCCAGACAACCAGGTCACAGCCAAGACCAGGAGATGACCCGGGCTTCACACGAATGGAAGGAGTGCGTATGAGTGGGGAAACAAGGAGAGGGAAACGAGTGATGTCGCCGACATCGAAGCGTCTCAGTCTTCCTGGGTCACGAGATGCTCGAAGGAGAATCAAACCCACCGGCGGAGCCTTCTCCTTCTTCTCTTCAAGGGAGAATGTCGGGCGATACCTGCGACCGTCGAGCCCATCTGCCCTTCTCTGGATTGCGTTCGTTGCCCTTCTGTCATTCTCGGTGTTGGCGGTGGGGGGGCATTTGAGCTTCGCCACCGCCCAGACGCGACCCCAGCCCCAAGTCGCTCAAGAGGAGCAACTCCGAGTGGCCCGCATCTCTTTTCTCCTGGGCGAGGTGAGCCACCAGCGGCGTCGGGATTCTGCGAAGGACTGGGACAACGCCGCCATCAACCTGCCCATCGAGGAGAGCGATCAACTCCTGACTGGGGATCAGGCCCGTCTGGAGATCGATTGGGGAGGGCGCAACTTCCTGCGATTGGCAGCTAAGAGCCATCTCCAGATCGACCAGTGGCGATCTGGAGACCTTGGTCTCGCGCTTCCTCTGGGGACTCTCTCGTTTTCCCATGCCGCCGCGCGGCGAGACCCCGCGCAACAGTCGCCGAAGCTCCCCGGTTCACGGACAGAGCCGGACGAGGCTCTCCCCTGGACGGTCGAGATTAGCACGCCTGCGGCGGCGATCACTCTCCGCGAGCCGGGGGATTACCGGGTGACGGTACGGGAGGATCGAGGGGTCGAGGTGATCGTCCGACAGGGCCGCGCCGAGGCCTATCGCCAGGAGTTGGGAACCATTGCCATTGCCGAGGGGCGACGCTTGACCCTCACCGGAACAACGCCAGTTTCGCTTCAGCTGGGAGACGCTCCAGAGCTCGATGACTGGGATCGCTGGCACCAACAGCGCACCGCAGAGATTCTGGCGCGAGGGGAGGCTTCCTCCGGTCTGCGCTATCTCGATCCGGACCGAGGCGCTGGCGGTCTGCAAGATGAGGGGGCGGACTCCGGTCCGTCTGCCGCTTCCTCGGCCTTTGCCCTGGCCGGTCTCGATGACCTGGACCGGTACGGGACCTGGCAGCAAGTCGCGGATCACGGTTGGATCTGGGCGCCCCGCTTCGTTGGCGCTGGCTGGGCTCCCTACCGCCTGGGGGATTGGCGCTGGTATGGGGCGAGGGGCTGGACCTGGGTCTCTTATGAGCCGTGGGGGTGGCTCCCCTACCATTATGGGCGCTGGGCCATGTATCAGAACCGCTGGTTCTGGTTCCCCCGTGGCGACTTTGGGTTCGGCTGGCGGGGTTGGCGATGGTCGCCGCACCAGGTCGCCTTCTTTGGCTGGGGCGACCGCTATGCGCTGGGCTATCGGGATGGGTTCTGGGATGGCTACGGCCGTGGCTATCGCGACGGGCGGGGTTGGATCGGCTGGTGTCCACTGGCTCCGGGCGAGTCCCTCTCCCCCTCCTCCTCTCCTCCTCCCCGCTCGATTGCCCAGTTGCGCAACGCCGCTCAGCCTGGGGGGATCAGTGGACTCGAGAGTCGCCGGTTTACCCAGGGGCGTGTCGTCCAGATCACTGGTGCCCTGCAGGTCCCACCGGCAGGGCAGGTTGGCAGTCGGGGAAGAGAGATCTTCTCCCCGCTCCTCGATACGCGAGAGATCGGACCGGATCCGCGGCGCACTCCCTCCAGAACCGCTCTCGTCGAGCAAGGGGAGGTGGCTCGACGATTAGCCAACCCCAACACCATTCTGATTCGGCGGGAAGATTCACTGGTCCGTCCCTCGCCGTCTCTCTCCCGGCCGGGGATCGAGTCCCGCGTTCCAGCCCGGGAGGCGACCCGGATCGAGGGAGGCGTGGTCGTTCGCCCCTCGGGTCCGACACGTACCTACCCTCCGACTCGGACCGATCGACAGATCGAACGGACCGATCGCCTTGACCGGTTGGAGAGTCGCCCGATTCCCTCGCGTACCTACCCTCCGACTCGGACCGACCGACAGATCGAACGGACCGATCGCCTCGACCGGTTGGAACGGACTCCGCGTCCTCTCGAGTCAAGTCCCCGCTGGTCGGACCGCTCGGAGAGCCGCCCGATTCCCTCGCGTCCCTCCCGGACGTATGAGCCGCTTCCGCGGACGAGCTCACCCGTGGAGAGACGCCCACCGGCTCGCCCCGATTGGGGCCGCCCTTCCGTTCCGGAGAGTCGTCCTCCGTCTCCCAGCCGGTCGGCGCCGTCTCCGTCCAGGCCGGCCGATCGTCCTGCCCCCCGGGTCATCGAACGCTCGACTCCACTCGATCGTCCCGGGCCGGCGCCGGAACGATCTGCCCCAGCTGCTCCCGCGCGACCCGAGCGGCCCTCCAGGCCCTCTCCCGAGTCACACCCCTGATCGGGCATCTCAGATGATCGACCCCCTCCCGAGGAGTGCCTCTGGGAGGCCGATCGTCCCCACGTCATTGGCCAGGTGAAGCGATGCGCGACCGGATCATCCAAAGAGTCGACTACCTCGTCGAGGCCTGTACCGGAAGAACAGTCCTCCACCTTGGTTGCGCCGGTATGCCCAATACCCACCGGCGGCTCGCCGATGGAACCTTGCTCTACTCCCTGATCGATCGGGTGGCGGCACGTCAGCATGGGGTCGATCTTTCCAGTGAGGGAATCGAGATCTTACGACAAGCTGGTTATGCCAATGTGGCCGTTGCCGACATCCAGCTACTCAGGGAGCAGAATCCCTTTCCCGGGAGACATTTCGATGTCATCCTTGCCGGTGAGATCATCGAACATCTCTCCAATCCGGGTCTTTTTCTGGAGAGCGTGAAGCCGCTGCTCGGCGATTCACCGACGCGATTGATTCTGACGACGATCAACGCCTATTGCGCCTATCGATTCTTCTACTCGCTGATCATGCGCGACGAGAGCGTTCACCCGGATCACGTCAGTTACTATTCCAGGAAGACGCTGACCGCTCTTCTGACACGACACGGGTATGACGTGGAGCAGGTCTGCTTCTATCCAATTGGTCGCGAGCACCAGCCATACATCAATCACGGACGGGCACGTCTTCTCTACTGGGTTGATTAGCTGGCGGGGCGCTTCTCTCCGCAACTCGGAGATGGTCTGATCGTCTCCTGTGTGCTGAGGTCATCGCCGTGAGCTGGTTTCCCTTGCTCGTCTGCTGTTCAGGTCCGATTTCGCCGCGGCGCCGACTCATGGCGGCCTTCGGTTGGGCGGCGGCGGGACTTTCGCCGCCTTGACAAGATCTGAACTGGGCGGCTACGATCAATAGTTCTGTTTTGCCGGCGATCATCTCGCTGGATCATCTTTGGGGTTCATCTTTGGTAAGGAGCAGAGCCGTGGCAAAAGGGCGCATCTCCCCGCAAGAGCTTAAGCGGGATCCGTTGATGGAGCAGTATCTTTCTACCACCACCTGGGCCAAGAGCCGGTCCCAGTCGATCCTCAAGGGGGCAACGGTGGTTGGCATTGTCCTGGCAATTGGGGCAATCGCCTGGCTGGTCTTCTCCCGCCGGGCCAACAATGCGGCGGAGGCGATGGCGGAAGCTTTCCGTCATCACAACGCGGTCGTTGCCAATCCGATCCCCCCCAACGTCAAAGGCTATGCCTATACCACGCAGGACGAAAAGGATCGGAAAGCGTTCGAGGCCTTCGAAAAGGCCGCCAACGACTACCCTTCCTACAACGAGGAGGTCGCCCGCTTTTACGCGGTGACTCATCAGCTCAACTTTGATCCTGACAAAGCGTTGCCGACCCTCCAGTCGCTGGCTCAAAAAGAGAGTGAGGCGGGTGCGCAGGCACGCCTCGCCCTGGCTGGTCGTTACGCGGCCCTTGCTCGTTATGAAGAAGCGCTGGCCGAGTACAAGAAGCTGAAGCAGAATCCTTATAGCGTTCCCCTCCAGGTGATCGATGTGGCGGTCGCGGAGATTCGGGAGTCGCAAGGCCAACCTCAGCAAGCGGTTGACCTCTATTTCAGCGTCGCCAACGATAGCGAGTGGCGCAGCACGGTGGTGGGGATCCGCGCCGCCAATCGTCTCTCCATCCTGGCGCCAGAGAAGTACGAGCAGTTGCCAGAGCTCAAATCGGGCAACCCGCTCTCCGCCCTTTCGGGCCCAATGATGTGATCGTGTCTTTTTTTCTCGGGGGAAGTGTCTGACTCCCCTGAACAGACAAAAAAGGAGGAGGTGGCGTTTTGCCACCTCCTCCTTTTTTGTCATCCACCCTTCTGCTCGTCGGGCGACCTCGAGGGCCAGACTGAGACCGTCAACGTACTTGCCGTTTCTCCTCTTCCCGCTCCAGGTAGGGGATCCCTTTCTCCATCCAGGCCGGTTTGGCTGCCCCCTTGAGGTGGTGGTCGAAGAACTCTTGTAGTCGACGAGTGTAGTCTTTCTGGTTGGGTCGCTTCCGCAGGCCGTGATACTCCCCATTGTAGTTGAAGAGATAGGCCTCGCGTTCGAGACGGCGGAGGGCGAGGAAGAACTCGATGCCTTGCGTCCAGGGGACCGCGTCGTCATTGTCATTATGGACCATCAGAATCGGGGTCTGGACACGGTGGGCGTTGAAGACGGGAGAGTTTTCGAGGAATCGCATCGGGTATTCCCAGAGGCTGCCGCCGATTCGACTCTGCGTCCGCTCGTACTGAAATTGTCGAGAAAGCCCGGTTCCCCAACGGATTCCGCTATAGGCGCTGGTCATATTGGCGACGACAGCGCCCGGGGCTGCGGCGCGGAAGCGGTTGGTGCGCGTGACGAGATAGGCTATCTGGTAACCTCCCCAACTGTGTCCCTGAATTCCGATCGCGTCTTCCTGGATAAAACCCCGGCGCACCACCTCTTCGACCGCGGGCAGGACGCACTGAACGGCGCTCTCTCCCGGGTAGCCAATGGTGTAGACGATATCGGGCATCAGGATGACATAGCCGTTACTCGCGTAAAAGGAGGGGTTGATCGAGGTTCCCGGCGTTGGGGGGACGAAGCGGTGGAGTTCGTCGGAGAGTTTCTCATAGATGTAGACCATCAGGGGGTATTTCCGATTGGGATCGAAATCGGCTGGTTTGATCAGAATGCCGCTGAGGGACTGCCCATTGGTGTTGCGATAGCGGATCAACTCGGCTTTGCCCCATTGAAACGCTTCGGTCTGTCGCCCGGCGTCGCTCACCTTGCGAAGGGATTGAAAGGTGGCATCGGTCACGTGCAGATCCGGGTATTCGTCGAACCGGGAGGCGGTGAGGAAGAGAGTCTCGGCATTGCGAGCCTTGGTCGGAGCGCTGAAGGCGCGGGCCGCCATCAGCAGCCGCTCGGGAAGGCCGCCGCCAATTCGATCGCGATAGAAGCCGGTCTCCCGGGTCTCTTCGTTCTCGGCGCGCAGGAGAAGGGGGGCGGTTGGATCGATCCAGCGCTCTTCCGGGTCGAGGCGGACGTAGCGCAACGCGAGCTTGCCTTGGCGGCCGACTCCATCGGTCAGGTTGCGCGCCCCCGCTCCATTCGGAGAGATCTGCCAAAGGTCGAACTGGTCATAGACCAGCAGGTCTCGATCCTCCTGGGTCCAGCCGGCAATTCCATATGGGGAGGGAGGATTGGGGGTATCGTGATCTTCCTGCCAGAAGCGCACGGGAAGGGTGGCGGTCAGGTTGGTCACCTGCCCATCGGGAATCGAGATCGAGTTCCAGTCTTTTCCATCGAAATAGACGGCGTATTTTCCTCCGGGGGACCAGCTGAGAGGAGAGAGGTTCTTCTCACGAAGGCGTCGGCGGGATCCATCCAGGGTGTTGACCAGATAGACGTCGGCATAGTTGGTATCGATTCCAACCAGTCGACGGTAACGGCGATCATCCTGTCCAATTGCCCAGAGACCGTTCGAGGAGGGATTGATCGAGTCCATCGTTTCGTCCGCGAGCGGAACGAGCCTCTTTTCGTCGAGGTGAAAGACGGCCCGGTAGGATCGATTCCGCTCCTGGTTGGCGCGCACCTTCTGCATCGGTTGCAGGTAGTCATCTTTCCAATGCCAGAGATCGGCGACCACCGCCTCCTCCTTTGCTCCCGCCTCTTCAGGGGATGGAGAAGGAGCAGCAGCGGCACGGGCAAGTCCGAGGAAGAGCCGGCTTCCATCCCGTGCGAAGGTGAGGGCCCCCTTGTCGCTGATCGTCCAGCCAGTGGGAGTGTTCGTCTGATCCGGGGCAATCAATCCTGCCGCCGGACCAGGAGCTTGCTCCCCCTGGCGATCTCGTTTCCAGTGGTAGAGGTTCCAGCGGAGAGGGTCGCTCCCAGCATCTGTTGCCCCTGGGGCGGCCAAAAAGGCGAGCTGGGTCTGGTCTTCATCCCAACTGACCTTGGTATAGCGGCCGGGCCCCTGGAGCAGGGGAAAGGGGGCGGTCTCGCTGCCCGGCGAGAGAAGGTAGACCCCGTTCGTCGCTGTGTTCTGGGCGGAGACGGCGTAGATCAGGCTGCGGCCATCGCGGGAGAGACTCATCTCCAGGACCTCCTGGATCGTTCTCTCTTGTCCAGTGGGGAGGTTCCGCACGATCATCCCACTGCCAACTGGCCACTTCTCGTTCTTGTTGCTGGCGGGTGCTGCTTCGGCGCCGGTTTCAGATTCGAGGAGACACGCGACAAATGCCCCCCCCGTCTCGGGAACCTGGAAACTCTTGACCCGCTCGATGCGCTGCACCTCACCAGTCGCGAGATTCATAATGCCGAGAGCGTTGCGGGGCATCTCGTTCGGCTTTTTCTTCGCTTTCCGGGCGTCGAGCACCTCTGCCTTCGTCGGTTCCATCGTGAACAGAAGATACGTCCCATCGGCGGTAAAGACGGGGCGGGTGGCTCGGTTGAGAGCCGCAATCGCGGCTTGCGCCGCCTCTGGATCGCTCGGGGTGGGCGTGGGAATTCGCCAGCCTCTTCCGTGTCGCCACTCCTGCCCGCTGCTCACTTGACGAACGACGATCTCGCCGTCTCCGTCCTGTGGAATGAGGCTGTAGGCGATCCATCGGCCATCGCGAGAGATGATCGCTCCCACCAGGGAACGCCAGGCGTCATAGTCTGTGTGGCGAAGCGGGCGACGGCTGGGGCTCGCCGTTTGCCCCAGGGCAGAGTCCATCGCCCCCAATAGACAGAGGAGGAGGATCGCCAGACAGAAGGATGAGCGCCCTCTTCGCCGGTTGGAGACGCCCTCTCCCGGAGGTGACCCAGGCCATCTCTTCGTGGATGATTCTCTCCTGCATCCGGAATGGTTCCTTTTCATGGCCAATTTTACTCCTTCTGGAAAGTCCCGCCGTTGGATACCCCCGCTGGGTTCCCCCGCTGGGTTCCATAGATTGGGGATTCGACTGATTGGTAGATGGGTCCCACGCGAGGAATCTGCGAGGACGGGATGGGGGCGGTGGGCCGGAATGGGTCATCCCCACAACGGTCGGCCACGATAGATAACCTGCCAGCCACGGGCCATGCTGGTGGCAACGGCGTCGTGATAGTGGCGAATGGCCTCTCCGCGCGTCGGATACTCCCGCAGGACGGGCTGCCCCTCGCGTGGATCGAGCTTGATTACGGCGGAGATGAACCTCGATTCATGATCGCCGTCGATTGGCTCTGTCTTTGTTGTTCTCTCAGTCCCGACCAGACCCAGAAAAGAGAAGAGGGAGTGCTTGGTCATAATGGTCGTGTAGGTGGCAGTCTTCTCGCGCATCGTCAGGCTCCCGGGAGGTCAACTTCGGTTCGTACAAACGCCATTCATCATACCATAACTCGCCGTGAGTCTATGCTCCGTCACTGGTCTGGCAAGCGACGAAACAGGGCTTTTGCAAAGTCGATTCAGGTTCCGCCCTGAAGGGGCGGCGCATACCAGCCCAGGGTGCAACCCTGGGTATGCGAGGTGACTGATCAGGCGTTCTGAAGGAACGCCGCAACGGGTTGGATTGGGCAGACGCCCTCTATTCACGGATATGCGGCGTTCCTTCAGAACGCCGGAGGATACCTTTGACGGTACCCAGGGCGTTGCCCTGGGCTGGTATGCGGTGTCCCGTTGGGACACCAGGAGCCGATCCTCTTCTCCCGATGACAGCTACCCCAGCGCCCACCTCACCGAGTCATGCCAGCTCATTCAGGGCGTCTCTCTCTGACTTTGCAAAAGCCCTGGGCGACGAAAGGGGGACTGGAGGAGATAGGCGAGGAGCCCCGCCACCGTTCCAAGGGAGAGGATCATCTTGTAGCCCGCCGGAATCGACAAAGGCGAGAGATAGGCCTCGACCAGACCCGCCAGCAGAAAGAGCGGAAGGCTTCCGGCCAGCAGTTGAATGGCGATTCGTCCATCTTCGATCAGCGCGTCCCGGCGGGTTCGATCCCCGGGAGCGACGATCGATCTTCCGATCATCAAGCCAGCCCCACCGGCGATGAAGATGGCGACGAACTCCAGGACGAGATGGCCAATCATAAAGGACCAGAGGGCTGTCCCCATCTCGTAGCGCAGGATCAGCGCTTGCAGCGAGCCAAACATCAGGGCCGACGGGAGGAGGATTCGGATCGTGCCGACGATCGGAAAGACGCTCATTCCAAACGACAAGAGTCCGACGCGCATATTCTGCTGGATGATGGTCGCCGCTCCACGGGAGCCCTCCTCCCGCAACTGTTCCCACCAGGGGGTTCCCGTCCGGATCTGCTCGATGACCGCTGGGGTGAGGGAGCAGAATCGCGCAAACCCTTCATCGTGAAGAGTGGCTAGAAATGAGAAGAGGGTGACGGCCAGGAAGATGGCCAGGACGGTCAGCGGGTAGCCGCGATGGCGGCGCAGGAGCATCGGAAAGTCGAATCGATAGAAGCGCAGGAGGTCTGTCCACTGGTAGGTCGTCGGGCGGTAGAGAATCGCGTGTCCACGAATCAGAAGATCATTGAGGTAGGCGGCGGCACGGTCCGCGGGACCTCCCGGGAGGGGAGGGGCTACGGCGCGAAGCTGGGCGACGTCGGCCGCTGTTCTCCGGTAGAGGGCTCCGAGCGTGCGAATCTCCTGCCGGGAGAGCCGCCGAAGCCCACGTCGGTTCTCGGCTTTGGAAAGCAGCTCCGCGAGCTGTTTCCAACTCGCAGAGCGCTCCTCGATGAGTCGTCCCGGTTCTCTCCTCGATCCGTGTGGGTGGAATGGGCCAGGCACGATCAAATCCTCAGAAGGCGTGGTAAAGCAGGTGCTTGTAGCCAACACTCAGGCTGTCGAGAAGTGAGGCCGGCAGCGTACAGATCACGACCAGACTGACCACCCCGTGTGAAATTCCCAGGAGAAGAAGATTGGGAGCGCGGTCGTAGACCCAGGACCAGATCAAGCCCCCTACCAAGGTCAGTCCCATGAGGGGCTTATTCGGTGCGTGGAGCAACGAGAAGAGGAGAGCGGTCAAGCCAATTGCCATCCAGTGGGTTCGGGGAGTGGGGGCGTTCGCAATCGGGGTCAACAACTCGCGGAGTCGGCGATGCAGGACCCCTTGCAGAAGCGTCTGTTGCGCGATCCCGGAGATGGGAAGAAGAAACAGCGCCCTTCCAAATTGATCGTACAGGTGCAGAGACTCAGTCGACCAGCCAATTCCCAGAAAAAGAGCGCAGGCCAGACCGGTTGGCAGCGCCAGAAGGCGGGCCGCCTTCCACGCGTCCGCCCGCGTCAATCCCAGATCAGCCGGTCGCTCCCCTCGCAGCCACATCGAATAACCGACCGTCAGCAAGGCCGGGAGACTCGCCGCCAGAACCAGCGATCGGTGACTTCCCGGCACGAGGGGAACCACTCCCCACGTGATCAGCAGAACCGAGAAGAGCAGGGAGACGACCTCCAGACCACTCACCAGTCGCCTCGTTGCCCATCCGTCCGATCCCTCCGTTTCCCTCATTCCGACTCCCTTTCCACGTAGGAACGATCTGTAGGAACGCGTTCCAGAATGACGAAGGCGATTGCTCGGTCGATGGCGTGGGAGAGGGAGACGTGGCTGCGGTTGACGCCCAGCTGTCCAACCAACTCCGCTGCCCGTCCGTAAAATTCAAGGTGCGGCGCCCCTTCCGGGGATGATATGATCTCGACGTCATGCCAGGAGAGGGCCTTGACTGGCACGGCTGCTCCAATCGCCTTGCGGGCTGCCTCCTTGGCGGCGAAGCGAGCGGCATATCGTTCTTCTCGGATCGCAAATTGCTCGCAGTAGGCAATCTCACCCGGCGTAAAGATGCGGTCCCGAAATCGAGTTCCGTGCTCCCGCAGCGATTTTGCCACCCGGTCGATCTCGACGAGGTCGACGCCAATTCCAATAATCATGCCTGACTCGTCTTTCTCTTTTTCTATCAAAGCAGGAGGGATCTCCCGAGAGGAGATGCCCCGCTCCCAAGGAGGAGGTCCAGGATCGATGGATTCCTTTCAACTCGATCAGATCGATTCGTTACGGCTGCTCCGTTGCTCGCCCTTGCTGGCGGCCGGTTTCGAGCATGCCTTCAGCACCCGCCGAGGAGGGGTCAGCCCGCTTCCCGCGGAGAGTCTTCACCTGGGAGAGACGGAACAGGACGGGGAGGCCTCCCGATCCCTGGTCCGCGAAAACCGCCGCCGCTTTCTCGGGAGTCTCGGCCTGTCCGATTGGCCCCTTCGCCTGATTCGTCAGGTTCACTCCGCGACCGTCGAGATTGTGACCGAGCCGGGAGTCTCACCGGTCGAACCTCCCCCGATCGCCGATGCCGTGGCAACCCGTCTGCCAGGGATTCTGCTTGGCGTTCAGGCGGCCGATTGTCTCCCGCTGCTACTGGCGGATCGAGTTACCGGCGCGGTGGCGGCCGTCCATGCTGGATGGCGTGGGACGGTCGGGCTGATCGTCGCACGAACCCTCGAAGTGATGCAACGCTCCTTCGGAACCCACCCCTCAGATGTGCTGGTTGCGCTCGGGCCCGCCATCGGTCCGTGTTGTTTTGAAGTGGGCCCCGAGGTGGCCGCCCGGTTCGAGGCGATCGACCCGCTCACCCGCACCCATCTCCTCTCCGCACCTACCCAGGAAGGAAAGGCCCGTCTCGACCTCAACCTGGCCAATCTCCATCAGCTGCGGCAGGCGGGCGTTCGCGAGGACCACGTTTACGATTGCAAATACTGCACTGTCTGTCACAATGACCTCTTCTTCAGTTACCGCTTCGAGCGTGGGACGGAACGGCCGGTTGGCCGCCATCTGGCGGTCATTGGCAGACGTCAGACGGGCCCCCACCACAGGCTACTCCAGCGATGACTCCTTTGATGACGGGAAGAAGATGACGGGAAGAATTGGAATGATCATGACTTTCTCCTCTGCTCGCCGACTACTCCTTTTGATTGCCCTTGTTGCCTTCAGTGCTCCGGCGCGAGGGTGGGCGCAACAACCTGCTTCGGGGCCCGATCCGGAACCTTCTCCCACCACCTCGCAGACTCAGCAGGAGCCCGTGCCGCCGGTCGACTCGGACGAGGATCTCCGTCGCCTGATCCAGCAAGCGGGTGGAAGTGAGACCCAATTGATCACCAGTCTGGAGGGGTACCTGCGGCGCTGGCCCCGCACTCAGCGCCGGTCCGAGATCGAGGAAGAGGTCTACAAACTGGCAGTCAAACTGCGGGACCGGGATCGAATTCTGTCCTATGGACCCCGGCTGATCGAACAAACCCCAGGGAGCGTCGATGTTCTCGTCGAACTGGTCACGGCCCTGCGGGAGCGTCGACAGACAGGCGACCTCGAGCGGGCGCGCGGGTACGTGGAACAGCTGGTTCGCGAGTTCGATACCTTGCTCAACGATCGTCCCAAACCACGCCGTCTCAGCCAGGCTCGGTGGGAGGAGCAGAAACAGCAGGGACGCTCCTCCGTCTATCTGACGCGAGGTCGCGTCTACGCCGACCTCGGAGAAGATGAGAAGGCCAAACGAGACCTCCAGCTGAGCGCTCAACTGGCCCCCCTCGCCGTCACTTTTCTGGCACTCGCCGATCTGACGGAGCGCCGTCAATCTCCCCCACCGGATAAAGAAGAAGTACTTGGCTATCTTCGTCAGGCGCTTCTTTTTGGGCTGATCGAAGGCGCGGATGAGGTCGACCTTCCTGGTGTGCGCCAACGCCTGCGGACCCTCTATCTCGGCCAGCATCCAACGGAGGCAGGTCTTGGCGACCAGTTATTGACCGATCTGGACGCCTACCTGCAGCGCCAGGCAGCGCGGACGGCACTCATGACTCCTTCTCATTCCAATGCCAGTGTGGCGACGGGCACGGATCCGCTCGCCTTTCGGCTCTCGCGCCCGGCAGGAGAGCCGCTCGATCTGGCTACCTTGCGCGGCAAGGTGGTGGTCATGAACTTCTGGGCCACTTGGTGTGGGCCCTGCCGGACCGAGCTGCCCCTCTTTGAGAAGACGATCGAGCGGTATCGAAATGATCCTTCCGTCAGCTTCCTGGCTGTCACCACCGACGAGGACCGTGAGGCAGTCGTGCCCTACCTCCAACAGCACGGATATAAACTCCCTGTCGTCTTCGCCGATGGCCTGGAACAGTTCTTTGACGTGACGGCGATTCCCACCACCATCATCCTCGGCCCTACTGGCAAGGTCTCCTCTCGGCTGCGCGGCTATAACCCGCGGGAGGATTTTGTCGCTCTGCTCCAGCAGCGGATCGACGAGGCCAAAGCCGTGCCATCACCCACACAATAACGTCCTTCGATTCTCAACGCGGCACGTTGGGACGGAACTGCCCCTTTTCATCGTAGAGCCGTTGGTAGTGGCGCGCGTTGCGGTAAACGCCCTGGACGTAGAGACGTGTCTCCCGCAACGGAATCTGCTCGACCCAGTCTTCGATCTCCTGGGTCGGATTGGCGCTGACCCAACGTGCGACGCGGGTCGGTCCCCCATTGTAGGCGGCAGCGACGTGCTCGAATCGAGAGAATCTCTCCGTCAGCTCTCCAAGATAGGCGGTGCCGAGCTGGAGGTTGAGGACGGGATCGAAGAAGTCTGTCCGGCTGAGGCGCCCCCCCCCGAGCCGATTCTTTCTGGCGACGGCATGGCCAGTCGAGGGAAGGATCTGCATCAGACCAAGCGCGTTGGCGCGGCTGCGCGCGCGGGGATTGAAGACTGTCTCCTGCCGAATCAGCCCGGCGACGAGATACGGATCAAGCCCTTGCCGTTTCGACTCTGCCTGAATCTGAGCCCACCACGCGAGGGGGTAGAAGACCTGCCAGGCCTCCCGTGGCATCTCATCTGGAAGCGACTGGCCGTAATCGGGGTAGGCGCGCTTGAGAACCTCGATCGCCGCGACGTTTTCGCCCGCCTCGCGATGGAGTTGCGCGAGCCGCAGATTGAGAAGCGGTGAGTCGGGGGTCTCCTGGCGCGCGGCCTCCAGTTCGTCGCGCGCCCACCGCGGGTACTCCAGGCGCCGCAGCTGCTCAGCGCGCGCGACTCGATCCCGCTGTTCCGGCCGCAACGAATCAGGAATGACACGAATCGTCTGCAACGCTCTCACGGCTTGTGCCAGAGAAGATTCCGATTGCAGGGAGACCGTTTTGACCCCTTCCCGATTGAGCTGGGCGATCCGCCGCTCCGCGTTGTGCCCAAACCAGCTCGCGCCATAGCGCGTGAGGAGGCCCCGGTAGAGCGTCAAGGCTCGCGATTTGTCTCCGTGCCGCTCGTAATGGAGAGCGGCCCAGAAGGCGGCTCTCCCGCGATGATCGGTCACTTGCCCATACCGTGCCAGATGTTCCGTCAAGAGCTCTGCCGCCCGGCGATCTTCTCCGGCGTCGTGGGCACTCCAGGCGAGGAAGAAGTGGGCCCGGTGGGCCTCGGTCGCCCTTGGGTACTGGCGGGTCACCTGTTGATAGCAGGCCGTCGCCTCCTCTTTTCGATTTCGTATCTCGTGGAAGCGGCCCAGCGCATAGAGGAGATCCCCGGTTCTCCGGAGGTTCGCGTTCGTTCCCCTTCCTTGCTCCGCCTGGCGCAGTTTGCCGAGGGTAGCAACCGCTCCCGCTTCATCCCCCAGCGCCAGTTGGGACTTGCCCAGAAAGTAGAGAGACTCGCTTGTGTCACTACGAAGCCGGGAGAGAATCTCACTCGCCTCCGCCACCGCCTCTCCCCGGTAGAGATTGATCGCGCAGCGTAACCAGACCTCCTCGCCAGCCTCGCTGGAGAGAAGTCGGGCCAGCTCCTGGTAGGCCCGACCCGCGATGAGCCAGAGGCCCGCTTCCTCCAGCTTCTCTGCGCGTCGTCGCCAGAGGCTGGCGCGATTCCGTCCTTCCGCGATCTCGCTCACTCCCAGGGACTGCAAGAGGGTAGGGGCTTTCTCCGCCTCCATCTCTTGTGGCGACTCGAAATAGAGGCGACGCAGCAACCGAATCGCTTCCTCAGGGCGGTTGCGTTCCCGCCAAATTTCCGCCGTGCGAAGAAGAGCGGCGCCATCCCCCCGCGCCGCCCAGGGCTTGAGGTCCTCGATCGTCTGCGAGTAGTCCCCTCTCTCCCCCGCGAGATCCGCCGCCTGGAGCGCCGCGGTTCGGCCCATCAACGCTTCCGGGTACTCCCTTGCCAGCTCTCGCAGCGCTCTCTCCCCCTCCCGCATCCGCTTTGCTTCAAGGTGCGTCAGGGCTCGATGGTAGAGGGCGTAATCGGCCAGCCCGGGGGTTCGCATCAGGCCGGCTTCATCTCCTTGCGGCGCCCGGAGATCCCTCCCCGCGCCTCTCTGCGTCTGACCTCCAGCACTCAGTACGCCCCAGAGAAGCGTACAAGCCACCAGCCCGCCCACAACGAGCGTCTCCCGGCTGGCATGAATAGCTCTCTTCCTTTGATGATGGTCAAACAAACCGAAGCTCCTGTGAATGGAAGCAAAGCAAAATGGCAGCCGCTCCCATGACCCATTGAAGTCGGGAGAGACCGCCGGGACCGTCAGAGGCTTGTCGATTCCAGAGGGGGGCCGTTGGAAGGCGACTCTCCAGATGGTTTAGCGTAAGGCAGGGCCTGGATAGCTCACTCCCAGCTTGGCCGGGTCGCCTTCCGCCAGTGTCTGGACCAGCTCTTCGTGGTAATAGTCGATCTCCATCGCCACTTCGGGAGAGACCCGTTTGTCGTAGACCTGTCGGCTTCGATCGATCTCTTCCGCCAGCCGCTCATAGAGGTCGAGGTTCCGCCTTCCCTCCTGAACTTTGGAGGCGTTGTAGAGCTTGATCTCCGAGACGAGCAGGCGGGCAAATCGGCGCGCGTCGTTATGGGCGCGCTGCTCTGTCTCGTCTGTGGCGGGAGAGGATCCCGCCAAGGGCTCCACCGATGGCCGGTTGAGGACTGGAACAGGTTCCAGCCCCGGGCTTCTTCCCCGGTCCCAGGAATCCGTTTCATTTCGAGTGGACGCCTGACTTGGCGCGAACGGGAAGCGCACACGAACCTCCTCGTCGCTCTTTTCCGTCTCGGTTGGCTCGTCGGTGAAGAACGGAATCTCTCCCGCGGGAATCTCGCGCGTAATCCGTCCCATCTCTGGACTCATGGAGAAGGGGGACGGGGAGGCCTCGTCTCTCGCCGCCGACTCGTCCTCCACCGCCGTTTCCGCTTTCTCTATCTCCCCGTCTGGCTCGGCCCGAATGTCGTGGTTGTCGTGGTTGTCCTGGTTTTCCTGGTTGTCGCGCGCCGACTCGTCGCTCTGGTCAGGAGGCTCGATTGTCGCCGGGGCTTCCGCCACCCACGCGGGCGTTCCTTCGGACGGTACGGAAGAGAGATCTTCTCTCTTCTTCGGAACCTCGGAACTGAGCGACGTGGCGAGCACCGCCATCTCTGGCGACGCTATCTCGACTCTGTCGATCGGCGGGGTCGGCTCTGCCGTCACTGCCGGCGTCGCTACGCTCTCCTCGATCCGGCTGGACTCTGCCGGCAATCGCTCCGGTGGGGCAGGGATCGATGACTTGGGCGCGGCCGGGACCAACTGCTTCCGGATCGAGAGTAGCTCGATCACCAGCGACGCCACTCGCAGGAGGAGCTCGATCGCCCCCTGGTCGATTCGTTCCTCTGTCTCCGGGGTTGCGGCGTCAACGTAGAGGACGGCAACCGCTTTCTCGCGAACGACCAGAGGAAGCGCCACTGCCCGTGTGGGAATGGGCGAAGCGTAGGCCCCCAGGACCATCTCCATCTGGTCCGTGCTGGGATGGTCCACTGCGACCGCCCGTTGCGTCCGCAACGCTTCTCCCAAAATGGACCCGATCTCGACACTCCCCCTCAGGCTCGCCACTGTGCCATCCGTCAGCCCGTTCTCAAATCCACGCACCCGCCATCCAATCACATTGCCTGCCCGGACGACAAAGAAGATGGATCGGGGCGCATAACGAGTCACCTGGTCGATCAGTTGTAGCAAGGCCTCCTGCTGGCTGCTCTGCAGGGAGATCGATTCGATGGCTCTCTGAATGGAGTCCAGTTCGACCTTTGGACCCTCTTTGCCCTCCGCTGCCTTCGGAAGGTCAGGCTGCCTCGATCCTTCTTCCAGCGACCGCAGGGTCCGGCCAAGGACCTCCCGACTACTCCTCAACCTCTCCTCTGTTTCCGCAAGGCGACCCTGAGCGACTTTTCTCTCTTCTTCGACCGCGGACTCGACCGCTGCTCCCAGCTCCGTCCGATGCGCCTCCGCCTGCTTCTCGCGAGCGCTCGTGAAGGCCCCCTCCATCGATCGCCAAGCCTCCTCCATCTCTTGCCATACTGGTTGGCTGGCACGCTCGATCCGTTCCTCCAGTCCTTGCAGCATGGACTGGAATTGCTGCATCTCCTGCCGCAGCGGTTGTAGTCGCGCGACCATCAGCGCTTCCATCCTCTGGTCAAGATCGCCACGGACTTGTCGCCACCATTCACCAGGATTTGTCCCTTCGCTTCGATTGCTCTCCACGTTCACAGTCCTTTCGTCTAAAACCTCTGGCACCTCTTCCCTCCCGTCTGGCCATTTCGCGGTGCAACTTTCCATCAAGTCGCCCCTTCCTCATCACACAGGGTTCGTTCCAGGCTTTGGTGACCAGGTTTTGGTGAGGGGACAAGGGGGAATGTTCTTTCCATCTGATCCATCAGTTAAGACCCATCAGAAAGACCCGGCGACCCTTGAGTTACGCGTCCAGCCTCTGGGATTCATGTCACGATCCTTCCCATCGGCTGGCGATTGCCAAATCCAACCGCTACTTTCATTTGAGCAGCACATGACCAGCACAAGACAGGGTTCAGGCAGATCAGCCCCCATCTCCAGACCCGTACCGCCTTCACCCCTTCCATTGCCTCTCGACCCGATACCGGCCCGATCCAACTCAGGCTCACTGTTTTTTCTTCGTTCGCTGGTCACTGGCTGATCAAGAGGATACGCTCAATGTTCACCCGGCGAGCCTTATGACTCAAGTCTCAATGTATCGAAAGGGTTCCAGTTTCAACGGCTTTCTAGTTCAATATACCTGTTCGCATTATTGACCCAGTTGGTGGGCTTGTCAATTTCTCTCTCTTCCTGCCCTGCCTCGCCCCCTCAGGCACAGGCTCTGCCCGAGGGCGCCAGGAGGAGTTGAATCTCTTTGGTTTTTGTCGACCTTCCGTTTTGAACTTGATTTCAAGTTCAATCTCTTTATAATGTCCTCGTGCTCCTCATCTGAAATTCACTGTCTTGGGAATCAGTGTGTCCCATGGCTGCATTTCAGGACAGATAGTGTAAACTGCCAGACGTTGTCAGGCAGCTCAGGCCGAAGATCTGGCGGCCACAGTTTGATTCTATTGGTCATCGACTAGACTGGATCCGAAAGATTGGATTCAAACAGACTGGATTCAAAAGAATGGTCCTGGTAGCCTACCTGCTTCCACCCATTCAGGAGTGTCGATTGTGGTGACTCCTGCGTGATCTCGTCGAACCAAAGGTCAACTTCATACCCCCACTCCCAGATAGGCAGCAGTGTGCCCACTGAATACTGCTGATCCCGTGTTCTATCCATCGACTATTTCTGCCGATCGGCTCGGTTGGCCAGTATATCTCGGGTGACCCTGGAGTTGTGCGCTGAGCAACTCCGAATTCGATCGGGTTTGCCGTGAGGACGTCAATTTCTCCCCACCCGGAGCAATTGTTGTCTACTTGGCCGAGTCCCTGCTTGGGTTTCTCGCCTGACGGCTCTGGTGGTCACTTGTGGCGGGAAACGAACGTTCTTCGCTCTGGCGGTAGGCGTCGGGTGACGAGTGCGAGACCCTCCCGGCGGAAAAGGTCTCCTTCTGGCAGAGCGCCCTGGCAAGTCGAACCGGGTCTCCGCTCATCGCCTTCCTCGTTTGACGTGGAAGTTGACAGGCTGACCCCGACGGATTGACACCGTATGTTGCAACGCAGCAGATGGTTCTCTGGGAGAGGGCCCACCGGCCCTCCTTGGAGAAGAATGCTGATCCATCCACTGCGTGAGAGCACGCTTGAAAAAAAGATCTGAAATTTTTTTCAGGCTCGAACAAACTTCCTGAAGTCGGATCGTCTATAGCAGTGCAGGGCAGAAGAGAAACGGAATGCTCACCCATCCCTCTTCAGTGCCGATGCACCGCAAGCGAATCGACCTTCAGCTACTTGATTGAATGACCCCGATTCCAATAGCGGCCCTGTAACAAAAACGTCAAGCCGGGTACCTCCTCAAGATGCAATCCGGTACAGGCCTTGACGAATGACTACGAAGAACAAACAGGCCCCGACTTTCCCCCTCGATGCGTCAATTGTCGCACTGGCGGGCAGGTCGATCCATACCTTACTGACGGGTCGTCTTCCAGATCCGATCGGAAGAGGAAGGACACACATGGAGACTCTTACTATGCACACGCAATATCATGAAGAGTATGCTTCTGAAAGCTATCTCGAGAGCCCACAGGAGGCCAGTCCCGTTCAAGAGTTGACTCGGTTGGCGCTTGCCGCCGCGGCGGGGAACACTCAATCCTTCCAGACGCTGATCAATCATCCGACCTACCTCGCCAGTTTGATGCGGGCCTGCAAATGGATGTGCCGGCACTCTGCAATCGAAGCGGATGAATTGATGTCGGAATTCTTTCTGCGGTTGCCTGCTAAAATTCGCAAGTTCAACAATCGGCAAGGAGCCTCGATCGTCAGTTGGTCAGGCGGGGTGTTGCGACATCTTCACATCGACCTTTTACGCCGACAGTGGCGTGATACCGATCGGGTCGAGTATATGGATCTCGTGGCAATCGAGCACGAGCGATCCGTCGACACGGCCGACAGCCGGCTTGCTCTTCAACAGGCCTTCAGCCGTCTGACAGAGCGGGAACGGCAGTTGATCGAGCTTCGCCGGAGCGAAGAGACCCTTGATGAAATCGTCAGCAAGTTGGATGGATTGACAGACCCCCGAGACATCCAGAACCGACGTCCGAAGATTTCCAGAGAGTTGAAGGCAGTCGAGCAGAAGCTGCAACTGGCGCTCTCCGCAGTGACTTCGGGTCGAATGCAAGGTCGCAGGTCCCCCCAGAAGGTCGATTATTGAAGTCGTTCCCCCCTCTCGTTGCTGGCTGCCCCGTCCAGCACGAGGAGTGGAACCGTCGACGTGTCTGACCTTAAATGCCAGGACACTGGTTGATCTTGTGCCTCGTTGAAGTTCCACGACCCCCCCCATTCTCTGCTCTCCCTCCGCCATTCTGGCCAGCTGAAACTGCCCTGCCAATAAATCATCGGGATCCGATCCTCTGTTCTTATTCCACCTTTGACCCACTCCAGGACTTCGTCCTCGCAGAGAAAGATCCAATTCCCCAATTTTGACAATGGTTGGATTGTGTACTATACAGTGGTTCGCGATCCTCAAGGAACGTATGTGCTCAGTGCCCAGGACGGAAGTTGTTTCCGAAAGGGTCAGTCTGTCCTCCTGTCCAAAGGCACGGAATATTTTGCGCGAGAGCCAACGGAATGCAGATGGTCGGCATCAGAAGAGGGTCAATTTACGCTCTCTCGATATGCTTCTCCGAAACTGAATGAGGGTGACCGCTCTCACTTCTTTCGATGTTCCAGTGAGGGGCTGACGAACGAGCGGAAATTCTCTTGAGAGGTGCCCGAGCTGATCACTGCCCCGTGACGGTCGGCATCAGGATCTGATGCAAGTGTGGATCGAAAAAAGAGAGAGGTCTTTATGAATCGTCAGAGCAAGGCTTCGCCTTCCCATGGGAAATGTATCGATCTGACAGTGGGATCGAGGGTGTACGACTATTACAATGGAGCGCTGGACGCGGGCGAAGTCCGTGAATTCGAGCAGCACCTGGTCCGTTGTTCTCACTGTGAGATGACCATTGTGCAATTGGACGAGATGATGCTTCTCCTTGGGGAAGAGTCCGATTTTGACCCGCTGGCGGGCGAGATGGTCCGCCAATCGAGGACTGGTTCGCTTCTCAAACTGGGGGTTTGACCCAAAGGGCGCCTGGGGCCCCCACTGCTCGGCGATGGGATCTTCCTATCACTTCGATTGAGGCTAATTCGAATATACCAAGGTCGTTTGCTGCCCCTCTGTGGCAGGAAGAGGTCAGCCACCCGCCACCGAGGGCAATTCGGTTGGTGGCGCGACAAAGTCTCCGCCCTTTCTCTCCTTCCCGTTTTTCCTTACCGTTACGGAAACCCAGAACAACCTGGGATCGATTGCGGGTTGATGCCAATCCTTACACCCTCTTGACCATTCGCCATCAGGTCAAGGAGCGGTGCTTTGAAGCAGACCCGCGACAGGGCTTTTGCAAAGTCGATCATGACTGATTCGGGTTGACAAAACAGAGAGGAGGCCGACATCTGAGTAACCCCTGACACAAACTTCT
>Ga0169931_10003716_pt1 | contig 24082 bp, 18 predicted proteins | sample Kivu_15m_20L_FD_129675 | JGI IMG/M metagenome (GOLD analysis project Ga0169931, IMG submission 129675) | Freshwater microbial communities from Lake Kivu, Western Province, Rwanda to study Microbial Dark Matter (Phase II) - Kivu_15m_20L... | ecosystem: Environmental > Aquatic > Freshwater > Lake...
TAAGAAAATGCTTAAGGAACTTGGTCTTTCAAAACTAACATGGGTTTATATGTAAGTCTCAACAATGCGATCGGCTACTTAACGCTTTCGAATTCTATTGGAGTCAACGAACGATTCTACATAGAAAAAAGTAAGGAGTGGGTAGTCATTTAAAGTGCCTTAAACTACAGAAATTTCTGGACGATCTCTGGAAGCACTGTACTTTATGGACTTAACAAATCTTCTAGGGTCGTTATGTAAATCTGGCCTGATCTGGAGGCAGGCTGGAACTGATTTATTTAGCATTTTTTATTTTTATGATAGAGCATTCAAAATTAAGGACTACTGTTCTGGAACATTAGTAGTAGATACTGTTACCATATTTTATATCTAAAATATGAAAGGAGATGTCGTCTGCGGAGTAGATATCGGATCGTGGACCTTCAAGATCTGTGCCTACAACGGAAATACCTTTGACATACTCACGAACTAGGCCAACTTCAGAGAGACTCCATCGCTTGTGGGATTCAAACATAAAGAGAGAATGGTCGGTTAGGAAGCTCACAACAAGGTAACAATTCACCTATCAAGCTTAAGTCTAACTACATGAACACTGTTCGTGCTCCTATGCGCCTGATAGGACTTGACGATGACTTCCATAGAATATAAGAGGAGCTCAAAAATGCTACAAGCGAGTATTAGATTGAAGAAGAGCTTCAATTTTTTATTCACGGAGAGTCGAGTCGGAAAATAACTATTTTTCCAGAGCAACTGCTTATTTCTCTTATGGCCAAAATCAAAAAAATAATTGAAAGTCATCAATATTCAGCTAAGGCTCTCTTTATAGCTGTCCCTTCGTTTTTGTCCCACTACTAGCGAAAAGTCATCAAAAAATGTGCAGAAATCGCAGAAGTTGCTTCTTAGATCAGACTAGTTGATGATTGGGTCTGCATAGCTACCGAATACTCTTTCCATAGAGTCAGCTAGCTTAACAACAATAACCATTCTCGAACAGTTGCTTTTATTGATATAGGCTATTCTAAGCTCAGCCTTTTTGTTATGTCATTTACCAATAATGGGTGCCGACTACTCGACTGCGAACATCTGCGTTTCTTGGGCAGCAAAAATATGAACCATCTATTAGCCTAGTTTTATGATTAAATGTTTAAAAAATAAAGCCAAAAATAACACTCAATCTTCAGCATCGGAAAATCTTACGTCAAACTGGCAGATCAAATAGAAAGTCAAAGAAAAGTTTTATCTGCGAACAGCTAGCATCACATGCAAGCTTAGGCTCTAGTATAGGACTATGATCTTTCGTTTACTATGAAAAGATAGCATTTTGAGCAAATAATCGGGCCAGTTGTTTAAAAAATCCAAAAAGCTATTGTCAACATTAAATCTAGAATGCCTTCGCATTTTAAAATTCATAGTGTTGAACTTTTGGGAGGTACCACTAGAACTCCTTTGCTCAAAAAAGTAGTAGAAGAGAGTTTTTCATTAGTGTCTTCAAAGACTTTAAATCAAAGCGAGGCGATAGCTAATGGAGCAACTGTGTATGGAGCCATCTAAAAAAAATTGTTGTCCTATAGCTATTCTGTGCCCGATATTAATTTACTTGATATTTGGGTCAGTTGGAATTTCATTAAGAACGATGAACTTTTCGGCGAAGACCCTCAGAGATATGAGCACAAACAGCTACTGTTTAAGGCTTATAGTCATGTTCCATCAGAGTAGAGATTAGTTTTTGGGTATCAGGGACCAGTTGAGATGTATATTTATTACGGACAGTTTTCATCTAAAAATACAGTGGGATACCTTCGATTTAGCACTCCTAGTGAAGTAATGTTCGCTATAGATTCTAACAAAATTGTCAGCGCTTGGCTAGTAAATGCTAAGTTTCAGTTGTCTAAAATGCAGGACAAAAAAGAAGAAAAATGGTAGAAAATACGTCAGTGGTCCAAGGAAGCAGAAATGAATGAAGAACTAGTAAGGCGCATATATTAACTTAAAAATTAGTATTAAGCTAGTCTTTACAAGTTTAAAAACAAGGTCGAAGAATATACTGATTACATGTCGGTTCAGTAGCTAGTCAGCATCACTTCGCAGCTGCAGTAAATATAAGAGTGGATTTAAAAAGAAAATACCAGGCCAGTTGGTAGCCAGTAGGACTTGATTCTCTACCAATAAAAAAATAAGCAAATTCTTGGTTACATGCATTCTTTCCAAGTACTTTAAAAGCGCAAAGCAAAAGCTCATGGTCTGATTCAGAAACATCAGCAACTCAAAGTTCTATTATAGCACAATCATCAAAAGGCCAATGTATATTTGTATTAATATAGACCTAGCAGAAGCACAAATTGCAGCTTTTGGACACTTGGGCTGCTGAAATGTACCGAAAAATGAGAGAAACTCAGTGGTAAGGCTACTATCTGACCCATGCTAGTTTAGACTTTGCTCTCAACGAAGCGGATAACATCCTTAAAAAAATCAACTGATTATTGTCTATACTCATAAAATAACTCTTACAAAATATAATTTTAAAAATAACTTGATTTGGCTATCATGATTCTTGTTTTGATTAAAAGAACTTATCCCAAGCTTCTTTTTCATTGTTTGCTCTGATTTCTCCTCCCACTACATTGCCTTTGTTGTCAGTAAACTGATACATATACATGCCGTTAACTATGCCTTCTTCTGGCAGCTTTTATAGTTTCAATTTCTTGTAGTTATTTTGATCTAGATACTATTTGTATTTGTAAGAGGGGCACTGCTAGACAAAATCAAAGCTAGTGAAGTGCTTGATGTAGGGTTCTATCATGTTCATCACAACTTCCTTGGTGGCTTCGTAGCTGAACTAATTGTCGATCAAAATTGCCCCTATTAGACTCTCGAACACATCTCCTAGCACCTTCATAGAACCAATTTTGAGTTTTGAGAACTCAACTGGATTAGGTAAATAGCTAAATTGTTTGTTAAGATTTCTGAATTCCCTTAGCACGCTATCCATCTCATCCAAGTCCATAAGTATCATTTCATGCAGCTGAAACTTCATGGCCACAAATCCTAGTGTTTTATTGCTAACTGCAGACTGCTTGAGGAATGAAAGTGTGCCTTAGTCCTGAAGATGGTCGCCACCTTGATCGTAAAGGTACTAGACTACTAACAAATCTAAGAAAGCATCACCTAAAAACTCGAAACGCTAATAGAATACTTCTTGTTTCTTGAAAATATGTTTTCGCTAGATGGAATTGTTACCTGACATCATGCTTAGATTCTTAGATTCATTTAGTTTGGGATCTATGATATTCGAAAAACTGTTTTCTTGATCCTCTTACACAGTGTCTTAAATATACTTGATGAAGGTTGGATGGGTCAGAGCCTGTATTAGTAATCCCTTGTGCTTGAAACGATATTTGATCCTAGCCTAGAGGTCGGCGAATGGAGGGGGAAGCGAGTCACAATATATTTAATCTCTTTTGAACCTTATTTGCAAGTCTGGTTTGCTCAAAATGCCGAAAGCAAAAAGCAAAGTCTGACAATCGTTAAGATTCTTACTTTTAAGATAGAAAATGCCAATAAGTGCCTCCATGACATCTGCGTGCACTTTTCCTGGTATGTACTGATAACCTTCGTCATCATCGTTGAGTCCAAGGATAGGAATTTCGGTATTTTGGAATCGAGCAGATTATTCTTTAATCTTCGCGTCTTTCTTTTCTATTTTTTTAAGAGGAGCGGGTTCTTGTTTCTTTTTGGTGGTAAAAATGTATTGAAAAAGTTTTTTTTTGATGGCTGCACGATGAAGATTAGCGTTGCAGATGATATTGGCCCTTGCGATGTGCATTTATCCTTATTCGGAGCTAGTACGCTCCAAAAAGAGCTGTAAGGTCGCAAGGTATTTCAAAACTACGTCTCCTATAAACTAGAACTCTTCATAGTTGTCAATCTTATTGTGCTTATACAGCTTTGATGTAAGCGATCGTAGCACATCATCTATCTTGAGCTGCTTCAGAACATTCACATCTATCTTCACTTATTAATCTTTTTCGATATTTCTCTAAACTATTTCTGATCGATTAAGCTAAGATTTGTTAAACAGATTGGACTGATTAACAGAATTGTTTGCCATACTCTAGTTCAGGCCTTAGTTGATAGACGACATATCTAGCATCATTTTGCCGTCCAAACTGAAAGAAGAATTGTTTTTTACCATACATGCCTTTCCTAAATCTCTCAAAAATTTGCTTTTTCCTGCGTTTGCCATGAAAACCCATAGTCTTTCTGAGCTCTGCAAAACGATATTTGTATAAAAGTTGTAGTGATATGTTTCAAACTTTTTGTTATTTTTGCTGATTTAAGATATGAGATTTCTAAGAAAATATTTACGGAAACTAAGAGCAGTCGAGTAGTCATCAATAATACGAAAAATATACTTGGAAGCTAATGAAACTCTGAGCATGGTAGGGTAGGAAACAGGGAAAAGAATGAATTCTTTGAGAAAGCGATATACTCCATTATCATCGTTCATTTTTTTAATTTTCATATCTTTGTTCACGAACTAGTGCAGGTCGTCTTTAGCCCCTACTTTCCAGATCTCCATCTTCATAAGTTATTATTCAGTGATGTCCTTGGAATCTCTAAAATGAGTATACATTTTCTTAAGTTTTTAATATTTGTAATTTAGTTTATTTTTCTTTTTATTTTCCTCTCGAGACTCCATCTCTTTATTGTATTTTTCAAGCGCTACTTCATTTTCTCTGCTTCCCACGACGTATCCTTTATGAAAACACATTTCTTTGTTGATAGACTGCACCAACCATTTCTTGTACCTACCGTCTCCTCGACTTGTTTTAGTGCTTGCCTCGATAGTATCATGCAAAACATGGTATTAATTTCTGAGGTCTTATTCAAAGTGTTTGTCATATGGATGTTTTGGAGGTTTGTTGTGATACATGTAGATTTTTTTGAACAGTTAAATATGCTTCAAAATGTGTTGATTTGCCCTATTATCGATCTAGTATGTTTTATTATTTTTTTGCTTGCGTAGAAGCACCATCAAAGGGAAGAACTATCTGCTTTAGTCGGGAACGATCAAAGTTTTTTTGTTTTAGCGGGTCAGCCAGTTAGGTGAAAGCACTGGTGGACTCTTGTTCAGGTAATTGTAGTAATCGATTTAGTTGTTTTTTTAGGAATTTAGCAAAAAATTATGAACTTTTTTCAGCTATTAGTATTACTCATAGCTTATCCTGAGCTAGGATTATATCATTTTCAGCTAGAACTATTCCTGACTTATTGGCTAAAATTTTTGCTTGAAACCCGCAAACAACTCTTGAGCCTCTTACCTTTCAAAGCAAGTCAGTACTCCTATTTCATTAATGCCCTAGTTTTCGACAAATAAAGGAGACCTTCCTTTGTTAGTCAGCTTTAAGCGATACACTTGGAAAACATCTTTTGTCTTTGCCAATCTGAATTCCTTTTGATTAAATTACCTGTTGAGATTGTGAAACTACAGCTAAGTAGGTTCAATTGACTGAAAATAAAATCTTATGAGCTTTTTCTGACTTTTTTGTTAAGTGAACTCCTAAATCTGAACATATCGATTCATGATCTAACGATAGACTGCGTCTCCTGCGTACAGACCCATATCGTTGTATTTTTACAGCTAAAGTTCGTCCTAAAGTTGCTAAAGTCTACTAGAACGCAAATTATCTTGAATAAATCCTTCCTTTTTGAGAACTTTGATGGCTTCAAAGGCAGCAGAGCGCTAAGCCTATAGTTTAGTGGAGTGAGGCTTACCAGTAATGTAGTTGATAGAACATGTCGAGCTTTCAGGGAACTTTATTAGGCATCTGTAGCAAATGTTAGTTGTTTCTATGAAATGAATGTAGGGTCGGTTAGGCTGCTTAAGACTTGTAAAGTATGATTTGAGCAATTCTAGAGCATAGTTAGTATTAAGTAGAGCCCCTCCTTTAGTTGCCGCCTTCTCGTAGCTAGGGCTGTTGTGATGCAGTTCCAGAGCATTTATGTTTTCTTTTGAAATTTGATGGATAGCTAGTTCATATACAGCAGAGATAGTGTTATTGTTGGCTTTTTTATTCTCAAGCATAGTCTTGTAGTTGTTTTAGTCAGTGAAAATGATATACTTAGAGTTTCTTTTTCTGGCTCTTCCTTGAATTTGAATATATGATTTGAGACTGAAAGGCGTGTCGAAAGACACAACCAAGTTACAGCTCGGAATATCGAAACCTTCTTCAGTCACACTGGTAGTGATCAGAATACGGTGCTCTCTCTTCTTGAATTGAATGATCTTTTTTATTTGATTACCATATTTTTCTTATATTTCCAGCAAAAGTTTGCCCATCTTGGCGTTGTACATTCGGTTCATCTAAGCACTTAAATTTTTGTTTTCAATCGTAGTGGACTGATTATTGAGACGATTGCTGAGTTGCTCCCTTTAAGCCTACATGAATCTATTATAGTGTTTGCTCAAGGTGGCTTCTTGCTAAGTAGCTGAAGGATTTGATTGAAAAGAGTGGCCATCAGGTTGTCTATAGCCTTTTTGACTAACAGCATATCCTGTTACTCCAACACTCTGATAAAATTTCTTCAACTAAGGCGGCATCTGGTCTTTGTATTTCTACAACAAAAGTTGCAAATAGTTTACCGTTCTTCTTTTGAAAGCAAAAACTAAAACCATGTTATTAACCTTGTCAGAAGAATCATTCTCAGCTATCTAATGCTCAGTTGGCTATAAAATTTCAAGCAAACGAACTACTTTACTGCTCATAAAAGCTTTTTAGCATTTTCCATATTTGTCATAAAATATTTTTTAATACTTCTTCAAAGCTATGATGACATCATTAAGCAGAGTAGTGTTCTATTGATTACGCATGCCAGTGATCTTTTTCAGTTGCAGAATCATTTCTCTATATCCCAGAGTGAAAGCAAATTAGCCCAGCTAAAGCCAGAGATCTCTAAGTTTGACTAAAAGGGACTCTTTGATATCATAGAAGAGATAGAGTTAGGGGTCAGTAATATTGTTTTCCTCGTTGTCGATTCTGAGAGTGTAGTGCTGTTTGGCCATAATGCCTATGATCTCTTAGCAGCATTTGAAATAGTCAGGAAAGTGTATTTTTATTTTAATGTAAGACTAGGAGTGACTGTTGTATCTTGCAAAGTAGGCGATAAGGTCAGGGTAAAGCTATTTTTCTGACTTTTAAGTCATCTTTTAAATTTCTATAGTAGTATTATTGGTGATATGTTAGCCTTGGCTGTATGGTGCATAGTTTGAATCCAAGTTAATACACAGCCTTCGTAATTCTTTTTTTAGTGTATGAGGATCGTTGTAGGGCTGAAAAACTGGCGAGGCAGTGAGTCCCATAATGATTGGCAGTTCATCCTTTCTCTCTAGCTTGTTTTGAGCCTATAATTTTTTATTTTTCTTTTTCTGGTCGAAGTAAAACTCTTTCATGACTCCAGAATAGGGGTGATCGCCGTCTGTATGGTGGCACTCATCAAAAACCATGAAAGAATAGTCGGTCAGTTTTATATAGCCTCGTCTAAGACAGTTAAGGAACATCTGAGAGATCATCACTGTGATAGTAGCATTCTTCATTTCTGTTAAAAAGGACTTTCGACTGGCCAGATAGTTCTCAATTCTTTTCTTTTTAGTAACAGTCTGATCTTAGTTGCGTTATCCATGCACGCAAACAATATGTTTGTTTAGATCCTTCTGATCCCAGTCAATTTGAATGTAGTTTTTGACCTTTTGTCTGATATTCTTGGCAAAAGCTTAGTCTTGCAGAATTTCAGCCAAAGTTTGTTTGATGGCCTAAGCTTGTTGTTTAACCAACTGAATTGTGTTAGCCAGAAAAACTATTTTTTTGTCAGTGCCATACTTGCACAGATAATAATACATCGACACGATAGCAATTCGTGTTTTTCCTGTTCCTGTAGGCAAGTAAATAATGCTGTTTCTGTCCCTGGAGTTTTAAAAAAGAGTGGTCTGGAAACTTCTTAGTGAGATCTTGCGAGCCTGGCTGACTGGTGCTTCCCCCTCTTTCTTTTATTGCTCCTAGTCGTCATAATCTTAGTTCTCCTATTGCAGAGCTCTTCGGATATTTTAGCGCTATAGCTATTCTTCTTAGTCATCTATGCGAGCATCTTCTCCTGATAACTCTTCATCGTCAAACTCCAGGCTAGACATTCTGGAGCTTTTACTGCTGACATCCTAATCCTCAGCTATGACCTCTTCCTCAGATTAGTCAAAAATTTCTGGTTCCATTTAACCATCTTCCTATAAGGTCATCTCATGCTTTTATTAAGCTTAAAAATCACCTTCACTATCAGTGTGAAGCTCGGACTGATGATCAGACTAGAGCTCAGCCTATCCTTCCGGGGAAGCAAATTGGCTGCTGGAATCATTTGGGTTAAAAGTTCCCGGTTGAAAGTTGCTGTCCTAGCTGGTGAATGGGTTTTTGAAAATATTTGAATTGGAGATTTACTAACTGAGATTTTGACTGTTGATACTGTCAAAGTTAGTGCTTTCCATAATATATACAAATTGACTTTAGCTGTCTACATTAGTATATGATTGACTCCATTTATTAGATACAAAAGAGGGAATTTTTATAAATATGAGCCTTAATCACACAAACAAATACGCAACTTCGATCGAAGTTTATGATGGAAGATCTCTAGTTTTAGTATTAGCTCGATGCTCCTAACAACTCAGACTACGCTTAGACCTGCAAAATGGAATAATAAATAAAACCTGGAACTAAAAGAATCGCCAAATAACTCGTAGGCTTATCAGCTGAAGTTTTAAAAAGTAAATTTATTCAGACATGCCCATAGATGAGCTAGGCTATCCAAGGGCTCAGCTATGCATAGCTTAACTAAATCTATAAAGATATTCTTAAAACACAAGTAAAAGCACCGCCTAAGCCAACCATCATGGAAATGGCTGAAGCAATTATTCAAAAGAAGCCGTCGCTTCGAGAACTGATTTGGACTCTTCCCTAAGATTAAGTGGCCAGATAATATCAAAAATATCAGGGAGAAATCAGTCTTGCTGCATCGGCTAGCAAAACAGATAATTATTTAGTCAATAATAAGCCATTAAAAATCAAAGGTGATCATGGCAAATCAAAACAAGCGATAGTAAGAAATCAAGCGCCTTAATACATGTTTGATGACATCGAACAGTAAGATCTGCAGCTGTAGCTGCCTAATTAATACATGGAAACTGACTAGTTGACAAGAATGCATGCTTCAAATTTTTACAGCTCTAACGTAAGTGAAAAAGACTAAGAAGACATGTCATGGCTCGAGTAGCTACCAAAAACAAATAAGCCCGTAAGATCTAAAAAGATACAGCAAGTTACAACTAAAGAAGCCAGAAACAGCAATGGGAAGACACAGTTGTGGACTATGAATCATCAAGGATCTGATTTTAAGCCTCAAGCAAGGACATATGTGATGATTCACACTGATTATAGTGGTAAAGAAGAAACCTAACCTTGCGGGTATCAGTGCTAGTGCGGCAAAAGTTACACGATCAGAGGAATTTTCAACTAAGTTATCGCGCAGATTGAAAGACACTCACAATGAATGATTATTTGCTAAGATATATCCTGATGAATATAGTAACCTATTTTGATTATAAATTTATGTGTTTAAATAGCAGATCAGCTCCGCTTCTTGTGATTCTACTTGTAAGCCCTGTCTTTTCTCAACTGACTGAAAACGTTCATAATAACAAATAATTCATCGCAGACAACATCGGACTTATACTAATTTTTCTCTTGCTTGTACTTCTTTTGATCGCACTCCTTTGGGATAAAAGAAATAATTTTCAATATCTAACTTTAGTTCGTTATCGAATCGGTGTTATTGTTGTGAGTATAAAAAGAAGATTCAAATCTAAGTAGCCAAAAACTTAAAAATTGGGTGCCGAAGATCAGCCCAGTAGTAAGACCATGTAGGTCATATTTGATTCTTAAAAGAGTTACACTTAATAAAATACGACCTCTGCTCGCTAAAGCGCTCTTCCTGTCGAAATGATCCAAGAGCTTACGATTGAGGAAGAGCCTACCAAGGTAGACTTGCAAGAAGTGTTTGAAGATAAGAAAATAGTGAATGAAAAGATGCAGAAAAAATCAAAATCAAAGCTTAAAGACAGAGTGCAGATCAAAAAAAGTGAAATCGAGGCCGAAAAATCGTAAGCTAAAGAAGAAGTAGAAAGCAGTAGCTTTGAAACCAACGCTTCGTGATAAAGTAAAAAAATATTTTACAATTTAATGAGACTATTTTTAAATAAATGAAATCATTAGATTCAGCTTTGAATGCTGAATGTATATTTTTTTATTTGCCTGAGCTAGTGACTTAAATAAATAGTGTTTGTCTTCTTTAGTATATAATGTTAGGTAGTTCGCAAAAAAGAAGAAATTTCTCAAGAGAGCTCTCCTTTGATAATAAACTTGCTCTCTACCGCATGCCGAGTCAACCCCAGATCCCCCATTTCAATCAAACCATCTCTCTACTCAAAGATAAATCCGCTAACAAGTTTTTGAAGTACTCAATAGTTCACTCAGCATTACCCAAACTGACTAATCTGGTGTCAAACGAAAAATGCCCTTTACGCCTCAAAAATACTCACAGCAGCTGTCATCTTTAGAATTAAAGTTTTCCAACCTTAGTTCTAAAATCAATGTTCTATTGAAGAGCACTGAGGAAGAAAAAGAAAATAGTGGAGCATATCAGACAATGGAATCGCACGTAGTATAAAAAGGGAAATCAGGGCTAATGAAAAAATCAATATGTATGCTTGGTCAGCAGTCAAGCAGTCAGTCCAGTAGTGTCCCATATTTTATCTAATGCCTGAGAAGAAAATCTTTGATTTCGAAGGAAGCCCTTATGCACATTCAAAACTCAATCATGATCTTCCGACAATATATGCGACCTCTTCAGCATGTCAAGGCAAGATCTGCCCTTCCCAACATCCCACCTGAGATATAAAGTAACTATTTTTTAATTTAGGACGAAAAACTATAGTTTTTGACATGGACTAAACTCTGATTCACACTAATGAAATAATGGTCAGAGGATATTAACTAAAAGTGCCTTTCAAGTCGATTCAGGGTAAGGTTACTTGTGGATACGTTCAGGTACGTCCTTATGCTAAATAAATCATAAAAAATCTTAGCAAATATTTTGATGTTTTTGTGTTTACTGCTGGCAATCAGTGCTACGCAGACCCTATTTTAGATCACATTGATCCAGACAAGTGTATCAAATTTAGACTTTACCGATAGTCATGCACTATGCTCAATAATCAACTTTTTGTCAAAGATTTGAGAATTTTAGGTCGTAAGCTAGAAAACGTAGTGCTAGTGGACAACGCGCCTTACTCTTATATGCCTCAGCTGGCTAACGGCATACCTATTTTGAACTATCTACGAGGAACAGATGACGATCAACTTATGAAGCTTTAACCATATCTAATGAGTCTTCTGGATGTCTAAGATGTTCGAACAGTAAACACTGCTACTTTTCGGCTTCAGGAATATCAAAAGTACGATCACTACGAGTCGCTTGTCTAAAAACTTTACTCTAAATGGTGGAATCAGTGATTTATACTTTACTTTTTATGAAAGTTTAAACATCCAAAAAAAGTTAACTAAGCTAGATGCTTTTCTTTTTTTAAAGGTCAAAACATTATAAAATACAATTTTAAAAGCTAAAAAATATTTTCTTTTAAGATAATTTAAGCCTTTTGATCATCGGTATTTTTAAGGTTTAGAATATCGAATCTAGATGGTTGAAAGTAGCTTACAGACAATATTCAAAGTTATTAAAAACGATATAAGGATTTGCTGCATTTTGTTTAAAACATAATTTTTAATTCATTGAAGTTAAGTCTTGAACTTATAACGCTGATAAAGTTGCCTATTTATAATAAATATATTCATAGAGAGATGAAGATTCAATCAAAGACTAACTAGGCCAGAATTCCCCTCCAGCCCCTCTAGATGTCGATAAACAGTGCTCAAATTCAGCCTGTAACAGTCGTAAGAGTCACTGCTGAGAAGATGAAACAGAAAATAAAAGTTGAAGGAATGAAAAATATGATGGCTTGCTGCTATGACCCCGCGACGAACACAGTGGCAAATTTACAGATCCAATGAATTTCTTCCCTATAATGATTTTATAATCTTTTAGATTACACTATCTTCTTATTTTTTTTTGCTGATCAGTAATGCTTAACTTATTTATGCGGTCGTCTCAACATGTCAAAAATTGCTATACTAAAGAGAAAACGCTGTTAAAAATATCAAAAATAAAAGATAATCTTTAAAACAAGTTTAATTCTTTATTTTGATTGATAAATGGCATGAAGATATTGAAGTTATCTGCCTTAAAATGAATATTAAAAAACTACAAGGAAGTGTAAGTAGCTAAAAAAGGACTCTTAAATCAAAACAACACAATAAACTTAAGCAACTTTTAAGTTTGTAAATAAAGCATAACCTGCAATATCTTTTTTTTACTAAATGGTATGAATATCAAATAAAATAGTTACTAATATTTTCCTTAACAAATTAATTCGAAATTGATCGGATTTAAGCATAAAATTAAAAACTAAACAAAAACTATTTAGGGTCTTCATTAATTTTTTAGATTAAATAAAAGCTACTCATTAAAAATATTTTCTATGTTCTCAATTACATCCAACTAATCATTTCTTGTTATCCCTTTTATATTATTAACTTAGTTAATGAATGTTTTTTTGCTAGAGCACGCGGGTAGGGCTACCTTTTAGTAGCAACTGCAAAGTAACATTTCCCAGTTCTTAAAGATCAGTGTTCTATCCTGTTTTGAAATTCCTCACGAATTGAAGTAGTCTACTCTGCGGGGGGACAATGCTCTAAACCCAAGGATAAATTTTGTTCCATATTTAGATGTTGTATCTGAGAGGAACACTCCATTTGCGATGTTACCAACTGTAAATAAAACCTGGTCTAAGGACATATCCGTTGTGTTGAGAGTTTAGCAAGAGATGCTCAGCTTCGTGTTTGGTTGATAGGTATCTAGGTTGAAATGGTGGAGTGCTGTTCGATGAGAGGTAAATCACAGTTTTCGGGGACGTGATGTTTTGGAGTATTGTTGCGAAGATGTCTCTGTTGACATGTTCGTAAGTTCCTGGTCCTCCAGGAGCTGTACCTTTGGTAAAAGCAGTGTCGAAAAGAGTTCCTATCATTAGAATGTGATTACCTACTGTGTGTATAATGGCGTCTGCTTAATTTAGCTGTTTTTTATATTTTTCTGGATTCATAACGTCTGCCAGCAGCCACTCAATATCTTTGTTCTCAGGATGATCATGCTTGATGCCTTTGCTGTATAGGAAAGTAAGTACCGACTCAAGGAGAAGACAGTGGCTAGATTTTTTACTAGTCTAGCAGCAAGATAGTTGCCTACATACCCGTTGCCGCCGACCACGAGAATCTTCCGACCAGATAAACTCATATTATTATAATGGGTTCCTCCGAAAGCAGCAACGATCTGCAAGCTATTGCAGTGGAAAACAATCAATGGCTTAAAAATCAGTAGCAACTTAAAAAGCAAAGTTTAAGCTAAGTACCGCCCTTTAGTACTAAATAGCTTGATTACCTGAACAGTTTGTTCATGAGATTGGATAAGAAGAACATCAAAGCAATTTAGGTCAGCGACCTTACATAAGTAAGACAGCTAAGAGAACACCAGTTATTTCCTCGTATTTTGGCCATTTTTGAGGAAGAAATGAAGGAACTCAAGGCCAAAAAAATAAATTTCTAGCTATTTTTGTTCTTCATGACGACCTTTCATCCCAACACTGATTCATAGACCAAGTACAAGCTCATGTTTCGACTCTATGACGTCGATGGAAACTCAAGAATCGACACTAAAGATCTGACTCACATATACCAACTGCTATACACGCAGCCTTTTATCAGGCAAGAAGACATAAGCAAGCTGGTCTTTTCATCTCTAGAACGCTTTGGAATCAAAGGATAGATAAAATTGGAGCAGCTGATGAAAATGGTGCCTGAAGATGAGGTCAAAGAAGTTTTTAGTCTGCGTTTCGTATAGTATGGATGAGTTTAATATGGATTAAATGTGATGATAGTTTGTGCTTTGACTCTTTTGGAATTCGAATTTCATAAATTTTTATTCTATTATATTCAGAACATAGTAATGGATCATAATTCTGAGGCAGCGTAGGAGGCCACAACTAATTCGGCATCCAAGAACAAAGTGCTAGGAGTCATAGTGCTTACTGACAACCGCCAGTCGACCCCTGGCCACAAACCAGCTCTCCTAGACTTCAGACACTCAGGCTTTAAATGTAATCTGCTTCATTACGCAGAAAGCGACATAGATCCGCTTTAACACCACCAGAGTCACCTCACCTGCCCCAACTAAGAAGAACTGATAGTCAGTCTCAGCCGCAAAGTCATGGATCTAGAATAACGGGTCAGGAAGCTATAGAACTACACTCAAGCTTAAGGCTAGTATGGCGAAAGTAGACTACCAGTGGTCAAGAAGAAAAACAGAAGGACCTTCCGAGAACTATAACGCAATCATGAGGTATAATAATAGTAAGCTAGTGCAAATTTTGTCATAAAATGTACGGGTCAGATACTTCACTAAAGTATCACTTGAAATTGAAACACGGAGCCTTCAGTTAGAATTCGAACCAATCAGGTCATTCTTAAGTGCAATGATTTGCTTTACTCCTTTTATACTCATTTAATTCAATGTTCAGTGTACTCTAATGCCTTAGCTTATTACAAAAAGCTATACTTTTTTTTCATAAAATATGAAATTTTCTATCCGAATTATTTTTTTATATATATTTTTATCTAAAAAACGCTAATTTTCTTTGATAATCGATATTTTTGAGCTTTTTTGTTATAATTAAGATTTAAGATAATTATAAAATTCTGGTGATATGAAGGACAACTACGATGATCTTTACAAGGGTAGGGCTGATATCATATAAAGTAATTCTTGCTGGAGACGCAAGTGTGGGTAAAACAAACTTAGTTAATAAATACACAAAAACGAACAATGAGTCACCTATAGCACCCACTGTAGGAGTATAGTTTTCATCTAAAATGGTTCAGCTCAATGACGGTAAACGCATCAAAGCACAAATTTGGGACACAGGTAGTAACTTTTATATTCAGCTGGGCAAGAACAATACCGATCCATCACTGCTGCGTACTTTCTTTTTCATTCAGTCATTACCGGAAAGCATTAGGCGCATTAGTGGTATACGACATCGCCAAGCATGACAGCTTCGAAAATACTAGGCGTTGGGTCGAAGGAATCCGAGAACACGCAGCTATGAACGTAGTTATCGTGCTCGTGGGAAACAAAATAGATCTTAGAAAAAACTCATAACAAGCCGTAGGGACAAACTAAGGCAAAAAGATGGCTTCACATATGGGCGTTCTTTTCGCATAAACAAGTGCTCATACCAATTAAAATGTATAATCAACCTTCAAAATGATGCTAGAAGGTATTTTTTCATAGATTCAGAAATACAAAAACGAAAAAAACAATAAACCACTAGTAAAAGCACCACTGAAGGCTTTAGAATCACTGAAAGAACTCTTCCACAGTAGCACAATCAGTGTGAATGTTGAAGACTTCTACCCTAAATTGATAGATACTGCAGCATTTACTAAAAAAATGCCCTTAAATAGTTAATCTTCTTAATATGTCAAAAATAGTCAGTTCGCATATGAGCGATCAATAGGGTCTGCTTTGACTTTGAGAGCGACCTTAGTTGAACCTGTAAGGCACTCCAAGCGATGTTCCTGTCAGATATCGAATACAGAGCTGTTCCATATCTTAGAGTGTCACTTTGCGGTTTCTGTCAACGTCAAGAGTTTCGAAGAAAGAGTTGACATCTTCTTTTTGAGGGTTGAAATTGGAGTTAAAAACTCTATATGCGTTGGTAAGAATAGGCATGGTCTACATGAGTGATGAGCTACCTTTACAGTATCGATAGTGCCGCTGTTATCCTTGTCGTAAAATGAAAACAGATTTTGAGCTATCTGTCTAGCTCCCTCGTTGTCAGTAAGTCCAGTGTTGATTAGATGAGCTTAGCCGTTCTTTTCTACTTTAAGCACCGAGCGCACCAATCCCTGGATCATGGGTTTGTTATCAATGAAGCTCTTATTGGCCCTAGGTTGTTGTGGGCTGCTGTTGAGACTGGTATGGACATTGGGGTCGTTGATTGAGTATCCCCCTGTGCTTATGTTCATTTTATTCAAATGTAAAAATTACTAATCCAATCATCAATAAATCATTACTAAAATACTAGAGGAAACCTTTTTTGATTAATTTTTATGTAAAAATCTTAAAAATCATAATTAAGGCATCTTTGTATTGTCACAATCTCTTTTTTTATGAATTTTTAGAAAATAATAAAATGAGAAATAAATTTTATCTACTTTCACCGTTATTTATCAGCTAGTTTTTGTTCAATGTTGCTCAGGACATTCCATATACTTTCAAAGCCAGTCATCGTGCTCTACATGCGTTCTTAAACCCACACTTTCACTTGCAGCTGCTTTTCACTAAGCTTCTTCATGTCTTCGTATACTCTATCCATCTTTTGCTCAATATTATCCAGCATCTACTTCATTTTTCGACTCTGGCTCTTCTACCACTAGCTGAGCCTCTAGCTTACAGAAGTCACCTATGCCTAGACCATCATATCAGCTCCTTATATTTCAGTATCAGCTTTTATTTCGTCACTTGAATTTCCTTTAAGAATCTTGGATAATTTGGGGCTCGTTTAGACCCTCAGCGAATTGGTTCGTTGAAACTGTAAAATACTTTCAGTTATGGCTTTGCGCTTCTCCTTCAGCAAATTCGTTTGATCATTCATCTTTGTGGTTTTAGACTGATGAGACTTCAAAGCTGATATTCGCTACAACAGCTCTTTTTTTGCCATATCAATTTTTTAATCCACAGCGGTCAACACACTACTCTCTATGGATTAAGCTATATCTGATTGCAAACGGAGACCTATACGCTATGTGAGGATATGTTCCTGCAGTAGTTGATCCATTATTTATATCAGGTGTTTGAGTACTTATTCGACGATGTCCTTCAAAGTAACGGAAGCCATTTGTGAGATAGCAGAGATACCATAGTTATAGGGTACATGGTCATCGTTATGACTTTGTGATGCTAGTGTAGGATTCATGAAGTCTTTAAGAATGTAAGCTATTAAAATGTGTCGGAGGGGTTTATATAAGCTCAGCTGCACATCAAATAAAAGTTTATTTTTAAGCAAAGATCTTATTAATTTAACAGCTAAAATAAGATAAAAATTTTACAATTCAAAAGTAATTGTTTCTAGTTTTTGGTGTGATTTAATCATATTTTCTGTATATTTGCAATCAATCAGTTGTTATTTTTTTGATTAATAGTTGATTATATCACAATGTTCAGTCGTAACTTCATGAAGATTTTTGCTGTGCGTAAGTTCGGCAACATAACTGCAAGCAGTATCCTCGTGCTTATATAGCCAACATGACAACAACTCACAACTATTTTGTGAGTCCCCTCGAAATAAACGTCGCCCGCATTCCCATCTACCTTATGGTGCCTGCTCTTCTTTGGGGCGTCAATTAGACTCTCCATACTTTTGAAGAGTTCTTCGGAGAAGTTCCCAGGGCACATTCTCACACAGTAAAACTCGAAATATATAGTAATACGAACATGATGTTCCAGCCTCAGTTAGAGTACCCAACGATCAAATCATCGAAGACTTCCATAAGCTTCACCAGGCTCAGGCCTTCGAAAAAACAATCAACTATGAAAAGTGATCATTCAATATCTCAATAGATCATGCTTCATAAAATAAGATAAGAAGGGTTAAAAATTTAAGTAAAACTTTACAAATAAACAAAAAACATAAAACCTATTAAAAGCTTATAAAAAATAATGCACGCAATCAAATTATAAGCCTGTCAGTTCTGGGAACTCTAGGTGAAAAGTTTGCTTGAGGTTGCCAAGGTTATCTGTTTCCCATTATTTCCATTTTGTACATTCTTCCTTAGAGCTGTAAACTGAGTCCACCTTGGATCTTCATAGCCTATCTCATAAGCAATAGACTGCCAAACTTGCTTCCTTTGTCGTTAAGGAAAAATTAGCCATTTTGCATGCTGATCGATGCATGCATTCTGGAAACTGAAATATCTGCGAGTCTGATTCCCATATCGTAACCTCTACCAATGCGCACTTCTTGCTCTCCAGGCTGTAAAACATAAACTGATCGTTATTGAGGATTTCTCTAAAGCTTTTAAATTACTAAAAAAGGCTAAGAAGGGCGTTTGAATTCCACTAAAGTATGGAGAATATTGTCTTTTTGAATGCGACTGGGTAGTCTGGTTTTGCACAATTAACATTAGAGCTTAGATAGAGTGTAGGTCGAAACTGAAGGACTCTCATCTACAGCTACTTTAGTCTGGATCCACCTTTTCAGGCAAGCCATGTGAACGTGCTAGCAGGAGCCACGACAAGCACATGGAGAAACCATATCGTCTTGATCATCATCTTGAAGACAAATGCGACATATTCTAGGCTGTTGCTCAATCCTGCTTGAATTACGTTATTTTCTGCATTCAAGCTGTAAAATATCTTGGTCTAAGGGGACAGATGCTGCTTGATTTGGGTGCTGATGAGTCTATAATACTTTGAAAACAAGTCTTCCAAGCTTGAAGATGTCTCCAGTCTTTATTTTCATTTTTCTAAGCTAGTTCTATCTGTTTTTGTGACTAAGACAGACGAAAGGCATTTTGTCGAGCATTTCCAAATTTGGCTAGTTTGCCGCCTACACTTCATCAGGCTTGTCTACGATGTACTCGAGCTGTCCACTGCCTCGCTACACCCGCATGCCGAAAAGCAAGCCGAAAGAGTAGTCAGGCAGGTCTCCTTTTGCTGCTTGCTGTTGGCTGACCACTCTGACTTGCTTGCCAATCGGCTGCATCTAGGTCTTGCGATAAACGAGAGAAGTAGAGTTGAGAATAAAGAGGTCTTAGGTGATGGGAGTGTCGAAGTCGAACAAAGGATAGGTCTGACGATGATTTTTGTAGACCGAAAGAGTGACTTGTGGGACTATTTGGTTCATATTAACTGTCGATATTATAGGCTTGTTTAGAAATGTCATAATATAACATACATAAGTATAGTAAAATGCACACTAGCTTAATCACCATCACACAACAAGTGACTAATAAAAAAAGTATTTAAACAAGTAAAAATAATTTCTTTTTTAAGCAGAAAAAAAATATTTTTTAACTTTTTTAATTGATTAACATTTTTAAGTTTGATGTCAATTTTTTTTAAAAAATATGTTTTTATGATTTTTTTATATAGTACCGTTCATATATGATAGAATGCAGGCAGATTTAAATGGAGAATGTTACACAAAGAGATCACATGGAAATTTTTATAAGAAGGACGATAAGGTCGGCTGCTCCCAGGAAAATGACTAGAAAGATTAGTATGATCTTTGTAAGAAGATTTCGGTTGGATATCATGCGCATGACTTCATCGATCATAGAGAGCTGCATATCTGCTTCATCGACATCTTATTAAATTTTTCCGATGACTTATCCCTGCCTTACTACTTCTTGTTTTGTTTAGGCGATGATACCTGCACTTTAGTTGTTAACGCGGGCGATTTGATTAGTCTGCTGTTGCATACCTAGAGCTAGCTGTCTGTTCTACAGTCTCATGCGCTGCTAGCTGCTCATCGGGCCTGCTTATTCTTGTAGTCTATTTCTAAAAAGTTATTGCTGGGTCAATGCCATCTAAACTGTATCGAGAGTTTTTTGCAATTGTGCCTTCTGCTGTTTATAGTTGTTGATTCTGATCTCTACATCTTTTCGATTAAGTCTGCTATTGCCCATCAATTTTTCCTGAATAGTTCGGATGGTTGCATCCATATCTTTAAAACGCTGCTTGAGGGCATCTGCTTTTTCTTTAGAAGGATTTTTTTGTAAAAGTCCTAACTAAGACTGAGCAGTGTTAAAAGACATTTCGAATTTTATTTAGTCGCCGATCTTCTGCATAAGAGCTTTATTTAATAAATCAAAAAATCAGTCTAAAATGTTAAACCGATAAAATCGTATCAGATCAAATGGAACTTAGATCGAATATTTAAAAACGCTTAAGAGAATAGGATTTTTCTCAATTTTTAATTTTTCGATGATTTTAGTAGAGTATGTATTGTGCTAATTAACGATAAAAGTTTGATTAACGATATAAATATGAAAGTAAGTGCAGCAAAGCCGAAAGTAACAAGAAGTTTTACGCATCTTCCCTCAGTTTTCAACAAAGAAAATACTTCATACAACATTCCTGATAAAAATACAAGACCCGGACCTGGGTAGAACCCTGGGAAAATCGGTGCTCATATCAAGCGCAAAATACATAATGTCCCTACACAAGTTCTCAAACAAACTGCACCTCTCCAAGAAAAAACATTGAATAGCAACTCTTTGCATCACAGCACAAGTTCTCTAAACAAAAACAGTTCTTCTTTAACCAATAATAACTCTCTGATGAACAAAGGTACCTCTGTCCTTAACAATTATTCTCCGATGAACAAAAATATCAATGCGCTAAACAATACTCAGCTTATCTTAAATAAAAGCAGTTCTCTGATAAATAGCAGTCCTCTCAACAACAGCAATTACATGATCAAAAATGGTGCTCTTCTACATAATAGTTGTCTACTCACTAATAACTCTCAGCTTAACAACAATGGAGTTCTATACAATAGTTCTCATGTGAATAACAGCTATCAACTTAATAGCAGTTCTTTCTTCAATAACAGTAACGGTTCTCTAAAAAATTCCTTTATAAAATAAGTCAGTAATAGCTAGGTTCGACCTGGCAGAACAAGCACTAAAAATGTGTCTTTTCATAAAGATAAAGATCACAACCCTCGTCGTCACGGCAACAAATCTATTCTCAAAAAATCAAATAGCAAAGATAAAGGACTCTCTCCTTCACCTTCCATGCAAAGCAGAAGACTCAGTCAAGATTCAAGTTACAGTCGGGTCAGCCGCACTAGTTCTCTTGGAGCTCTCCAAGACCAATCAGTAGAACATACTAATGCGAATCAAAGTATTAAAAATAAGTTTTAACAACAACTAACTTTTTTGCAAGAAAAAGGTCTTAAATACACTGATTCTATCTATCCACCTGTCAGATCCTCACTCTACCTTAACAAATCTCTGCTGAGCACTTTCTGTGAGACATTATAAAGAGAGGGTCGTCACATGGAATGGATGAGGCTAGGCTAGCTATTCAGAGGTAGACCTTTGAGCGTATGGACTTCTGAATCTTAAAAGAAAAATACAATTAAGGATGGATACGTGTCTAAAAATGGATTTTTAGGCGTAGCTTTTAACGCCATAAGTGGGTGCAATTCTTTATTAGAAAAAATGTTTGAGAGCCAGCAAGTAAACAAGGAAGGAATGTACTGCGTCAAAATTTACCAAACTCAACTTAATATTTGGAAGTACGTAGTCGTAGATGACTATATTCCTGTAATTGTCAACAAAAAATTGTCCTGCTAGTAACGCTATAACCCTGCCAATCTACACCCTGCTTTTTTGAATGTGGAACATCGTACACCACTTGTCTAGTTGTGGCCCTTCCTTCTTCAGAAAGCCTATGCTAAATATTATTCGACATACGACAGTCTGGCAAACGGAAATCCGTTTGATTTCTTAGAAGAGATTACTGGTAGTTTTCTCACCACGATTTCAGTAGAAGGAAGCAATATTTCGATTGAATCCACTACTATTCAGACCAACTCAAGTAATGTGAATATAGATAACAATCAGATTATACAGTTGCTAAGCAGACAAGACTCAGTTTTCTTAGTAGAAAACAGACAAGGAATCCTGAGGCCTTTATTGATCAGAGACCTGGCGACCCAAGAGCGACCATTTTTCGTGGTGGATTCATGCTTGAGAGTGCCTTAGAAACCTTTTAATCTTTAATAGCTATGCAAATAGTTTTCTCATCTGCACTACGCTTAGATGCACAGCTATTTCTTCACCAGCAAATACCTGGTCAAGCTTTAAAACAGCAAGACCTAGCAGCACCCAGACGGCTATCTTTTGCGCTAATTTACCTTATAGGATGGCGGATAGCTGCAACTGACTGCAGTACAAAAGGAACAACGATGTTTCCGTTCGCTTCTAGCCTATGACTACTCATGGATGCGATTAATTTTAGTCCAAAAAGAACCAGCGGGCTATCGTTGGGTGAATGCTGCCTATAGCAATCGCAAAACTGTAAAACTTACGTGCAATTTGCCAGCTGGTAAATTTATCGTTGTGATGATGCCCTAGTGGAAGCAAAAAGTATTTGATTTTCATCTCATCACTAAAAGTTCGGTTCCTTTGCGTATCTAACGACCTTCCTAGGTTTACCCCAGAATTATTTAAGACAGTTGCATGGACCTAGCTCAAAGATTTGGAACTATGGTGCAAGTCAACAAAAGCATCTGCTCATATCACTATGTATAGCCAAACATCGGTTTCGCGATTGAAAACATCAACAACTAAAAAGGTTCAACTGTGCATGTGATAAGGTCTATTGAAGGACTCGAAAAATTCCCCATACTTGCAGTTAACTCTGAGTTCAGAAATTAAAAAGCCATCGATATAAGCATAAATAAGCTAGATCACTTCACTGTGGTGCTGAAAACAATCGGAGGAGTCTCGCCAAATCTGACTAAAATGTTCAATTTTGGCATCTGATAATTCATAGTCATCTGCATTTAAAAATTATATTAGTAATAAAAATGATATTTATTCAATTATATTGGAGATTCATCTAAAAATTAGTTTTCTAAATACTTTTTTCTGAGAAAAATATTTTTAATTTTATTCTGTCATTATTGAAATAAATGTCATTTTACTTATATTAGGGTCCTATCTTTATTTAGATCGATTTATCATGTCACTACCTCAGTCGCAAGTCCTGCAGGCCTTCAATCTGCAGCTCATAGCCTTTCAGGCACATCGACTTCACCAGCAAAAACGTGATAAATAAATCCAGGTTGCCAGTCGCATACCTCTCCCATACCTTATGGGTGATAAAGGATTCGCTTTAGCTGAGCTTTTCGGCTACCATTTTTCATTAAAAATCAAGGAAACCGTGGCAGCTATGGGTCTCAAGAAAAATCTTATTCGCGTCAATTTCGCTGACTACATGGCATTGATGAGTGAAAACTGGCTTGATATGGGACAATATCATCTCTTCTTGCCTCTTCTCTTCTCGATCCTCAAGGAAAACAATGATACTGTATCGCTAAGGACCATCGACCAGTACCTTTAGGTATTTTCATTTTTTATTTAGATATGTCGAAATGATGTAAACCCTTTCACGGCTAAACTCAAAGAAAAAATACCTCCTTTTCGTATTTTACTTTGCATTTAGAGATAAAAAATCTCGCTTAGACCATTAAGACTGCCTGCGAGAAGTAAGATTTGGGAAACACTGGTTTCGTTGATAAATTTATTGTGACTGAAATCTTAAAAAAGTTTGTGCCATAAGATACACCCCAATTGGACGGTAAGCTTGTGAGAGATGATGAAGTTAACTATACAGTACTACTGAGTGAGTAATACCTTGGATCTGGCGAAAAACTTAAAAAATTCTTGTTAAAAAAAATAGTAAAGAAGATCATAAGAGTGGTGAAAACAGTTGGTTAGCTGAAAAAAAAGAATAAGAAAAAAGCTAAGCCGATTACAAGACCCGTTACCAAGAAGAAAGACACTAAGTAGTCAAAATTAGTGCGATAGTTTATCCAAGAAAGCAAAATTCAGGGCGGCTAGGACAAAAAACAGATCCAAAAAATCATAAAACTTTTAGTATATGAGTGCATCATTAACGCCACTAACGTTGCAAATATAAAAGAGGCTAGCTCACTCAATATTCCGATAAAAAAGTCTATTTTTACTACAGAGCCAAGCATAGCTGACTAGTAGTTACATAAGAACGCTAATTA
>Ga0169931_10003717_pt1 | contig 24072 bp, 24 predicted proteins | sample Kivu_15m_20L_FD_129675 | JGI IMG/M metagenome (GOLD analysis project Ga0169931, IMG submission 129675) | Freshwater microbial communities from Lake Kivu, Western Province, Rwanda to study Microbial Dark Matter (Phase II) - Kivu_15m_20L... | ecosystem: Environmental > Aquatic > Freshwater > Lake...
AAACAAATTTTGGAAAGCAACCCAGAATATAATGGGTCGCATTTTTCAAAAGCATTTATTTTTTATGAAATAACGGATTTAAGTTTTCAAACTATATTGATTGGTCGAAACAACCAATGTTAGCATAAGATATTTCTTTTAATACTTTTCAAATATAGTTCATTTTTTTCAATGATACCCATTTGGAATGAACTTCCTGAATAAGCAGCATACTGGATAATCCGGGTCTCCATTGTGCCACGTATTCCGGTGAAATTGATATCGTTGGTTGTTGTGATATCATTCGTATTAAAATGGAGGTGGGCAGTGTGCCAAATTTATCGGGTATGGAAACAATGCGTTTTTAATCTTCTTAAGAAGGAACTGCCATTGTTCCAAAACTTAAGTTAAGAATAATATACGATTTAACCTTAATATCTATTCTTTATATGTAAACTACTGTTTTAAATAAATTTCCAGAGAAGTAAATCTACCTTTTTAGCTTTAGTTATTTTTATATTCGGAAAATGCGCATCAAAAATAGCCACTAATTCCTGACATTCCATAGTTTGTAAAAACTCGTCATAAAAATGATCAATTCGATTATAGACATTAACCGATCGATAGGTTGCGCACTTCGTTATCGTACGCTTGATGGGTGAATTTTTGGAGTTGTTTTTTATTGCTCATTGTCGTTTATATTTTGATTCGCCAAGTGATTCATCTTAGCTTGAATAATTTTCATTTTTAATTCTTCTGAATAATCGGCCTCATACAATAAGGAAGTGACTATCTCATTCAATAGGTCACGGTCAACAATATTATCTGCTACATCTACCACAATATTTTCCATTTCTAAAATAAACTTAGAGACCAAGCCTTCAAGGTTGTTCACAGTTAGAAAATATGCAGCTAAAGCAATAGAAGACCTTTTATTGCCATCGTTGAAACAATGATTTTTGTTAAATGAAAAAATCAGATGCGTTACTTTATCTTCCAGTTCTGGGTAATAAAAGTCGTTTTGAACGAAGTCAAGTGTACTATCAATTAGGCCACCATCTCTAATGCCCATAAAGCCACCAGATTCACGAATTATATTATCGTGTACCTCAATAGTAAATTCAACTGTAAAGTATCTAAACGCCATATTTATCTATTTTTTAAACGTTTAAAAACTTCTAACAATTCAGGATTTTCAATTACCCTGTCTATTAAAGATTTGCTCTTATCTCCAAGAAAACGGCTGTAATCTTCTTTGCTTAAAGCACTAATATAATTTTCAAGTCTTTTGTGAATGACATTACGCAAACCATAGTCACGAGAAGCCATTTTTGTACACGCATCTTCTATATGCGGAATCCATTGCCTTTTGGCTGAAAATCGCATTATTAAGACATTCAATTCAGAAGGTGTAAGTTTTCTGCCCAATGATTCTGCTTTTTCCTTCATTTCATCAGCAATACCAACCTCAAAAGAGGCTATTAGCTTTAACACTTCAGCATACATTGTATCTCTTGGATTGTCTTTTTCTTCAAGATTTAATATCGCCTTGTATTCTTTTGCGTTTTCTTTGAAAATGGCTTGATAGATAGCATCAGTATAGACGGCATATTTATAGTTGCCCATTTCTAAATACAGGTTAAGTGCATTGGTTAACTCTTTTCTGTATATGGGTTCTCGGGTAATAGCGACTAAAAACTCCTCATCACGTTGGTTTATAAATTTTGTTGACCCTCCAATTTTTTGGTTAAGTGTATCAATTACAATATCCAACATCTTACTTCTTAATCTCTTAGCATTATCACTTTCTGAAAGCAACATTGCAATATTTAAAAAAGCCCTGAAATTGAATACTGCCAAACTTTTAAGACGCTTAAATGATTGATTATCAATATTTTGTTTTGACAGAGGGAAATCAGTTTCCTTCTGTGAAAGGTCGTCAACAGAAGTAAGTAATGGGCCGAATAAGTCCTTAAACTCTTTCAATTTATGACCCTTAATCACTTGATAACCATTGTGTTTTACTTCATCTTCGTTTTCGTTAAGAATATTTGTCAAAGTACGAGTAGTAACATCAAAAAAATCAGCTACCATTTTGGAAGTAAATAGATATTCGCCTTCATATAAAAGACCTACTAAACCAATATGATTTTGTATTTTCTCAATCGCCTCTGTATTATTGAGTATATTTTGTCTGTCTATGGGAGATTGTGTTAAGTCTTTCATATTAAAAAATTGAACGTTTTATGGTAAATGAATCTTAATGCTTAATTTTTTGATTAAGCATTTTTTCAATATCCGTAATCAAGTTTCCTCTCATCTATATAATCTTGTGCAAAAAATAAAAATTGTCTCTTTTCACCTCGTTTTTTTTCTAACCTAATTTTCATATCATCTGACCATTTGTCGAGTTTAGCCATTTCTTCATCAAAAAAGCCTCGGTTGCATATTCCGGTGATAACATTTTATAAAAATAGCCTTTGAGTCGTCACTTGGTCTATTTGTGCCCCTTCTTTTGTAAAATAAGCAATAAAGTTTTCTACTAGCGTACTTCTTGAAGTTCTTTGAGTAACACTTATACTTCTGAACTTGTTTCTGAAGTAAGGCATCATTTTTTCTCAGCGCAATGATTGAATTTGGCCATCTCCTGAATTATTGAGTTTAATGTACCCATCGCTAAAGTATGTCGCCATTTCAGGGCATTTGTATAAGTTAATCATTTTTTATTTAACAGGAAATAATTTCCTTCAGCTACCTGACCACAAATTTTGACAGAACAAACATTGCCTAATATACGAATTAATAAATAGTCCATGGTTTACGGCATTCATTTCTTTTTTTTGCGATACGTTTTCCAGTAGGGGAGTATATCAATAAATATTAAGTATATTTGTTTGAGACTAATGGTTTGGTGTATATTAGTTATGCGAGATTTAGAGAACCCCAAAAATCAACATTTCGAAAAAATAAATTAACGATTATGTTCCACTTTAGTGAAACTTATGTAACTTTGTATTGTGGACAAAAATCAGAAGTTTAGAAAGATTACATTTTATAAGAACTACTTTCAAGGCTTCTTTGACAAACAAAACAAGAAAGTAAAAGCAAATCTAAAACAAATAGAGAACACTAATGGTCTTTATGAAATACGAGTTCAACTTGGGAGCGATATTTGTAGAATTTTCTGTTTTTTTGACCAAGTACAGTTAGTAGTCTTAGCGAACGGATTTCAAAAGAAAACTCAAAAGACACCCAAAAAGGAAATAGAAATGGCACTTAAAATAAAAGCAGAATATGAAAGCGAAAAATAAAAACTTAACGACTCTTGAAGAGTTTAAAGACAAAAACTACGGTAAACTTGGAACAAAAGAGCGTGACGAACTTGAAGCGGGTTATGAAGCATTTAAAATCGGTGCTTTGATTTACGATACTCGTATAAAAATGGGTATGACTCAAGAACAACTTGCAGAAAAGGTTGGGACAACTAAGTCCTATATTTCTAAAATAGAGAACAACATAAAAGAAGCTCGTATTTCGACACTTCAAAAAATCATTAAACTTGGTTTTGGCGGACGACTTGAATTGAATGTGAAAATCTGACGGCCAGCTAGAGCGAAAGAAGAAAAACCGTATATAATACCTAAAAGAAATTGGCAGTTCAGTGCTTAAATGAAGCTTTGTGCTTCGTATCAAATTCAGTGCTGGCGGACAGTTTTCGTCTCCGAAACTTGTTTACATTCTCTGATAATTTTTAATGTTCCTCGTCCCCAGGATTCAATATAGCCACTGCGAAACAAATCATTTGCAATGTCCGGGTTATATGGTCGTGAGGCGTGTTTTTCCAATAGGTTTTTAACTGTCCAGTTTTCGGGCAATTGACCTTAATTCCAAATAAATATTTTGTCGATGTAAACGCTTATTTGATTAGAAACACCGCCCGAATAATCTTTATTTGCATTGGCATTTTACAGGGCTTCACGAACTGCATCTTTTGGGTATTCCAAACGTTTCTACTCTATTGATTCCTTCATAGCTAATTTGAGCTTTATGTATTTGGTAAAATTAAATCCATTGTTTTCTCAATTTGTTAAAACAAATTTCCGTGTATTTCTCCTGAAATTTCAAATCATCATCAGTTGACACACTTATCTGTAAAGTTAGGATTGCCTAGAATTATAAATAAATTAAATTCCATGTTTCCAATTTGTCATATTCCGCTGGCAAAAATTTATTGTTTGATTCTGGTCCTCTTTTTGCCTTAATGCTAATTTCAACCTCATTTATATCAAAAATAGCTTCTTTATCATAACAAAATAAAAGCTTTTCAATATCTAAAAGGGAAATTTTAGTAACGTATGCCTTAGTCCATTCTCCATTTAAATCCAAATCTGTCATTTGCCAAAAATAACCAATGAATAAATTCTTTTCAGATAATATTGCTGTTCCTCCGTCAAAAATAAATTCAACTGTTTTACTTTTTTTTGGCCTCACCTCAACTATAAATCCTGTAATATTTTTCATATTGCTTACTTTTTTATCAATTAAATTATAGCTTTGAGTATAATTCTAATACTATTTTTTAAATACATTGAAAATTCCTGTCAAACCAGGTTCTTAGTAAATTTTGGTAAATACATCTATTTCAAGCTAACTTTCTGATGCGGCCAACTTCCTAATAATTTTTCAAAATAGATGTAAACCAAATAAATAGTCATTTCAAATTTCTTATTGGAATTTTGCTTTTATCCATATCAACTCCTAAGTTTAAAAACTATTTAACTTTTTCGTTTAATTATTTCAATAAAAAAATCATCAGGACTATCAAACTTTCTCTCAAACCCAGGTGTTTGCCTTATCTCAAGAATATATTTTGCCCCACCCTCTGCATATTCACTAATAATTGTTAATAATTTTCTAGAATTTAATATATCATTAATATCTAATGATTTAATTTTTGCTAAAGCCATTAATAATAGACCATAAGCGATTGTATCCGAACCATTAGTTATCATTTGATACTGAAAAGAAGATTGAAATGGTAAATCGGCTCCTTCTTCTCTTTTATCATTAAAAAAACCAATTATTGCTGCCCAAGCATAAACCTGCCAATATTTAGAAAAGAATTTATCATCCTGTTTCTTGAGTGATTCTTGCTTGCGGGCAAATAAATCCTTAATTTGTTCAACATAGTTTCCATAATGAACATTTCTTTTGTTTATTTCGATAAATAGCTTTTCCATTATTTTATAATATTTTTGTATGTTTTCTTATTTGTTCTAGAGTCAGGACCTGATTTATCTATCAAATCATTATTTAGTTCATAATATTTACTAATATTAGCTTTTTTGATAAACGCCTCTCTTCCAGCTCCTTTAAGATTACTATAGTCCTTGGACATAATAATTATTTGAGCAAATGAACTTGACAAATTCTCAGTGAGAAAAAGTGTATTGTCATCGTCAAATTGAGATGTAGGGGCGTCAGCAAGTAAAGGAAAAGAGCGATTCATTTTCTTTGAACTTAATGATAAAAAAGAATTGGCAACAGCTAATTTTTGAGCTGTTAATTCGGCTGTATTTAAATTTGTTAAGGCTTTGCGTGTTACTTTGTCAATTATTCTTATACCTCTATCAATTTCAATTTCACCTTGTGTTTTACCACCTAAATACTTAGTATATAAATTATTACTTTCAATAGTTATTTCATTTATAAGATTGTTTAAAGCTTGCGCTTTTAAAGCTGCCAAAACACTATGAATTAATTTAATATATTTTTGAGCCTTTGCTTCAGAAAAATCGTTACCTTCAGAATCTGTTATAAAATTAGACTTTTTACTTAAAAGATCACCTAGACTTTTTTCTTCAAATTGTTTATCTGACTCATAACCTACTAATCTTCTCTCAAGTGCAGTTTTACTTGAATTAAGACTTCTAATTTTATTATATATTTTTTCTGCACTCTCAGAGCCAAGCATAATTTCGGAACTACTTGATATACCAGCGTTTGAAAATAAATTATCTCTTGATGTAATAAACTTTTTTCTTAGCTTAAGACATTTATCAATTTCAGCATCATTCTTTTCCACCTCAATAGATATTTCTTTTAACTCATTTAAAAGATTACGTTTTGCTCTATTTAATTCAGTTAGGTTATCAGAAAGAATTTTTTGAATTTGATTATTCCTGTAATCCTCCATTCTTGCTTTTAAAGCAAAATAAGCGGGAGAACTGTCCTCAACTGCACGTTCACAAATGTAGCAGATATGATCTTCAAGCATTTGCTGAACATATTCAGGCCCTGGTAATGTTATGGGTACCGGATTTTCACTTTTCTGTTGACTTTTAACTTCTGAAGCTAAGAAGTCTATATTAGTCTTGGAAGCTTCAATTAAATCATCACACTTATTCAACATCCACTTCGTTATAAATTGTTCCTTCCCAAATGTTGAAAGTCCTTCAATTTTATCATTTATTGATTTTATATCATATTCATATTTAGTTAATTCATTTTTCAAATGTGAATATTTGTCAAAACCTTTTAACTTCTCTTCTTCGATGATAATTGCTTCGTTTACACTTTCTAATTCATTATAAACTTCAATTTTTTTATCGTTTAAAGAAGATATTTTATTTCTTGAAAATTCAATATTCTTTAAAACTCGTTCTTGTTCATCGGTTAATTTTTTTGATTTTTTAACTTCTTTATCAACCTTTTCACTAATACTAGTTTCAGATTTCTTTGTAACGTTAACTAAATTTTCATAAATTGGATAATATGAAATTTTATTGATTGCATATTTTAATGTTGCAGGATTACTGAAATCATATAACTCGTCAACTGTTTCTCCCTGAAACCACATAAATTTTCTAATACTAACAGGAAATATAATTTCAATAAACCCTTTATGTTCACCTTTTTCCAGAAAAAATGTTTCCCCATTTTTTACATACCAAATACTTAATTCTGTCGTAGAAACTGGATTTATTTTATTATCAATATTTTTAAATGATATTTCTCTTTCAAAATGATATTCGACCTCTTCATTTTTAATCTCTTCATTCATATGAAATTCAGCAGTTAAAGTGATTTTTATTGAAGATTTTAAAACATCATTGGTTTTTGAATTTTGGATTATAAAGTCAGGTAAAACATTTAATCTTGAAGCAGTTTTCCATTCTTTTCTGGAAGTATCTAACTCTTTGTCAACATAAATACTATCGAAAAAAGTCCAATGGAAAGCGTTGAAAAGATGTGATTTTCCTCCAGAATTTTTAGCTGAGATTATATTTAATCCTTTATCAAATTCAAAAAAATTGTCTCCTACGAAACAGAAAAAATTACTTATCTCTACTTTATTAATTATCATTTTTTTGAATTTTAAAATAGTTAATTAAATAGTTTTCAAACTCTGTCTTAGACTTATCAATAGCTTCAGCATCAGACTTATGTTTTAAAAGTATTTCAAAAGCTTTTTTCAATACTATTAAATCTAACTTTTTATCCTCGATAATTTTCTTAAATTCTTCCTTATTAAGAATATCATCGAATTCTTCTCTTAACGAGTCATTTAATGTTTTCATATTATTTATAGTTGTTCATTTCATTGTTTGCCAAAGCATAAATATCTATATCTAAGTTATAACAAAGTGCTTCTAAATTTTTTAATGATTGATCTTTATTTTCGCTTAATACAGCAAAATTTACTAACCTCCTTAATTCAGATAAAAAAATATTCTTTTCCATTTTAGTTAGGGCTTCATCTGTGTTAGTTTGACTAAATACTGGCTTAACAATTAAATCATAAATAATTGCAAATTCTTTATCTTTATGTGTCCTTAATACCCTCCCTCTTCTTTGAATATATTGTCTAGGATTTCCAGTTGAAGAACAAAAGATAGCATATTTAGTTTGAGGAATATCCACCCCTTCATCTAAGCACTTCATTGCAAGTAAAGCGTCTAAATTTCCTTCCTTGAACTGTTTTAAAATTTGCTCTCTATTGTCTGTTTCACCGGTAAACTTTGCCATCTTTATCTGGAAATTATTATAAATTTCTAACAAGTAATTATCTATAATTTTACTCGTTTCATTTTCAAATTCGTGAGGTGTAAATTCATTTTCGGTATTATCAAATTCAATACCCTCAGGCACATAAATAAATGCGTTTTTGAAATTTTCTTTCCCAATTTTATTTATTATTGAAATCAAAGCATTTAACTTGTTTTTTGCTTTATGGATTATAGTTTTTCTCTTCATCAAAAGACTATTTACATAATCAGATTCTCTATATTTCCCCGTTTCGAAATTAAAATATTTCATTAATTCCTTTGAGATTTTAAGATATTCTTCTTGTTCGTCGTCCTCTAAGTTGACTGTAATAGGATAATAATAGTATTTACATAAAATTCCATTATCAATTGCTGTTTTCATGTTGTACTCAAATGTATATTTGCCCTCTGAACACGAGAAAAAATCAGCTAACAGTTTGTTACCATTTTCGTCAAACTGTCTTTCAGGCGTAGCTGATAAACCAATTCTTTTATTTAAAAAATTTGGTATTACTTTTAGAAAACCTTGAGCACCAAAATTATGAGCTTCATCAGCTATCAGAGTTATTTTCAAATAATCATCATTAAAATAATCTTTCAACATTGCTTGAAACTTAACACCTTTGAATGTTGCATAAGTACTAATAATAGCATAGCTAATATCCCGACCAAAAAGAATATTTTTTCCTAGATTAGTAAGCTCTGATTTCCAATTGTTATTCTCACTACAACATAAGATAGTACTTTGATAATTAAACTTTTCTTTTGCTTCTTCAAACCATTGTTTAGCCAGTGCAGTTGTCGGCACCAAAACAATAAATTTGTAAAAATCATTTAGTTTATAATCCTCTAAAATACAATTTAAAGCTGTTAATGTTTTACCTGTTCCCGTTGCCATTGCAAATAACCCTTTCCTATCATTTTCGACCCAATTAAGGTAAGCAATTTTCTGATATTCACGAGCTCCCTGCGCAAAAGGAAACTTTGGTTTACTTTCTTGATTCTCATACTCCTCAATTAATATATTTGCTTTTTCAAGTGACACCTGCAGATTTTCATTATTGGGTATTAAATTTTTTATACCTAAAAGCTCTTTTTCATTCAATAAAAGTTCATCTAAAGTTTTATCCCCAAATTCACTTTTTATCGCAATCATTACATCTGTAACTTTCAAATATTCTACAAAATCAGCTTTCTCATCAAATATTTGCTCGAAATATTCCCTCTGACTTAATATCCATTTGTTTGACCTTCCATTTTCCCATGTTAAGTAACAATCTAATTCTTCCAAATTTTCCAATAATCCAAAAGCAGTAAAATTGCACGAAGCTTTAAAACCAACAGAATTATTTCCATCACCAAATATTCCTGATTTGTAATGAGAAATTCCTTTACCATTTTTAGGTTTTATGATTTTAATTTGAATTTTTTCATGAGAAATTAACCAGGCTAAACATTCAAAAAAATGTTTTCCATAAGAATCTAAAGAATTCTTAATACTTAAAATATCCTCAAGATTGAAATTTCGTACTGTAATATTTTTATTTTGTCCTTTGTGAAACGCATCTTTATCATTTTCAGACAATATATTATTTATTACCATTCGCATCTTCCCACCAGCGTAAAGAAAATTTGCAAATCCAAGAGATAATAAATTTATTGCCGTTGAACTGAAATAGCCAAGAAGTAAATCAAATGTTTTACTGTTACAAAGTGCATCTAAGTAAAATTGTAGAGGCTCATTTTCTGATCCTGTTTTATAATTTCTAGTTAACGACCAATCGCAATCTCTAAGCATAATTGAAATTATATTTCCTCATAAAATATTTTAAAACTATTAATTATATATGAAGCTGTATTTTTTACTAATTGATTAGTAACATATGCAGAGGTGCTAATATTTGAAATTATTTGAAAAGAGGGAAATAATTCCATTTTTGCATCATGTAATCCTATTTGAACTAAATACTCAACTGCTATTCTGAAAGATGATTCGCTGCTTATAAATTCTCTTGTATTAGGTAGTGGAAACGATAACAGGTATAAATCGGTCACAATTTCAAGTCTCAACCCAACTCGCTCTAAACACCTATTCCGTAAGGTACCATCTGATTGAATATGCGAAAAAGCTCGCCCAAAAGTACCAAATCGTTCATTAGTCTGACCTATATATATAAACTTTTCAACTTTTGATACCCAAACATATATGTAAGCTTGGTCACTTCCTTTGAAAATCGTAGAAATGAATGTTTTAATACCCATCATTTAATTATTTACTCAATGGTGGTAATTTATTTTCAAGTTTTCTAACCATATTAGAAATATATTCAGAACTTAATCTCCTGAATTCCGAAAGTAATTTTTGTAGTATTTTAACATCAATATCATTAAAAGTACTTTTTAAATGTTTTAGAGATTCAACTTCTGAAACTGCCATTTGATGAAAAAACAATTCAAATAAAACCTGCATATCCGGATTATTTTGGTTGTCTTCAAATAAAACTTTTGAAAATCTATGTACCTTATTTATTCTTACACAGTAGCCGTTATCTGTATCATAATAAGGTTCCCAAAGTACATTATCTTCAGTATATTGAACTCTAAATATTTTTTTGCATAAGGATTATTTTCACCTTTTAAGGCTGTTAGTTCAATTTCACGTTTACCATTTTCTGATTCAAAGTCAATATTTTCATTTTCATTATTAGATTTCAAATCTTCTTTCACCAGATTTTTTATCTTTTCTAATCTTACTTTCGATGCATCTAGAACTAATAATTCAACCTCATTAATAATTTGCTCCGAGGCAAGCTCTATTCCAGGCAAAGTTTCAGGTATTTCAAGTGTATCAATTATAGAATTAGACTGCTGGTTTGTCTCCTCGATGCTCTTTTCTTGAACTAAAGACTTTGCCCTATTCCAAGCTTTTACACTTTTTCTTTTATATTCCTGAGCGTTATCACTTATGGTATTCCAAGCTTCATCTGAGAGTGTAAGAGTTGATTTTTTTACATCAATATTGAAAACATCATCCGCTGAATCATCAATTAATATTCTACCTCGAAAAGAATAAAGGTCCTGATTTGCAGGAATAATGCCATTAAAGGTTTCCGCCCAAGATATTAATCTTTTATTTCTATAAACATAGAAGCCATAATTCGATGCTTCTATCAAATATTTATCTCTGATCATAGAATCCGCCCCACGGTCCTCTATTCGAAATGTTGGAGGATGTGGTAATTGGGTAACTTCAATAGTCACTTTTATATTTGAATCAATATCTAAAATTAAATCCTTTGGCTTTTCTATCCATCTTACCTCCTTTCCATTCCAAATATTTTCATCAAGATTACCATTTTCCATTGCTTCATCTGTGAATAAAACATCTATAGCTTGAATATTTGAATTTTCAATATAAATATTTAGTCCATTTTCTTTAATGAAATAACAATAAATAACACCTATCTTCTTTTTTAATTCATCAATTGTATGTTTAATTGATGGATGTCCCTCCTTTCTAACTTTTCCAATTTTAACAATAGTACCATACCCCTTTGAAATAAATTTAGCAATTATTCCCAAATCATTTTGACTTAACTCTACTTTAGATGCAAAATATCTTCCTTGTTCTTGTACTTTAGTTAAGGAAACAATAAATTTATTAAAAACACCATTTTGCCCAGATATTAATTCTAGTTCATCCCCTTGAGAAAATGTTGCAGATTTTAATCCTAAACCAAATTTTGATAGAGTAGAATTATTATAAAATTCTTCAGGGGAACCTAACTCTAATGCCCTTAGCATAGTATTTTCATCCATACCATTCCCGTCATCGATTATGAGGTACTCTTTTACATTTCCCCTCCGATTATCTGCGTATCTTTCATTGTCTCTCTCAATATGAATGTAAATATTATTTGCTTTTGCCATGATAGAATTATCGATGATATCGCAAATTGCTGATGATGGCGTATAACCAATTCTGCTTAAACCAAATAAAACTCTTCCCGGATTGATGGGTATGTTAATTTCCATTTAAAATATATTATAATTTTATATAAAGCAAGCTGCGCAGCCTTCACTTTCAGCATCATCTAAAATATCTACTAAAAAGCCTGATTGTGTTTTTGACTTTCTTTCAACCTTCTTAATATAATCAGTTTTAATTTGAGCCATTCTATCAGGCATAATAAGTTCCTCTAAACTTTCATGCTGCCCCCAAGTATATCCGTCCTTTTCGTATTCCATAGCTTTCTTGTAAAGTTCTGGATGTTGTTCGTAAAGCCAAACCCACTCAATTTTTTGTTGAAAAAAACAAAAATAGCAACCTGAACGACTTCTTGCATAATGACCCTTTTTACCAGAAACATCGAATTCAATGTTTTTATAATAAGCCGGCACTCCAACACCACTTTCCTCTAATATTTTAAAAATATCAGCTCTTACCAATACTTCGTCATTGTCAAGCAATGGAAAAGATTCTTCCTTTGCTAAAGGGTACTCCGTGGTTTTGAGAAAATTAAACACAAGCATATTAAATGCTTTAATGTCTGTTTCTAAAAATAAATCTAATTTTTGGTCTTGTTTAAATTGTTGATCAATTTTTTTTACAATTAATTGTTCTACTTTATCCTTAAGTCTTCCAAAATCTATATTTTTTGAAATTTCTAAAAGACTAGAAATATTTTGATTAGATAGTAATTTTGACATTACATCTGAACTCCATATATTCTTACGAAATGGAAAAATTGACTGAATATTTTTTTTCGTTGAAATATAGCCCTCTCTATCTTCATCTCCCCTAATTCCAACATAAGATACAACTGGATCATCGCCAACATATTTCTCAAATGGATCTAGTTTAAGTTTTTTGGTACACCATCGAGCACTTGAAGATGGTAAGTAACCACCATACATTTTCAAAAAATGGTCAAATGGATCCTCAGAACTATTTACTGCTCCCATCAGGAGATTAATTTTTATACCTAAGTAAACTTCAAGATTTTTTATAAGTTGGTAGGTTTCATCAAGTTCCTTTCCTGTATCACAGGTATAAAATTCCAAATCAATGGAAGGATATTTTGTTTTAACATAAATTGCTAACGCAGCACTGTCCTTTCCTCCCGATATTCCTAATACGTGTCTAACTTTATTCATTTTAATAACTCCTTTAAAAGATTGATAACAGCTGCAATATTGGAAGTTTTATCACTACCCAACATATTTTTTAGCTCATTCTTTAAACGTTCAATTTCTTCCATTTTGTTTTTGGGAATTCTTACCACTTTAGGGTCAATTTTACCAAAAAAAGAATCAATTTTAACACCAATAATTTCCTCCTTATTTTCGTCAATATCGGATAATGAAATTTTTGTTAAACTATCCAATTCAAAAATCATAGATTTGAACTTTTCATATAGTGAAATTTCGTCCTCATCTGAAAACAAATCTAAAGCTCTGCCCGTAACTACTTGAGCTAATGAAGTAAGCCAGGCCTTTTTGTCCTCAATACTTGAATCTAATCTTTGAATAAAAGTTTTTTGTTGGCTTAACAGCAAATGTTTTTTTAAATTAATAAATCTCTTTTGAAGTATCCCCTTATATGACTCAAAATCCACTAACTCTCCAATAAATTCAGTACATATATATTGTTCAAAACGATTGATTAACTCATCAAAAGCTGTTCTTATTTCTTTTACAGAAGACTTAAGTTCATTAGTGAAAGTTTGGAGTTTTGATGGTTCTTCTTGTAAAACGTTTAATGTCAAACCTAATGCAGCCGGGAAATCTTCAAAAAAGGTTAACTCTGGATTCTTACTTTTTGCTATTGCCTCCCTAATCTTAAGGGCTGGCTTTGAAAGTCGTTTAGTATTCTTAGAATATTCCGGTAATTGTTTATAAAAAATGATAAATGGTTTAATAGTCTCAATAAATGAGTTATTATCAAATTTAACATCTAATTTCTGATCAAGAAATTTTCTATAACGATTGAAAATATCCAATTTAACCCCTTCGATATCGAATGTCTTTATGGTATATTTTTCTGGATACTTAGCGATCAACTCAAGATTTTCTTCCGACAAATTAGGGATATAATTACCTTCTCCAAAAATAGCGAAATCATCTCTTTTAAGAAATAAAAAAGAAGGAATCCACAGATCAATTAAACCCTTTTTAAGTTTGAATGGCTTTTTGGTAAGTAATGAAGTTAATTCCGAGATTTTTACTGGTTCAACTTTTGCACTATTCAAAAAAGCCTCAGATGCCATCCATAACGGATAGAAGGAAGATGATTCTGAAATAGATAGTATATTACTATCATCCGCCCTAAAAGGTGAAATATTATTTTCTTTTAATAAAGTAAGGTAAATAGTTTTTTCAGGGGGGAATTTATCTTCTTCAAAACCTAAGTTTTCTTTATTCCAATTATTAGAAAGTGCTCTGAAATAATTTCTCTTTGCTGAATGTATGGAGGTACTTATCTTATGTTTATTAACTAACTCATTTTTAAATATTGGAGTTGCACTATAAATTAAGGCACAAACTTGAGATAATAATTTATTAAAGTCCCTTTTATTTTTGATACATAATTCCTTTCCTTTAAAGAACCATTTAACATCGTCATTCTCCGAATAAATATTCTCAGTAATATACCGCTTTAGTAAAACGGTTTGCGATTCACAAATATTTTCTAACTCCCTTTTTGCAATCTTATCCTCTTTGTTATCATCAATTACTTTTTGAACTTTTTCAATTTCAAAAAGTAAATTCTTAATTTCTTTAGCATTATTAAAGAAACAATATATTATCGCTTCTTCCTGGTTTAGAGATTTATTCTTTATTTCAGATACTTCAAGTTTTTCATTAAAAACCAAATTTATATAACCGTCAATTTCATCTTTTGGTGTTTTATCAATTGGAAATTCAGAAATTACAAAATCAAAATATCTTGGAGTTCCAAACTCAAATGAATATTGATTAGCAAATACTGGATTAAAACTTATGTGCTTACTCAATAATGAAGTAATATCCCCTATAGCTGAAATTTTATTCCCTGCCTCAATTATTGCTGTTTCAATGTTTAAATCACTTCCTTCAAAAAGGATAAAACGTTTATTATGAGACCTAAATCTGACAATGTTTTTATTTTCTAGATTTTTAAGTACTACCTGAGAATTAATTAAACCACAGGCTACCTTAAGATACCCAGTCAAAAACTCGTGATCTAACCTAGAGCTACTAGCAGAAAATATATTTAATAAGCCTATTACCTTTACTGCCTTTATATATTCATTAATTGAATTTTCAAATGTTCTTTCTACTGTCTCTATTGAAGTTCGAATTGAACACCATGCTGAGAAATCAGGATTATATTTTGAGGTTAAAAATGAATAATAATTAAAAATTAGGTAATCATAGACATTAGCTACACTATAAAATGGACTTTCATTTTGGTTGAACCTTGAAAAGCCTGTGTGGTCAGTTGATTCAAGAAATGAAAACAAAGAGCGTTCATTTTGTCCGTACCGCTGAAGAGATAGGGTCAAAGTATAAGCTGCAAGTAAATCAAGTGGAAATAATTTAAGGGCTACCTCATTTATAAGAGTGCTATTAAAATTGAAAGCTTTTGTTTTTATAATTAATTTCAGGCATTCTTCATAAATATTATTATCTATTTTTAAATTAATATTATCTGAAATATGTTCGGAAGCTAAAAATAGAAGTTGTTCCACCGGTTCATTAAAAGTAATTTCCCTAAAGCGTCCTTTTACTTTTATCCATTCCTGCTTTTGTTGATTAGTTAATGTATAAGCATAAGATTCCAAACTCTGATGAACCGTTGTTATTATAACAATATTATGATTGGGGTTATTACAAAACTCCGCCAACTGCTGCACAAAATAAAGCTCATTTTCAGGGTTATGTTTACTTGCAAATTCCAAAAATTTACCGAACTCGTCAATTAAAATGAATAATACTTTATTTTCATTCTTTATAGAAAAATATCTATTGGAGATTTCAGAAAAAATCCTTTCATGCTTATTTTGGACCTCAGAAACACTAAAAATATTTGAAAAACAATCAATTATAGATGTGAAAGAACCAATAATTTTAATGAACTCTACTTTTGGGTTTGCCAAGAAATTGGGTTCAAAAAAATGCTTTATACCTAAAATACTTTGCTCGAAAGCGAGCAAAAATGAAGATTTTCCTGTGCCATAAGTGCCAACAACATTAAACGAGCGAATTCCCTTTTTGAAATCATTTACTATTTGGCTTACGACTTGCTTAGCATTCGGTGTCGGAATGTAGCTGAAAGACCTTTCAGAATCTCTTAGAATATTGATTGACGTTGTGAAATTATTTGTCATAGTACCTATCTAAAATTGTGAAAGGGCTTTCCTTCTTTTTGAATTGTAATTCTTTTATACCAGCATGATCTGTAAAACTTACATTGTCATATTTTTCAACAATTTCATAAATTTTATTTAAAAGTCCTTTACGAGTTAAAGCAAAAACCGAGCCTGGACTATTAAACTCAAATTCTAAAGCGTTTAAACTAATAGAATTTCCGTAACTAGGATTTTTTAAAATAGCAAAAAGAAAAATAGCGTCATTTAAATTATCTCTTTCACTATTTTCAATGTAATACTGTTCATCATTTTCTCTCTTAATAGTTTTCACAAAATCAAGTTCTGCCAATAATCCAGAATAGCTCTCTTCTATGTCCTTGCTATCAAGATTATTTTTATAAAGGTTTGTAAAAACCATAAAATCTTTAGAAATTGTATTCTCATTAAAAGGAAAGTCTCTTTTTAATTCGCTAGTCCTTTTAATGTAGTTAATGAAGATTTCTTTATTAAAAAAAAGCTTCTCCTTTCGAAATTCGTTTATTATAATATTGTAGATTGAAGCGTAATTGGAAACTACAAGCTGATAATGTAATAACCACAAGCTAGCATCATCCTCTAGGTAAGGATCGTAGCCATTCAAATTATTAAGTAATTTGTCTCCAAATTTAGTGACATTATCTTTGGCATCAATTATTCTGAAAGCTTTTAGCCAGAATCTAATAGCTGAAACCATGTTTTTACCAACGCCTAATTTAATGACAGCATTCTCACTATTAAAATTATTTCCACCTTTAACGTAATCATAACCCTTTTTCAGCCACAATTTTCGACAATGAAAAGAATCATGACCTGAAAATATGAACTTCCTATATTCCACTTGTTCCAAAACCATTTATCTCTTTTTAATTTCTTTTCTAGCAAAACTCAATGTAATGAATAATTTAGACTATGCCAAAAATAAAATCATTTAACTCAAAAGTTTTTTCAGGAACACTATATATATGCATTCCTTAAAAACCGCTACTTTAATTATTTCGAATGTATGATTGCATATTTGTTGAAATAAAATATTGTTCATACGCTAAAAGTCAAAGAAAATTTACTTTCTAGCATTATTATACTCACTAAAAAACATACAACCATCCAAAACTAAACTGGTAATTATTTTTAAAATACAATGTATAATTTCCAGGAACTAAATCACCTATCAAACCTCCTTATTATTAATCTCAATTAGCTGCTTTGGATCTGGACCAAATATATTATCCCCTTTTGTTCCAGGCCTACAAGCTAAAATCAAATTATAAATGGGTATAAGTAAAAACCACCCACTTTTTCCTACGTCATGCATTCTTCTGGTTGCTACTGAGATCATTGGAGTTAAAACAACTCCAAAAATCAAAGTAACAAGGTCAAAATTATTTGATAAACCATCTATCAGGTAACTTCCAAATAGAATAATACTAACGAAAAGATAAAAGTGCCAAAACTCCTTTCTCCTTGCTCTACCATTATAAGTACTGTATTTATCAAAGACTTCATATATGTAATGCATAATCACATACCATTAAAACTTGGGAATAAAGGCTGAATATTAAAATAACCTAAAAAACTTTCAATGGAGGGACCAGAAAGGAGTATAAGAGACAAAATGATCACGCCAAGAAAAACTACTGAACTAACATTATTATTCTCCAATTCCTCTATAATAGATTTGTTAGTTGTCATTAACTTGAAAAGCAATATACCAAAAATGAAATACACACAATATAACAGAAAAGAAATGACTATAATTAAACTGATGTATTTGTATGCTTCAGCATCATATACATTGGATTTTATTTTATTTATAATCAATTCAAGTAATTTATTTAAATAAATACCAGAATTACTATACAATAATGAATAGGAAAGAATAGCCATTGCTTTAAAAGCTGTAACAGTACTATTGGTCTTGTAATCCTTGACCTTTCTAAAATATATTAATTTTAATAAAAAATTAATATTTACAAATATGAATAGGCCTAATACAAGTTGTAGGCCCAATAAAAAATACGCTTGATACATAAAAACTATTTTGAATGAAGGACAACTTCCCAATTATTTAAATTTGAGTACGCTATGCTTAGATCACCAGGCCTATAACCCATACTTGTCGTTTCCCATAAGTAATATTTTTTATTGTTAAAAACTTTAAAGGATCCATATTTATATGGCAGATTAATTCCAAGAATGGAGTGTTTATATTCAAGGCTATTTAACATAACAACATCATAATCAAAATATTTTAATACCGAAAACAAAAATAGTGTTCTGGTATCACAATCTCCCTTTAGTGATGTAATAAATTCAATAGGTGACAATATCCCAAATTTTTGAAAACCATAACAAGGATTTCCCTCGCGTAAATAATTCACCGTGAAATCATCATCATATAACTTATAATTACAAGCCGATTCTAATATAATAACGTAATTAATTGACTGAATACTGGAAACAATAGCCTCAGCAAATTGAGCTCTATCAAGCTTACTTTTGGTTCTTAAAGAATCAAAAGCATTGTACACATTCCCTAAAGGAACATTATCATTTTTTAATAAAGAAGAAACCAAGAAATTATATTGATCCATCTGAAAATTATCAAAACTAAATTCATTTCTGAAATTTTGGGAATTTCTCAAATCGGATAATTTAATTTTGTAGGCTATTGAATCAGCTCGTCCATCATAATATTTCCAGTAAAGCTTTTTACTTATATAAGATTCATTTTCAATGACAACTTCCTTTTCTTCTTCAACATTTAAGTCAGTATTAAAAAGATTATAAATGACAAATCCAATAATTCCAATAAAGGCAATACCAAATAAAAAACTAATGATCTTTTCAAAATAACTTATAAATAAAGAAAATAGAACAATAGCTATGATGAATAATACTAAATAAAATAATGGTTCTAGGAAATTTATGATTAAATATAATAAAAAAACTGCTAATAAAATGCCTAATATTGTTGTAACAACATCAGAAAACAATTTTGTGAATTCTGGTTTATAATCACAATCTTCCCCCCAGTAGGTGGTTCTGTCGCTGTAATAGTATTCATAACAAATGTAATTCCCAACCCTTCTTTGATTCCCTGTTCTAATAGGGGTTTTCTTGGGTGGTCCTACATACGGCAATATGTCTATATGTTTGATTGTAACAACTAAATCTAACGCTATATCACCTAAAACCTGGTCCTCAACATACGTTTGATTGGTTAATACAACATTTTTAAAGGCAGGGTTAAATATATTGGCATTAAAATAATTCTTGTTGTCCCTTACATATATCGTTAAATTTCTTGGAAAAATAATGCCAGAATCTGAATAGTCTCCAGTATAAATTTTATTAGCATTATCACTCCATTTTATGTGGCTATTTGAAAAATCATCTATTATAAATTCACCAGATAATACTTCAAGTTTAAATAATTTCTCAAATGAATTGGTTGAATCTATAAAATCAAGCTTATCTCCAATATATTTACCTTTGAATTTACCAACTAATATAGTATTTCTTTCAACTTCAATGGTAGGATTAAAATAGTCTATTTCAGCCATAGATTTTTTCAATCAGCTTCTTTGAAGAATTCATTATCTTATTATCCCGGATTAGTTTGGTATTGAAAGGTGGATCTAGATATTTGGGCGGAATATTAAACCGATAGTCCTTAAAACGATATAACAAGCTATTTTTATGACCTATAAAAGAGACATAATCCTCCTTAACCATTCTCACTTCAATAGCCCTTTTTAACTCATAGTATGGATTATTATTTCGCAAAATAATTTTTAAAAACCATGGTAAAATAAATAGAAATGAAATGAATAATGTAACATATTTACTCTCCTTTATATTAAACAAAATTTTTGTTTTTTCAATAAAAAAGAAGGAATTTTCTATGGATAGCGCTATTTGATCTACCCTTTGGCTATTATTTTCAATGATGTTCTCAAATGCTTTTTTATATCGTTCTCTTTCAATATTAGTATTACTTCTATTATATAAATCATCTAAAACATTTAGGCGCTCTGCAGATAATTCACTTAAATTAATTTTAAAATCTTCTAATTTTTGATCCTTGAAATCTTCCAAAGCCCTCTGAAAGGCTACGTTATCCTTAAATATAAATATTTCTATTGGTTTAGAAATGGTAATGGCAAGAAAAATTAAAAACCCAAGTTTTAATAGTGACTCAAAAAAGTTAGAGGTATTGGTTGCATTATTAGGCAGCAGATTTGGTGATATATTATGTAGAATAAATATATATAAATTTATAATAGATAAGGAAATAAAGAATGTCAGGAAAAAAATTACAAAATAGTTATTAATAAAACTATATATAAAAAGGCCAATACTTACTGTGCACAGCAAATATATAAATAATACTACTAACCCAATAAGTAAGAAATATCTACTTACCTTAGGCTCACAGCTATTGAGAATAAAAGCATCTTCTGCGGCTAAACTGTATAGTAAATGGCGAATATCTTTACGAATTAGGATGAATAAATGATTCCGGATTTTTATCTATCTCTCTTTTCTTTTGCTCTATGAACTTTTCTACCGCATATTTTGCTAATATATCCTGGGCTTTTGCTGCCTCCTTTTTCTCGGAAATAATCTTTTCAACATTATAATGAACCGTATAATCTCGCTCTACACCTTTCCTATCCTTATGATAATCGTATAGGGTATATATACCATTTTCAGCTTTGATTAATTCATCAATATTGTCCTTTAGATAATCATAAGGAGATTTCACCAGCATAAGTTTAAAGAAAATAGGCGTTAATTCGATAGCCATGAACAGTAAAGTAATAAAAAGAGAAATCCAAACGCCTGCCACTTCATCTGCTAATTTTATCCTTTCTAACAAGCCATCTAATTTTTTGGCTTGTTTTTCACTTTCCTTATCAATGTTACCTTTTCTAACTAAAAGAGAATCTCTCTGTAATTTTAAAGAAGTCATTCTACCTAAATTAAGATCTTCAATTTTTTTAAGTTCCTCTTTAGATCTCGTTATTTCAATTTCTAATGAATTTATCAAAGGATTTGGATTTGAATATGAATAAGGAACATAATCTCCAGATTCAATTTTCCTGTACCCAGATTGGGTAATAATAGGAGGATTAACTTTATTTTTCTCGGAAATCAGAGAATTTATCCTCTCTTGTATTTTATCCTTTTCAATAATAATTTTATCAATTTCAATTTCAACTTTTTTAATTCTTTCGTCATAAATTTTATTTGTTAAATCTTGATATTTTTTTTGAGCTATCAACTGATTTTCATACAACTTAACATCTATCTCCGTCTTGAACATTCTTATTTCAACAGGCTTCGAAATGGTAATGGCAATGATGGTACCCATTATAATCCTGGGAATAGCTCCTTTAAACTCTTTCCAGGTAATCTCCTCCGTACCATCTCCTTTTCCTGTGCTTGATACAATAAATCTATCTAAATTAAAAATCATTATACCCCAGAATAGGCCAAATACAATGGAATAATAGACAACGTCTGTGAAAACGGTCGTGTCCTCAACCCCAAAGGATCTGGGTGAAAATATGGTGTAAAATGCATATCCACCTGACATGGCTGCCATAAAACTAGTTGCAAAGATGACACCTCCCAGCGTCATATATTTAACCTGGTCTGCATACGTTGCTCTTTCAAGTATATATCGATCTCCTCCAGCTGCATACCATAGTACGCGCATAAAGAAATTAGATTTTGGCGTATTGTAATAGTCGCGATTCATTGTAAATTTTCTAAAGGAGGTGGAGAAATGTTAATGTTGTATATTGGCATATTAGGCTCAACCCTAAATTTCAAAATAGGTAAGGTGTATGGTAATATGGACACAGCCATATTTTTTAAATTGCACTGATAAAATTGAAAATCAATTTTTTGAACTTTAATGTCAAATAATTTAAAATTGAAATTTTTAACTATTTGCTGAAAAAAACCAAAAAAATAAATGGAGACATTGTCCGTATTATTCCTTAAGGTAACTGATTTAACCCTTGGACTGCCCAGGAAAAGGCCTGATCCTTTTACATAAAAAAAGAGACAAGCATGTAAATTAAAAATTAGCTTAACCCGTGAATCATTAACTACAATATTGCTTGTCAGTTCCCTTTCATAGACCATTAGTTTAAATGGCGATGATATAAAAACATCATTTAGCCCTATTACATTTTTTGCTTTTACCCAGTTTTTTAAGCCCGGATACCATATTAAAGTATTAAGCGTAATAAATTCATACTTTAGCTCATCTAAGGTAAATGGCCCACGAATCTTTCTGTTTTTTATGTAATGAAATTTTGTCAATGGGTCTAATAAATGTATGATGAAATGAGAGGGTTAAAATATATTGAAATACCATTTAATCAAATCATATATGAAATTTCCTAATAAACCTGAAAAAATAAAACTAATAAGAAAAGTGAAGATTAAGCCCTTAATTGGATTTTCCTTTACCCAATCTTTAATTTTATAAAAACTACCAATTTCAAGCTTTTTAATCGCCCTTTCAAGTTTAATCAAAAAATCATTATTATTAATGATACCATTAGCGCTTAATGTGTTTTTAACATTTTCGCTTAAATGTGGGTTTCTAAAAAACTTAGCAATGTCAGGTTTATGAATACCCATATCAAACAAACACCCTGTTGTATTAATCTGCATTAAATTACCAGCTAATTCATAACTAAGTTGCCCATAAGCTTTATAAATGGTTGAAAAAGCGAGTAATAATCGATTAATATACATTTCATAGGAGATACCTTCATGTGTATTTAAAGATTCAATTCCAAATATTGTTACCACAACAATTTGTCTGTCAGGTAATAATCTAGAGAAATAATTATCTTCTAACTCTCTATTAACTATAACAACTATAAAATCAGCACCATTTAATAGATATTCAAAATCATTAAAAGAACTATCAGATAAGTTTGTTGGGAATCGAGTTAATATTCGGTTATTATTGTTGTTGAAATAAGGTATTTCAATTTTAAAAACACCTGATTTCTTGCCAAATTTAGCAATTGTATTAATATCAAGCGGATATATATCGCTGTTTCAATTTTGTTTTCTCGGTTATTATTTTTTACTTTCTGAGCTTGATTACTTTTGGACATAACTTTAAAGAAGATTTATTGAACAATATAGAAATGAGAATTAGATCTGTTAACATTAACAAAATCAAAGGTTAATATAATTTTTCATTAATTCCGTTCATTTTATTCGTTTTGTTCATGATTGAAATATCAGAATTTATTGTTTAATTGTTAAAAATACTTGCTAAAAATAACGGATTGGTCTTATTTTTGCACTTGGATTATGACCTCCTACGACAGTAAACCATTGACCATTCTGAAAATTTAAGGTAGGTTCTAAAAATTCATTATTTTAATTTTTGATTCAAAAAATCGAAGAACCCGTTACCGATTTTTTTAAATCATAGGGAGTATAGGAATGTTTTTGCGATAAATCCTAATCCGAAACAAATTTTTTTATCTATCTATCTATCAGTTATATGTGTTTAATCGAATAACCTGTTCCTATCTAAAAAGATTATAGGTCAGGTTAATCAAACCTATGATTCCGCTTGCTCTTGTAATGCCTGCTGATTTCAGTGT
>Ga0169931_10003718_pt1 | contig 24066 bp, 27 predicted proteins | sample Kivu_15m_20L_FD_129675 | JGI IMG/M metagenome (GOLD analysis project Ga0169931, IMG submission 129675) | Freshwater microbial communities from Lake Kivu, Western Province, Rwanda to study Microbial Dark Matter (Phase II) - Kivu_15m_20L... | ecosystem: Environmental > Aquatic > Freshwater > Lake...
AAGTATCCTTGAGTGATTTGTATTCCTCAATGGCAAGTCTAGTGTTTTGTGCATCCTCTAATAATTTAGCAGGTTCATCAATAATTGATGGAGTTGTTTTTCTCAAATCATTTATCATATGTTCAATTTCATCAATTTCATAATTTTTTTTCTTGATTACAGTGCCTTTGAAGAGTATCTCCATAATTCCCACTGTTAATGGAATTCCCATACCCTTGACCACATCATCAATTGATTGGAATGTTTTTTGGGCCTCTAATAGTAAATCGTCTATTTCAGGTGTTACTTGATCACTTGACGAATCAATTTTATGAAACCATTCAAACTCTGTTAATCTAGATATTGCCTGTGGAGATTCACTTCTTGGCAAAACTATAGTTCCCAGTTTTAGATCGGCGGTTCCCAAGACATTCCTGTGTAATTTTATTTAGTTTAATATCTTTCCAAAATTGCCCTTTTTCCCAAACATTAAAATCTATTATGAATTAACGCGTCACATTGGGATCTAATTCTGCATTAGAACAAACAATCGACAAAATACTTACAAAAACCGAGAAAGATGTTTTGTCAAACATCCGATCTGCCCTAACTGAATCTAATCAAACCCTTGATGATTCTATTCCTAAACTGGAGCGAGAATATGATAAAATCGTCTCAGATGGCAAAAAAGAGGCAGACAAAATAGAAAAACAGCTTATTGGAAGCTCCGATCTTGAAGCCAGAAATAACAGACTTTTGGCATTGGAAAAAGCAGTAGATGATGTATTTACAAAAGCAATTGAACAAATTTCAAATACAAATCGTAATGATAATTATTCTAAATTAATGACAACCTTATTGGATGAAGCAACTACAATTTTAGGTACAACCAAAGTTGTAATTTCAACAAATTCTAAAGACAAAAACATAGTCCAATCTTTATTATCCAAATATTCTGGCGCAGAATTATCTCCAGAACCAATTACCTGTATGGGAGGTATTACGGTAAAATCAAAAGATGGTGGAATGAAATTTGATAATACTATTGATGCAAGAATACAGCGTATGAAGCCTTTAATAAGGAAAGAAATTGCCACAAAATTCGGAGTAGGTAATTAGTATGGCAGCTCAAGGTAGAATTGTTTGGGTCAGCGGTCCTGCAGTAAAGGCCGATGGAATGTCTGATGCCAAAATGTATGAAACTGTAGTTGTTGGTAACTCAAAATTAGTTGGCGAAGTTATTCGTCTAACTGGCGATGTTGCATTTATTCAAGTTTACGAGTCAACAAGTGGACTAAAACCAGGCGAACCTGTAGTTGGTACAGGAAACCCACTTAGCGTTTTATTAGGTCCAGGTATTATTGGACAAATTTACGATGGAATTCAAAGACCATTAAAAGAATTATCAAAAGCTTCTGGTTCATTCATTGGTAGAGGTATTACTACCACACCAGTTGATATGGTAAAGAAATTCCACTTTGTTCCATCTGTTAGTAACGGTGATGAAGTTGCTGCAGGAAATGTTCTTGGAACTGTTCAAGAAACTGATCTTATTCTTCATTCTATTATGGTTCCACCAGATCATCCTGGCGGAAAGATCTCAAATATGGTAAGTGAAGGAGATTATAATTTAGAAACTGTATTAGCTACAACTGAAAAAGATGGACAAAAAATTCAACTTAAAATGTATCACAGATGGCCTGTTAGAAAACCACGTCCATACCATACCCGATATGATCCAACAGTTCCACTTCTTACCGGACAACGTGTAATTGATACATTCTTCCCAATTGCTAAAGGAGGAACTGGTTCTATCCCAGGAGCATTTGGAACAGGAAAGACTGTTACATTACATCAGATTGCAAAATGGGCTGATTCACAAGTTGTAGTTTACATCGGATGCGGTGAAAGAGGAAACGAAATGACTGAAGTACTCGTTGAATTTCCACATCTTAAAGATCCACGTAGTGGCAAACCACTTATGGATAGAACAGTTTTGGTTGCAAACACAAGTAACATGCCAGTAGCTGCAAGAGAAGCAAGTATCTACACTGGTGTAACAATTGCAGAATATTACAGAGATATGGGTTATGACGTCGTACTTGTAGCTGATTCTACGAGTAGATGGGCAGAATCACTAAGAGAAATGAGTGGAAGATTAGAAGAGATGCCTGCAGAAGAAGGATATCCATCATATCTTGCATCAAGATTAGCAGAATTTTATGAAAGAGCAGGACGTGTTAAAGCAGTCGGCAGTCCTGATCGTGACGGTTCTGTTACATTAGTTGGAGCAGTTTCACCATCAGGTGGAGATTTCACTGAACCTGTAACAACACATACCATGAGATTTATCAAAACATTTTGGGCTTTAGATGCAAAACTTGCTTACTCTAGACACTATCCATCAATTAACTGGATGAACAGCTATTCTGGTTATCTTGGAGATATTGCAAAGTGGTGGGGTGAGAATATCAATAGTGATTGGTTATCACTAAGAAGCGAAGCTTATGGTGTATTACAAAGAGAAGATACACTAAAAGAAATTGTTAGACTCTTAGGTCCAGAAGCATTACCTGATGAAGAAAAACTAATTCTTGAAGTTGCAAGAATGTTAAAGATTGGTCTATTACAACAAAACTCATTTGATGATGTTGATACCTATTGCAGTCCTCAAAAGCAGTACAAATTATTAAAATTATCAGTAGAATTTTACAAACGAGGTCAACAAGCACTTAAAGAAGGTGCATCATTAGCTGACATTCGTGCAATGACAATAATTCCTACATTGCTTAAAGCAAGAATGGATATCAAAGACGATGAAATTCCTAAACTTGATCAATTAGATATTGATATGAAAGAACAATTCAAATCTATTACAGGAGTGAAAGTTTCGAATTGACAGCTAAAGGTGGAGTTCAATACAGCAAGATTGCTGAAATCAAAGGTCCATTGGTAGTTGTTGACGATGTTGAAAATGCAGCATTTGATGAACTTGTAGAAATTGAAACTAAAGAAGGTGAAAGAAGATTAGGTAAAGTTCTTGAAGTTGGAAATGGTAAAGCAATAGTTCAGGTATTTGAGGGAACTACTGGATTATCTATTTCTGGTACCAGTGCAAAATTTGTTGGTAAACTAATGGAAATGCCAGTATCAAAAGAGGTACTTGGCAGAGTATTTGATGGATTAGGTAGACCAAAAGATGGACTCCCAGATCCAATTGCTGATAAATTTATTGATATCAACGGAGAACCAATGAATCCAGAACAACGTGAATATCCAAAAGACTTCATTCAAACTGGTGTTTCTGTAATTGATGGAATGATTACTCTTGTAAGAGGACAAAAATTACCAATATTTTCTGGCTCTGGTATGTCCCATAACATTCTTGCAGCACAAATTGCAAGACAAGCAAGTGTTGTTGGTACAAAAGATGACTTTGCAGTAGTATTTGCAGCAATTGGTGTGCAATACAGTGAGGCAGAATATTTTAGAAGAAGTCTTGAAGAGTCTGGGGCACTAAAAAGAAGTGTTCTATTTTTAAACACAGCAGATGATCCAGCTATTGAAAGAATTATCACTCCAAGAGTAGCATTAACTGTAGCAGAATATCTCGCATTTGATCTTGGAATGCATGTTCTTGTAATCTTGACTGATATGACAAATTATGCAGAAGCATTAAGAGAAATTAGTGCAGCAAGAGAGGAAGTTCCAGGCAGAAAAGGTTATCCAGGTTATCTCTATACTGATCTTTCCACAATTTATGAAAGAGCAGGAAAATTAAATGGTAGAAAAGGCAGTGTAACCCAAGTTCCAATTTTATCAATGCCTTCAGATGACATTACACATCCAATCCCTGATCTTACTGGATATATCACAGAAGGCCAAGTTGTACTTGGAAGAGATTTGTTCAGACAAGGTGTCTATCCTCCAATCAATATTTTGATGAGTCTTAGTAGATTGATGAAAGATGGAATCGGTGAAGGAAGTACAAGAGCAGATCATGGTGAAGTTTCAAATCAAGTTTATGATGCATATTCTAGAGCACAAGAAGTAAGAGCACTGGCTGGAATTGTAGGTAAAGCAGGATTAACAGAAATCGATTTGAAATACATGGATGTAGGTGATGTCTTTGAAAAAGAATTTCTTTCACAAGCAACTGATGAAAATAGAACAATAGAAGAAACTCTAACTTTACTATGGAAGATTGTTTCAAAACTTCCAAAGAACGAAATTACTAAAATCAAAGACAAATACATAGATCAATACTATCAGGAAAACTAACAGCATGTCATTTGGACAAAATGTAGCTGCAACAAAAATCGAACTTCTAAAATATAAAAAATCTAGTCAAGTTGCTACAATGGTTCAGAAGATCTTAGATGATAAACGTAAAGTTCTTTTAAAAAATATTGAAGAAATGATTGAAGAAGCCTCAAAAGCAAGAGGTGGAATTTGGGATCCATTACAAGATATTTACAAATCAGTAAATGAAGCGTATCTTGCATTAGGAACAAATACAGTAGATTCTGTTGCTGAATCAACACCACCTGTAATGCAAGTTGATGTTCATGTACGTAGAGTTGTTGATGTAAAAATTCCTGCCCTTACAGTAACTGAGAAGGATACAAAATCAATGCCTTACGGATTTGCTGATACTAACTCATCAATAGATCGAGCAGCAAAACAGATCAAAGAACTACTTCCAAAAATCTGCAAAGCGGCAGAATATGAAAACTCTATTTTTAGTCTTGCAAAGGCCCTTGAAAAAACTCAAAAACTACTAAATGCCTTAGAAAATGTCATTATCCCTCAATATCAACAAAAAATACGATTTATTCTTGCTACTCTTGAAGAGAGAGAAAGAGAAGAATTCGCAAAGTTAAAAAAAGTGAAAGCAAAGATGGTGAGTAGGAAATAATGGCAAAAGAAGAAATTAAAAAATTAGTTGAAAATTCAAAAAAGGTTTTAGAACAAGATCATGATAATTTTGTTAAATCAATCAAAAATGATTTAACATCATTCAAAAAGAAAACACTCGATCAAATTTAGCTTTAAACATCATCATGATTTAAATATGGAACTAGAAGAGTCGGTACATAAATGAAATCTATCGTATTGCTACTTTTGGCAACAATTGCAATATCTGCAACTGGATTGACTGGAATTGCTTATGCACAGGAAGAATCCGCAGCAGGTAGTGCAGACTCGATGAAACTTCTAGGTGCAGGTTTGGCCTTTGGCTTAGCAGCAGCTGGAGCAGGTATCGGTTTGGGTCAAGTTGGCGCAGCAGGTCTTGCAGTAATTAGTGAAAACCCAGCATTGCAGTCAAAAGTATTCATTTTCGTAGGTATGGTTGAATCAATCGCAATCTACGGTATAGTAATGATGTTCATCATCCTGGGACAATAAACCCAGTAGTACCATCTTTTTCAAATTTTTAATTTAATTATATTTCAGTTTGTTAACATCTAATACTCTTGAACAGTATCTGCATTTGAGTACTCTTCCTTCTTTGTCAATTACATCCATCACTGATTCAATATGTTCAGTACTATTACTGATGCAATCTGGATTTGAACAACGAAAAATTCTATTGATTTCATTTGGAAGTGCCACTCTTCTCTTTTCAATTAGTTTGTAGTCTTTGATGATGTTTATTGTTGCTTTAGGTGCAATCACTGCCAACTTGTTTGTATCATCGTCTTTTAGAAATTTATTTTCTACTTTGATTATGTCTTTTTTCTTAAATTTTCCACTGGGTACGTTTAGAGCAACAGTAATGAGACTTCCATCTTTACCATCTATTCTTAAAGCATTCAGGACCTGAAGGCCTTTACCCTCATCAATGTGGTCCAACACTGTACCCTCCTTAATTCGTCGAACCATAAGTTCGGACTCTTGCATCAGAATACTTTGTATAGTCACCTGTATATATCATTGAAAGAATGAACGAGTTCTACCAAAAAGACATAATTTCAATCAAGGACTTTAACAAGGTTCAGCTCGAACAAATCTTTACATCCACTGATAAAATTATAAAACTTAGCCCGATAGAAAGAAGGGAAATTTGTAAAGGAAATGGCTTAGGCTACCTCTTTTATGAGCCCAGTACTAGAACTCGTCTTAGTTTTGATGCTGCTATGGCCTCAGTTGGCGGTAATTCTTTGGGAATTTCTGATATCTCGTCATCATCTACCAAAAAAGGTGAGAGTCTTGCAGATACTGTGAAAATAATGTCAAATTATTCTGATGTACTTGTCCTTAGACATCCTCTTGACGGCTCTAGTAGGTTTGCAGCTGAAGTTTCTTCAAAACCTGTTATCAATGCAGGTAGTGGAACTGAAGAACATCCTACACAAGCAATACAAGATCTGTTTACAATAAGAAAAGAGAAGAAAAAAATTGACGGTCTAAAAATAGGAATTATCGGTGATCTAAAATATGGAAGAACAGTTTATTCTCTCTTACATGGACTTGGAAATTATGATGTCGATGTCCATTTAATTTCCCCTGAATCATTACGAATTAGATCAGATTCAATCTATGAAATAAAAAAGAAATTGTCTTTTACTGAATCTACTAAAATTGAAGATTACATAGATGATCTTGATGTTCTATATGTAACACGAATTCAAAAAGAGAGATTTCCAGATGAGGAAGAATATCTCAAAGTAAAGGGAAGCTATGTTGTGGGATTGGATTTATTGCAAAAAATGAAAGATGATTCTATTATTTTACATCCGTTACCTAGACTAGATGAAATATCAACTGATGTTGATAATACAAAAAACGCAAAATATTTTGAACAGGCTGAATATGGAAAACATACAAGAGCTGCATTACTTGGATTAATTCTCAACGAAAACGGCTTCTAAATTTTAAAATCTATTTTATAATTAAAATTAATTGCGCATTCCATATATCTGGAGTCATACTAAATAACAACAGTTTGACAGAAACAAAAATTCTACCTATATTTCCTTTAGATTTGGTATTGTTTCCTAGACAGGAATTACCTCTAAGAATTTTTGAGCCTAGATACAAGCAGTTAGTTGATGATTGTATGATAGGTGATGGTCAATTTGGTGTATGTCTTATTGATGCAAATAACTCAATTAGTGGTTGGACTGCACCAAAATCAGTTGGTACTATTGCAAAGATAACTAAATGTGAAGACGTTGAATTAGATGGGATGCAATTACATATTGAAACCATCGGACGTAATAAATTTAAAATTAATAAAATAATTCCACCCTCTTTTCCACAGCCTCCTGACTATGATCCATATTCGGTAGAAGGTCATAGAAATATTTCAGAAATACATGAAAAATTGGGAACAGAACAAAAAATGTACATTCGTGCTGAAGTTGAATTAATTCCTGAAATTGATGATAACATATCTTTAGACACATGGGAAAAACTAGTAGCAATGTGGAAAAATAAAATTATTCATCAAGCATTACCACAAATTGTTGAACCTCATTCACTTGATCATGTTTTAGAAAAATATTATCTTACAACAGAAATGCCTACAATTGATTATGTTTACTCATTATCAGCTATTGGTGCTAAAGATCCACATGAATTACAACCAATATTAGAAGCAAATACTATGGATGATTTAATTCAGAGAGTTAAAGAATTACTCACAGTAAAATAACCCAACATGAACAAAATAATTCTGTCATTATCAAAATTTGGAATTTTTGCATTAACAATCTCTTTACTAATTCCTATTTCTAGTGTTTATGGACATGGATTTGGAATAGATACCATTTCATCTGTTGATGTAGAGGGTAAGAAAATTTCAATCTCAGTTGAGACTCCAATGTTCTTTGAACCAACTGGTGAAAAACAAATTACTGTCACTGTAACTGAAACCGAAGCAAAGGAACAGGCAAAAAATGTTACTCTTCTAATTGGCTTATTTCATGAAAACAAAATGATATTTAGAAATTATTTTTTTACACCCGATGGAGTTCTTACAATCAAAATTAATCCTACACAAGATGATAAAATTATGATTCATGGAGAACAAGATTCTCTATTAGGTGCATGGCATGGAACAAAAGAAAATCCAATAGTGATCTCTGGTCCAATATTTGATTCAGGTGGATTATACAATTTTGAAATAGAGGTAAGAACAATAGATGAGCCTACAAATATTATTGAAAATTCTGGTGTTTACAATGCAGATTTGACTATAGTGGATACAACTAATTTTCTACAAAAAGATGCTAAAAATCAGGATATAGAGTTTAAAATAAAATCATATTTTGATAATATCTCCAATTTTCAATATGATCCTATTGCCCAGCAAATAACATTTGAGATGCCTTTTGATTGGAGTGAAAAAAAAATGTCTCATATTCCAGTAGTTCATGAGGAAGTACATTTCCCTAAGAGTTTTTCAGAATTTTTCTCTCCAAGTTATACTGGTACAGCTAACGGAATAGAGTTGTTTAAAGCATCTGTTACAGTTGATGATTATTCAGTAGAAGATGAGAGAATAGTTCATTTTGTATTGTTGCAGGATCATCTTAGATTCATAAAGAACCAATTAGAAAAATCTGGTGAACCTTTACCTAATTCAATTGTTTTTACACTTACAAAATCAGAAAATCCTGGATTTCCATTAACTGCATTTACAAAAAGTGAAGACTTTCAAGTAAATCTTTCATGGGATCCAATAGAAATAATGCCTGGACAAAATACCAATTTCGTCTTTACAATTAGGGATGGTAAAACTGGAGAACCAATGCGTAACTCTGCTTATACTTTTGTAATTTTACAGAATGGTCATGAGATCTATAAATCCATTGGAGTTGCACAGATTGGCGGAGAATTTGAGCAGTATACATTTTCAGAAGACCAAACAGGTCCTACCATAATTAAATTTGAAAATATTAGAAACTCTGGTCAAGAGACAGCTTTTGGAATTGTTGTTGCTCCTGAATTTGGAACAATTGCAATGTTGATTCTTGTAATTGCTCTAATCGGAGTAATTAGTATTAGTAAAAAATATGAGACATTTTCTCTCATTAGGGTATAATTTTTCTTAAAATCTCCTAAATCTAGGCATAAAAATACCTCTAATAATTATATATGAGTTTCTAGTGGAACTTTAATTGGATAAGAAAGAGCTCAAGAAAATTATTGATGATGTAAGAACGCAAAATTCTATATTTTCAGACAAGTCATTTCTTGATAATCTATTAACTCCTGCATCTATTGTTGGAAGAGAATCTGAATCAAAGAAGCTAGTAAAGTTCTTACTATCTTATGAAAAAGGACTAGTTGTTCCATTAATCTCAATTTATGGAAGAAGTGGTTCTGGAAAATCAACCATTGTGCAATTTGTCTGCAAAAATTTGGATGTATATTTTTGTTATGTCAATTTAAGAAAAGCAAAGACAGTTTTTGGATGCATTAATTTGATATTGTCTGAATTGGGACATGAAAATCTCAAAAATGCTCAAGGAATAAATTCCGCATTTACAATACTTGAAAAACTGATAATAGAGGCACTAGACAAATCAGGACATTCTACTTTTGTATTATGTCTTGATGAGTTTGATACTTTATTCTATGACAAAAAAGGCAAGCCTTCAGACTTTGTCTACAAGCTTGTCATTCTAATCGAAAAACTTCGTACAATAAAAAAACATATGTGTATTGTAACAATATCAAACAAAATATTGTCTGAATTTAATTTAGATGATAGAGTGATATCTCGAATTGGAACTTCTGAGATTTACTTTGACTCTTATTCTCAAAAAGATGTGCTAAATATTATCAAAAATCGTGCAAAAAAATCTTTTTTGCAAAAAATTTCAGATGATGTATTAGAATATTGTGCCAAGATTAGCTCAGAGGAACACGGCGATGCAAGACGTGCAATTGATCTGCTAAGAACCAGTGGGGAAATAGCTGGACTTGAAAATACAACAATAGCAAAACCCCATATTGATGAAGCTGTAAAGCAATTGCAGAAAAACCAAATAACTACAATAATTTCTGGTGGCTCATACCATTTCAGGCTTGCATGTGCAGCACTAGCTAGGCTCACATATGTCAAAGATGAGGGATGGCATAGTACCTCAGAGTTATTCAAACAATATCAAAAGATACTATCATCTGATTCTAGACCAATATCTTATCGTCGATTCTCAGAGATGTTAGTCGAATTAGTCAATTCTGGAATAGCAGTATCAAAGACTGAATCCAAAGGACGATATGGATATGGAAGTCAGTTCAAGATTGCAGCAGATCCTGACATGATTGGTCATTCTTGCTTTCCTGAATGGTGGTCAAGCGTAGTCAAAACAAAAATCTCGCAAGACGCATTAAAAGAAACTAGTGATATATGGTCATTTGGAGGACGCAGATCACGTCTTGGAAATCTATACAAAAAATTTGGAGTGTAGACTCTAACCTGCCCTATATCTTATTTACAATTAATTTAAAATAATTTCTTGAAATATTTAACATAGAGATATTTTCTTGATGGTTACGTTTAGAGGACGTTCTTTACCGCATCTTACGCATATTTCAGAATGATTGTTGTTTTCTTTTCCACAAGAACAATACCAATAAACTATGGGGTAATTTTTATTCTCTTTCATACTCTCTGATCAACTTCTTAATCCAGTGATGAACTCGTATTCTCTCAATCTTGATAATTTTTATCGTAGTTTGTTCCAACAATTCGCGGTTGATTTTTGCCGTGTGATAACACACCAATTTTTTTATTCCTACTGTGATTGCCATTTTAACGCATTCAATACACGGATCAAATGTCGAATACAAAGATGTACTCTCATTTCCAATTTTAATGCCCATCAATGAACAATGCATTATCGCATTAGACTCTGCATGTGTGCATAGGCATCTATCTGATTTCATCTGAAGTATGGTTTCTTTTATTGTACTGGTATGGCATTTTTTACAACCACCTTCAAAACAATTTTTTATTAGTGGTGGCGTTCCGTTATATCCAGTTGCTATTTGCTGATTACTTTGTACAATGACTGCTCCCACTTGATTTATGATGCAATTGGAGCGAAGCTTTACAAGTTCTGCTTGAATCATGAAATATTCGTCCCAGCTCGGTCGTTCAAAAGGTATATCCATATCTAATTATTAATGAACAAGTAGTTTATCTCTCAAGCCATTTCTTTTGCTTATGTTCATCTAGCCATTTCTGCGCCATCGGCAACAATTTATCGACATCTGTTGTTTTTGATTTTAGTGTTATAGAGTGGTTATTGTTATGTGTGGGATTAGAATCATTTATTTCAATTTTCACTTCGTTTGTATCATTTTCTTCTTTCATTTTTTCTCCTAAACACAACATGATAGGATAAACCTATCAGTGTCGTGTAACATGTGGATGTTCATCTGCTATGATGTTTAGTTATTAATAAATCTTATATTTTTAATATTTAATATGAACTTTTTAAAGATATTTCATAATACCTAAATATGGTAACTAAATACCAACAACATGACAAAAATGATTCACGTAAGTCTGGACACAGAAGGTATTGACAAGAATGAGGCACAAGAATGGGTACATGAGATTGTTAATGTTTATGCAGACATGGAAGTGTCTGAGATCAAAACAACTGCTAAATCCATCTCGTTTAAAGCAGGCCTTTCTGGAATAGACGACATAACACCCGATGACATCAAGCAGAAAATCAACGAATATCTGACCATGAATGAGGCGTTTACTGTGCAAAATATTTCCTGCAGTTAACCTCTTTTTTATTTTAACAAAACTAATGATTAATTCAAAGATAATGAAAAAGGATTCTATCTTTTAACATCAATCAACCTTGGCAGAAATCGGACCATAATTAGAGGGAATGTTCTTTCCATTTGGAGACATTGTAGGGTTACCTAGGATTGAAGAAAGGGAATCGGTAAACTCGTCGCTCATGTGATGCTCCATCCCACAAACAATCTTTTCATCTGGTTTGATCTTTAGATGATTGACCATTAGAACCTCAAGCAATCTGCTCTTTCTGACAATACTTGCTCCAATTTTTTCTCCTCTGTCAGTTAGATTTATGTCAATTTTTTTTGTAATTCACATAGTACATCTTATATATTTCCTGTAACATCTGCACCACACTTGACTGTCTGATTCTAAGCAGGTTGGCAACAGTACGACTTTGATTGGCTCGTTACTCTCTTTAATCAGCCACATTGCTTTTAGATACATCTCAACATGCTCGTCTGAAGATGTCCTAACAAATAGTCTTTCATGAATTGTCATCTTTGCAGTATGTGACCTCTTCGTTTATCTTGAGAATATAAGTAGACCTGACATTTTTGAGCTGGCGGATCTTCCATGTGATTATTTCATGCAATTCATTTGTTGTAGATGTTTGTATCTTTACAATGATATTATATGCTCCACTAACACACTGCATATCCTTGACTTCAGGAATCTGTTGTAAATGTTCAATTACATCCTTTTCTTGATTTTTCTTGCAATTTAAAAAAATAAAAAAACCTACCAAATGCGTCACTGCTTTTTATTTTGATGAAAATTCTTTTGCATCCTTAGGGCTGAGTATCCTAAACAGAGAAATTCCTGTTTCTGCACTCTTGCCCTTTAGTGCCAGTCTTCCGTTTCTCAGCGTCACAAGTTCAGGCTCAACGAGCTTTACTGTTTTTCTTGCCTTTACGTCGTATGCTGTCCATTCTTTATCCATATACATAATTTGTGCCTATATATATTAAAATTATGTATAAATTATATTAATCATTATTATAAAATTAGCTATTCTTAATAACAAATAAATATCTGTCATGTTTGGATAATCTGTAATGCCATGCTCTGCCATTCGCAAAATGGTTCTATCTCAGGTCATCTTTCTGGCATGGCATTATACAACTAAATAAAGTGGAAATAATTGGATGAAAAAATAAAATATCATGTATACAAGATGTTACGTGAGGAAGATCTTTTTTGTGGTGCTTTGAATTATGTTGGAGCAAGTTCAGCTACTGTATATCAGATAGAAAATTCGGATTTATTTTATACGACATGCTATTTTTCAGATGGCAATCTTCATCTCTACTATGTAAAGAGTAAAAGACTACAAGACGCAATATTGCAAAAAGGAAACATAATAAAATTTATTCCAGGTACAGGAGAGTGGGAACCACATAAGGGAGAACTAAAGGAAATCTATGCATGGTTGTTTGTGTTGAGGATAATGCGTACGTCATCAAAAGACATTCAAGAAATTTACAAACTTGAACATGAGTTTGAAATATGTTGTAATATTAAACAGACTGCCGTAACAGGTTGAAAATATGTTCTACATGATCTTGTATACCGAAATTCATTCGAACGATGATCAGTGACATGTCTAAAAATAAAAACACATTATATTTTGATCATGAAGGTGAGTTTGAGCTTTCAGTTGACAACGGAACAATAAATGTAGATGTGAATTCAGTTGAAAGAATAATCTTTACGGATCATAAAAATATGGTGCGATATACATTCTCAAAGATAAGAACTGAAATAGTAGACAATATTTATCTGATAAATCAAACTGAATTACAAGGCAACTAGCTTTACCGTATCCATTTTTCTGTCTGTCATAAATCCTTTAGTTATTGATTGTATTTTTTTGGAATCTCCATCCAAGAAAAACATCTCCATGCATCTATCTCCATCTATCTTATTGTGCAAGTGTGTTTTAATCAAATCCTCATAGTCGTGTTTTATCCTTGCAACCTGATCATCAAACTCATCTGCATGAACCACAATTAGCACAGCACTTTGCTTTCCGCTCAAATCTCTTTTTTGCTTTTCTTCTTGAACAAATGTTCTGATCCCTGCCCTGATAATCTCAGAACGTCCTGTAAACCCCATGGATCCTTGGAGCTTATCAAGCTCCTTTAAGATCTCATTGTTAAGTGATATTGAAACTATTGGCATATGTTAATTATTATTAATTATTATTTAAATCTATTAATGAATATTAATAATATCAGTCTATATCACCATCTTCTTTTTATTAATAATAACATAAACTATGATAGAAAGTATTAACTTTATATATATATGTTAATAATATTTTTTTGAAACATATGAAAAACATTTTTCTTTATGGTGGAATAGGTGGCGTGCTAGCAACTGCAGTAGTAATTTTTCTAATCATCACCCAATCATCAGACAATTCTGAAATGTCTATGCCTTCTGAAATTCAACAAGAGAAGATCATGGTATATGCATCATTTTATCCCTATTACGAATTTACACGAAATGTTGCAGGAGACAAGGCAGTAGTTAAACAGTATCTCCCATCTGGAATAGAAGCACACGACTGGGAACCACGAGCAGGAGAGATCCAATCACTTCAGGACGCTGATGCCTTTGTGTACAACGGACTTGGGATGGAGCCTTTTGTCGATAACATAATTGATTCTGGGGATTTTGATCGTGTTGTTTTTATCAAGGCATCCGATGGCATAGAACTTTTGAAGCCTGAGGAACATAAAGAGGAATTTTCAGAAGAAATTGCAGAAATAATCGAAGAGTTTGAAGAAGGACACATGACTGAATCACAGACCCTTGAATCTATTGAAGAAATACTGCACGAACATGAAGGCGATGGACATGATCATGGTGCAGATGTAATTGATGAGATTGAAAATTTGTTACGTAAAATCAGGAATGGGCATATCAATGCTTCAGAAGGAATAGAGGAAATTCACCATTTGGTTTCTGGAGATGTGCATGATAAAGACCATGAAACAGAAGATGTGCATGATCATTCTTTTGAGTACGATCCACATATCTGGCTTGATCCAATTCTTGTGAAACAACAGGTCAACAACATAAAGGATGCACTGGTTAAGATTGATCCTGCAAATGCAAACTATTATGAACAAAATGCGGCCACATACAATGCAAAGCTAGATTCCTTTGATGCTAAAGTAAGATCTGAACTCTCAAATTGCCAGAAGAATACCTTTGTCCCATTTCATAATGCGTTTACTTATTTTGGTGAAAGATACGGCTTGACTGTATTTGCGATAGGGGGAGTCGCACCAGATTCTGAAGCATCAGCTTCTGAGATTGCTGAATTTGTAGACTTTGTACGTGACAATGACATCAAAATAATATTTGCTGAAGAACTTGTAAACCCAAGACTTGCCGAAGTGATTGCAAATGAGGCGGGAGCACAGGTGCTGATATTCAGCCCGATTGAAGCATTAACACCGCAAGAAGCATCAGAGGGAGTAACATTTTTGCAAAAGATGGAGCAAAACTTAGATGTACTTAAGGTGGCCTTAGAATGCCAATGACAAACATCCTTCAGGTAGAAAATCTTACAATTGGATACAATAGCCACGTTGCAGTAGATGACATCAGTTTTGATGTTGCAGAAGGAGATCTACTAGGAATAGTTGGTCCAAACGGAGCAGGCAAAACCACTCTGTTTCGGGCCATACTAGGTTTGCAGAATTACAAAGGAAAGATAAAACTGTTTGACTATGGGCCTGACAAGTACAAATCACTGATTCCACTAGTTGGATACGTTCCACAAAAGATTGCATTTGAGCCAAACTTTCCTGCCACGGTTTATGATATAGTGTCAATGGGAATTATATCTGATAAAAAAATTGTAAATGGGGCCAAACTGATTCAACAGTGCGGTTGCTGTTGGAACAGAATTTACAAAAAGCTTGACAAAACAGAAGACAAGATACTTGAAGCTCTAAAAACGGTTGGTCTGGAACATTTGAAAAACAGAAGGATAGGAGAACTCTCAGGAGGAGAACTTCAGAGAGTATTCATTGCCAAATCTCTAGTAAAAGATCCATTGCTTCTCATTCTTGATGAGCCTGTCACAAGTGTAGATATGGAATCGCAAAACAAGTTCTACAACGTCATCAAGAAAATTAACAAAGAAAACGGAATCACTGTTGTCTGGTCATCTCATGATCTTGATGCAATAAAAAAATACGCAAACAGAGTTGCATGCATGAACCGAAGACTTTTCTTTCACGGAGAAAAAGAAAAATTCTTTGCAGACGAAAAGATTCTAAAAACCTACACAGAATCTGCAATGCAGATGCATATGCATGATCATAATCATTAGGTGAAATCATGCTTCTTGATGTCTTATCGTACGGCTTTATGCAAAAGGCTATGATTGCTGGAATTTCTGTAGCGATAATCTGTTCGTTTATGGGAACTTTTCTTGTACTTAGAAGGTATGCACTTTTTGGTGATGGTATAGCACATGTTGCTTTTGGTGGAATCTCTGTAGGGTTGTTTTTAGGAATTGCTCCATTGTGGAGCGCATTTGTTGTATCTGTACTTGGAGGACTTGGCTTACAGAAACTTCGCTCTAGTACAAAGATCTCTGGAGATGCCGCAGTTGCAGTTGTTTTAGTATCTGGTCTTGCAGTAGGTGTGACACTGGTTAGTGCATCAGGAGGATTTTCAGTAGACCTGTTTAGCTTTTTGTTTGGAAGCATTCTTCTAATTAGTCAAGAAGATGCAATCACAATCACTGCTATCAGTGCAGGGATAATCGGAATTCTTTTGGCATTCCAAAAACAGTTTTTGCATATTTCCTTTAATGAGGAACAGGCAAAAGTTGCAGGACTGAATGTTACTATGCTAAATTACCTGTTTGTTGTTATTGCAGCAGTAACAGTGGTTACGTCGATGCGACTTGTGGGAATACTTCTCATATCGGCATTGATTGTGATACCAAACCTCTCTGCAATGTTGTTTGGCAAGGGATTCAAAAAAACTGTTGGAATTTCTATATCAATGTCCGTGTTTTCTGTAGTTACTGGAATATTTTTATCATACTATCTTAACTTGGCACCATCAGGAATGATCGTCTTGATTACAGTTGCTTTGTTGCTTGGAACGCTTGCATGTCGTTCTTTGGGATTAATTTCAAAAATTCATATCCAAGAACCTTCAAAAATTTCTCATAATGCATGAAAAACAATATGTTTAATTGAATAAAAAATATTATTGGTTTACAAACTGCCTACATTAAAATCTCATATGTTATTGCCTCTGTTGTTCTACCTTCATTAACTTTTGATAAAGCAAAACCAAGATTATAAGAATTATTTTCTTTATTACCTAAAGACTTCAAATATTCAAGAAGGAAAATATGAATCGTGGTTTAGTGATGAAGCGATAGATTGTCTTAAAAAAATAATCTCTGTCTTGTGTGAACTGAGATTGCTGGAGTTATTCCGACATAATTAATTCATTTAATCTTCTTTTATCTCTTAGATTTTTAACAAAGAATAACGATGTTGCAATAATTCCAATTGCAATTAATGGTGATACTATCTCAGAATATTTCAGTGAAAAATTACTCTTATCATCTAATTCAGATATTGTTACTGGAATTTCTGTGGTCTTTACCATTGATAACTTGTTTCCTTGCTGTTCGACAAACCATACATTGCCTTTACTATCTGATGTTGAAAATTGTACAAATGATGTAACAGTAGGAATTGTAACCTCAATCAAATCTTTGTTATATGGATCATATACTGCAATCTTATCTATTGTGTGCTGTGGGATCCAAATATTTCCATATCTATCAAAAGACATTCCATACGGCAATGCTTCTTTGTCTATTACTGAAACTCTCTCAAATGTTTCTAGAATTGGATTGAATTTGGTAATTGCAGTACCAGTATGTTCTGCAATCCATAAATTCCCTTCTTCATCAAAAATTATTGCTTCTGGGGATGCAAGAGGCTTTTCAGGTATAAATTCTGTAATTTTGTTATCTTTAGGATCGATAAATCCAATTTTACCTGAGTATGATTCTGTAAACCAAATTTTCCCTTCACTGTCAATTGTTAATGCAAATGGTAATGATTCTCTTGCAGGCATTTTGATTTCTTCAAATGTATCTGTTTTTGGATAATATTTTAAAATAATATCTTTGTTAGTAATTGATATCCAAATATTTCCATCAAAATCTGCTTGTATGAAAGTTGCAGTGTTACTATCAATAACAGGATCTATTTTTGGTAATGTTTTTGTGATGATTTGTTTATTGTTTGGATCAAAATATCCTATTTGATTCCTTGGTGTATCTGTAAACCAAATTTTTCCCTCACTATCTTTAGTAAGCCACATTGTTGTCAATCCATCAAATGAATATGAGGTAAAATTCTGTGATTCTATTGAGAACTCCCATAATCTAGGAGAAGATGGATCGCTTATCCAAATTGAATCATTTCCATCATACAATGGATAAAGTGGTTTTGAAGGCTCAGGTAACGGGTATCCTATAATCTTGGTTGATAGATCTGCCAATCTTGGTTTAACTACTAAATCTATAATTACTGATTCATTTACATTTTGTTTTCTTTGAGCTTCTACCTCTAATTTCCATTTGCCTGAAAACCCAAACGTGATATCGCCTTGAAATTCTATCGGTTTATCTTCTTCTTGATTAATAATTTTCATTGGAATTTCTATTGGTGAAATACTTCTTTCAGGATATGAGATCTTTACTTTAATTTGATCTGAATCATATAACGGTTTATTTTCAAAATCACTAACCTTAACTACAATCGTGTTTGTTCCACTTGAAAATGATGATATCTTAACATCAAATTTTGTGTTTTCTGAAAATTCCAAGCTGCTAAATCCGTGTGACACTTTTTGAGCATCTACCTGATTAATTTCTCCAGCTGGTAATGTTCCATTGATTAGTAATGCAACCACTCCCAAGAGTGATATTCCTAATACGACATCAAATTTCAATGATTTTCTTAGTCTTTTGTATATGGCAATAGTTCCTTTTTGTAAATCACTCTCAGCATTTTTTTGAATTTTAAACTGAAAATATCCACCAAAACCAATCATAGCTGCAGCGATTGCAATTTTTACAAAAATTAATTTTCCATAAATTGACTCTGTAATCAAGCTTACATCACTTTCCAAAAACCACATTAGTGTAGGTCCAGAGATAATAACAATTCCAACTGCAACTATAAACATCATTGAAAATCTTGGAATTAAAACAAGTGATATCTTCTCTCTCTTTGTTTCTTCTAACTGTGAAAACGTAGGTAGTAAAGCAAATACAAAATAAATTATGCCACCAATCCAAACTGCTGCTACAAAATTATGAATATAATCTAGAATTAATGCAGGGGTTTCACCACTAGCTGCACCATGTCCAATTAAACTTGATGTACCAATTAATCCTAATGTGATTATTAGCATTGGAATTTTGTTTTTTATAGATAGTATCTTTTTTCTATCCATTCCAAACCATAAACCTAACAGAATAACTGTAATTATCATTCTAATAGTCCAAATATTTCCAAAATCAGTTTTAATTACTTCAATTACTGAAGTTTCTAATCTTATAGTTTGTACAGCTAATACCAAAATATTTGATGCAAATACTAGTACTAGCCCAACACCTGTGAGTGTCATGAATTTTCCATGATGAAAGTTTTCAAGTTTGTCAAATTCTTCTCTAACAAGCTGTTTGCTTTGTGTTCCCCAAATGATTATAGATGCAATTATAGCTCCTAAAACAATAGTTTGACCAACAAGTCCTGGAAATCTTGCTCCAGCTTCAGGCAAAAATACTATGTCTGAAATATTTTGTTTAGTTAATGATCCTACATCGATTTTGGCCTCTCCTACTCCAAAAATAAATGCATTAGGAACCAAATGGCCATCAACTTTTGATAAAACTTTGCTAGATACTGTGTAGGCTCCTTCTTCTAATGGTGGTGTAGTTACAATTAGGGAATAATCCCCTTCATAATACTTAGTATCTTTATTGTCGATTTGATCTCCATTACTGTCAAATACCCTTAGTGAACTAAAATTATTATCAATTGGTTCTGAAAAATAAACAATTACCTCTGTAACTCCTATTGGTGCATTTGCTGATGAACTTGGAATAGTTTCCAGAGTAAATGGATGAGCTGCAGCATATGGAATCGATATTGATAAAACAAATAATGATAAAATTAGAATTTTTTTCATTTAATTTTCAGGCTACGTTTATCAATTTAAACAATTTTTATTTTATTCGAAGTTTGTACCAATTCACGTAAAGATAATAACATGTATTCATAAAATAATGTCATGAAAGTAATTATAGTGAGTATTATTGGATTATTACTTTCATTTGGATTTGCATCTCAAGCTTTTGCTCATACTACAGTTGAAGTAGAACCATACAAAATTGAAGCTGGATGGGGATTGGAACCTCCAATTGTAGGTATAAGAAATGATTTTGTTTTTAAAATTACCGAACCTGATAAAACCTCAGGTCAATACAAAGGAATTACAAATGCGTTCAAAAATCTAGAAGTTACTGCCATGTTTGGAGGTACCTCTAAAAAAATTGATATTAACTCAGATCCAAAAATAGGATATTACTTTTCACCAGTAATTCCTACAAAAACTGGAAGCTATATCATGGATTTTAAAGGCGAAATCAATGGAGTACCAATTAATGTACAAATTCCAGTTGAAGATGTAGAGAGTACTGCAATATTGGACTTTCCACCAACTAGTGATTCGTCAAATCAGGATGTAACTTCACTCAAAAATGCCATCTCATCATTACAAAGAGATGTATCTGCTATGAATGATGGCTCAAGAAATGATGGCGGAGCAGCATATGACTTTGCAATATTTGGACTGTCTATTGCATCAGCAGCAATAATCTTGGCGATAATAGCATTAATAAAAAGAAAATAGAAAAAAGTTAATTCCCTAAAATCTTGGAATTACTTTAGATTTTGCAGTAACGGCTACAATACTTATGATTGCAACAGCAAGTATCATCATTGCAATTGTTCCAAATTCTGGAACAACGTTTGCAAATACTACTACTTCACCAATAGGTCCTGTTTTTGGATCATCTATTCCATAACCTTGGAATGTGATGGTGATCTCTACTGGATCTGCTGACTTGAGTGGTGCTGTTTCATGTTCGCCTTTTCCATCATGATGATGGGCAGCTAAATCATTTAGTACTTCTTCGCCATTTTGTGTTACTCTAATGTCATGGTTAACATGTTCTGCATTAGCAAATTGAATTGCAATGTGCAATCTTTCGCCTGCAGTTGGTACAGAGGTTGAAACTGAAACTTCGGTGCCGTCAGACAACATTCCTGTTGCTGATGCATTTTCCATATCATCATGCTCTCCTTCCATATCATCATGCTCTTCCATATCATCATGTTCTTCTGCTCCTACTTCTTGTACTACAATTAATCCTTCCATCCATGGATGTACCATGCAATAGTATGGGAATTCACCTACGGTTGTTGGTGTCCATTCATATGAACTTCCAGCAATTACTAAGCTAGTATCAAATTCTCCTGATGGACCTTCTGCTGCAGTTCCTGCTGTGAATGTATGTGCTGCAGTATCTGTGTTAGAAAATATTACTTTTCCACCGACATCTACTGTTGCAGTACTTGGAATGTAACATCCGTCTGCTGTCTCTTCACATCCTGGAGCACCAGAACCTGCTGCTGGGACAATTGTAACTTCGCTATGATCTGCAAATGCAGCTGGTGTTAATGCAACTAATCCTGCTACAATGGCAAAAAATACGAAGATAGAGCTAATAGCTATTGTCTTCATTAAATCAAGTACCCTACTGGATAAATAAAAACCTGACTAGCAATTCTAGATGTGAAATCTACTTTCTATTATATTGGTATATTTTTATGATTCCAAATACCGGAATTCCGATATACATTCCAATATTCATCAAAATTATTCCTACACCGTATCCTACCATTTCTTGTTCTGAATCAATGTCAACATGATTTAGTATGGAAAGTGATGTGAGCATCGGTGTTAATGAAATTTTTACAGCTTCTTTGAAAATTGGTTGTTCTCTTTCATAATCTGCAATCATTGGTGAAAATGAATAATAAAACTGATTAAAAGTTGTCATAAATACTGTTCCAGAATCAGTGGAAAGAATAGTGTTGTCTCTTAATTCTCTAAGTTGTTGGACTTGAGGAGATAATTCTGAACCAAATGCTGCAGTGGCAATTAAGCAAGCTCCACCATTTTTGTCATTTATTGGAGAAGGTTGTGCAAAAGCTTCGCCAACTGAAACATCAAATGAAACTTTTTCTAAAGGAATGGGCTGAAATAATATTCCTTCAATTCCGAGTTCTACAGAATAAACTCCATCATCGATAAACTCAACTGGAATCTTAACTGAACCTAACGAAGTATGTGTAAGTGGAATTGGTCCAAAAACATTTGTACCATCTTTTGAAACTGTTACTGAATAATCAATATGTTCTTGAATTTTTTTAGTTTGAGGATTGATAAAGTCAATATGTAAATTAGTTTGTTCTCCTGAAATTATATCATCGTATGCTAATTTGACATCTAGCGTTCCTTTCTCTGTTTGTAGAGTTTGTGAATTTGTTTGTGCAAATGCTGGAATAATCAATAATGGAATAAGTAACATTACAAGTACAAGTTTCATAATTTCACCTTTAATTTACACAAATAAAACTTAACCTATTTGAGATTTTAAAGAATCATTCATAGAAATTCTGTGCCATCTTTAAATATGGAATTATAGCAAAATAAATTATTGAATAATAAATTTACATTCTTTATTTTAATAATTACGGCTTTTGCAATTTCAGCTTTGACTCCAAATGCATTTGGACATGGATTGGGTGGAGATATGGCACCCCCAATAAGTTTTGGTGGAATGAATGTAACTGTAATGACACAATTAAACCCTGCAGATATCACAGTTGGTGAAGTCACATCTGCAAATATGCAAGTCAGATTTTTTGATACTATTACTGATAAGAATCTGGATAAAGTTACCTATAGGGTAGAAGTTTGGAGAAGTGGAGATCTCTTGGCAAGAAATCTGTTTTATGATTTAGATGGAACATTAGATGTTGAAATTAAACCTGAACTAGGATGCAAAGAAATGGAATTATGGAAGTGTACAAAATATTATGGTTCTGAACATGCTAGTGCACCTGAAGCTTTGTATGCAGAGGGGGATGGAAGAACACAAATCAAAGGCCCAATATTTGATAAAGGTGGATTATACAATATTAGAGTCGATATTGAAGGTGCTACTAGTCCAAAAGCACTATTAGCAAATAGACTTAGCTATGATACTTTTGTTAGTGTTGCACAAGATCAAGGTTTTTTCATTAAAACTGCAAATGCACAAGAAATTCCTGTAGTGGTAAAAACTTACTATGATGAAGTAGAGAATTTTAAATTCGATAACTCTGATAATTCTATCTATTTTGATATGCCATTTGATTGGGATCCTGGTTATGTAGATTTAGTTCAAGTGGTACATGAAGAAGTAAGAATTCCAAAGAGCTTTACACCGTATGCAGAAGGCAAACAATTCAAAGGATACGTTAACGGTGTAGAAATAGATCAACGTGCATTGTTAAATGATCCTTACTCATATGATGATACAAACATTATCCATTTTCTTATAACTAAAAATGAACTACAAAAAATCAATGATTCTTTAGGTTCGGAAAATTACGACAGTGGAATTATGAAATTAAAACTAGTTCCACAAAGTGGTGTTTCAAAAAGTTCCACGCAATTTTATTTAGTAGATACTAAAACCAACAAACAAGTTCCTACAACAGTAAGTATTGCTTGGGACGGTAGTTATGGTGCAGGCGAAGAAATTCCATTTGAACTAACATTTTTTGATGAAAATAGAAATCTACTAAAAGATGTAAGATATGCATATTCACTCATTGATGAAAATAATAAAGAAATAAAACGAAATTCTGGCACTGATTCGCAGAATCCTGGTATAGTTGCATTTGAAGGATTAGATACTCAAAAAATATTTGTCCCATCTCAAGGACAATTTAGAATTGATATTCTGGTTTATGGAACTGGAATAATGTATGATGCAAAATATGCTGGTATAGGTTCTGGAATAATTGAAATTGGTCCAAGTCTACCAAAATCTCCTATTGGAAGCCCTGTATCGATTCCATCATGGATTAAAAACAATGCAGGATGGTGGGCAGATG
>Ga0169931_10003719_pt1 | contig 24063 bp, 15 predicted proteins | sample Kivu_15m_20L_FD_129675 | JGI IMG/M metagenome (GOLD analysis project Ga0169931, IMG submission 129675) | Freshwater microbial communities from Lake Kivu, Western Province, Rwanda to study Microbial Dark Matter (Phase II) - Kivu_15m_20L... | ecosystem: Environmental > Aquatic > Freshwater > Lake...
CAAATTACTAAATTATTTATTTTTAATATTTAAATAATTTAATATTTTATTTATAATTGATACGAGGAAGAATCGCTACAGAAAGAACATACGGCTCTGTAAGGAGCATTTTTCTGAGGAAAGTCCTTGGATGTTTTACCAGAAAGTGGAACTTTTGATTAAGTTGGAGGCTTACAGATGACGATGAGGGTTCTCTTAGTTCAGTCTGTTTGCTTATCTTTGATCATAGCAAAGTTATGCGATTACAAAAGAGAAATCTTTGCAACAGAATAAGGCTTACTCTCCTTGTATCAATTAGATAAATTTTATAAATTATTAACTATGAATGCCTATATTAAATTTACATTATAATTAGTTTTTGTTTAATATATGGAAAATCAGTAAAAATTAATTTAAGATTTGTTATGTTCTTACTTGTCTTTTTCAATTAGAAATAAAAAAGGAATATAAATTTATTCTTATAATTATGAAAAGAATCATTTTTTTACATCTTTTATGCTGAGTAATTTTTTAAAAAAATCTTTTTTGAATTTGTTTTTCTTCATAATTTACTATGAGAAGTTTACATTTTCTAGAAATTTTAATGACACTAAGAATAAGTTTTGTAAATTTTAATATTTTTGAATTATTTGATTATAGATAGGTAGATTGGAATAAATTATTTAAAGTAATATATGACATTATTACATATTTTCAATAAAAATTAAATTGCTCTTTAATTAATTTTACTTTCTTTTTGACAATATACTTTTTTCTTAATAAGAAATAATGATGACTCAATCTATTTTTATCAATTTTAGACAAGGAAAATTTTTTATTTGCATAGTATGACAAAATTTTTCTTTTATCATCATTTGAATACATTCCTATTGGCATTTCCTTTTTAAATTTTTGAATATTGGTGTCAATATTATTTCTACTTACAATCTGTGAAAAAATTTCATAATCAAAAATTTTTCTCTTTCCCTCAAAAAAATTTTCCTTATTACGGCCCCATTCTATGTTTGCCTTAAAATTATTATTGTTATTATTAAAAACAGATTTTAAATAAGAAATTTCCTTCTCTTCGAATTTAAAATCATTTTTGATATTAAAATTAAAGATGTCTAAATTTTCAAGACGACTTACAGAGCCATCGAAACATTCCAAAATAATTTTATTTCCAGTGGGTAATAAATACATGCATCGTACTCTGTTAGAATAGTCTGAAAGATATTTAAAATATTTTCTGAGGAGATATATATTTATGAAAACAGAAGTTAGAAAAATCAACTCATTAGAATGAAATAGATTGTAAATATTAGAAACTGGAAATAATCCCCAAGAGATTAGAAAGACATAAAGATTAATTGCAGTAACAATTATTATAAATGGCATCAATTTTTTAGGATTGTTTTTTTTATTGTAATTTTCATCTCCGATATAAACAGGGTAAACCTTTCCGTATTTGGGGTGTTTTATGAAATTTAATTTTTTGTTTGGAATATACAACACGAAGTTTCTACTCTGAAATTTGTGGAAATTCATCAATTTTTCAAAATTTTTACTATTTTTATTGCTATCTTTTTTATGTATTGAAAGTACACTGCTAAAATACCTAAAATTATTTAATTTTCTGTTGTTTATGCTCAACATGTTTGATTTAAATATTTCAAAAAATTTAAAAAATTAATTAAAAAAACATTAATTATTTTAATTAATTAAAAAAAATATTATATCTTATATATTTCAATGGTAAAGATAGTTATTTACTTTTAAATAGGTAAAGAAAGCAAAGAAGGGAACTATTTTCACTCAATCTCAAATTAAAAAATTGAACGAGAAACACCCCCTCACCCAACCTCAAAAAAGAAATTTCAGATTGGGTGCCCACATCCGTCCCAGAATTGTAAAAGCAAGATTTGTCAAATGGCCAAGATATGTCCAAATTCAAAGAAAAAAGAGAATTCTCTTAAGAAGATTGAAGGTCCCCCCTTCGATTTCCCAATTTTTCAACCCCTTGGATAAAGCTACCAGTAACAATAAAAGAATTAAAATTTTAATAATAATATAGCTTCCCAAGTATTCAAAGTCCTTGCTTCATATACTCCTGAAACCAGAAAAGAAAAAAAAGACAGATTGAAATCACTTGCAACTCAAAAATTAAATAAGGGAGATGATAAAAATAAAGACGGAGAAAAACCAGTTACTATTAAATACGGATTAAACCACGTTACTTATTTAATCGAACAAAAGAAGGCAAAATTAGTTTTAATCGCCAGTGATGTTGATCCTATTGAAACTGTTGTCTTCTTACCCACCCTTTGCAAGACTATGGACATCCCCTATGCCATCGTTCAAAACAAATCCAGATTAGGAAAGTTGGTCCATAAGAAAACCGCCGCTGTTGTTGCTTTGACTGAATTCAAAGGAGCTCATGCTGCTGAATTGAATAATTTGGCTAGAGTTTTCAGAGAATCATTCAACAATTCAGTTCCAACCTGGAGAAGTAAATATACTAATAATTAAATCATAATAAAATAGAACCAGAACAAGGTATCAAATCTAAGGTCAGAGACAGAAAAATTCAAAAACTTTTGTTGGCTGAAGAATCCAAAAAAGTTGCTGCATAAATTACGAAAATAGAATTTAAAATTTAAAACTATTAACTTAAAGATTGATAGAAGAAATAAATTATTTAATTTATTTTTATTTTATGTATGTATGTACTATAATACTTATATGATAAAATAGTTTATAATTGTGATAATATTTATATAATATACTAAATTATATGTTTAAATTAATTCGGATATTTAGTCTAAATTTATAATTATGGTAAAATTATTCATTTTCTATTACTGAAATTACTTGTATGATTTTAAATTCAATATCAAATAATAAATAAATGAATAACTCTATAAATAAAAACAAAATACCAGATAAAAATTTCTCATTCGATGATCAAAGGCAAGCCTTATGTAAATTTTTTTACGAACATAAATATCGAAAAAAGGAATTATTTAATGAATGTCGCAAATACGACTTCGACTTTTCCTCCAGAATAAAAAAGATACATTTTGAAGCTATCCTCAACAAATTTACATGTTACCCCAACAAACAAGAAAAAGATTTAATCCTATCGACCTTTGTTATAAACGATGCTTATGTAAATTATTTGGAAGTGTCGAACACAAAATTCTCAGAAGAATACATTTACAAGGACCCTTACTTAAATCACTTGAATATTTTTATAAACAAATACGATTTGAGAAATATTCCTGTCAATATTAAAAGCATTTCTAAAATCGTTGAAATTAAGCCACTGGATCTTTTAAATTATCAAATTTTGGAGGAAAATTTTATTATTAATACATGCAAAATAATATTCGACTACTTGGTAATCAACTCAGGAAACAAAAATAATATTGATCAGTTCTTCATTCAATTAATGAAAAATTTTGATTTCGATTTTGATGATAAATTTACTATAGGGGAATTGAATAATTTTTTATTAAATATTGGTATTCAAATGTGGGATTATGATTTAAGATATTTCTTCGAATCAATGCAAATAGAAGAAGGAAAAATTTCTTTTTTAATCTTAAAAAATTTTGTTTTTACAGAATCCAAAAAAAAATTAGGGATCACTATAGATACAAATTTTATTAATGATAAATCTAAACTATTTACTTCAGACGAATTGAAAAATCAAGCCAAATTACAAAAAATATTGTCTTCAAATTATTTTACACAGATAATTAAAGAAAGTTTACAAGTTTGCGGGAAGGAATTTTTAATAAATTATTTTTCCAAATATATCGAAATAATAGAAAATGCATCAACCATAGATTCGGTATGGTTAGAGGTCGGTTACAAGAAGTTAGGTTATAAAGAAATATCTGAAGAAGATATAGGAAATTTTAAATACTATTGTGTAAAGAAAAATTTAGGATTTCTTAAATCTGACACCACTCTCTATATAAAAATAGAAATGCTTTTCAGCCACCTAATAAAAGAATTTAATATCCAAGAAGGAAAGAAAAATATCGAATCAAATTTCGTAATTAAAGAAATGTCTAAAAATATTTTGGATGATTTAACAGATAATATTTTATCTTATGGTTTGACTAAAAAATCAACACATAATGATAAAAGCACAAAATTTCATTCTTTCATCGATGAATATCAGTTTAGAAAAAATATTATATCAAAATTTAATTTTCTCGATCATAGTATTTTAGATAATATCATCAAAGTTTTAAATAAAGAATCTAATAAAATCGATCATAATAGTTTAAATAAATCAGATTCAAAAGCATTTCTTCTAGAAAATATTAATACTAAAAAATGGCTAGAACTTGGATACAACTATATGTTTATGGGATTAATTAAATATTCAGAAGAATTTGGGATTTTATTAGATGAAATGGACAGATTTCATCTAAATAATATTTATCTAAATATAGAAGAGAAGATATTTCCGAAAGAAGCAATTTCTAATAAAACTGTAAAAATTGAGAAAATTAATGACATAAGTTTTGAAATTTATGAAGATATAAACGATAACATGAAGGAACCTTTGAATTTTTATATAAACAAAATTGAAGAAAATAAGAAAATCCTTGAAGACATTGATAGAAAAGCTGGCTCTAATGAGAATAGTATATTTAAATATAGAATAAATCCTTCACAAAACAATGTAAATTTGATTGAATTTACTACAAAAAACAAACTATTAAGGATAAAAGAAAATGAAGATAAAAGCAATATTTCAATAAAAAAAGATTTAAAATACCCTGATAATTTTTTATATGTTGAAAAAGATAAAAATAATCTTATTAATATTAATGATACTGCTAATTTAGTACCTCAACTTTTTGACATTTGCGCAGAATATATTAAGCAGAAATATAAATTAGAAAAAATTTCAAGTGGACTCTTAAGTAAATTAGGATGTTGCCATATTTTTCGAGATCATCTCATCAACAATAAAATCAATCTAAAACAGGAAATCAATTTTTCTTTATTAATGATTAATCTAAAATCTATCACTAATCTATCTGAATCAGTCTATAGATTCTTAGAATTAATTGGCAGAAATTATAAAAATAAAAATGAATTTATCAATCCATTATATTTCTTTTCAAAGCTCGAGGAAATTCTAATTCAATTTTCAAAAATAAATATCAATTTTTAAATATTTACAAGATATTATAAATAATTGTAAAATAATATTTAATTAATGTATATATTTAAGTAACTTATATTCTAATTATATGTTTTATATTTCTTAAAAATATCTAGGTGTACTACAAGTTTTTCAAGTTATAAATTTTTATTTCTTAGGCCTTTTTTGTTGACCTTGACCTTGGCTTCTTGTAAATTGTGACCCGAAACCTCCAGGAAATCCTCCAAATTGGGAGCCTCCAAATTGTGAGCCACCAAACTGCGATCCTGCTCTAGAACCACCAAAATTAAATGATGATGATCCTCCCCTTGAGCCTCCACCAATATCACCGAAAGGGAAGCCAAATCCACCTCCGCCATCTCCACCTACATCGAAGAATACTAAATTAATAAATATTTTTATTATTTACTGTTAGATCCGCCTGCACCACCGAATCCTCCACCTCCGCCTCCGAAGAACATCTTAAATATATCTTCAGCATTTCCTCCAGAAAAGTGCATTCCTGATCCATCCATTCCGGCTGCTTCTTCTGGATTCAATGGATCGATACCCATATCATATTGTTGTTTTTTTTGTGTGTCACTTAAAACACTGTAGGCATCGTTTATATCTCTAAAAGTTTTCTCTGCTATTTTTTTTTGCTCTTCACTTGTGTTGTTTCTATCTGGATGCCATTTTAAAGCTAATTTTTTATAAGCCTTTCTTATTTCGTCTTGTGAGGTGTCCTTACCTAATCCCAATATTTGATAATAGTCTCTTTTCTTAGCTTTCTTTTCTTCTTTTTTGGCCTCTTCCAATAATTTAATTACTTCTTTATTATCTGGTTCGGAATCTTTTACTTTTTGATAATCGAATCTTGCTTCTTCATACATCTTGAGTGCCATGTATAAATTTCCTCTTCTAACATAAGCCTTCCAATATCTCTCATTTAAACTTATTGATTTGTTTATGTCTTTGAGTGCTTCCATAGTATTATTTAATTTTTGCTGACAAAGTGCTCTATTTGCATAAATTGTCGAATTAAAATTTTTATTTTTCGGATCTAGTTCAAGCAACTTAGTATAAGCATCTATTGCTTCTTGATATTTTCCTGCTTTGAAAATTTCGTTGGCTTTTTCTTTATGAGATTCGATTTCCTTTAAAATTTTCCAGAAATGGTTTAATTTTTCATTATCATTAACTTTCTTTAATAAAATAGATAAGACAGTTCTTGCTTTTTCATATTTTCCATCATAATAAAGAGCAAGGGCGGTAAGATACTCGAATTCATCACTACTTCTTTCTTCAGGAGTGAGTTTAGTTGTGATGAAATCAAGGGCCTCTTGAATTTTGACATTTTCTAGTAAAGTTTCGACATAGGTAATTTTTAAGGTAGTGAAATCAGTAATTTCTTTAAGTAATTTATCACATAATTCTAAACATCTACCCCAATCTTCTCTAGCCTTAGCATCATTCAAAGATTCATAATTTCTTATATACTCCTTGATTTTATTCAATTCTGTGACGTGAGTGGCGTCTCTCGGTTCTAAATTTACACATTTTTGCAAAAGATTCTCAGCATTTCCGAAATTTCCCACACTCAAGTGAAGAAGCGCCAATCTCTTTAAATATTTTGTGTTTTTAGGACTTATTTCGACTGCTTTATTGAGATCGTACATAGCATTCTTTACTTTATTGATGGACTTATAACATAAGGCTCTATTTGCATATAGTGCTTCTTCTCTATTATTTAACTCTATAAATTTTTCTATATTTAATTACCTATAGCACTTGTATAGAGATTGATCGCCGCATTGTAATTTTTCCGTTTGTATTCTTCATTTCCTTTCTCTTTTAGTGTTTCCCAATTAGACATTTATAAAATAAAATATAAAAGACAATAAATATTTCTATTTGGAACTAGCAATTAAAAAAGAATATTCTATATTTGAATTATTAAATAAAATAATAATATTTTTAAAATGAGATCGATGGTGGATTGAGTTTGCGATTATTAAGAAATAAATTGCCTATCGAAATAATTGTTTATAAATTGATGAAAAGCTTTTTACTTTCAATTTATAGCCTTTTAAATTATATCAAAATAAATATATTAAATTGTTTATACAAATAAATTAATTTATATATTCAATTATTAATAAATGCAAAATAAAAGAGATTTCGGATTAATTTTGAATAATCTTAATAAGCCGACATCTAAAAAACAACCGATTAAAACATTCGTGAGTAATAATAATGAGTGTTCTAGTGATGAAGAAGAAATTACTCAAACTGATTATAAATCCTTGATAAACAAAAGTATTACAAAGCAACAAGAGTACAATACAAAAAAAATTTCAGAAGAAATTAGTAAAAATATTCAAGAAAATCCAAATTTATATGATTATGATAGTCATTATGAAAATAGCTATATGAAGCAGCATTCAAGCAGGAGCAAAAATAATTCTATGTCGAATTTTTCCAACGAATCTGTTGATGATACAAAGCCAAAATATTTAAACGCTATTCTAGCTGCATCTGAAAAGAGAAAGATAGAACAGAGTATTATAAAAGAAAAAGTTGAAAAAAAACGAAGAGAAAGAGAATTAGGAGAATATGGTGATAAGCAGAAGTTTGTGACTAAATCTTATGAAGAGGCCTTAGCTGTGAATAAAAGAAGAGAAATCGAATTAGAAAATAAAGAGAAAAAAAATACTGTAAATTCAGAATATGGAATGATGGGATTTTATTCGAATTTGTTAACTAAAAACACTGCGATGGGCGCAAGATCGAAAGAAGATGAAGAAAAAGAATTACTAAAATTCTATCAAAATAAGAAAAAAGAATATGAAAAAGTAATCCTGAAAAATGTTGAAGAAGATGAAAAAAAGTCCTTATTTAGAGATGGAGAGAAACTTGAAGAAGATAAAACTATTTTAAGAGATATGATTAATATGAAAGAAAATAAAGATAGCATTATTAGTGAAAATAAGAATAAAAACGATACCCATGAAAAGGGTTCATCTTCTGATATAGTACCTACAGAAAAAGCGAGTATAGATGAATTTAAATTGAGATATTTGGAAAGAAAAAGACATAGAGATGAAAAGAAAGAATCAATATGAAATTATATGCGTTAGAATATTTTAAACAAGGATTTCTCTTATAAATGACAAATCTTTCTGCTGCCACCTTTTTTCAAATCCTAAATAAAATGAAAATAATAATAATAATAATCAATTAAAAATTTCTCCTTTATTATAGAAAAATATTATAGTAATTAAATTTTATATTTTATTAATATTTATTATCTATTTTTAATAGTTAAAATTCCGCTCAAAGTTTTCAAGATTCTTCTTGAATCCGCCACGACTTCGAAATTGTCAATTTTATAAACATTCAATTTCTTTTTAGGAATGTTATTATAAACCTGCATTTTAGGTTTAACAACAAAATAAAATGTTCTAAATTCGAGACCATTTGAGATTTCTTTCAATTTTAACTCATCTCTGTTTACGATGAGATCTTTGTATTCCTCACAAGTAATTTTGAATAATTTAGCACCTAAATCTCCAAATATATCAATCCAATGTTCGGCTGAAACGTCCTTAATTCTAAGTGAGAGAGTATAATAATAGGTTGGTTTTTGAGCTTGTTTTCCACAAGCGTTACATGTCCACATATAAGTATCTTGTTGAAGTTTTTTTCTGCAAGTTTTTTCAGGACACCCAGGGTAAAAATTTTTTTCAGAGTGGTTGATGGTGCATATGGTAGCTTTGATTTTTGAAAAAGGGATTCTGTCGTCAGGTTCGGTTTCTAGAGCATTCAGCACATCTTTTATGTAGCAGATTGCTGTATTCGCTGTGTTATCTCCAGTTGCTCCGGTTCCTCCCATTCCTGAGTGGGTTTTCCAATCTTTGTAATTTTCACAAAAGAGTTTTAATTCTGTTGCTTCCCTTATCATAGGGTCTATTAGTATCATTGTGTCATCTACAGATGATAAATTTCTTCCATTGAAATCTCCTACTTTTGCAGATTTTATAGAAATTATTTGCCCCTGCTTGATGTCTAATTCTGTAAATTGCTTCCAAAGGGTAAGTTCTATTTTAAACTCTGAATCGTCGGCTATTACCAATTTTCTTATCATTTGTTCTCCGATTTTTGTATTTTTTAAAAATTTTTCATGTGCTTCTAAAACATATGCAAATACATCTACTATTGAGTGAGTTTGATAGGATCCTATCTCGGAAATCTTTACAAAAGAAAAAGAATTTTCTTTGATTGTACCATCGTCTTCCTTTTCTTCGATTCTAGTATTTTCGTCGAAAATCAATTTGTAGTCCGTTTTCAAGCTTGAATATTTTTTATCATTTATTTTCACATAACCTCCAATTATTTCATAAACACTATTTTCTCTTATCAAATTAAAAAACTTCTCGCATGCACGATTAAAGCAAGTAGCTTGCATTTCAGTCCCATCAGAATCCATTAGAGTAAAAGTGAAAAGATTGCCACCTCCTTTTGAATTGAAAGTTTTGAGTTCTCCTTTTTTCACAACTCTTACGAATAGCTGTATGTCTTTACTAAAAGTAGTGAGTGAAGTGAGAGGTTGATAGTAAGATTTCTTAGGTCTATCATAATCTCCTGTTTGTTCATGATTATTTTTATTATGTTGTCGATTATAGTTGTTACTAATAGTGCCAGCATTATTATTATTATAACTATTATTCGTATTATTCATATGATGACTAGAAGTGCTAATGTGAGGACTATGGCTAGAATTATTACCTCCTACCATATTTCCAGTAGGAATAGTCCTAGTGTTATTAGCTATATTATTTTGAACAGGGAATTTCTCTTTAGAACCACTATCTTCTTTGATTAATTCTGGATTTCCAATAAACTGTGCAGCTTTCTCTATCACGTCGTATTTTTTTACTATAAATACTCTGCTTTTTTGATTATTAAGCATGGCGGGACTTATCGAAGTAATCCTTAAAATATCCCCTTCCTCTATTTGCGGCAGTGAAGTTTCTTTAAATATTATAAACCCTGTGTACTTAAAATCCCCGTCGGAAAGACTTGCAGTGTAGATAGATGTATTTGGCCCGGGACTTTTTGCTTGATCGTTTTTTCTAATTGTTATCACTTGTAGTTTGATGTCGATGTTGACAGGTTTTTTGTCAGCAGCATCTATATTAAATAAGTCTTTAATTGCGTTTTTTGTTAAGACCATGTTTGAGAATGACTGGTTGCTAATTGCGTTGTTCCTATTCATTTATATTTTAAATTTTATTTAATTTTGCGCTTTAAATAAAAATTTTAAAATTTAAATTTATTTTATATTTATAATTTATAGGAGCTTTTAAAATTTAAATTTTCATCTTAAAATTTAGATTAGCAAATATTATAAAATAATATAATAAAATCGAACATACATGTGCCCATATTTTTAAGAATTTATTTTTATAAATTCTAAATTATTTTGTTTCATAAATTCCAAATATCTTCCATAAACATCTTTCTCGTCTTTATAATATTTATCGATACACAACAACATAATGAAAGCGTGTTTAGAAGTTACATAATTTTTTACAGCGTCTAAAATCGGACCCACAGATATGAAAGAGGGAATAAAAAATAGATATCTATAAGAAGATCTTAAACTTGATATTTTGAAAAAAAATAAAAAAGGGAAACCAAATGTAAACAAAAATACTTTTAAATTTGTCCTAATAGAAAAATAATTGTGAATGTCTCTTATTCTTATATGATCTTCTAGTTCTTTTAGAGAGTTACTATCTTCTTGTTTTCTAGTTTTTTTAGATTTATATTTTTCTTTTTCCTCTAATAATTGAGTATACAAAAAATTGGCTGCTTTATTTGAAATATTTTGATTTTCATTTCTGAAAGTAATTTTTTTCTTTCCTAAATCTTTATAAATTTTAATCGGTGTGATTGTCATTTTCTCTTTAATTAAATCTTCATCTTTTTCATTTTTAGGATCATCATTATTTTTATGTAATAATTTATAATTTCGCATTTCATTTTTGAGTGAGAGGATTTCTCTTTTTAGACTCATTCTTTACTTGAATTAAATAAATAATAATAAATAATAAATATTAAATCAAAATAAAACATGGAAAAAATTGACATCATTAAATCTATTATCCAATACTTGAATGAAAAAGGGTTTAGAGAAGTAGGAGCAAAATTAGAAGAAGAATCAAAGATCTCATTTGAATCGAAACAGCTAAAAATTTTAAAAATTTTAATAAAAAACAATGAATTTGATAAAAGCGTAGACTTAATCTTAAATAATTGCGATGAAAAAGATAAAATTTTTATAATTCCTAAATTGAGAATTTTACAAATATTTGAAACAATAATTACAAATTTTGACCAAGACAGAGATAAGAATGTTATAAATCAGAATGAAAGCTTGTTATTGATTAGAAAGATTTGCGGTTCAGAAAATTTATACGAAAAAGACAACACGATAGAAAAATGTGCGAAATTGATTTTTATACATAATAAAAAAGAATTGAAAGAAAAAATGAAAGACCTATGTTACTGTGCATCGTCCAAAGACAGATTTTTCGAATTTCTAGAGTCCATATTGAGTAATTCTAAAAGCCTATTGAAGACGATGCATCCGAAAAATTTGGAGAATATGATTGATTGTGTGACAAAACACCAGATAAAAAATTGCTTATATCATGTAGAAGATGATAATTATGATGACCATCTACAAACTGATAAAAATATTTCAAAGATTAAACAAAGTGAGAATACTTTTTCTTATTTCCAAGATCACAAATGCACAAAAGAAAAACTACCGATTAGATGTATTTTATCAATCGAAAAACATGATGAAGAAATAACAGGATTAGTCATTAGTCCAAATAATAATTTTTTTGCAGCAATTTTGAAAAGTAATTTCATTACTATTTACGAGTTATTAAAAAAGAAAAACAACAAAAATAAATCTCAGGATGAATTGTATATTAAACATATCTCGAATATAAAAGCTCATGAAAATCAGATAACTTCTCTAGTTTGGAACAGGAAAGAAACAAATATTATGACTGCAAGCAAAGATAAATGTGTTAAGATATTTGATATTTTAACAAGTGATTGCATATTAAAAATAAATTTTACGTCTATGGTAAGCTCTGCTATATTTATAGAAAACGAACAAAAAATTTTAATTGCAAATCTCGGTTTAGAACAAAAATTGAATTTGTGGGATATAAAAGGAAACTTAGTCGAATCTTTTAATACAGTTACAGTAGATCAAATCTTATATAGCAAGAAATTGAATGTAATTATTTTAGTGGCACCGACTAACAAGAGTATACTTATTTATGACTATGCAATAAGATCTGAAATCGATAATCTTAATGTGAATGATACTATCGTAAGTACAAGTATTAGTAAGTTAGATGATGGAGAGTATTTACTAGTTAATTCATCAACCTCAACTCCTGTTCTGTCTCTGTGGCATCTTCCAAAAAGAACTTTAGAGAGAAAATATTTCGGTCACAGACAGGAAAGACTAACAACAAAATGCGGATTTGGAGGAGTAAACGAAAGATTCCTTATCTCAGGTAGTGATGGAAAAGAAATTTATATATGGAATAGGAATTATTCAATACCCATATCGGTGATTAGAGTGCATAATGGAATAGTAAATTCTGTAATATGGCCATCTTGCAGAAATTTAAATATTATTATTTCGGGATCGGATGACCATACTATAAAAATTTTGGGAGATGGAAAATATTCTAAAGCTATTTATGTAGGATCTGAATATATTGAGGACATTCAATCTCAAAATAAAGAAGATAATTCTCTATTTATGAAGAAAAATTTGAATGGGGAACATAATAATTTAAACTTAACTGGTTCAATAAATAACAACAATAATACAATTCGAAGCTCTCACTCAAATGAAGATTTATCAAATGATATGTTTGAAGAATATTCCGATGAAAATTCGATTTATTAGATAAACTACATATTTTATAATTAATTGTAAATTTGGGAAAAATTTTAGTTGATAAAAAATCTAAATTATAGAATATAATCAGTATTTATTTGAAGCTAATAAAATTTATTCTTAAAATTTTGGTGCATGTGTGAAATGGTTTAGATATTTTGTCTTTAAATACTGAGTGCTTCTATTAAATAATGAATTATGATATTAAAATATTGTTAAAAATAAATTAAAAAAGCTTTATTATGTCAATATCTATAGGTTGTAAAACTTAATATTTGATTTTTTTACATATTTTTTTCTATTTGATTACTTGTTTTATTAAAATATAATAATTTTTAAAAAATAATTCAAATTTGCTTAAATGAATAAATTTCCAACCCCCCCTCCAGATAGAAGATTTAACAAAATTAATTCTAATCCGCGTATACCTGATTCTTTAGATAATTCACAAACACATGATCCAAATCCAAATGATGTAAGTGAAACAAGAAAGTTTCATCCATCTAAATTAATATCACAAAATAAATCAAGTTTCAACAAGATGATTATGTCAGATTCATTCGATAAAGAAGAATTTGAAAAATCCAGCAATCTAAATGTACTTAAATTAAAACACATAGAAGATATGCGCAACAACATCCTATCATACAAGTTACTTAATGAAAAGATGATGTTTTTGAACAGTAATGCAAGTCTCAACAACATAAACAAATGTAACATTATATTATTCGGACCCTCTGGTAGTGGAAAGTCCAGCTTTATCAAAACTCTATATCGTTCAGTTTATGGCACTCCTCATCTACCACCCGACGTGGTTAATAAACTCATCATCAAAGATAGAGACCAAAACGAGGGGACACTTTGCTTTACCAGACTTCACTTAAAAGAAGAAAATTTACAATCTAGTGGTATAATTGTGTGTGATACCAGAGGGCATATTTGGATGAATGAAGAAGAAAAAGAACAGTTCAAAGTTATTATTGAAGGTAAAATAAAGGAAGACTCTGAAGTTGTCCAATCAAAAAATAGGAACCCTCTCCTTCTCTGGGAATTCTGGAAAAGAGACTCTGAAATGTTTCCTAAGGAAATATTTAATGCGAAGGAAGTAGGTCTTGATTCTATTCCACACAATATAGTCTTGGTGTTTGATGGAAGTAGCGATGAAGTGATAGATCAAAACGATGAAACGTTCTATAAAGAATTAGTGGATATCAGTTATAGAAAAGGTAACATTTAAAATATTTTCTAAATTACAATTTTTTATAGGTTATGCTGCTGTTCATGTAATTTTGACTAGAATTGATATATTTGAAAAACAAATTTTTGAAAAATATAAAAATTTACAATATAGTGAAAGAAGTACTTTGCTGAATAGTCTAAAAGATCAAAAAATTGAAAGGGTAATTGATGTCTTAGGAGTAAAACGCTCAGATGTTCATTTTATAGAAAATTATCACAATGAGACTGCTGAAAATAATATAGAAATAGACTATCATGCATTAAAAACCATAGGGGATTTGATAAATTTGGCTGAGCAATATATCCTTTTTTATTTAAATAGGAATGCTACTTGCTTTGCAAGATGTTTTTAAATTTAATATAAAATATTCAAAAGTATTATTCATAGATTCAATTAAAAAAAGTATTAAATATGAACTATAAAATTAATATTAATTGTAAGATTCTATCACCTCCACAACATGCAAACTATTATCAGAGAGAGTATATGTTTTTTTTAGTATTTTCGTGGGTTTTCCATTGATAATCTTTGTTGTTTTTGATAATTTAACACCCACAGTATTATCTGGGGCATCAGGATCATTTTCCTGATAAGGATTTTTCTTTACGTTCTTTTTGTTTTTCTTTTCTTCTTCTCTTTTCAGAATTTCATCAACAATATTAACCTTATGTTTCGATTGCTGCCCATGCTCTCTAAGATCAGCTACATAGTCAAGAATAGAGCAGTGTTCAAAATCCTTGTGGGGTCCACAAGCTACTCCGATGTACTTTAGATCTGGATTAAAAACGTTTTTTCTGTGATTCCTTTCTTCTATACCATCATCGACTATTAAATTAATTAAAACTTCTTCTGCAGTTTTTGAGCCGAAATCAATATTTTCACTACAGGCTAAATCCCATTCGCAATATTTCTCGATTCTATCAGAGGGATTACTACCATCGCTTCCATCATGCGTACATAATCCTTTAGGACCAATATCTTTTAAATGATCAGCGCATGCCAAATTAAGTTTTTCATTTTCGATTAGGCCCCCTACTGGTTTTTGTCTTTGCAAAGCCTCTATTGCTTCAAGAAAAGCCGCCTTCCCCTCATATGTTCTTAATGGATGATTTCCTGGCTTTTCTAGAACATCTCCTTTGAAATATTTTAGGTATGACTGAAGCTTTTCAACATACAATATAGGATTAGCACGGACCAAATTGTGTTCATTAATAATTTCCTTTGCAAGTGCTGTATAATCAACAATTTTTTTCTTGGGGTTCATTTATCGTATTGAATTAAATTTATTAAATAAGTTAAATATTTATACTTAAAACTTAATAATATATAATTATTTAACAAAGTTATATTAATTAAAGATAATTTTGTAATAAACTATCTGAAAATATTAAATACGATTGTTTATAAAACTAAAGTTTATTTATTATTATCTTAATTTTCAACTTAATATTTAAAAGAAATTATTTATCTCTAGTAGCGTTTTGCAATAAAGAGAAAGAACCTGTTCCGAATAGAGGTACCTGTCCAAGTGCGATACGAGAAGATGAAGATTTAAGATCATCAACTTCCTTTGCGATGCAACTTTGTATTAGGAAATCCATAGTAGTTTCGTAGGTCATTTTCAAGAATGGTGAAGAAGAAGTCTAAGAATTAAATAAAAAAATTTACAGATATTCCTTTTCTGTTGAAAGTTCTGTACTTTCCTTGTTGAGTAATGTAATCTGCAATCAAACCTAAGTGTCTGTTATCTACTGTAATATTGTAACTCTCAAAAACAGCATTTATTTCCTTGACTATTGCTGCTCTGCATGCTTCGATCTGTTAAAAGTTAAAAATCATATCTATATCTTACACCGTAGATTCTTAAAATATTTCCTATATCGTTTGTGTAAATTCTGTTAAGATCAAAGTATTCATGGAATTTTACTGCTTCTTTAAAGTTTATTCCTTCAAGTTGTAAAACATGTTCTTTTCCATCCCCTCTCTTTCTTTCTAAGATATGGCACTTCTTAACTTTGTCGACTGATTTGAAGTTGATTTTTTTGAATACTTGATCTAGAATATTCTTCAAAAGAAGATTCTTTTGATTGAAGGGAATGAAGAGCTCAAAACAGAAAGTGGACTTGTCAAAAGCGTATAACATATTTTCGACTCTCACTTCTTCATAACTGTAATTTTTTTCTTTTATTAAATCATCTGCTGTTATGGGCTTAGGTTTTACTTTCTCTTCATCATCTACTTCTTCTTCATTTTCATTATCTGCGTCTATTTTTATTTCCTCATCTTCAGAATTTTCTTCTGATTCATCATTTTCTTGCCTTTTTGAATGTTCTTCGTCATTCATTTCAACATCATCATTAAAAGTATCGTTTCTATCCTCTGTATCCGTATAATTTTCCTCAGTGTCTTCCTTTACTTTCTTATGATTTTTTGTTCCTTCTACATCCTCATAGTCATTTTCATCATTTGATTCCGCGTCTGATTCGTCATTAGCTGCATGCCTCTTTTTGCTTTCAAAATCTGCTTCGTTTTCTTCTTTTTCGTCATCCTCTTCTTGATTTTTTGACTTTTCTGATGATGTTACTCTATTTACAATAATTTGCGCGTTTTTATAAAGTTGCTTGATTTGTTTTGCAATGCCTTTAACTAGAGTAGGAATGAAGTTTACTTTAAAAATTTTCAAAATTTCCTCTTCGTTGTAATAAAAGTAGGTTTTTATTGATTCAAAATCTTCTGTTTTTATAGAAATAAGATAATGTCTGAATTTTTGTTTATTTTTTATATCGATTTTTTGTTTTATCGAGACTAATTTAATTATATCAAGCAACAGATATTTTTCGAAATGTCTTGCTAATTTTTTGATTGTCTCCATATTGCTTGAGACGCAAGGTAGTATCATAATCGGAGTCTTAATATTATCTTCGCTCGTCATTAAAATTTCTCTTAAACGTGGAATACCCAATGTCATGTTAACTCCACCATGCCCAGCTAAATGAAAAGTGTTCAAAGTCATTTGAGTTGAGGGTTCCCCTATAGATTGAGCTGCTAGAATTCCTACACTTTCACCAGGCTGAACCATCGAGTTCAAAAATTTACTAAATACGACTGTTTTAAAGCTATTTTTTGATGCTTTTTTAGCATTAAGAAGGGTTTCAATATTCTTCTTGTTCCCACTTTCCTTTTCACTAAATAACTTGTCTGGATTTTTTTCCATATATTTGATCATATTATCATACACTTTATCAGATATTGATCCGAGATGCTTCCAGGGTTCGTATTTATTAAGCAAAGTGTCAGACATTCCATCAAAATCTTTTCTAATTTTGCGGATGGAATTGGTATCGATCTTTCCTAAAAATCTCTCAGGTTTGTATTTGTCAAAATATGTATCCATGTTGTTAGCAATAAATTTGAAGTTAGTTAGATATCTTGTGTTCATAGTATCAATTGAGTCTTCTCCATACAAAAATTGAATAATATTACCGTCAGTGTCTCTTACAGTATAATCATAGTTAACCATTAATTGTTCTAAATGTTTTACTAGGCACCTCTGAAGATAACCTGATCTGGAAGTCTTTACTGCGGTATCTATCAATCCTTCTCTACCTGCCATACAATGGAAAAAGAATTCTTGAGGTCTTATTCCTGTCGAGAATCTATCTGAAACGAACCCCCCTGCCCTTGGATTTGCATCAAAAGGTGCGAAACTAGGTAATGTTCTTCCGCTGGCCATTCTGGGAACCCTCTTTCCTTCCAACTCTTGTTGTCCAAGCATACAAGCAATCTGGGAAAGATTGACTAAAGACCCTTTGGCACCTGAAAGAACCATCATAGAAAAATAATTCTTTGGGAAATTTTTAACTAGTCCTTTATTAATCCAGTTTTTGCTGTAATCAGATGAAAGTTTGTTCATCGCATTTTTTACAATTACATCTAGATTACTTTCAATCGTGTGTGTTTCATCTTTAATTATTATTTCGTGAAATTTATCTCTTAGTTCTGTGATCAGATCATTAGACTTTTCATCAGCTTCTTTTTGTTCAATGTCATCTTCTTCGTTTTCTTCGGTTTTATATAAATTTTCGATTTTAAAATTTTGAGATTTTATAAGTTTTTCTATTTGTTCCCGTTCTTGTGGAAGAAGTTTTATTTCTGCTAGAGAATCTGCAGTTTTTCTTGTAAAAACATTTCTGTTTGAATAATTATTGAAATTTAATTTAAAATCTGGAATTTCAAAGAAGCTCCCGAGACCTTCCATTCCTGAAATAATTATATCTTCAATATCTCTTCTTCTCTTAAGGTTAAATTCTTCCTTCAAAATTATATCTTTGACTCCACAAGTGAAGCCATGAATATATTGTAAATAATAAATAAACAATTTTCCAAAAACAGAAATTAATTCTCCAGCCATCTCAGGACCATAGATTTCATAAAATGAATGGACCATACCAAACTCCGAGTTTCCTATATGATTTTTATCCAAAACTCCTGTTAATAATTCGTTATCAAGGACAGTTACAGTTCCTTCCATCTGGTGATGTCCTGTTCCCCATAATTCCTTACTCAATCTAGTATTGTGTTGGAAATTGACTCCAACGGAATTTTCTTGCACTATGTGTTCTACTTTTGGAGAGGTAGCGAGTGATTTTAAAACTGTAGTGATGATTTGCTTTCCAGTAAATAAAACTTTTGGCTTGAGAATAGTTGGAGATTGAATGCATATCTTTTTTATTACTCTATTATGAAGTGATGTATCTAAACTGAAATAAACAATTTGGAAGTACTCTTCTTTAGTGAAGAAAGCGTCTTTCATTGTAAGATACACTGCAGACACTATTGAATCTTGAATTAACCCTCTTATAGGCTTACCACTAGTAGGTACTATGTATTGATTGTCAGTGTTAGAAATAGTATATGCTTCTTGTCTCGCAATATGATTCTGTAAGAAGTGGATATTCATCTCGTCACCATCGAAATCCGCATTGTAGGTGTTGCAATTAGCATAATGAAGTCTGATTGTGTTTTCTCCCTTCAGGACTTTAGCTTTATGTGACATTATAGATGGTTTGTGCAAGGTTGGCTGACGATTAACTAAAAGTGCATCTCCAGTTAATAGATGTCTATAAACAGTTTGCTTGCCTTCATGTAGTTTTGCTGCAATCACATTGATTCTGTAATCATCTGGGACATGCTCTAAGGAAATCATCTTTCCATTTTCTTTTGCTATTAGGTTTGCCCCTGGATATTTTTTAGGGCCATTAATTACCAGTTGTCTGAGTGTTTCCAAATTATATTGAGTAACTGTTTCTGGAAAAACTAGTTTTTGAGCTATACTTAGAGGAATTCCAACTTCACTCGCAGAAATCATTGGATCAGGACTGATAACTGATCTTCCAGCAAAGTTTACTCTTTTTCCCATCATTTTCATACGAAGGATACCATGTTTCTTTTCTATAAGTTGTCTGATACCTTTTCCTTTATCACCATCTTTTTTGTTTGTTACTTTTGTAGAATCATACAACATGTTTACTGAATCTTGTAATTCAACCCATTTTGAGATGAGATCTTTCATGGTAACCTTTTTTTCTCCTTCCTTGACATCTTCTTCTTTAATTTTGAGTGACAAAGTTCTAATTTCATTATTTAGATTTAAAATTTTTGTGAAAACAACTGTTTGAGCATTCAAATACATTGAATCACCTCCTCCTTTGTTTTCTGGACGGAATCTGTTAGCAGGGACAATAATCGTTTCCAAGAAAAATATGTAAGGACCTGTTGAAGAAATTTCAAAAGCCCATTTGTAATTTTTATCACCAATATTTGATAGAATATCTTTTTCCCCTTTAACTGTTGCAATTGTTTTATCTTTCTTTAATAAATTACCAAAAATTAAGGAAAGAAGATCTCCATCGAATTCCCATAGTCTTTTTATGTGTTCTTTCACTTCCAGAGGATGAAGATATTTTAAAGAATCATGGAATCCAACAGCAGTTTCATCAATTTCTGAATCAGATTCTGACTCATGAACATCATTTTCATCGTCTTCATGAACCTCATCTTCTATGTCTACACTTTGTAATTTGTTCTTATTCTTAGTAGAATTTTTCTTTTTAGCCTTTTTTATTTTGATTTCTTCTTGATGAGCAGTACCTTCTTCTAGGGCATCTTTATTTGGATTGATTCCAAATGTTGCCATCTTCTTTTTTTGTTTTTTCGAGAGAGGTTGTTGGAAAAACTTATTTCCTTGTTTTTTAATTCTAGAATTTACAGCATTACAGTTAGGGCACTTTACTGAAGCCATTTTCCAAAATTCAGAGAGAGCATTTTTTAGATTAACATTAGTATTTAAATTCTGATCGTGAAGGAATTTAATCTTATTATTATGATCACTTGATATTTTTTCATTTAACTCTCTGATCTTTTTAATAATTTCATCAACGACTAAGCTTTTAGCATTCTTTAAATCGCTCTTAAGTTTTATTGTCATCTGCTTCTGTTGATCTTTGAACTCTTTCATTTCTCTCTGTTCATCAGAAATTTCCTTCTTTTTATTTTTTTTCCCTACGTTTTTAGAGTTACCATTTGCAATATTAGATTCCTTAGTGTTATTGGTATCTTCAGTAATGATAGAATCGAAGCTTCCGTGTCTTTCACCAGAAGAATGATCAGTGTGTTCTAAAGTATCAACCAGGGATTCGTCATTTATGAGACTTTCTTCATCGACATTCATTATATCGTTGTTTCCAGTTATCTTAGCAAGAAGTTCTCGAATTTTTATATCATTTTGTTGATTTGACTCTGCTATTGTACTGAACATGAGACCTTTTAACATGCTTGCTTCCTTTGTAAATCCTAATTTAATCAGAAGAATTTTGAAAAAGATGTATATCTTATATTTTTTGTGAAATCTTAACTTGTGGCAATTAAAGCATTTCATATTGACTATTTTCAAGAGATAGTTCAGCATAAACGGATTGTAAACAGGTGCTGAAAGTTCTATATGCCCAAAGTGACCGGTACAATTGTCATTATTCAAACCACAAGTCACACAGCTGCTTAGGGCATCGTAGGCTGACACTCCCATTACTGGATCATGCAGCCCTCCAGCATTAGGATTGCTAAAATTGTCAAAGGCAACTGGGTCTGTTATAGGCCTCATAGATATACGTTTTACTGTATCAGGATCATAAAAATCAAATCTTAGGTAGTCGATAAGGTGTTGTATGGTATTTCTATCTTTGAGTAAATTTTCCATTTATTTAAACAAATAAATATAATTTGATTAATTTTCATATATATATACATATGATTATTATTAAATAAATCAAAATTATCATTCATATTAAAATAATATGAAAAGAGAAATAAATTAAAATAAAAATTTTCTAATTAAACAAATTAGGGAATTCTATCTAGTTTGCAGTAAATTTATAAAATAAAAATTACTTATTATCCAATGATATATTAATTTTCATCATCATATTATTTTTAAATTTTGAATATAAATTAATTTTAATTTCTCTTATATTTTAATAGATATGAATCCCTCGTCACATGATTCAAAGAATCAATCAGTTGCTAATATCAAGAGCCATATAATAGAAAAATTAAGGAATTCTTCATCCACGAATGTTTCAACTGTTGACATCTCAAAAGAATTAAATTTAGAACATCAAGAAGTCATAGGAGAGTGCAAATCGCTAGAGATGGCTGAAGTAATTCAATTAGAAAAACAAGAATCTAAATTCATTCAAATAACTCAAGATGGAAAAGATGTTTTAGAGAAAGGTTCTCCAGAATTGGTCCTTTTGGAGTATTTAAAATTGTCAGGAGGTTCATCCAGCAAAAAAGAACTCACTGAAAAATTTGGAAAGGATCATAGAGGATTTGCTAGAGCAATGCAAGCTAAATATATTGATTATGATAATAAATCTGACAAAGTTAGCATTAAATCTACTGTTGATGTAGAAAAAGTTTTGAGTAAAGATGAATTCAAAGAAACTTTAATGAAATTTTTGAACAATTCTACTGCAGATATTTATGATCAAAATCTAATTAAAAATTATCAAAAGGTTTTAAAATATATCACAGTTGAGACATTGAAATTTTTCCATGTTTCTAAAGGCAAAAATTTCGAATTGGGATTACAAAAACAAGAAGCTGATCTCACTAAAGAATTATTGGTAGAAGAAAAGTGGGAAAAATCAAGATTTAAGAAATATAATTATGCGGCTCAAGGTTTATCAGTTAGGAATGGAGCTCTTCATCCACTTTTAAGAGTGAGAACTCAATTTAGAGAAATCCTTTTGGAATTAGGATTCCAAGAAATGCCAACTAATAATTTCGTTGAATCTTCATTTTGGAATTTCGACAGTTTATTCCAACCTCAACAACATCCAGCAAGAGATGCACACGATACATTTTTCTTAAACAATCCTAAATATTCAAAAATAAAACAGATTCTACCTGAATATTTCCAAAGAGTAAAAGAAGTCCATGAGATAGGTGGATACGAAAGTTTAGGATGGAATTACACCTGGAGTGAGGAAGAAGCGAGTAAAAACATTTTAAGAACTCACACAACTGCCGTAAGTTCTAGAATGCTATATAAGCTCGCTGAAGAATTTCAAAAAACAGGAGAATTCACTCCTAAAAAATATTTCTCTATTGATAGAGTCTTCAGAAACGAATCTTTGGATGCAACACATCTTGCGGAGTTCCATCAAATAGAAGGATTAGTAGCAGATTATAATTTAGGATTGGGACATTTGATCGCCACAATTCAAGATTTCTTCCATCGATTTGGTATTAAAAAAATGAGATTTAAACCAGCTTATAATCCATACACCGAGCCTTCTATGGAAATTTTCGCTTATCACGACGGATTTAAAAAATGGGTAGAAATTGGAAACTCTGGAATTTTCAGACCTGAAATGTTACTCCCTATGGGATTACCTAAAAATGTTTCTGTCATTGCCTGGGGATTGTCGTTGGAGAGACCTACTATGATTCATTATGGATTGAAAAATATTAGAGATCTTTTCGGACATGAAGTTAAAATCCAAGATACAAAAGATGCAACAATTTACTGCATTAATCTTAACTAGAAATATCAAAATTTATGAAAAATTGTTGAATTATTTAAATTTTTATTAGTAAATAATTTTTAAATTATTTTTGAAAATATTAAAATGTTTAAATTAATAAAAATTCTTCTGATGATTTAACTTTCATGCTTAATTTTATTATAAAATATTTGATAAATTTGATAGTTGAGGTAGGGGAACTTATTTTGTATTTAAAATTTTTTTTCGTGAATAGTAAATATAAAAATTTACGCAATTATTCTGAAAAGCAAAATATTTATACGATTAGATTTACATTATAATAAAGTTTTACAAATATGGGAAATTGTATTTTTCGTAAATATTTTTTCAAATCTATTAATTTAATATTTACATTTTTTAGTAAATTTTTTGAATAAAATAAACCTTGATCATGGGGATTGGGGATTGGGGATTGGGGATTGGGGATTGGGCCAATCCCCAATCCCCAATCCCCAATCCCCAATCCCCAATCCCCAAAAGGGTTCGATTAAAAAAATTATATAAGTAGTTAAATTTTTTATAATTTATTTTAAAATTTCGATTACCTCATGTCATAATAAATTCC
>Ga0169931_10003720_pt1 | contig 24062 bp, 20 predicted proteins | sample Kivu_15m_20L_FD_129675 | JGI IMG/M metagenome (GOLD analysis project Ga0169931, IMG submission 129675) | Freshwater microbial communities from Lake Kivu, Western Province, Rwanda to study Microbial Dark Matter (Phase II) - Kivu_15m_20L... | ecosystem: Environmental > Aquatic > Freshwater > Lake...
CGTCGCTCGCCGAGGTCATCGCGTTCGGCGACGCGGCGAAGGCCAGGCTCCACAGCCTCGAACAGCGCGACGCCGAACTCGCGCGGCTGAACGCCGCGCTCGCGAAGCTCGACGCGGAGCTCGCCCGCGCCGGCCGCGAGCTGACCGCCGCCCGGCGCAAGGTGATTCCCAAACTGACCAGGGCCGTGACGCGGCAGTTGCAGGATTTGGGTTTTCAGCAAAGCGAGCTGGGCGTGGCGATGACCACCGTCCGGTGGGGCGAGGCTCCTGACGAGCCGGGCGGCCAAAGTCAGCCGGCCAAGGCTCGCGAGGACGCTCGCCCCACCAGCGCGAGCGGCTTCGACAGCATCGAGTTCCAGTTCGCCCCGAACCCCGGCGAGCCGGCCCGCCCGCTCCGCGCCATCGCGTCCAGCGGCGAAATGGCGCGCGTGATGTTGGCCCTCAAGACCGTGCTGGCAGCGGAGGATGAGATCCCCGTGCTGGTCTTCGACGAGGTGGATGCCAACGTCGGCGGCGAGACGGCCAACGCGGTGGGCGAGAAGATGCGGCAGATTGCCCGCGCGCGGCAGGTGCTGTGCATCACGCACCTCGCGCCCGTCGCGGCGGCGGCGGACACGCACTTCGTCGTCACCAAGCAGGTGCGCGACGGCCGCACGACCTCGGACATCCAGCCACTGGGCACCAAGCAGCGCGTGGACGAACTCGCCCGCATGCTCGGCGGCCAGGGCGAAGCCGCCCGCAAACACGCCGAAGCGCTGCTCGCAATCCGCTGACTCCGCCGCATGAGCGAGCCGGACAAATCCCCGAAGCCCTCGCGCGAGAACTGGCGCGCGTTGCTCGGGCTTGTGCTGTCGAGCGCCGTCGTCGCCAGCCTGTGCTGCCTGCCCAGCGTGGTGCTCGTGCTGCTCGGGCTTGCCTCGGTCAGCACGGCGGCGGCGCTGTCGGACCAGTTGTATTGGGGGCCGACGCGTTACGTGCTCTACGCGGTGAGCCTCGCGCTTGCGGCGGTCGGGCTGGTCATCTACTTCCGCCGCCGGGGCATCTGCACGCTGGACGCCGCGCGTCGGGAGCGAAGCCGCATCGTGAACCTCTCGTTGCTCGTGCTGGTGGGCGGCGTGCTGACCTACCTCGTCTGGAACTACATCATCCTCGACCTCATCGGCATCGCCGCCGGCCTGCCGTGGCAGATGCCGGGCTGGTGGCGATGGTTTGTCTTCCCCCCCGGACAGCCTTGATGCTGGCATGTCACACGAGTGGCCACTGAACCCGAATTCCGAAATCCGAATTCCCGAAGCCCGAAAAAAGCCCGAAATCCGAAGGCCGAACTGAGCTTCAGCCGTTGGTGTGAAACCGTGCTGGTCAGCCACCTTCCCAAAGGCGGCGTTTCGGACTTCGGGCTTCGGGTTTCTTTCGGATCTCGGATTTCGGACTTCGGATTTCGGGATAATTGGCCGGAAGATTTCTGCCTCCATGATCCCGCCCCAAATCTTCCTGCCACATCCGGTTCATGGAGCGGGGAGGAATCCTTTGGGCGGCGTCAGCATGCCAACCGGCCTCATGGCCGCTGGGAATTACTTCCGCTCCTTCGCCTTGAGCATCTGCCGCACGCGCTCGTTTTCCTTCTCCAAGGCGGCGGGCGGGACGGGCATCGGCGTGAACGGAAATCGCGCCAGCTTCTCCTCCGGCGGAATCGCGCGCAGGCGGAGGTTGCGGAACCACACGTCCTGCCCGTGGTCCTGCAACCGCAGAAACGCGCCGCGCGCCGCGAGGTTCGCGCCCCGGATGCGCAGCAGCTCGATCTCCTTCGCCCACTTCGGGTCGGTGTAGTCGAAGTCAATCACCGCCGCGCCGTTGAGCCAGTGCTGGAGGACGGTGCCCTTCGCCACGACGCGGCCCTCGTTCCATTCGCCCACGGGCCGCGTGGCGTCGCGCGCCGGGGCCATGCAGAAGAAGAGCGATGCGGCGGCCTGGCGCGGGTTCTCGCCGTAGGGGCTGCCGACGTTGTCGAGCACCTGATACTCGTATTGGCCGGGCCGGTAATAGACGCCGCTGTTGCAGCCCGGCGACACCTTCCACTCGAAGCGCAGCTCGAAGTCGTGGGGGATTTGCTTCACCTTCCACGTCAGGTCGCCGCCCTTGTCCTTGCGGTAAAACGCGCCATCCGCGATGACCCAGTTGCCCTTCTGCTCCCAGCCGGTGAAGGACTTTCCATCGAACAAGGACTCGAAGCCAAGGCGCTGTTCCTCCGCGCTCAAGGAAGAGTTGGCCGCTGCTGGCTTCGCATCGGACTGCGCGGCTGCGGCCAGCGTGATGCGCGAGACGATGACTTCCCTCGCCTTTCGCGAGATGGAGTAGAGCAGATTCGTCTCGACCGGATCCCACGCGAACGCCTGGCCTTCCGCGCTGATGGGGATGGTGGCCTGCCATTCGAGCACCGCGTTCGTAGCTCGACTTTCCAAAGTCGAGTCCCGCGATGTCCCTTTCCCAGCCGCGTCTCGACCTTGGAATGTCGAGCTGCTGCCCAGCAGGTAAAGCTCCTTCGCGTCGTGCCCCGTGACGAACAGCCGTCCGCCCGGCCCGAAGCCGCCGCCTGACGCGCTGCTGCCCGCAAAGCGCTGAACCAGCTCCGCCGGAAACGACCAGCTTCCGAGCTGCTTCCAGCCCGCGTCAAACCGCCGCACCACCGTCCGCGCCGGGTCGCTCGTGGACTTGTAGTGTGCGAAGCACGCGAGCCAGCCCTCGTCGCGCGGCAACGCCCAGGTGAGCGAGCCGGGCGGCTGCGCGAAGCCGATGGAGCCGAGCGGCTGCATCGTCGCCGTGTCCCAAATCTCGACCGAGCTTTGCTCCGGCAGCTTGGGAAAGTTCGAGTGCGCGCAGTAGAGCCGGCCCTTGAAGACCACGCCGGCATTGAGGTGTTTGATGCGCCCGTCCTTCCCGCCGTCCCAGCCCGCGACGCGCGCGCCGGTGTCCTTCCGGTATTTGCCGAGCGCGTGGTTGTCTATCGCGTAGAAGAACTCCGCGTCCACGGCGACGCCCTGGTTCGCCTCCGCCGCCTTGAACCGCCGCAACTCCTCATGCCGCCACCCGCCCGCGCCGGGGATGGCGGCGAACAACTTTCCGCCACAAAGGGCGCACAGCACGCAAAGCGACGCGAAAAGGGACACTGAGTGTTTCATGGCTGAGACTGCTTCTTCGGCAACTGCGCGAGGATGCTCGCGGCCACCGCCTGGGCAAGCACCTCGTAGCCCTCGGGCTGGTAATGCACGTCGTTGGACCGGCCGACCTTCTCCTGGACGGGCAGCACGGCGGCGTGGAGGTCGTCAATCACCACGCCGCGCTCGCGCATCAGCTTCACGGCGGCCTCGTTGCGCGCCGGGATGCTGTCGAACTTGCGCGTGGGCGAAAGCACGCCGCCGTTGGGCACGGGCGTGGTGGTGGCGAAAATCAGCTTCGCGCCCGTGGCCTGCATCTGCGTGACGAGCGTCCGCAGGTTCTCGACATACTGCCCGCGCGAGGCCCGCTGCGTGGTCTCGGACGCGAACTTGGCGTCGTGCAGGCCGAAGTTGAAATGGATCACGTCCCAGCGCCCGTCGCCGAGCCACTCCTTCATTTTCGCCAGCCCGACCTCGGTCGCGCCGCCGTTGACGGGGATGCGATGCACGTTGGCCCGGCCCTTGAGCCGCTCGCGCACCGGCAGCGTGTAGCCAATGGAGATGGAATCACCGATGAGCAGCACGCGCGGGAGGCCCGGCTCGTCCTTGATGGGGCGCACCGCCGGGTTCTTTAACGAGTCGGAGTCCGCGACGGTCTCGCCTTCGTTGGTCTTGCGCTGGCCGAGCTTGGCCTGCGCGTCCGCCTTCGCGAGCAGCGGCGCGAGCGCGGGATTCTGGGCGAGCATCGCCTGGCACGTCGCGTCCTCATATTCCTTCGTGGCCTTGCGAAACTCGACCGCCACGTCCTTGTTGCGCTCGGCGGGGAACTTGGCGCGGTCGAGCTGATACGCCTTGCGCGCCGCGTTGAACTTGGCAGTGGCCGCCTTGCCTGCGGGTGTCTTCAGCGCGTCGGCCCGGGCGGTTTCAATCTGTTTCGTCTCCTCCGGCGTCAGCGCGGTCGGCGCGTCGGCGGCGAGGACAGGGCCGCAAAGAGCGCAAAGGAACACAAGGAAGGTTGATTTCATGGGCGACGGAGGGTTTCCGCGGCGATGAGCGCGAACTCACCGGCGGTGATGCCGGGTTTGATGGCCGGCAGCGGCGTCTTGGTAATCGCGGCGAGGCGTTCGGTGGCGCGACGGAGTTCGTCGGGCTGGAGCGGCTCGTTGACGCCCCAGCGCGCGTGCGCCCCGAGCGGGATGCGGTTGTCGCGCTCAATCGCGCCGGGGCGGTCCATCACTTGATGCAGCGCGAGGAGCTGCGTCGCGCGCCAGAGTGGCGTGCCCCAGGGCACGTCGGCCTGCCAGCGCTGGATGAGCGTGCAGCCGGCGTCGAGCAGCGCGGCTTGAACCTGGATTGGTTTGAGCGCGCGCGGCTGCACGCCTTGTTTCACGGCCAGCGCGGCGATGGCGCCAGCGGCCTGGCCGGTGAGCATCGTGACGGGCTGCAAACGCGTGGCCCCGTTGGCGAGGCGCGATTGGGAAAGGTTCTTCTCAGCGGGCACGAAGCCGTCGAGCGTTTCCGGCAGGAAGACCTCGAACGGAATCTGAAACGGCCCGCCGCCCTTGGGCGCTTCGCCGGTGTCGAGGTCCGGCTCGATGGCGTGCCCCGTGCGGCCGTGGTCGAGATCCATGAAGTAATCGCCCATCGCGACGGACGTGGCGACGTGCTTTGCGTTCTCGAAGCGGCCGAGGTCCTTCGCCACGAGCGTCTGCACGCCGATGATGCGGCGGCACTCGCGCACGTAGGGCTGCTGCGGCAGATGGACGGCGAGCGCCTCGAGGTCGGGCCGCAGGTCGAGCGCCTTCATCTTCGCGCGGTTGTAGGGCGTGGCGTAGCCCTCGTCCTCCGCGAGCGACCAGTTCACGCCGAGTTCGCGCTGGAAGTAATAGAGCGCGCCGAGCGTCTTGTAGATGCCCTCGCGCTCGTTGCGCAGCCGCTGCGCGGGGTCTTCGATGGTCGCCGCGGTGACGGGGTAATCGTTGCCGCCGTTGAAGCCGGTTTGCGTGTGGCGCTGGCTACTGCGCTCGCCGGTGAGCAGGCTTTCGGTGTCCACCATGCCGCGCCAGGCGAAGAACACCCGCCAACTGCGATGGCCCTTCAGCCCCTTGCCCGCGCCGCCCCAGAGCATGAAGCCGTCGTTGGCGTAGTTCCGGTAGCGCCGGCCCGAGCCTTTCTCGTAACCGGGCGGCGGGGTCTTGATCTGGAGATGCTCCGGCACGCCGTTCGGATATTCGCGCACGATGGCGAGCCAGGTGTGGTCCTGCACCAGCGCGGCGGGATCGGGCCGGTCGCTGGTGACGTTGCCCACGCGATAGCGCGCGCCCGTGAGCGGAATCACGTCGCCGTATTCGGTCGCGTCCACGAGCACCTTGCACGCGACGGCCTTGCGCGTCGCGCCCGTGGCATCCGCGAACTCCACCGTCGCGCCCACCACCGTGTTGCCCTGCTTCTGCACCGCCACGACGCGCGTGCGCAGGCTGACATCGAGCACCGCCCTGCGTTCGCGCGCTTCCTGGATGAAGCCGTAGAGCACCGCGCGCGCGGCCTTCGGTTCGTAGCCGCCTTCAAGCTGGTCCGGGTAGCTGAAGTAGGCGACGAACGGGTCTTTGTCGAGCGTCTGGTAGTGCGTGATCATGCTCTCGTGGAACTCGCGGTAAACGCCGCGCTCGCGCACCGGGAACTTCAGCCATACCGAGTCCTCGTCCATCGAAGTCACGCCCGCGCAGCTCATCTGCCCGCCGATCCAGTCCGTCTCCTCCAGCAGCAGCACGCGCGCGCCCATCCGCGCCGCCTGCACCGCCGCCGCCCACCCGCCGGTGCCCGCGCCGGCGACGACGATGTCATACTCTGCGGCGACCCTGGCGCGCGGCGTGTTCAGCGCGTCGGCTTGCCACACCGGCCGGACCACGGGATAATCCGGTTCCTCGGCCGAGATCACGGCGTTGCGCTTCGCCAGCCGTTCGGGCGTGGCCTTCAATTCCATCGGCTGCAACGGCTCGATGCGAAACGCCGACGCGGCCGCAAACCAGGTGCAGCGCAGGCCGGGCTGGCCGCGCTTGAACTCGCCGTCAATCGCCGTGAGCCGCGCCTGTTCGGTTCCCTCCGCGTCGAACACCGCCGCCGTGAGCACCTCGCCGGCGAGCGTGAACGCGAGCTTCCAGCGCTCGCCTTCGCGATAGCGCCGGAGCGTGACGAGTCCCGTGGGCCGGGCGGGGCGGTCGTTGACGGCCTTGGCGTAATCGAGCGGCAGCTCCTTGCCATCCTTCACTTTCAACAGCTCCAGCCGGCCCGTGCCGCTGAAGCGCGCGAGATAGAAGTTGTCACGGTCCACCACCCGGCCCGCGAGACCGAACGACACCGGCTCGTCCTCCGTCTTCTTGAACTCCGCGACGAGGCGCGCGTCCACGAGCGCGTGCGCCGGCTTCACGTCCGCCGTGTAGCCGTCATACACGAGCAGGCCGGTGCGGAGCTTGAGCATCGGCCGCAGGAAGCCATTGCCATCCACCGCCCAGTTGCGGCTGGGCCGTTCGGCGACGAGGTCACGCCAGCCGTCGGGGATGTGCCCATAGCGGGTGCTCTTGAACTGGCACGCGTAGAGCGGGGCTGGTTCCACGGCAGGAGATTCGCCGCATAGAACGCAAAAAAGTGTAAGCGCCAGACGGTATCGCGCGTTCATGCAATGAGTTTTAAGGGCGGGCCATGTGCGCTCACGTCAATGTCCCGCGCACCACCTCGGCGAGCTGCCGCGCGGTGGGCAGGCGGCCCTTGAACTCCGCTGGCAGCCGGGCCTGAAGTTCATACCGGGCCACGCCAATGGGGTTGCTTTTGGTCTTCAAGGCAAACTCGACCTCCACATCGTCCTTCTCCGCGCAGAGGATGATGCCGATGGACGGGCGGTCATCCGGGGCACGCTCGGTTGCGTTGAGCAGGTTCAGGTAGAAGTCCATCTTGCCCGAGTGCTCCGGCTCGAACGGCCCAAGCTTCAGGTCGAAGGCGACCAGCGCCTTGAGGAAGCGATGATAGAACAGCAGGTCCACAAAGTATTCCTTCTTCCCCAGGGCAAGCCGGTGCTGCCGGCTCACAAAGCAAAAGCCGTAGCCCAGCTCGAGGATGAACTGCTGCAGCCGCCCGACCAGCTTGTCCTCCAGTTCGCGCTCCTTCACCGCGCGGCCGAGGCCGAGGAACTCGAAGTTGTAGCGGCTCTTGAGCAGCTCGCCGGCCTGCTCGGCAAAGTGCTCCGGCAGGGCGAGCTCAAAGTTGTGCGTCTTCTTCTCCTTGACCGCCCGCTCGAAGGCCCCGGCCTTGATCTGGTTCAACAGCACGCTGCGGCTCCAGCCGAGCCGCACGGTGGCGCGCAGGTAGTAAAACAGGCCGTCCGCTGCCTTCACTTTGCCCAGCAGGAGGACGTGGTGGCCCCACGGAATGGCGGCCGCCAATTCTCGCACAGCCTGTGCGAGAAATCTGCCCCGGGCCGCTCCTTTCGGCGCCGGTCCCAATTCTCGCACAGCTTGTGCGAGAAATCCGGCCTCCGAACACGTCGCGAAAAACTGCCGCATCCGCCACACGTTCGCCGGCGAGAATCCCCGCATCTCGGGGAAGGCCCGCTGCAAATCCCGGGCGAGCCGTTCCACCACCGCTTCGCCCCAGCCGGCATTCGTCTGCTTCTCGACGATGCCCTGGCCGATGTCCCAGTAAAGCAGCACCAGTTCGCGGTTTACCGCCCGCGCCGCGTGGAAGCGCGCGGCGCTTACGCGCTGTTTCAGTCCGCCGAGAAACGCCGCGTAGTCGGGCGGGATGGCGGCCGATTTCATGGCGGGGCGGCGAACCAGGTTTTGTCCTGATGACTTGGTGATTCTGGCCGGCTTCATTCGCTTTTGGTGGTGCGCTGAGTTTTACCGCTTCAATCCGGTGTTGCCAAACAGCGAAATCCGCCCGTCCACGCCCACGCCCCAGGGCGTGACGCCGAGTGGAATCGCGCCGATGTGCGGGGCGTCCTTGTAGGTGGCAAGCACGGACTCGGGCCAGTCGTGGGGCAGGGGCTGGCCGCCACGCAGGGCGGGGCTGCCGGGTTGGAGACGCAGGTCCACTGGCGCTGATTGGTTAGCGGTCAGGCTGACGAACTTCGGGTCCGCCACGCGGTCGTGCGTGGTCAGGCCGGGCGCGTAAAACTTCTGGCTGGCGGCGAACAGCGGCGACGCGCGGAACTTCGCGAACGGGTCGCCTTTCAGCGCCGGTCCGTCCTGCACGCCCCAGAGGAGGTTGCCGCCTTCGCGGACGTTGCCCGGTGCCTTGATGCCCGCGAAGCCGGTGCCGGGCACCTTCTCGATTTGCACGAACAGGTTGTTGAACACGTCGCGCTCCGTGTTCCGCAGCCCTTGCGCGCCGAGGCCGAAGAGGAAGTAGTCGCGGTAGGTCGGCGTGCGGCGGAGGAAGGTGTTGTGATAGACGCGCATCACCGGCCAGATGGGCGAACCGTGGTCGCTGGCGAGGTGGCCCTCGTGCCGAAGGAACGCGCCGGTCGGGTCCGGCTGCGCGGGCGACTGGTAGTAAACTCCCGCGCGGAAGTCGAAGACGTTGCGGAAGATGAACACGCCGGCCTTCGGGTCGTGGTCCAGCGGCGACTCATCCTTCTCAATCTCGTGCTGCTGGAAGACGCCGAGGCACGCGCCGATGCGGTTCTGGTGGATGTAGATCGTGTGGCTCCGCAGCTTCGCGCCGCACTCGAAGCCGTCGTCGTTGAAATTGTCCACGAAGTTGTGGTGGAACTGGAGGTTCCTCGCGTAGCGCAGGAAGGCGAAGTCGTGGTCGTCGGTGAACTCGCAGTGGGCGAACTCAAGGTTCTCATTCGCAGGCTGCTCGTTGCGCAGGACGATCTGATACGAGGCCGTGCCGCGATACTTCATGTGCGCGCGGCCCGTCCACGGCGCAGCGTTGCCACGAAAGGCGCAGTGCGTCACGCGGAGGTGCTGCGAGGCGTTCACCAGCAGCGCGGGGAAGCCGCCGAAGACGGTGAGGTGGTCCAGCTCAATGTGCTGCGAGCCGTAAAGGTGAATCATCGGGCTGCCCGTCGCGCCGCGCAGCACGAGGCCGTGCAGGCGGACGTGCTGCACGCCGTTCACACGCAGCACTTCGTCGCCGAAGCCGAGTGCGACGACCAGCGGGAGCTTGCGCGGGTCGGGCTCGCCGCGATACGCGCGGTCGCCGAGGCCGGGGAGCTTCGTGGGCGCGAGGCGGATGTGGACGCGGCCGGTCTGGCGGTTGAACCACAGGCCCGGCCCGCAGTAGAAGCCCGTGTCCTTGTCCTTCTTGCCGGCGAGCCAGAATTCGTTCGTCGCGCGCAGGTCCACGAGGTTGCGGTAGCCATGCAGCGGCACCAGCGAATCCGCGAAGGCCCCGAGCGCCAGCGGGCGCTCGTCCTCGATGCCCCACATCGGCTCCCACGACGCGGGGAGAAACTGCGTCGGCACGCGCCGGGTGTCGGTGTGCGGGTAAGTCTTCGTGGAGACAAACTCGCCTTCCGCGCCACCCGCGAACGGCTCCCAGCTCGTCGCCGGGCTGTCGAGGAATTCGCGCAAGCCACCGTCAATCACCGCCAGCTCGCCGGGAAACGACGCGATGGTGATGGGCGCGTTCGTCGTGCCGGAGCGGGTGAGCGCGACCTTCTCGTAGTAAGTGCCGCCGCGCAGATACAGCGTGTCGCCGGGCTGCAACTGCCGCGTCGCGTGCGCGAGCGACTTCCAAGGCGCGGCCTGCGAACCGGCATTGGCGTCGCTGCCCCTCGCGGCGTCCACGAAGAGTTTCGGCCCGGCTGCGAGCGGGCTTTTCACCACTTGCGGCAGCGGACGCATCGGCGGGTGCGAGCGCCAGGTCTGGGCGGGCGACAGGCCGGTGCTTGCCTCAAGACAAAGTGCGGCCACCAGTATGAGAATCGGCTTCATGGTTACCTTCCTAGTGCGGTTTGGATTTCCTTCGCGTAAGCGTGGTTGGGATCGGCGGCGAGGACTTGCTTCACGAGCTGGCGGGCCGATGTGAAGTCATCTTCGAACGCGGCGTAAGCGGCGGAGAGGATCGCCAGATCGGTGATGGTCAAGCGGACCTGCTCTTCTTCCTGGCCCGCTTTGGCGAAAGCTTCGCGACGGGCCTGGGCTTGGCGCAGGATTCGCCCCGCCTCGTTCAGCGCGGCGGGATCGCGCGGGCGGCGCAGCAGAAGGGCGGCGCGGGCAAGCTGGGCGATGTAATCATCCGGTGCGCGTTGCAAGGCCAGCTTCACCTGTTCGGCGGCCTGCTCCTCGCGCTGGAGGCGGAAGTAGGTCTTGGCGAGAAAGAGGCGGTTGAGCGCCGTGTCCCGGTGGCGCACCCGGGTTTCACAGGCCTTGAGCAGCTCCTCATCATTGCCCGCAGCCGCCAGCAGGCCAATCACCGCGTCCCAGGCCTGCGCGCGTGTCGGATCAAGGGCCACGGCCCGCCGGCAACTGGCGGCGGCGCGGCGGGGATCACCCTGCACCCAGAGCTGGAACAGGCCGAGCATTTCCCACGCGCCGGCGGCTTCGCGGGCGTCTGGCCCCTCTGCGATCTGCTCCAGCCGGCTGAGGCCGAAGCCGACGGACTGGCGGGCTGGTTCCGGCAACACGTTCCACATCGCGCCGCCGCGCTGCGCTTCCGGGAGGGCGAAGATGTTGACGCCCAACTCGAAGAGCAGCGCGGCGGCGTTGACGCGGTAATTCTGGGGGGCGAGGCGGGCCGCCTTCTTGAAGTCCGGCACGGCCTCCGCAGAATACAGGTTCTTTGCGAGGTTGGGCAGCTCGCTCTCGCCAGACACCCAGGCAATGCAGTTCGCGAGAAACGCGGCCATGCCGGTGTTCAGGCCGCGCCGCTGGAACACTTCCGGCTCGCCCGGAGCCAGCTCGGCGGCGCGGTCAAACGCGGCCTTGGCCTCGCGCATCCACTCCTGCGAGCGGCGGACCTGCTCCGGCGAGGGCCGGTGCTTCGCCAGGTGCGCGACCAACTGCTCGACCCCAGCCAGTTTCCGGTCGAGGCTGCCGACCAGCCACACGGACGCCTGGTCGGAGGCGAACGCCGCGAAGCTGAACCAGCCGCGCCACTCCTTCGGCGCGACGCGCAGGGCCTCGCGAAACTTGCTCTCCGCCTCGGCGGTCTTGTCCGTTTCCGCGAGCGCCTCGGCCAGCGCGGTCAGGAGCGGCCCGTTCGCCGGCTGCGTCTCCAGCCGCTTCCGGTGGAGTTCGCCGGCCCTGGCGAACGCGGCCACCGCCCCGGGCGCGTCGCCCGCCTCGCGCAGCAGTTTGCCGAGTTGAAACTGAAGTGCGCCATCGGCCTGCGCGGCGGCCACCTGCCTGCGCAGCGCGGCGATCTCCGCCGGGAAATCCCGGCGCTCGGTGAGCAGCTTGAAGCCGCCGACCGATCCGAAGCCGAAGCCGGCCTGCATATGCAGCGCGGGCAGGCGGATCAGCGTGCGGAGCTTCTCCTTCCCCGTCTCCGGCGCAGCCGCCTCGACACGGATTAGCCCAAACGCCGCGACGAGCGCGAGCAGGCGGAAGCAACTTGTCAGTGGTGAGGGGGGCGGGATTGGGGCGGGCGGGCGCATGGCGGAAAGCTGGTTCGCCGGGGCCGGAGCGGAGGGGCCGTTGCGGCGCGGGTCAGACTACTTTGAGCAGCAACGCGACGCTGTAGCCCACGACGAGAAAGTGCGCCGCGATGCCGACGAACAACACCAGCCGCGCGGCCTGGAGCCGGCGCAGCGCGATGACCTGCGCGGTCACGGTGGCGACGGCGAGCAGGGCGCACTTGTAGCCGATCAGGCCGTTCAGCCCGCCGGCGAACAGGAAGGCGCGCGCCACCGGGTTGGCCTCCTGCACGCGGCCGGTGTTCAGCAGCACGGTGGTCAGGATCAGGTCGAGCACGCCGAGCAGCAGCAGCCAGCAGGTCTCCGTTTCGAGCGCGAGCGGATGGCGGAACAGCGAGCGGCCCGGCCGGGCCAGACCGGCAGCCCCGGCGGGCAGCACGGCGGCGGCGGACTCGGCGGGACGGGACGGCGGCAAGCGGTTCACAACGAACACCAGACGCAGCCCGGGGCCGGAGTCATTAAACGATTTTCCGCCGGCCGGTCCGGCCGTGGCGGACGCGCGGGTCGGAGATTGCGGCCGGGCGGCGGGAGTCGCTAGCCTGCGCGCCACGAACATGAACCCTTATCTGCACTTCGTCTCGGAATACGCGCGCTTCGCGAAGGAGGGCAAGGCCTGGCCGCTCGGTGGCTTTCCGCGTTGCCCCCGGCCCGAAGTGCCAGCGGACGCGCCGGTCGCGCTCATCTTTTCCCCGCACCCAGATGACGAGGTCATCATCGGCGGGCTGGCGCTGCGGCTCTTGCGCGAGGCGAAGTGGAACGTCATCAACGTCGCGGTCACGCAGGGCAGCAACAAGGCGCGGCAGGCGGGCCGCTGGGAGGAACTGGCGGCGTGCTGCGATTGCATCGGCTTCGGGCTGGTGCAGACGGTGCCGGGCGGCTTGGAGAAGGTGAACGTGGCGACGCGTGCGAATGACCCGGCGCATTGGGCCGCGTCCGTGAAAGTCATCGCGGACATTCTCGCGAAGCATCGGCCCAAGGTGATTTTCTTCCCGCACGACACGGATTGGAACAGCTCACACATCGGCACGCACCATCTCGTAATGGACGCGCTGCGCACGCTGCCGGCGGAGTTCCAGACGTGGGCGGTGGAGACGGAGTTCTGGGGCGCGATGACCTCGCCGAACCTGATGGTCGAGGTCAGTGCGGCGGACCTCGCAGACCTCATCACGGCGCTGACGTTCCACGTCGGCGAAGTCCGGCGGAACCCGTATCACCTCACGCTGCCGGCGTGGATGGTGGACAACGTGCGGCGCGGCGGCGAGGTGGTCGGCGGGCAGGGTGGCGCGGTGCCGGACTTCACTTTTGCGACGCTTTATCGCCTGCGCCAATGGAACGGGCGCGAGTTGGAAGAGGTGTTTGAGGGCGGTAGGTCACTTGCGTGTGGGCAGAGTCCGGCGGGGCTGTTCACCTGAGTCCGTAGGAGACGACGTGAGGAGTCTCTGTTTAACGCGGAGCGCGGAACGCGGAACGCAGAACGCGGAACGCAGAACGCGGAAGGAAGATCAGAGACTCCTTACGTCGTCTCCTACGTCGGCTTACGGAAAAGGTAGTGCGAAACGAGCCACTCATTGCCGTCGCGGTAGCCCCACAATTCCGCGCAGGCCATGTAGAACACCCGCCAATAGACCCACCACTTCGTCTCGTTCGCCGTGCCGTAAGTGGCGGCAAAGATTTTGCGAATCTCCGGCTTGTTCGCATCCATGTTCGCGAGCCAGGCGTTCGCGGTCTTCTCGTAGTGCTGGCCGTTCACGCGCCAGTGGTTCACAAGGCGGAGGTCGTCCTGGAAGTAGAGCAGCAGGTCGTCGCTGGGCATGATGCCGCCGGTGAAAAAGTAGCGCGCCATCCAGTCCGTCTCGTCCCGCGCGACGAAGTGGTAGGCGAACTCCTTGTGCGTGAAGATGTGGACGAAAAGCTGCCCGTCCGGCCGCAGCCAGCGCGCGATATTCGCGAGCAGCCGCTGGTAGTTCTTCATGTGCTCGAACATCTCGATGGAGACGACCCGATCAAATAGCCCGGTAGCAGCCGACGTAAGGAGGCTCTGACTAATTTCGGGTTTCGGGTTTGGAGTTTCGAGTTGAGATGGAGCCTCGTTACCTCGGCTGCTACCGGGAGGTTCAAACCGGTTCATGTCGCAGGTGAGGATGCGGAGGTTCTTGAGGCCGCGCCGCGCCGCTTCCGCGTCAATGAACTCCTTCTGCGTCCGCGAGTTCGAGACGCCGGTGACGCGGGACTTGGGAAACTTCTCCGCCATCCACAGCGAGAGCGAACCCCAGCCGCAGCCGAGTTCGAGGATGTCCTGGCCGTCGGCGAGCTGGGCGCGCTCGGCGTAGAGCGCGAGCATCCGCTCCTCGGCCTCGCCGAGCGTGGCGACGCCAGCCGGCCAGAGCGCGCCGCTGTATTTCAGGCGCGGCCCGAGGCAGAGCTGGTAGAAGCGCGTGGGCACCTCGTAATGCTGCTCGTTCGCCGCCGCCGTCTCGATGGCGATGGGCGAGCGGCGCAGCTCCTCGGTGAGCGCCTGCAAGTGCGCGCGCTGCGCCTCGGCGTCGCCCTTGTCCTCCTCGCGCAACCGCTGCGCGAGCAGGCGGCGGATGCCGAAGCGGAGGAGGAAGTCGGGGAGGAGATTCCGTTCGAGGAGGGAGTCAATCATGCGGCGGCTCCAGCAGAATGGTGCCCGCCCGGAAGTCCAGTTCCAGCCGGCAGCCGGCGAAGAAATCGAGGCCGAGCAGGCCGTGAACGGAAGTGCTGGCCGGCAACTGGTGGGCCAGCACCGGAAAATTCCGCACCGCATGACCGAGGGCCGCCAACTCGGGCAACACCACTTTGGGCATGATCTCTCGCCGGCTGCCGGTGGTGACGGCAAGGCTTTCAGCGTCGGTGGGGATCGGGCAGCCGACGACCGTCAGCACCTTCGGCGAGAGCAGCGTGCGCGACGCCCCGGTGTCCAGCGCCAGTTCTACTTCAGATACTCCCTGCGGGCCGGAGAGCGTGGCGATGACCGCGATGATTCGGCGGGTGGGGTCAAACCGGAAAATCACAGAATGTATTCCATGTTCGCCGGCTCCTTGACAAAGCAGAGGCTGGCGAAGTGCCGCACCTTTCCGCGATGGGCCATCGCGGCTTCCATCACCTCGTCCCGGTCCGGCCCGTGCGCGATGACCCAGCCGCCAGTGACCTGCCGTTGCTCGTCCACCTGCGGGTCGCGGAGTAGCACCCACTCCCCGTCGTAGCGGGTTTCCAGTTCGGCGCGGGTGAGGAACTCGTTCATGGTGCGGGAAGGTAGCGGGGGCGGCGGAACAATTCAATGACCGCTTCCGCCAGCGTCGGTCGCGGCCTTCTTAAACCACGGCACGAAGGCGCTCGTCGTCCGCTGGTATTCGCGGTAGGCGTCGCCCTTGGACTTGAGGGACAGCGCCTCGGTCATGGGGATGCCGGTGACGTTGAGGAGGAAGTGCAGCATCAGCGCGGGCGCGAGGAGGCCCAGCCAGCCCCACGGCGAGCCGAGCGCGAAAACGGCGTAGCCCACCCACACCAGCCACTCGAAGAAGTAGTTCGGGTGCCGCGAGTAATTCCACAGGCCGGCCTGGCAGACCTTGCCCTGGTTCGCCGGGTCAGCGCGGAAACGGGCGAGTTGGCGGTCGGCGAGGGATTCGCCGAGGAGGCCGGTGGCCCAGAAGGCTACGCCGAGACAACCGGTCAGGCCGAGGCCGTAGCCGATCGCGACACGCTCGCCGTCCAAGTTCACCATCAGGAAGGGCAGCGACAGCACGACTTGAAGCGCGCCTTGAAGTTGGAAGAAGCCAAACATCTTTCGGTCGGTGGCGGTGCCCCACTCCTCGCGCAGCTTCGCGTAACGAACATCCTCATGCGGATGGTGGGAGCAGACGCGGATGAGCAAGTGGAAGCCAAGTCGGAGGCTCCAGACGATGACCATCACTGTGATGGCTCGCTGGCGGGGTAGCACTTGGAACTCGAGGTCTTCGGTCCCCAGCATGAACAGAATGAAAGCCAACGGTGCAAAACCCGCCGACCACACGATGTCCACAACGCCGTTGTTGCGGAGCGCACGGGAAACGAACCACGTGACCGTCATCTCGACGACCACGAACGCCAGCGCGACGCCGAGCATGATGAGCGCCCCGGTCAGCATGGCGGAGTGGTGGAGTGATGGAGCATGGGGTTGATGGGTTTCGTTAGGGCACTACTCCATTACTCCAACTCTCCAACACCCCGTCGCCTTCACGCCCCCGGCGCGTCGCCCGTTGCCGGCACCGCCATCAACGACCGGTTGTTCGGGCGCGTGTAGATGGCCTGCACCACGCTGATGTTCCGCTGCGCGAAGGCGGCCTCGCAGTAGCTCAGGTAGTAGTTCCACTTGCGGATGAAGCGGTCGTCGAACTTGAGCTTCCGCAGCTCCTCGTGGTGGGCGTTGAAGCGCCGCCGCCATTCCTGAAGCGTGCGGACGTAGTGCAGGCCGAGGTCGCGCAGCTCGAACATGTGCAGGTCGGTCATGCGGTCAATCGCCAGGTTCACGCGGCCGATGGACATGAGCAGCGAGCCGGGGAAGATGTGCTTCTGAATCCAGTCCACGCCCTTCGAGAACTGGTGGTAACGGCTGTCCGGGCAGGTGATGTATTGCAGCGCCAGCAGGCCGTGGTGCTTGAGCAGCCGGTGGCACTGGCGGAAGAAGCCGTCCACGTAGTTCTCGCCGACGGCCTCCAGCATCTCGATGGAGATGATCTTGTCGAAGCGGCCGGTGATGTCGCGGTAGTCCTGGATGCGAACCTCGGCGTTGTCGCCGACGCCCTCGCGGATGAAGCGCTCGCGGCAGTAATCGCGCTGGGCCTTCGAGAGCGTGAGCGTGGTGACGTGGCAGCCGTATTTCTTCACCGCGAAGCACGCGAGGCCGCCCCAGCCGGAGCCGATTTCCAGCACATGGTCCGTGGGCTTGAGGCGCAGCGTGCGGCAGAGGGCCTCATACTTCGCGGTCTGCGCCTCGGCGAGCGACTGCTCGGGGCGCGTCCAGATGCCGCACGAGTAGGTCATCGTCTCGTCCAGCCAGAGCTGGTAGAAGTCGTTCCCGAGGTCGTAGTGGTCGGCGATGTTCTGGCGGCTCTTCCGGCGCGAATTGGGGCGGAGCAGGTGCCGCACGCGGTTGCCGAAGCGCAGGAGGTTCAACGCGGCGGGCTGCGCGCGCGAACCGGACAGGCCGGGCGCGCTCTCCACGTTCTCCAGGAACCACGCGAGCAGGGCGGGCAGATTGTCCGTGTCCCAATCGCCGTCCACGTAGGCCTCGCCAAAGCCGATGTCGCCGTAGAGCACGCAGCGCTTGAAGAACTCGGGGCGGTGGATGCGCAGGCTGGCCGTGACCTGGGGCGCGTGGCCGAAGCGCCGCGTGGACCCGCCGGGCAAGGTGACGTGCAGGCAGCCGAGCGTCATGCGGCCGAGTGCCTGCTCGATGGCGCGCTGATAGAAGCCGGCGCGGAGGGGCTTGACCGGGATGTCGGCGTCGCTGGTGCGGGCGATGGTGCTCATGTGGGCGGGGGGAGCTTAACGCCCTGGCGCAAAGACGCAACGACGCGAAAATGAACGGGCAGGGTCACGGCTTGGGTGTGGCTTGGGTTCGCAACGATTCGTGCGGGTTGAAGACGCCCTGCTGAAGGTGCGGGTTCGCGGCCTTGCGGTGCCACGGGACGTTCTTCCACCAGAGCTTCAGCGCGTGCCAGTGGATGAGCGTGATGACGCGCAGTGTGACCAGCGGATACTTGAGCGTGAGGCGCGCGAGGTTTGCGTCCGTGAGCGGGACGCGGCGGCCGGTGAGGGCGGTGAGGAGGACGGGGCGGTTGCCTTCGCGGTCGTCAATGTGGAGGTCGAGCTGCTCGCCGGGGACGCGGAGCTTGAAGTCGAAGGCGAGGTCGAGCGCGAAGAAGGGCGAGACGTAGAAGTGCTTCGGCACGACGCGGCGGAAACGGCCTTCGCCATCGAAGTGCTCCGGGCCGAGGAGAAAGGGTTTCAGCTCGCCAAAAGTGTTGCCGACTTCGGCGACAGCACAGAGCGGGCGGTCTTGGGCATCGAGGCAGAAGTAGAACGAGACGGGGTTGAAGATGTAGCCGAAGACACGGCAGTGGGTGAGGAGGAGGACGCGGGTGTCGGCGGGGAGGGGGAGGCCCTGCGACGCGACCCAGGCGAGGAGGGAGGATTTGGCGGAGAGGGAATCGGAGATGGGAGATCGGAGATGGGTTTTCGGTTGAGTAGCAGCCGACGTGAGGAGGCTCTCACTTTCTATTCCGCATTCGGCATTCCGCATTCCGCATTGAGCTGGAGCCTCCTCACGTCGGCTGCTACCGGAGGAGGGGAGGTGGTCGCGGTCGTTGAAGCGGTAGAGGGCGGGGCGGTTGCGGTGGAAGAGGCGGAGGCGGGCGGAGAGCGTGTCGAGTTCGTCGAGGTCGAGGCAGAACTGGAAGATGCCGTAGCGGAAGTGGTGCTCCTTGGGCGCGAGCCGGTGGTGCATCACGGAGCAGTCGTAGAGGCAGGAGCGGAGGGGGAGCACGCCCGCCTCGGGCGTTGTTTCCCGCGCCCTCGCGGGAAACTCGGGAACGGACGAAGTAGCGGATGCAGCGTGTGCCAGCACGCGCCCGGTGCCAACCGCGAGGGCGCGGTTGGCTGCGCCCGGGGGCGGGCGCGGTCCCCAAGACTCGCTCGTGCTCACGCCCAAATCCTCTCCCCACTCACCGCCCGGCTGCAATCCAGCGCGGAGGCGAACGCATCCTCGTGGAAGCCGTAGCGGAAGTAGCTGCCGGCGAAGAACACGCGGTTGCCGGGGCGAGTGTTGAGCGAGGGAAGTTCGGCCTGCGCCTGCGTGGCGGCGAGGTTGAAGAGCGGGTGGTGATACTCGATGCGGCGCAGGATTTGGTCGGGGGCGATCTGGTCCGCGCCGTTGATGGAGACGAAGTAGTTCTCGCGGTCGGAGACGCCTTGCAGCGAGTTCATCCAGTAGATGGTGGAGGGGACTTCGCGGCCCGTGGCGTCGCGCTCGACGCGGTAGTTCCAGGAGGACCACGCGAGGCGCGTGCGGGGCATCACGGCGGCGTCGGTGTGGACGGTGGCGAGGTTCGGCTGGTAGCGGAACGCGCCGAGGAGCCGGCGCTCGGTGGCGTCGGCGTCGGCGAGCAAGGCGAGGGATTGGTCGGCGTGGGCGGCGAGGATGACGCGGTCGAAGTGCTCGGTGCGGCCGTCGGCGGTGGTGACGGCCACGGCGTCGGCGGTGCGGCGGACGGCGGTGGCGCGCGCGTTAAGACGGACGCGGTTCTGCGCGCGGAGCGGGGCGAGGAGTTTGTCCACATACTGCTTCGCGCCGCCGTCCACGGTGAGCCAAGGATGTTGCGTGTGCAGGCCGAGGAAGCCGTGGTTGTGGAAGAAGCGCAGCAGCGTGACGGCGGGGAACTCCAGCATCAGCTCGGGCGGCGTGCTCCAGACCGCGCCGCTCATGGGCACGAGGTAGAGGCGGAGGAAGTCGTCGCCGTAGCCGTGCGCGCGGACGTAGTCGGCCACGGTCAGCGCGGCGAACGCGGGGTCGGCGAGCGCGGCGACGGCCTCGGCGTTGAAGCGGTTGACTTGCCGGAGCAGCCGCCAGAAGCGCGGGCGGAGGAGGTTGCGGCGTTGGGCGAAGAGGTGGTTCACGCTGCTGCCGCTGAACTCGATGCCGCTGGGCCGGTGCTGCACGCTGAAGGACATCTTCGTCGGCTTCACGCGCACGCCCAGCTCGCGGAAGAGGCGGGTGAGGTGCGGGTAGGTGACCTCGTTATAGACCATGAAGCCGGTGTCGAAGGCGACTTGGCCGGAGCCTTCGGGGACGGCGATGGTGTTGGTGTGGCCGCCGGGGTAATCCGCCTGCTCGAAGAGCGTGAGGTCAAAGCGCGACTGAAGGAAATGCGCGCAGCCCAGGCCGGCGATGCCGGTGCCGATGATGGCGAGACGGGTCATGCGGGGAGGACGGCAAGCGGGCGGGAACAAGCGGATGAAGGGAGGCAGTTCGCCTGGCCTCGTTCGACGGACAAGATCATCGCTTGGGCGGAAGGGAAGTGGTGCCCCGGGTAGGACTCGAACCTACGACCAATTGATTAAGAGTCAACTGCTCTACCAACTGAGCTACCGAGGCAGCCAAAGAGGGCGGAACAATTGGGATTTGGCAGGGGTTTGTCAACACTCCGGCAGGAAGAATCACCCGCGCGTGCGCGGCTGGAAAATCGGGCGGCCCGGAAATCGGTTTGACTTGGTTTTCCGCGCGGGAATAATCCCCGAAACCGAACGACGTATGCCACGACTTGTCTTGTTGACCGAGGGATTGACCGGGCGGTCGTTTGAGTTGAAGGCGGAGCGCTCCACGGTGGGCCGGCTGGAGGACAACAATTTCCAGATCCCCGCGCCCTCGGTGTCGAGCCACCATTGCGAGATTGTCCTGCGCGGGAATGACGTGGTGGTGAAGGATCTGGACTCGACCAACGGCACGTTCATCAACGGCGAGCAGGTCACGGAGCAGGTGCTGCAAGTCGGCCAGACGGTGCGGTTCGGCTCGGTCGAGGCCCGGCTGGAAGCCTCCGCCCCGACCGGTGCTTCCGGCAAGAAGGTGCTCGACAAGACGGCGGTGCTGCCGCAGGGCGTGAAGCTCAACGAGCTGGAAACCGGCACGCAGAAGATCACGTCGTTCGACAAGAATTCCCCCTTCAAAAAGAAGAGCAACAAGCTCAAGTGGGTCTTCATCGGCATCGGCGCGGTGATCGTCATCATCATCATCGTCGTGCTGGTGATCGTGGTGACGGGCGGCAACTGATCCTCCGGCCGCCGGCTTTCCCCACCGCTGCGATTCAGCCCTTCAGCCAGCCGCAGACTTCCTTCGCGGCATACGTGACGATGATGTCCGCCCCGGCCCGACGCATCCCCAGCAACGCCTCCAGCGTCACGGCGCGCTCGTCAATCCAGCCGCGCGCCGCCGCCGCCTTGATCATGGAATACTCCGCGCTCACCGCGTAGGCGGCGGTCGGGTAGCCGAAGGTGGTCTTCACGCGATGCACGATGTCGAGGTAGGCCAGCGCCGGCTTCACCATCACCATGTCCGCGCCCTCGGCGATGTCCAAGGCGACCTCGCGCAGGGCTTCCTCCGCGTTGGCCGCGTTCATCTGGTAGCTGCGCCGGTCGCCAAACTGCGGCGTGGATTCCGCCGCCTCGCGGAACGGGCCGTAGAAGGCCGACGCATACTTCGCAGCGTAGGAAAGGATCGGCGTGTCCTCGCAGCCCGCCGCGTCCAGCGCGGTGCGGATGGCGCGCACGCGGCCGTCCATCATGTCGCTCGGCGCGACCACGTCCGCGCCGGCCTCGGCGTGGCTCACGGCGGTGCGGGCGAGCAGCGGCAGCGTGGGGTCGTTGAGCACCCGGCCCGCCGCGCGATGCACGAGGCCGCAGTGCCCGTGGCTCATGTATTCGCAGAGGCAGACGTCGGTGATGACCAGCAAATCGGGCAGCTCGCGCTTCAGCGCGCGGACGGCCTGCTGCACGATGCCGTTGCGCGCGAACGCGCCGGAGGCCCGCTCATCCTTCTGGTCCGGGATGCCAAACAGCAGCACCGCCGGCACGCCCGCCGCGTGGGCGGCGGCGGCATCCCTGACCAGTTCATCCACGCTCAACTGGAACACGCCAGGCATCGCGCCGATGGGCCGGCGCTCCTTTTTTCCCGGCCGGGCGAAGAACGGCAGCACGAGTTGGTGCGCGCCCAACTGCGTCTCCGCGACCATGCGGCGCAGCACGGGCGACTGCCGGAGGCGGCGCGGGCGGTGGGCGGGGAACTCGGGCCGGATCATCGGACGGCGGTGACTTTGATGTTGGTGTAGCTCTTCGCGTCGGGGTCCAGCACGGCGATGCTGAAGGGGAACAGCTTGTGCGCGTCGAGCACGGTCTTGCTGTCGGAGAACGTGCCCAGGGACGCGCCGTTCTTGTCCAGCAGCTCGCACTCGACCTTCACCTCGAACCACGCGACGGCCGAGTGGTTGGTCACGTTGCCCCGGACGAAGAGGAGGCTGGTGCCGGGCTGCGGCTGGAGCGAGTGGTTGAGCAGTTGGACGCCCTCGGGCAGGGCCTTGCCGTCCTTGCCGAGCTTCGGGCGCTTCTCCCAGTAGAGCATTCCCCAGCGCACGGCGGCGGTCACGGCCAGCACAAAGATGAGCGTGTAGCCGATGCGCCGGAACCAGCTCATCGGCGCGGGCGGGGCCTGCTTCACGGGGACGGCCGTGCCGCAGTCCGGGCACTTCACCGCGCCGGTGGGAATCTTCGTGCCGCAAAAGTCGCACCGCAGCGGCTTGGTGGCGGCCGCGTCGTCGTCGCTGTCCTGCCACTGCGCCTTGACCACCATGTTCTTCCTGTCGGCCGGTTTCGCGCCGGGCCGCGAAGCGGCCGGCCGGGCGACGGGATTGGTGGCGCGCGCGGCGGCCAGCGCGGCCTTTTGCGCCTCGGTGAGCGGCTTGGCGACGGCGGTCTTCGCCTGCGCGACGGGGCGGGCGACCGGCTTGGGCGCGGCCTCCGGGGTTGCTTCAGGCACTTGGGCCGAGGCGTCGAGCACCGTCTGCTGGCCGCAATGCGGGCAGGTGATCGTCATGCCGCGCGCGCTGGCGGGGAAGGAAATGCGCCCGTGGCAGTGGGCACAGGGGCTTTTCAGATACTGCTCTTGGCTCATGCGCGCGGCCCCGTTCGTGCCCTCGTCGGGCCGGATGGTGGCAAATGCGCGCGCAGTATCTTCCGCCGCCCGGCACATTCAACCAGAAAACCGGCCCGCCCGCCGCGCCGGGACTCGCCACGCGCACGCGGCCTTTGGTAGCCTCGGCGCGCATGAGTTCCACCGCCGAGTCCGGGCTGGTCGCGCGCTGCCGGCGCGGCGACGCGCGCGCGTGGGACGAACTCTTCGACGCGCACTACGCCGCCGTGGGGCGGTATGTGTTCCAGCTCTCGCCGCAGTTCACGCGCGAGGACGCGGACGAGATCGCGCAGGAAACATTCCTCTCCGTCATCAAGCACATCGGCAGCTTCCACGGCGACTGCCAGTTGCAGACGTGGCTGTTCCGCATCGCGGGCAACAAGGCGCGCGACCACCTGGAGAAGCAGCGCGCGGCCAAGCGCGGCGGCGGCCAGCCGCCGCTCTCGCTGCACGCGGAGGATCCCGAGACCGGCCTGACGCTCGACGCGCCGAGCCACGCGCCCGGTCCCGACGGCGCGCTGCTGCACGCCGAGCGCGCGCTGCTCATCGGCGACGCGCTCGGACGGCTCGGCGGCCCGTGCCAGGAGATCATCGAGCTGCGCTACTTCGCCGACCTGAGCTACGAGGAGATCAGCCGCGCGCTGCACCTCAACGAGAAGACCGTCAGCTCGCGCCTGAGCAAGTGCCTCGACAAGCTCGAGGAAATCGCCCGCCCGATGTTTGGCGCGGGCAAAGCCCCGGTTTCCCCGTCCAACCCGGAAGCATGATGAACCAGAAGATTAAGATTAAGATTAGGATTACGAGTATGAGCAAGAGCATGAAGGCCGCATCTTCCCCTGCTCCTGCTCCTGCTCCTGCTCCTACTCTGACTCTTAATCCTAATCCTATTCCCCATCCCGCTCCCGCAACCTGACCCGCCCCGCATGGCCAACGAACCCCAACGCGACATCGAGCACGACCTGCGGGCCTACCAGCAGCGCCGCGACGGGCAGCTCTGCGCGCCCGTCGAGCTGCATCCCGCCACCCGCCGGCTGCTGCAGGGCGAGGTCGCGCGCACCGCCGGCCGGCCGTTGCTCACCTCCGAGGAGGCGGCGAAAAACTTCGTGCGCTCGTTCGTGATGTCGCACCAGCAGCCCGGCTTCTTCGCGCGCCACCGGCCGCAAATCCTGTGGGGCGGCGGGATGTTCGCGTGCCTCGCCGTCGTGCTGCTCCTGCTCCGCAACGATCCGCAGCGCGTCGCGCGGCAGAGCACCTTCCCCGATGCGCTGCCCGCGCCGCCACCGGTGGCCAGTCCGCAACCCGCTCCGTCCCCGACGGTCGCTGCGGTGGGCCGGCCGCTGGCCGAGAATGAAAGCCTGGCCCGCGCGCGGCGGTTTGCCCCGGCGGCGGACGAAGCGAAGGATGCGATCTTGTTGCCCGTCGCTCCGGCCGGCAGTCCCGCGCCGGGCAGTTTTCGGGGAATCACGGTCGCCTCCGGGCCGATGCCCGCCGCCCAGCGCGAAGCCGGAGCGAGCCGCGCCGGTTCGGTGGC
>Ga0169931_10003721_pt1 | contig 24060 bp, 28 predicted proteins | sample Kivu_15m_20L_FD_129675 | JGI IMG/M metagenome (GOLD analysis project Ga0169931, IMG submission 129675) | Freshwater microbial communities from Lake Kivu, Western Province, Rwanda to study Microbial Dark Matter (Phase II) - Kivu_15m_20L... | ecosystem: Environmental > Aquatic > Freshwater > Lake...
ACACCTGGGTGCCGGTGGACGACGAGTCGGTCTGGATCTATGTCTATGCCTGGCACCCGGAGCAGCCGATCCCGGCCGCGGAGCGGGCGAAGTACGAAAAGGGCGGCTACGGCCAGTTTGCCGAGCTGGGGCCGGGCTACATTCCGCTGCGCAACCGCGCTAACGACTACCTGATCGATCGCGAGCAGCAGAAGAAGGTGTCCTTCACCGGCATCCGCGGCGTCTCCGAGCAGGACATGATGGCGCAGGAGAGCCAGGGCGTGATCGCGGACCGCACGCGGGAAAACCTGACCGCCACCGACATCGGCGTGGTGCATTTCCGGCGCCTGATGCTGCGCGAGGCGCGGGCGCTGCGCGACGGCATCGAGCCCGCCGCGGCGCGGCGGCCCGAGGCCTACCGCCTGCGCGCCGGCGGCGCGGTCCTGTCCGGCAGCCTGTCGTTCGAGCAAACCATGACGGAGCGCTTCGGCACCATCATTGGAAAGGTACCCGCATGAACTGCACCACCTTCGTTGCCATTGCGGCCCTGGCGAGCGTGGGCGCTTCCGCGTTCGCGCAGGATTACCCGACCCGGCCGATTACCGCCATCGTGCCTTTCTCGACCGGCAGCGCGAGCGATGTCATCGCGCGCATCGTGCTCGACAGGATGTCGGGCCCTCTCGGCCAGCGCTTCGTGGTGGACAACCGGCCTGCGGCCGGCGGCGTCGTGGGCACCGCGGCGGCGGCCAAGGCGCCCAGCGACGGCTACACCATCGTCATGGGCGCCGCCGGGCCCACGGTCGTGAACAAGATCCTGAACCCGAAGCTGGGCTACGACCCGGAGAAGGACTTCGAGCCGATCTCGCTCTACGCCTCGCTGCCCAACGTGGTCGCCGTCAGCGCCAAGCTCAACGTCAACACCCTGGCGGAATTCATCGCCTATGTGCGGAAGAACCCGAAGACGCCGTACAGCTCGGTCGGCAACGGCTCCTCGCAGCACCTGGCCGGCGCGCTGTTCGAGCAGCTGGTCGGGGCGCAGATGCAGCATGTGCCCTACCGCGTCACCACCCAGCTACAGGCGGATTTCATCGGCGGCACGGTGCCGGCGAGCTTCCAGCTGCTGCCCAATGTCATCGGCCCGATCAAGTCCGGGCACGGCAAGGCGCTGGCGGTGGCTAGCAAACGGCGGCTGGCGGCGCTGCCGGATGTGCCCACGGCCGAGGAGGCGGGCGTGAAGGGATTCGAGTCGGCAGCCTGGTTCGGGTTCCTCGCGCCCAAGGGGACGCCGCGCGCGATGGTGGAGCGGCTGGCGATGGAGGTCGCGGCGGCGACCTCCGATGCGACCGTGAAGCAGCGCTTCTCCGAGTTCGGCGCGGAGGCGCTCGCCTCCACGCCGGAGGAGTTCGCGCGCTACATCTCCTCCGAGGTGGTGCGCTGGCGGGAAATCATCGCCCGGGGCGGGATCACGGCGGAGTAGCCGTGGCGCCGCGCCGGCTGGCTGCCGCCGCCGCCCTGCTGGCGGGCGCGATCGCGCCGGCGCTGGTGCAGGCGCAGGGGCTGTTCGAGGCGCATTCGGCCGCGCTCGGCAACGGCAGAATGGACATCTCCCTGCGCGAGACGGAGCGCCGGCCGCGCTCCTCGGTCCTCACCATCGAGATCCGCCAGATCGGCTCCTGGTGGGTTCTTCCTTCTTCCTCCTGTGCAGCATCCGGCTGCTCGCGCGGCTGCGCGGCACCGGGCACATCGTGAAGCTCGAGGAATTTCCCGGCCGCAGGCAGATACTGGTCGGCTTTCTCGCCGGCCCCGGCGAACCGCCGGCCGCCGCCGACCCCGCCTTCTCCGGCCTGGAGGACAAGGCGCAGGTCGTCGCGCTGGAGTAGTTCGCGCCGATCTGCGATCGCATGAAGTAGTCCATGCGCGCTGGACCGGATCTCGCCTTGCGATTGCAGCATCGAAAGTCGCAACACCGTTCGCACTCGCGCCTATGATTTTCCGGTTGTCGTTCCGATCGGGAGATTCTCATGGGCAACTTGGTCGCGATGCGCTATCCGACGTCGCTTGCGCTGTGGCTCGCGGATCACAACTACGTCAAGTGCAGTAACGACGGCAAGGCCTGGGGCTGCTGGGGCGGCAAGACCGGCAGTACCGAGATTCGAAGGGCCGACGGCAGCACGCTGCGCGCAGACTCGATCGCCGGCCACGACGAAAAGGCCGGGATTCGCTGCCATCTGGTCAACGGCGTTTGCCACCAGACGGCGAACCGGATCCTGCTACCCGCCGGCATCACGGTCAGGGGCGCCGCGGGCTATCGGCTATCGGAAGCGCGGTTCGGCGTCTACGGCCGCCCCAGGGGGCGGGGATTCTTCAGCGCCTGCTTGGCGCCGTTCAACCAGTATCCCAACGTCACCTGTGACCTCGCCGAATGCCTGGAGGCCGCGGCCCCGGCGGCGCGCTCGGCCTGTTCGCCGACGTACGCTGCCGCACCGGATGGGCCCGAGGCCCGCTATCTCGCCGCGGTGCAGAACCTGTACGGCGGCCGCACGGCCCTGCTGGAGTCAACCCTGCAGCTGCAGGGCGCGCTGCTGGTGGATTTCATGGTGACCCAGTTCGGCCTGCGGCTCGAGTTCGCCGAGGGCTTCGACCGTTCGAGGGCCGGTGCGCTGCACGATATCCGCGCCGATACCGAGCGCGAGCAGATCGAGCTGGAGGAGGCGCTTGCGCAAGGGAAGCTCACCCTGTGGGACTTTCCCGTGCGCTCCGACGAGCTCACGAAGCGCATGCAGTTCCGGATGCAGGAGCCGCTCGGCGAGGCGGGGTTCACCGCCCTGTTCGAGGCCGACTATGGCAAGCCCAGGGGATTGGCCGATCCGGAGATCGCCGGGCCCATCTACGGCGTGCGCTGAGCGGCCGGGACTGGCGCTCGGGGTTCCCCGAGGCGCACAATTCCCTCCATGACTCGGACTGTGGACTTCGGGCGCAAGCTTTCCGGCGAGGAGTACGAGCGGCGGGCGGTTGCGCTCTACAGCGGCGCGCCGCCGCTGTCCGAAGAGAACCAGGACCGGGAACTTCGCCGGCGTGAACTCGACCTTCAGATCGACCACCGTTTGGGGGTCGATTTTCCGGTCGAGCGGCGGGAGAAGTTGTTTGAGGTGCAGTGCGGGCTGGACCGGGTGGATGTGGGTTCATTGATTCGCTACGCGCTCGGGTGGGTGATGCCCTCGTTCCTGGTCCGGCATGCGCGGTTCCTGGCGGAGGATACGGTGCGGGCGTATGGGAAGGTGTTGTCGGAGGAGAAGTTGAGGGCGTTCCTGGATCTGGAGGCTGGGAAGCCTGTGAGGGGAATGCCAGTCGATATGCGGCAGCCGGTTCTGGTTGGCGCGATCCTTTGCGTTACCATGATCCAGCTTCGTTCCGCATCTGCTTCTGGAGGAGTTCGGGGTTCCGTTCGAGCCTCGCTGCATCGATCGTTCCACAGCCGCGCACAAATCGTCTGAGCACCTGAAGCGCAATCCGAACGGGCAGATTCCTGTGCTTGTGGATGGCGATCTCGTGTTGTACGAGACTGCAGCCATTTGCTTGTACTTAGTCGATAAGTATCCCCAGGCTGGGCTGGCGCCTGCTTTCGGTTCCGTGGAGCTGGCGCATCTCAACAAGTGGCCCATGTGATTCACCAATTCGGTCCAAGCTGCGCTGATGCTCTATTTCTATCCGGAGCGCTGGGTGGACGAGAGAAATTCTGCTGGCGGAGCGCAACTGAAGGCGCATGCAGAGGCGAGGGTTGGGGGGGGATGCTAAACCAGATCGATGCGCAACTTGTTTGTCCAGGTGTCGCGCAGATTCACGATTTGGTGAAACGCCTTGGCGGCGTTGTCGAAAATTGAGTAGCCGTGTCTTTCGAATTGAAAAGCACCAAGCTGCGCACCTGATAGCCCTGGTTCCAGTTGTCAATATGTCTTTTTCAGCGACGCCAAGTTGATGTTCTCAATCCCGTTTGGCTTTTCAACAACGAAGAGCCAGTCATAGACACGGATTTCGGCGCGATGCGCGTGTTTTACGTTTACCCAATGAATATTCCCCTTTGCCTTCACCGAATCAGCCCCTGGGGTCCCTGACCGGGTCTCACTTAGGTACTTGCACCGCACTGTGTCGGTGAGATTATCGTATCCAATGCACTCGACCACATAGCCGTAGCGGAGTCTTACCTTATTTCCCGGAAACAGTCTGAAGAATCCTTTTCCCGGCTTTTCCTGATAGTCATTACGTTCGACCCACAGTTCTCGAGAAAAGGGAACGTGGCGCTTTCCCAATTCGGCATTCTGTGGATGGTTCGGTACCTCCATCATTTCTACTTTGTCCTCCGGATAATTCTCAATCACCAGCTTCACTGGATCCAACACAGCCATCCGCCGGGGCGCGATTTCATTCAGATGCTCCCGCATGCAGTCCTCGAAGACGGCATAGTCGATCCAGGAATTCTCCTTCGACACCCCAATCCGTTCCGCAAACCGCCGGAACCCCTCCGGCGTATACCCCCGCCGCCGCGCGCCGGCCAGAGTCGGCATGCGCGGATCGTCCCACCCGTCCACGACCTTGTCCTCGACCAGCTTGATGAGCAGCCGTTTCGACAACATCACATGCGTCAACTGCAACCGTGCAAACTCGATCTGCACCGGCAGCGGATGCTGCAGCAACCCGCCATCGGCCAGCTTTCCCAGCAGCCAGTCGTAAAAAGGCCGCTGGTCCTCGAACTCCAGGGTGCACAGCGAGTGGGTAACCTTCTCGACCGCATCCTCGATGGGATGAGCGTAGGTATACATCGGGTAGATGCACCACTTGTCCCCGGTGCGATGGTGCGTGGCGCGCTTGATCCGGTACAAAGCCGGATCGCGCATGTTGATGTTCGGCGAAGTCATGCTGATCTTCGCCCGCAAGACATGAGCGCCATCGGCGTGCTTGCCGTCGCGCATCTCGCGCAGCAACGCCAGGTTCTTCTCGGCCGAGCGCGAGCGATAGGGCGAATCCACCCCCGGATGGGTAAAGTCCCCACGGTTGCGCTTCATGTCGTCCGCGGATTGCGAATCGACGTAGGCATGGCCTGAGCTGACCAGGTACTCGGCGCACTGGTACATGAAGTCGAAGTAGTCCGAGGCGTACAGCGCCTTGCCGTCGAACTCTGGCACCAGCCACTTCACCGATTCAATGATGGAATCGACGTACTCCTGCTCTTCCTTCTCCGGATTGGTGTCGTCGAAGCGCAGGTTGCAGCTGCCGCCGTACTCCTTCGCCAGGCCGAAATTGAGCAGGATGGACTTGGCGTGCCCAAGGTGCAGGTAGCCATTGGGTTCCGGCGGAAAGCGGGTCTTGATGGCCTTCACCCGGCCCGAGGCCAGGTCGGCCTCGATGCGCTGGCGGATGAAGTTGGAATGGTAGGCGGGCTGGCCGGGCTTGGAGGCGTGGCTGGACATGGGAAACAGGTTGATTTTACGGAGGATTCTAACCTGTGTCCTCCAATTCCCGGCTCGCGCGTTATTGGACGTGCAGCAACCCACATCACACAGGAAATCAAAAACACCATGAAGCACATCATTTCCCTCGCAGTTGCCTTCGCGTTCAGCGGCGCCGCGCTCGCCCAGGCCCAGAAAGCCGCGGAGCCCGCGAAAGCCGCGCCGGCAGCCCCGGCCACTCAGGCGGCTCCGGCGACCCCGGCGACCCCGGCGGCGCCCGCCAAGGCAGCCGACGGCAAAGGCGTGGACAAAAAGGCCGTCGCAGCCGAGAAGGCCGCCATGAAGAAGGCCGACGCGGAGAAGAAGGCCGCGGAGAAGAAGGCGAAAGCCGAAGCCAAGGCAGCCAAGAAAGCTGACGCCCCGGCGCCCAAGGCGGAAGCCAAGGCCGAAGCCAAGAAGTAAGTCTTTCGCGCTGAAGTACGAAAAAGCCCGGCCCTGCCGGGCTTTTTCTTTTCGCGACGATGCGCAGGTTCGAACCGGCTCTTGTAGCACCGGGCGGCTCCCGCTAAGGTCCGGGGATGCTCGATCTGCTCATCCGCGGCGCCACCATCCTCGATGGCACCGGCGCGCCACGCTTCACCGGCGACGTCGGCGTCCAGGACGGCCTCATCACCAAGGTGGGCAGGGTCACCGACCCGGCGCAGCGGACGGTGGACGCCGACGGCCTCGCCCTGATGCCCGGCATCGTGGACGTGCACACCCACTATGACGCCCAGGTGACCTGGGACCGCACGCTGTCGCCTTCGCCCGCGCTGGGCGTGACCACCGCGGTGCTGGGCAACTGCGGCTTCGGCATCGCGCCCTGCCCGGCGCCGCAGCGCCAGACGGTACTGCGTAACCTCTCGGTGGTGGAGGGCATGGACCTCGCCGCTCTGGAGAACGGCGTCAACTGGGAAGCGGAGACCTTCGCCGATTACCTCACGCAGCTGCGCCGCATCGGCCCCTGCGCTAATGTCGCGGTGCTGGCCCAGCACTCCACCATCCGCAGCGCGGTGATGGGCGAGGAGGCCTCGACGCGCGCAGCGCCCACGAGTGAAGAACTGGCCGCGATGCAGGCGCAGGTGCGCGCGGCGATGCAGGCGGGCGCGATCGGCTTCGCGTCGTCCTTCTCGCCCAACCACGCCGGCTGGTCCGGGCGGCCGATGCCCTCGACCATCGCGAAGGACGAAGAACTGTTCGCCCTGCTCGCGCCGCTGAAGGAGGCCGGGCGCGGCATCTTCGTCATGGCCACCGGGCCTCGGGGCACCACGGAGTACATGGAGAGGGTGGCTGCCGAGACCGGGCGCCCGGCGTTCATGGTGACGGTGCTCACCATGTTCAACGACGCCGATCCGCACAAGGCGCTGACGTACTACGAGCGCTGCGCGGCCGCGCGCGAGCGCGGCCACGAGGTGTACATCCACACCAGTTGCCAGCCGCTGTCGTTCGATTTCGCGCTGGCCGAGCCGTACCTGCTTTTCTCGCACGACGCTTTCGACCGCCTCAAGGCGGCGAAGCCGGAGGAGCGCGCCGCGATCTACCGCGACCCCGCCTTCCGCGCCCGCTTCTGCGAGAATCTGGCGCAGCCGAAGCAGGGCATCCTGTTCTACGGCGACTGGGGGAAGATCGAGCGCGAGGGCAACAGCATCGCCGTGCTGGCGCGGCAGGCCGGCAGGGATCCGCTGGATTACTTCCTCGACCTGCCGCTCGACCAGCAGTTGATCGGGAAGCTGTTCCAGAACAACGACGCCGGCGTGGCGCCACTGCTCAAGCACGAGCAGGGCGTGGTGGCGCTCTCGGATGCGGGCGCGCACCTGATCTACTTTTGCGACGCCGGCTTCGGCCTGCATTTCCTGCAGCACTGGGTGCGCGAGACCGGGACTTTCACGCTGGAGGAGGGCGTGCGCCGGCTTACCAGCGACCCGGCGGCCAAGTACCGGATTCCCGGACGAGGCCGGATCGCCGCGGGCGCGGCGGCCGACCTGCTGCTGTTCGATCCAGCACAGGTCGGGGTCTCGCCCCTGCGGCGGGCGCCGGACCTGCCCGGCGGCGGGACCCGCATGTTGCGCGATCCGGCCGGGGTGCACGGGGTCTGGGTGAACGGCGTGCAGGTGCATGATGGAGCCCGCTATCTGCCTTTCAGGGAGCGTGGCCCGGGACGCGTCCTGACCGAGTTCTCCCGGTAAGATAGCCTTGGCCAACCGCATATTGGAAACGGCCGTCAGCGAGGAATCGTGATCCAGGCAAGGAAACTCGCCGGTGCGTTGGGCGCCGAGCTCACGGGGGTGAACCTCTCGCAGCCGCTGTCGAAGGAGGCGGCCGCCGAAGTCCGCGCCCTGTTCCTGGAACACCAGGTGATTTTCTTTCGCGACCAGCCGCTCACGCCGGCGCAGTACATGGCTTTCGCGCAGGCCTTTGGCGAGCCCGTGGAGTACCCGCTGGTGAAGGGGCTGGCGGATTTCCCGAAGATCATCGAAGTGAAGAAGCTCGAGCACGAGCGCGCCGCCTTCGGCGCGATCTGGCACACCGACACCGCGTACCTGGAGCGCCCGCCGATGGGTTCGATGCTCATCGCGCGCGAGATCCCGCCCCACGGCGGCGATACCCTGTTCGCGAGCATGACCGCTGCCTACGACGCGCTGTCGGCCGGCATGAAGCGCATGCTGGAGGGCCTCAAGGCGGTCAACAGCTCGGCCAAGGCCGACGCCTCGAAGACGCGCGAGGACCGCATCAAATCCTCCGGCACCGAGGAGGCGCGCAAGGAGATGTCTTCCGAACATCCGGTGGTGCGCACGCATCCGGAAACCGGGCGCAAGGCCCTGTACGTCAACCGCGGCCATACGGTCCGCTTCGCCGGCATGACCGAGGACGAGAGCCGGCCGTTGCTGGAGTACCTGTACCAGCACCAGATCCGACCGGAGTTCACTTGCCGCTTCACCTGGCAGGTGAACGCGATCGCGTTCTGGGACAACCGCTGCGCGCAGCACAACCCGGTGAACGACTATCACGGCTTTCGCCGCATCATGCATCGGATCACCCTGGCGGGGGATGTTCCGGCTTAGCCTGCTGCTGGCGCGCCGCTTCGGCGCCGGATCGAGGGGCCGCATCCTCCTGTCGATCGCCGGCATCGCGCTTGGTGTCGCGCTCGGTTTCGCCGTCCAGCTGGTCAACCAGGCCGCCGTGAACGAGCTGGCTGCGGGCGTGCGCGCCCTGTCGGGCAACGCCGACCTGGAGGTGCGCGGTGGCCGCGCCGGATTCCCGGAAACCCTGTATGCCACGCTCGCGCACGAGCGGGGCGTCGCCGTGGCCAGCCCGATCCTGGAACTGGAGGCCGGCCTGGCCGCTGGCGGCACGCTGCGCCTGGTGGGCATCGATCCGCTGCGCGCGGCGCTCATCCAGCCCGCGTTGTTCGGCGACGAGCCGGGGCGGCGGCTAGCGCTCCTGCAACCGGACACCGTCTACCTGTCGGCTGCGGCGGCGCATCTGGCGAAGGACGGCAAGCTGCGCATCGTCGCCGGGCTGCAGACCGTTGAACTGCGGGTGGCGGGCGTGCTGCCGGCCTCGTCGCTGCGCGGGGTGGCGGCGCTGACGGATGTTTCCACCGCGCAATGGCGGCTTGGTCGGCAAGGGCAGCTGAACCGGATTGATCTGCGTCTCGCGCCGGGCATGGACCGGGAAACGTTGGGCGCCGTAATCCAGGCCCAGCTGCCTGCGGGGAGCCATGTCTCCACGGTGGACGCGGTGGAAGAGTCGGGCGCAAACCTCTCGCGCGCCTACCGGGTCAACCTGAATGTGCTTGCGCTGGTGGCGCTGTTCACCGGGGGCTTCCTGGTGTTCTCGGCGCAGGCGCTGGAGGTAGCGCGCCGCCGTACCGAGCACGCCCTGTTGCGCGTCATGGGACTGCAGGGCCGCGGCATTTTCCGTTTGGTCCTTGCGGAGTCGGCGCTCATCGGCGCCGTGGGCGGCGCGCTGGGCATTGTACTCGGGTGGGGTATTGCGCTGGCCGCGGTGCGGCTGGGGGGCGCGGATCTTGGTTCGGGCCTGTTTCGTGGCGTCCAGCCGGAGCTGATGTTACCGATCGGTTACATCGCGGCCTACTGGGCGGCCGGCATCGCGGTCGCGATCGCCGGCGCTTGGCTGCCGGCGCTGGATGCGGCGCGCGTGCCACCGGCGCAGGCGCTCAAGGCAGGCGATGCCGAGCGCTTATTTGCGCTTGCAGTCAGCGTCACGCCGGGGCTGGTGTTGCTGGTGCTCGGGGCCGCGCTCGCGCAATTGCCATCGGTGGGCGGGCTGCCGCTGCCTGGCTATCTGGCAATTGCCTGCCTGCAGGTCGGCGGCATCCTGCTCATGCCCTGGCTGGCGCGGACCGCGTTCGAGCGCTTGCCGCTATCACGCCGGCCGCCGCTGGCGCTGGCGCTCGCGCAGCTGCGCGGCGCGCCGGGGCAGGCGATGGTGAGTCTTGCGGCGATCGTCGCCAGCTTTGCCCTCATGTGCGCCATGGCGATCATGGTGGCCTCGTTCCGCGACTCGGTCGACCGTTGGCTGGGCTCGGTGCTGCCGGCGGACCTGTATTTCCGCACCACGCATGCCGGCGAGTCCGGTTGGATCGAGCCCGCGTTCGAGGGTGAGGTGCGCAAACTCCCCTCCGTGGCACGCGTCGAGTTCCTGCGCAGCCAGCGCGTGCTGCTGGATTCCGAGCGGCCGGCGGTGGCGCTGCTGGCAAGAGACGGCGTGGACGGAGCCGGTGCGGCCCGGCTGCCACTGGCCGGGCGCGCCCACGAGCGCCGCGAGGGTGACTCTCCGGCGGCGTGGATCTCTGAGGCGGTCTCGGACCAGTACCGCAAGCGCGCAGGCGATCGCATCGAGCTGCCGCTGGCAGGCAAGCCACAGCCGTTTGTCGTCGCTGGCGTATGGCGCGACTATGCACGCCAGCACGGCGCGATCGTGATCGATCGCAACGTTTATGTGTCGATCACAGGCGACCGGCGCACGAATGACGCCGCGCTGTGGCTGGCGCGGGACGCAACTCCGGACCAGGTCTCGCGCGAGCTGCGCGCGCTCCCCGGGGGCGATCAATTGGAGATCGCCGGGCCGGGTGAAATCCGCATCGTGTCGCTACGCCTGTTCGACCGCACGTTCGCGGTGACCTACGCGCTGGAGGCGGTGGCGGTGCTGGTGGGCTTGTTTGGCCTCGCCTCCAGCGTTGGCGCTATCGTGCTCTCCCGCCGGCGCGAGTTCGGGATGCTGCGCCACGTGGGCATGACACGCGGGCAGGTGGGCGCGATGCTCGCCGCAGAAGGCGGGTTGCTGGCCGCGCTGGGCGTGGGTGCGGGCCTACTACTGGGCGGCGCCATCAGCCTGGTGCTGGTCTTCGTGGTCAACCGGCAGTCCTTCGGCTGGAGCATGGACCTGAATCCGCCGTGGCTGCTGCTCGCGTCGCTTTCCGCGGTCCTGGTGTCGCTCGCGGCGGCGGTGGCCTGGATTTCCGGGCGCGAGGCGACCGGCATGGCGCCGGTACGCGCCGTGCGGGAGGATTGGTAATGCGGGAGCACGAGTGAGACGCCGGTTGTTTCTTGCGCTGCCGCTTGCGCTATTGCCGGGGAAGGCGCGCCCAACCGCGATCGCCTATCCCACGGTAACGCCGGATTTCCGGCTGGACTTTCCGCGCGACCACGGCGCCCAACCGGATTTCCGGAACGAGTGGTGGTACGTCACGGGCCTTTTGTCGACGCCACGTGGCGAGACCCTGGGCTTCCAGGTGACCTTCTTCCGCACCCGGCCCGACTTCGCCACGGACAATCCCGGCGCGCTGGTGCCCCGCCAGGTGATCGTCGCGCATGCCGCGCTCGCGGACGCGCGCCATGGCCGCCTGCGCCATGAGGAGCGCGCCGGCCGCGCCAGCCTCGGACTCGCCGGCGCTGAAACTGGCAGCACGCGCGTGTGGGTGGACGACTGGCGCCTTGAACTGGAGCGCAACGCCTGGCGCGCAAAACTCACGGCGCGTGATTTCGCCATCGACCTGGAATTGCGCATGACGCGCCTGCCGGTGGCGAACGGCCGCGGAGGCTATTCGCAGAAAGGACCGGAACCGGAAGCGGCAAGCTACTACTACAGCGTCCCGCACCTCGCCGCTTCCGGGCGGATCGAACGCGCCGGCCGGCAGGAGGCGGTGACCGGCCTGGCGTGGCTGGACCATGAGTGGTCCAGCCAGATCATGACCGCTGGTTCCGTTGGCTGGGACTGGATCGGCATCAACCTGGAGGGCGGCGGCGCGCTGATGGCTTTCCGCATGCGGGACGCGGCGGGCAGGGCGCTCTACGCCGGCGGCACGCTGCTCTCGCCGCAGGACACGGCGCGCGCATTGGCGCCGGACCAGGTCGCGTTTGAACCGCTGCGGCGCTGGCGCTCGCCGCGCACGGGCGCGGAGTATCCGGTGGCCATGAAGGTCGTGGTGCTGGGCCGCGAGTGGCTGGTCGAACCGATGATGGACGACCAAGAATTGGACGCGCGGGGCAGTACCGGCACGATCTACTGGGAAGGCGCGGTGCGGGTGAAGCTGGACGGCGTGGCGGTGGGCCGCGGGTACCTGGAACTCACCGGTTACTGGCGGCCGCTGCGGCTCTGAGGCCGGAACGCGGACAACCCAACCCCGGCCAGCACCAGCCCGATGCCCGCGAAGTGGAACCACTTCGGGTACTCGCCTAGGAACAGCGCCGCAAGGCCGACCGCGATCGCAGGCATGAGGTGCATGGTCGCGCCGGCGCGCGCCGCGCCCAGCCGCTTCACGACGTAATTCCAGCCGGCGTAGGCGAGCAGCAACGATCCGATCGCCGAATAGAGCACCGCGAGGCCACCGGGCAAGGACAGCGCGACCTTCTTCCCGGCCCACAATTCCCAGAGCACCCACGGCGCCATCCAGGCGAGGCCCATCAGGCAAACCGCGGTGATGAACTCGGGTGTATCCAGCGAATCCTTTCGCATGCGCAGGAACACGGTGTAGCTGCCCCACATCGCCATCGAGGCGAGCGCGAGCGCGTCGCCGACATTGAACGACACCAGCGAGAGATTCCCCTGGGTGCCGATGAGCGTCACGCCGCAAAAGGAGATCAGCACGCCCGCCCATTGATGGGCGGCGATGTGCTCGCCCAGCAGGGGGCGGGCCAGCAGCAGGATAAAGATGGGCGCGGTGGACAGGTGCAGCGTAGCGCTGGTGGCGGTGGTGTAGTGCAGGCCCAGCCACTGCAGCGCGAGATGCAGTCCGCCGCCGACAAACCCCAGCAGCAGCAGCGGCTTCCACTGCGGCCAGTCGCAGCGCGTCAGCTTGTGCATCATGCCACGCCAGCAGAACGGCGCCAGCAGAAGGATCACCACCACGAGGCGCCCGGCGGTGGCGAAGCCCGGCGCGATCTCGTCGCGCACCGCGCGCGCGACGATCCAGTTGCCGGACCAGAGGAGCAGCGTGCCGGCGAGCACCAACCAGGCGGTGAGCTTCACCAACGCATGCTAATCTGGATTCATGCCGGACATTGCGGTCGCAGGGCGCAAGCTGAACTATGTATGGCAGGGCAGCGGTGCGCGGACGCTCGTCTTCCTGCACGAGGGCCTGGGCTCCATCGCGCAGTGGCGGGATTTCCCGGAGCGCGTTGCGCTCGCCACCGGGTGTCGAGCGCTGCTCTACGACCGCTACGGCTACGGGCAGTCCGACGTGCTAGCCGAGGAGCGCGTAGACCTGGATTTCATGCTCCGCGAGGCGCTGGTGGCGCTGCCCGCGCTGCTCGTCGCGCTTGGGGTGGAGAACCCAGTCCTGGTGGGGCATTCGGACGGCGCGTCCATCGCCTTGATCCATGCAGGTGCAGGTCATGCAGTACAGGGCGTGGTAGCCATCGCCCCCCATGTGTTCGTGGAGGACATCTCCGTGCGCTCCATCGCGGGCGCGGTGCGGACTTTCGAAACCACGGACCTGCCGCAGCGCCTCGCCAAGTACCATAGGGACTCACGCAAGACCTTCTATCTCTGGAGCGACGCCTGGCTGGATCCCGCCTTCCGGAACTGGAACATCGAGGCCTCGCTCGCGGGCATCCGTTGTCCGCTGCTCGCGATCCAGGGCGAGGAGGACCAGTACGGCACCATGGCGCAGGTGGATGCCATCGCGCGCCAGGCCGGCGGGCGCTGCGAATTGCTGAAACTGCCCGATTGTGGCCACGCGCCGCACAAGGACCAGCCGGAACGGGTGTTGCGGACGATCGCGGAGTTCGTGGACTGGTTGGATCGACGTGAGCGCCGGGGCGACGCAGACGCTGGGACATAGCGCCCGCATCATCGGGCTGGTGGCGCTTGCGCACGGCCTGTCGCACTTCTACCAGATCGCCACCGCGGTGGTGTTTCCCCTGATCAGGGATGACCTGCAGGTTTCCTACGCCCTGTTGGGCGCAACGGTCGCGGTGTACTACACCGTGTCCGGTGTCGTCCAGACGCTGGCCGGATTCGCGGCAGACCGCTTTGGCGCGCAGCGGGTACTGTTCGCGGGCCTGGCGCTGTCCACCGCGGGGGCCGTGATGGCGGGTTTCGCGCACAACTACGCGATGCTGCTCGCAGCGGCAGTCGTCGGCGGCATCGGCAACAGCGTATTCCATCCGTGCGACTTCTCGATCCTGAATGCGCGCGTGGACAAGGCTCGCCTGGGCTATGCCTTCTCCTGGCATGGCATCGCCGGGTACCTTGGATACGCGGTGGCGCCGGTGTACAGCGTGGCCATGGCCTCGGCCTTCGGCTGGCGCGGCGCGCTGCTGGGCGCGGCGGCGGCGGGCGCGGTGGTGACCCTGGTGCTCGCATGGCATCGCGACTGGATCTACGTCGAACCCGCGGATCGTCACCGCGAGACGGGCGGCGGCGGGCTGGCAGCCGACCTGAAGGTGCTGACCTCGGCGCCGGTGCTGATGTGCTTTGGCTACTTCGTGTTCATTGCGGTGGCGTTCGTCGCGATGCAGAACTTCGGCATGGTCACCATGGGCATGCTCTATGGCGCTTCGGCGGCGCTCGCCTCCACCGCGCTCACGGCCTACCTGCTCGGCGGCGCCGCGGGAATATTCGCCGGCGGCTTCGTCGCGGTACGCGCCACGCGCCACGACCTGGTGGCGATCGCCGGCATGGCGGCCAGCGCGGGCCTGATGCTGGTGCTCGCCGCGGCGTGGATCCCGGCCGCCATGCTGCCGTTGTTTCTCGCGGTGGTCGGTTTCACCACCGGCGTCACCAATCCTTCGCGGGACTTTATCGTGCGTGGCGCGACGCCGGCAGGCGCCACCGGCAAGGTCTATGGCTTCGTGTACTCCGGGCTGGACGTCGGATCCACGGCAACGCCCATTTTCTTCGGCTGGCTGCTGGATCGCGGCCAGGCGGACTCGGTGTTCTACACCGTGGTGGTGGCGCTGGTCCTCAGCATCGGCATGGTGCTCAACCTGTCGGGGCGCAGGCCCGCGCCGGCCTGATCGAGCGCAGGGTCAGTCGATATAGTTCACCTTGCGTCGCTCCAGCAGGCGCAGCAGCGCCGGCCAGTCTTTCTTCGTGGAGGAGCGGCCGGGGCGCACGAACTGCGCCGCGGCGTTGTCGCCCGCTTCCTGGGCCATGAGCTGCACGTTGTCTATGCCCCCGGCCATCGCGTCTACCTGGATCTGGCAGGCGCAGTCTAGGTAGTACATCAGCTCGAAGGCCTCGCGCACGGACTCGCCCAGCGTGAGCAGGCCATGGTTGCGCAGGATCATCACCTTAGAGTGGCGCCCGAGATGTTCCGCCAGGCGCACGCGCTCTCCCATGTCCAGCGCGATGCCTTCATAGGCGTGGTAGGTGACTTCGCGTTGCACGCGCATGGCGTGCTGGCTGATGGGCAGCAAGCCGCATTTCATCGCCGACACCGCGACGCCGACCCGGGTGTGGGTGTGGATGACGCACACCGCCTCCGGCCGCGCCTCGTGGATGCAGCCGTGGATGACAAAGCCCGCCTCGTTGTACCCGTAGTCGAGGGGGTCATCGAGCACTTTTCCAGCATGGTCGATCTTGATCAGGTTGGAGGCCGTGATCTCGTCGAACATGAGGCCGTAGGGATTGATCAGGAACTCGTCGCTTCCGGGCAGGCGCGCCGAGAAATGGGTGTAGATGAGGTCGGTCCACTTGAACTGCGCCGCCAGCTGGTAGGCGGCGGCGAGGTCCATCCGCAGCTGCCACTCCTCCTTGCTGACGCGGTCACGAACGGGCTTGGATCGCTTGCTCTTGAGGACGGCGCTCATCGGGTGTCTCCTGGAAGTGGGGGGATTCTACTGCCTCGAGCGCCTCCAGCAGCAGGGCCGGGTTGTTCTGCGCCAGGCGGGTGGAATCCGACAGAATCTGGCGCCAGCGCCGTGCCCGCGGATGCGCGTGGTACAGGCCCAGCATGTGGCGCGCGACGTGGCGCAGCGAGGCCTGGCGGCGCGCGTAGCCGGCCATGGCGCGCACCACGTCGGCGCGCGTGACGCCCTCGCCCGCGATCAGCCAGGGGTTGTGGTACGCGGCGCGCCCGAGCATGACCCCGTCCACCAGCCCCTCCTGGCTGTCGATGGCTGCGTGGCTGGCGATGCCGCCATTGATCACGATCTCGAGGTGCGGAAGCTCGCGCTTGAGGCGATAGACCTCCTCGTAGCGCAGCCGCGGAACCTCGCGGTTCTCCTTCGGCGAAAGCCCTTTGAGCACGGCATTGCGCGCATGCACGAGGAAGGTCCGGCAACCCGCCTCGGCGACGGTGCCGACGAAGTCACGCACGAAGCCATAGTCCTCGACGCGGTCGATGCCCAGGCGATGCTTGACGGTCACCGGGAGCGAGACCGCGTCGCGCATCGCCCTCACGCAGTCGGCCACCAGTTGCGGCTCGCGCATCAGGCAGGCCCCGAAGGCGCCGCGCTGCACGCGCTCGCTGGGGCAACCGACGTTCAGGTTGACCTCGTCGTAACCGTAGCGCTCGACCAGTTTCGCGCAGCGCGCCAGGTCCGGTGGCTCGCTGCCGCCCAGCTGCGCCGCCACCGGGTGTTCCTCTGGCGAAAAGGCCAGGTGCCGCTCGACGTCACCGTGGATCAAGGCGCCGGTAGTGACCATCTCGGTGTAGAGGAAAGCCTGCGGCGACACCTGGCGCAGGAAAAAACGGCAGTGCCGGTCGGTCCAGTCCATCATCGGCGCCACGCACAGGCGATGGCGGCTGGTTGGGCCGGGAATTTTCGGCACGCGGCTCACCGGTGTCGGGCGCTGGTGGGTCCTCATTCGTCGCTCCCAGTCATTGTCCATGATTTCACGCAGGCCATGGCCCTAGGCGCGGCGATCGCCGTGCTAGCATTTTTGCCAAGGGAGGCAGCGGCACATGCCGGATCGAAAGGAACCTGGGTGGGAAATCCGCCCGGCGCAGCCGCAGGACATCGGTGTGCTGCACGCGCTGATCCGCGGGCTTGCCGAGTACGAGAAGCTGGCTCACCAGGCGGTCGGCACGCCGGCGCAACTGCACACGGAGCTCTTCGGCCCCACCCCGGTGATCGAATCCGTGCTGCTGTGGGAAGGGGAGCGCGCCGTTGGCTTCGCGCTCTGGTTCCAAAATTTCTCGACGTTCCTCGGCCGTCGTGGCATTTGGCTGGAAGACATCTTCGTCCTGCCCGAGGCGCGCGGCCGGGGCTACGGTAAGGCGCTCCTCCGCCACTGCGCGCGCACCGCGGTGGCGCGAGGTTGCGGGCGCTTCGAGTGGTCCGTGCTCGACTGGAACCAGCCTTCCATCGACTTCTACAAGGCTTGCGGCGCGGTGCTGATGGATGACTGGACCACCTGCCGAATGACCGGGATTGCGCTGGAGCGCTTCGCAGCCGAGCCGTGATTGCCGGCGGACCGCGCGAGGCGCAATCGACGCGGTTACCGCAGGTCTAGTCCCCGCTTGCGGGTCAGGTCCACCAGGCAGGCCTTGTGCGGCTCGCTGCCGTCCGCGCCTCGGCGCGCGCACTCGGCGGTGCGGTAGGCGAGGAAGGCTTCCGAACTGCGGCGGAAGACGCCGGTGGCGGCCTCGTTGCCTGCCTTCACGTCCTGCGCGCGCGCGTCCACCAACAGGCTGGCGTGGCGCATGGCCAGTTCCTGCTCGGCGTCCATCAGCAGCGCGTCCAGGCAGCGCGCGGTTTCCTTCATGCGCCGGCACTGCGCGAGGGACGGCGCCTCGGTGCGCGGGGTCCAGTTGAAGAACAGGGCGCGCTTCTCGCCGGAGAGCAGGCAGACAAAGCCCAGTTCCACGGGTACGCCCTGCGGGTAGACCACTGCGCCGTTGCCCGACAGCAGCGCACTGACCTGCTGGCTGCCTAGGCTACGGTTATAGCGCTCGAGGTTGAGGTTGGCGTCGGTGTCCAGGCGCACCACCGCTGCGGCGGTGGACGATTTCCGGATCTCGGCCTCGGCGAACGCCTGGCAGGCCTGCGCCGCGGATGCGGCGTTCTGCGCCATCGTCGGCGCGGCGGCGGCGAGGAGGGCGAGCAGGGCCACCAGCTTCCTCATGGGTACTGTCCGGTGGATTGCGCCCGCAGCCTTGCCAGGCCGAGCAGGCTTTCGGTGAAGGGCGCGGCGACGCCCGTTTTCGCGGCGATCTCCAGCGTGCCGCTCAACAGGCCATCGATCTCGAGCGCCTTGCCGGCTTCCAGGTCCTGCAGCATGGAGGTCTTGAACACGCCCAGGTGCCGCGCCATGTCCATGCGCGCCTCCGGATCGATGTCCGCGTCCACGCCCGCGGCGCGTCCGATGGCGAGCACCTCGCGCATGATGGCGATCATGTAGGCCTTGACCTGCGCATCCGCGGTCAGGCGGTTCGCCGTCGCCAGCGTCAGCGCGGACACCGGGTTGAAGCTGACGTTGCCCAGCAGCTTCACCCAGAAATCCTTCTCGATGAACGGACTTTGCACCGCCTCGAAGCCTGCGCTGGCCAGCGCTTCGGCGAGCTGCGTGGTGCGCTCGGTGTTGCGGCCGCCGGGTTCACCCAGGATCAGCCGCTTGCCCATGTTGTGCTGGATGACCCCGGGCTCGGGCGTGGAGGCGGCGAGGTGGATGACGCAGCCCACGATGCGCTGGGTGGGCATGGCGCGCGACAATGCGCCGTCCGGGTCCAGCGTCTCCAGGCGCAGTTTTCCGCCTCCAAAGGGCAACCGGTCGAAAAACCACCACGGTACGCCGTTCATGGCGGTGACGATGCTGGTGCGCTCGCCCAACAGCGGCGCGATGTTCGTCGCCACTTGCGGCAGGCTCTGGCCCTTGACCGCGACAAAAACGTAGTTCTGCTCGCCGAGTTTCGACGGGTCTACATTGGCGCGGATGCGCGCCGTGAAATCGCCCTCCGCGGAGCGTACCCGCAGGCCCTTGGCGAGGATTTCCGTCAGATGTGCGCCCCTGGCGACGACTGAGACCTCATGCCCGGCCCGCGCCAGGCGCGCGGCCACCAGTCCGCCGACCGCGCCGGCGCCGTAAATACATATTTTCATGGTGCTATTCTACGAAAATCAGGGACAGTCCACGTTTTCCTGTTCCGTTCGGTTGGTCCAGCCTCTTGGTGCGTTCGAGACGGAAAACGTGGACTGTCCCTGTTTTTGTGCCTGCTTATGGAGGTGGAGATGTTTGCGTTCATGAAGAAGGTGAAGTCCCTGCTGCCCTCGGGCAGTACGCTGCCGGGGCGCAGCGCGACCATGCCGGTGCCGGAGAACCACTTCGTCAACGGCCATCGCATCGTGGCGCCGTTTCCGGCCGGGCTGGAGCAGGCGGTGTTCGGCCTTGGATGTTTCTGGGGCGCTGAGCGCCTGTTCTGGCAGATTCCCGGCGTCTACAGCACGGCGGTGGGCTACGCCGGAGGCGAAACGCCCAATCCCACCTACGAGGAAGTCTGCTCAGGACTGACCAATCACACCGAGGCGGTGCTGGTGGTCTATGACCCGGCGCGCGTGTCGTACGAGGCGTTGCTCAAGGTGTTCTGGGAAGGCCACGACCCGACCCAGGGCATGCGGCAAGGCAATGACCAGGGCACCCAGTACCGATCGGCGGTCTATTGTCATGGGGAGGCGCAGTTGAAGGCCGCGCGGGCGTCGAAGGAATCATTCGAAAAGGCGTTGGGCAAGGCGGGCTTCGGCGCCATCACCACCGAGGTTCGCGCTGCGCCGGCGTTCTACTACGCCGAGGACTATCACCAGCAGTACCTCGGCAAGAACCCGAACGGGTACTGCGGCCTTGGCGGCACCGGCGTTTCCTGTCCCGCGGGAGTGCTCGCGAACGCCTGAGCGCGCGGCGTGCGTCTGGACAAATGGCTCTGGTCGGCGCGCTTCTTCAAGACGCGCGGCCTGGCACAGGCGGCGATTGCCGGTGGGCGCGTGAAGCTGAACGGCGAGCGCGTGAAGCCCGCGCATGCGGTCAAGCCTAGCGACGGGCTGCTGGTGCGGATCGGGACGATCGAGTGGGATGTGGTGGTGCGAGGCCTGTCCGCGCGCCGCGGTCCGGCCGCGGAGGCGAGCTTGCTCTATGAGGAGAGTGCCGAGAGCCTGGCGGCGCGGCAGCAGGTGATGGACCAGCTGCGCTGGGGCACGGAGCCCTCCGCCAGCCTGAAGGGCCGGCCGACCAAGCGGGACCGGCGCCTACTGGAGAAGCTCTCGGGCCGCGAACCGGATCCGGTCGACTAGGCCCGGTCCCTGTGCCGGCACTTCCATCCCGACCGGCGCCGGCGCGCGCCGGATGAGCGCCGGCAGCACGTTCATCTTGGGCACGTTGTCCCGCCGCATCAATTCCCGATACCCGTAGGACAGGGGCGAAAAGTGCACCAGGTCGCACAGGTGGCTCGCCAGGCGCACGAGCGGCCCCGGCAGCAGGACGACCGGCGCGGGCTGCAGGCTGGCTGCGCAGCGCAGGGCCGCGAGATGCTCGGCCATGGTGCGCCGGGCGCTGCCACCCAGCTCCACTTCCCGCCAACCCTCGGCGCCGCTCTTCTCGCACAGGGCGGCGATGGCCTCCCCCAGGTCGCGCACCTCCAGCGCCGCGATACGGCCCACGGCATCCGCGGGGACGAAGTGCAGCGGCCAGCGCGCGATGCGGCGCATCCAGCGCGCGCCAAAGCCACCTTCGCCATCCAGTAGGGAGGGGCGCACGATGGTCCAGTCGGCCCGGCTCGCCTTGATGGCGCGCTCGCCGGCCAGCTTCGAACGTAAAAAACCGCTCCGCGACAGTTCCGTAAGACCAAGCGCGGAGAGGTGGATAAACCGGATGGACTTGCGCGCGCAGGCCTCGGCCAGGGCCCGCGGCGCGCGGTAGTGCACGCGCTCATAGGTCTCGTAGCCGCGCTCGCGCAGGATACCGACCGCGTTCACCACGCAGTCGACGTCGCGCAGCAGGTCGTTCCAGGCCGACGGGGCGGTCAGCCAGTCCAGGTGCGCCTCGCGGCGCTCGGCGAGGAGCAGTTCGACCGGCAGCCGCTGGCTGCAGCGGTCCGGGTCGCGCGACCCCAGGATGACGGTGTGGCCCCGCGCCTGCAGGGCCTGCGCGGCGTGCCTGCCGATGAAGCCGGCGCCGCCGAGGATGAGGACTTTCAAGCGGGGAGAGTTCATCCTAGTCCTTTCTGTTATTTCTGCTTTGACAAAACTGTATGACATGTCTATTATGCGTGTCAAGCCTCTCGAACCCCGATCCCAGACCCCTTGCCCCCCGACACCGGCATCACCGAGCGCTTCGTCCTGCACTGGGGCGAGATGGCCGCGCGCTGGGGCGTCAACCGCACCGTGGCGCAGATCCACGCCCTCCTGTTCCTCGCCGGCCGGCCGCTCAACGCGGAGGACATCGCCGCGCAGCTGCAGGTGGCGCGCTCCAACGTCAGCACCTCCCTGCGCGAGCTTCAGAATTGGGACTTGGCGAAGGTGGTGCACCAGATCGGCGACCGGCGCGACCACTTCGAGACCCTGCAGGACCCCTGGGAGCTGTTGCGCGTCATCGTGCGCGAGCGCAAGGAGCGCGAGTTCGACCCCACCGTGGCCTTCCTGCGCGACTGCATGGACAGCCCGGCGCTCGCGCGCGACGACCCGGCGACGCAGAAGCGCCTGCGCGAGACCCTGGCGCTGATGGAGTCGCTCTCCAGCTGGGCCGAGCAGATGCTCGGCATGGACAACAGCGTGCTCAAGCGCCTGGCCAAGCTGGGAGCGAAGGTGCAGGCGTTCCTGAGGGCAGCCTAGGAGGCACCGTGATCACGACGCAGAAGTTCTGCGTGCCCCTGAAGGTGTACTACGACAAGTCCTGCCCGCTGTGCGCCACCGAGATGGATGCGCTACAGGAACTGGACTGGCGCGGCCGGCTGGAACTGGTGGATTGCTCGGCCGCCGGGTTCGAAGACTGGGTGGCGGCCGGTGAGGGCGTCTCGCGCGAAGCGATGATGACCCGGCTGCACGCGCGCGACCCGGAAGGGCGCTGGCTTAAGGGGCTGGATGCCTTCGAGGCGGTGTATGCGGCGGCGGGACTGGACCGGGCGGCGGGTTTCTGGGGCAGCAAGACGCTGCGGCCGGTGCTGGGCCGCATCTATGCGGTGGTGGCGCGTTTCCGCCAGCCGCTGTCCCGGCTGGGGCTGCACCGCCTCGTCGGGCCGCTGATCCGGGCGGGCGGCAGGCGCTACTGATTGGTTTAGCCGCCGCGCCGTCGGCAGCTGCGATAGCGGGCGCCGGCGGCAGTGCCAGTCCTCGGCGCGTGCCCCGCGCGCAAGCGTTTCCTTGAAGCCGTGCTGCTCAGCAGGTGTTCAGCATCGAATAAATAATCTAAACTCGCTGCACGCAGTCGAGTCATAATGGGGAAGTGGACTCGACTGACTCGACTTGCACAGTGTATTTCGACGGGGGCTGCCCACTGTGCTGCCGCGAAGTTGCGCACTATCGCGCCCTCGTCGGCGCGGAGACGATCGCCTGGGTAGATGTCGCCTCGAGCGATACCGCGACGCTCGGGCCCGGGCTTACCCGCGAGGCCGCGCTTGCCCGCATGCACCTTCGCCGTGAGGACGGGTCGCTGCTCTCCGGCGCCGCAGCGTTCGCGGCGCTCTGGTCCGCCCTGAGGCCGTACCGCTGGCTCGGGCGCCTCGCCTCGTGGCCGCCGGTCCTCGGATGCCTCGAGATCGGTTACCGCGGCTTTCTGCGGGTGCGGCGTGTCTGGCGCGCGCCATGACGCGCCTCGCCTCCCGGCTTTTCATCGTCGCCGGCAACGTGCTCACCGTGATCGGCTGCGCCGGCTTGCTGCTGGCCGGCGTCGGCCTGGTCGACGCCGAGTTGTTCGCGATCAGCATCTCCTCGGGCATTCGCGTGATCGCCTCGGTGGCGATCGGCGGCTGCCTACTGAGCGCCATTGGTTACGGCGCGGAGGACTATTTCAAGGACTTATAACAGAAAGAGAGTTCAAATGTTTAGGAAATCGGACTACTTCATTCTGCTGGCGGTGACGATCTCGTTCTTCGTCTCTGCCTACCTCTGGTTCGTGATCCAGGACCGGGAACAGGCGATTTTCACCGCGATCTGGGTGCCCTCCATCTTCTCGTTCGGCATCTATTTCAAGCTCGCCGCGCTCATGGGGAGGAAGCCGTGATGGCCACCGATCTTCTCCTCCCGGCCGTCATCGTCTTCACGCTCCTCTTGATCGGGCTGGGCCTCACCGTGGTGGAATTCCGCAAGATGAAATGAGCGGGCGCAGCCGCGCAAGCAGGTGCCGCTCAGCTTGCCTTAAGCGGATCGTAGCCCTGCTCGATCGTTACGCCATCCCGGCGCAGACGCTCGAAGACGCGCACGCTGAAGCCGTCGTCCGGCGTGCTGTTGCCGCGCAGCGCATCGCCCACCAGGGCATAAGTCGTGTAACGGTCGCGCAGCCGCGCTTCGACGGCCGCCTCTCCAAGCACCGCTTTGGCCTCCTCTGGAGAGAGCTGTCCGTCCAGCAGCAGGGATATCTTGTGCGACATGGCTACCACCTCCGGCCGCGCTGGCCATCGAGCAAAGGCTCGAGCCGCTTGGCGATGAATTCGCGCGCCCGGAAAATCCGGGTGCGCACGGTGCCGATGGGGATGCCCAGCATGCCCGCGATCTCGGCGTAAGGCTTGCCGTCGACCTCGTACAGCATCAGGGCCTCGGCGAGCTGCGGCTGCAGGAGGGTGAGGGCGCGCTGTAAACCGTGCGCGATCTCCTTCGCCATCAGCGTGCGCTCGGGGCTCTCGCCGTCGGAGACCCCTGGCTCGAACGGCTCGGCCCGCAGCTCGGGCGCGTCGTCACCCAGCAGCACGTCGTCCGGCTCCCGCTTCAGGTGCGACAGCGCGCAATTGGTGGCGATGCGGTACAGCCAGCTGTAGAAGGCACTCTCGCCCCGGAACGAGGCGAGGCCGCGGTAAGCCCGGATGAAGGTCTCCTGCAACACATCCTGCACGTCGCCGCTCGCCTTCACGTAGCGCGCCACATGACGCGCGATGCGCCGCTGGTACTTGACCACCAGCGCCTCGAAGGCCTTGGCGTCTCCCGCTTGTGCGAGCTGCACCAGTTCTGCGTCCTGCCCGGTTTCCGCCATTGCGGACGTAGCATAA
>Ga0169931_10003722_pt1 | contig 24055 bp, 20 predicted proteins | sample Kivu_15m_20L_FD_129675 | JGI IMG/M metagenome (GOLD analysis project Ga0169931, IMG submission 129675) | Freshwater microbial communities from Lake Kivu, Western Province, Rwanda to study Microbial Dark Matter (Phase II) - Kivu_15m_20L... | ecosystem: Environmental > Aquatic > Freshwater > Lake...
AACTACAATAATTATGAGTGATATATTGCCAAATAAATACATCCTATACTGTTAGTTATAAACTACAATAATTAATCATAGAGATTCTGCTAAAAATTAAAATACTTGTATCAACAGCACTTCTTTTTAGAACTCTATGGCTTTTTTGTTAACTTAACTAACTCCTGCTTAGTTTAGCTCTAGGATTGCTACTTGATTCGTTTCTTCTATTTTTGCATCTGCTGACTGTTATTCTTCATCTAATGGCTGCTAAATGATTTAAGTAATGATTTCTTACTCTTGAAATTATCAATTCCTGAATTTTAAGTCTAGTTAACCCCTCTAATTTGTTACAACTCAGTCTTGTCTCCGAAAACGGCAGTAACTAATGAATCTGATCCAGTTTGCGAGTTGTAGTACTAGTTACCAGCAAATAAAAAGGCTTCTTTGATGTTGAGGCCGGTTTTGGCACTTACTTAGAAGTAAGGTAGAGCAGTGGCTTGTATTTTCGATCGGATGGTTTAATGCTCGACTTCTCTGTCTTAAGTAAGATCGGCCTTATTGCCCAAAACAACAAGAATAGTTTTTTATTTGCGGTTGTTGTTACACATGTCGATCCACTCGTTGATGTTGCCAAAAGATTTGGCGTCTACTTATCTCACAAGTACTGGTCAGGTCAAACACTATAAAAGCGATTAAGGCGTCTTTGAGATAATTAGGCACTAGTGATCTAAACCTTTCCTGTCCAGCTGTATCCCACAACTGCATTCGAAGCGTACACTGCCCAATATGCAAGTTTTTAGCCATGAAATCAATACCTACTGTGGGCTGGATTAACAAATAAGTACGCCTACGGTTTACTAGAATCTGTCGTGGATGAAGCGTGAAAGTATGGAGGTTTTGCCAGTAGATTGCTAACCAAGAAAGACCACTTTTATTTTGGTTTTCAGGTGGGATTTGGCAGAATCGGAAGGCTTTTAGTTCATAGGAGGGTTATTATTAATTTAATGGATTTGAATTTCAGAGTTTAAAAACAAGTTAAGATTGCATTTAATGGAAAAGCACGATATAAAATTTCAATAAAAAAGAATGAATATGATTATGCTAAGTTTACAGTCTTTAACAAAAGTTGTATTATGTATGAGTTATATTACATAAGTAGTGCTCGATATAAAGTCTTCTTATAAAATACTGTTAACTATTAACTAAGAAGAGATATAAGGAGAGATACATAATCAAGAAAAATCGATGCCCAGCTGTTCGATAGCCACCGTCAGCTGCGCATACATATAACTCGAATCATCATACTTAAAAGAAATATCGTGCTATCCATAGACCACCTACAGATACCTCAGCTAAGCAAATATCTCATTCAGAAACGGTTTCAGTTTGACCAGCATGAACTTTAGAATTTCCATCTGAGTGTAGGCACTGATCTAAATATTCTTTTCTGACTTCTTTTAGAGGTAGTAAGAATCGATATCTATTGCTAGCTATCTTCTGATGTCCTTGAGCTTCTACAAGGAAATTTCGGAAGTGGTAGCCTGGCTGAACTAGAAGAGAGAACTCATCGACCTCGCGTAGCATCCTTCTATCTTGCAGTCCTCGTCAATCTTGTAATCGTTAATCTATGTGAAATCTGGTAGTTTTTGACTGAGCCGCCTTATAACCTAATTTTGTTTGGCAGCTGCCCTCATGATCTTTCGGATAACCTTGTTGATCTTTGGCTACTTCTATACGAACTGAAGAATAAATTGGATGAGCTTGGTCTGGAATAGAGATTTTTCCTATGGACTGTCTGAGTTGAAAATCGACAAGTAAGGTTACGAAGACTTGACTATGAACTGCTGTAACAGTTTTAAATCCAGAATCAGTTTCTCCTGTATTTCCTCTATCTTGACGATCTCCTGTGCTTCGAGGATGATCTTGTACTTGTTTTCCAGTAAGAACAGGTATTTCTAAAATATTTTTCTGAAAGGGTGGTACTTCGCAGTAAACTCTCTCCCCAGTGTTTACTCTTCAGTAACATAAGAAATGACTTCTTGTAGCAAGCTTTTCTTGCGATCCTCAGTCATCGAGTGCTCTAATTTTTCCTATATGTCCAGTTTCATCTTGATGATGGAGGCCTTGATGGTGATGTTCATGTCTTCGGCCAGTCGACATCTGGTGGGTTTAGTAAAGCTTTCCTCGCAGCTTTCGTAGTGTTTCTTCCTATTTTCAAACCTAGGTTTAAAAGGTTCTATATTGATGATGGCCTCCACGAAGCGTTACTACTTGATTTGTCCCACAATGAGCTCCAGATCGTCGATCATGTTGCCGTCGTAGGTCTGTTTTTTGCGGAGTCGTTCTAGCGCCCTCAACATGACATTTCTCCATTTCTGCATCAACAAGTGGATACGTCGCTGGTGATGAACCTGACCTTGGACTCCTTGGAGCTGGTCCTCCTGAGACTTTCCTTGATGACTGTGAGTTGCTGGCTGAAATCCATACTTGGTTTTAAAAAATAATCATTAATCTATCACAACAGTCCCAGGCCTTCCTATAGTATCAGGGGCGGCTTTGAATTTTTTATTTTGTTGAACAACTACACCTTCCGCTCGAACTGGCTCACTCCTGGCTACGAGTGCTCGGGGGATCTAAACGAAGATTGAGCTCTGCGCTTCCGGGGACTTATATTCACCAACATGTGACAGTTTTTTAGAATGGCTTTCTAAAATTGCTGTTACTGCTGAGGCAGCATGGATGAATGGATTTTGGGAAGTAGTAATGGGGGGAGGGTGGGTAGACGTGAAGAGGATGATGGCATTATGGGTAATTTATGTGGGGAGGGTGATTGAGTTAGGATCTTTTTGGAACGACTGCCTGATAGTTATCTTAGTTTTTAGGCGTAGGGTTCGTTCAGGTAAGAATTTTTGGCTATGAATTTATTGTATGCGCTGAATAGAAACAAAGTTACTTTCTAGGGATGGCCAGGTAGCGACAGTGAGCACTATGGCACATGGCCTGATGATCACGCTATTACTAATTGAGGTCTTTCTAGCCGAACAATTTGGGCGAGTTGATTATCACTCTCTAAGATTGGTTATGATTATTGTTGCTCAAATCGTTTTGATGATTACCCCCACTGAACTCTAGCTGGACAGTTCCCTAGGCGAGCACATAGCACTCTTCAGGAACAGTCCCACACTTATATATATGATGATGTATGCTCTGCTCATGAAACACACATCCTTCTTCAGCGAGTGCCCTTAATGCGAATTTGGAAGCCCCTGGAAACACACTTATCAGTAAATTAACAATTCTTAGTGTTTTGCGCATTTTGACTGCATTCTTGTACTCTTCATAGAGTTTCAAAGGAATGTAGGCGATCTAAGCTGCAGTCTACTGGTTGTTGATCAGAACTGAGTCTGTTTGAATGGCTATTACTTAGTTTTTGTGGAAATGTTAGGCTTAGTAATAGTAGTTCTAGTGCACTGTTTTTGCCTTACTGCGTTTTAGCTGTCGCTTTGTCTTTGTATCTAGACTCAGTTTCTTGTATACTTCCACCCTGCCCCTTAACAAGATAACTGCCTATGATTTTTTGGCGTTGCTTAGTACTAGCTAACTTTGAGGTGCTATTTTGGCGTAGAAAAGAAGTGAGGTGAGAGTATGGAAGTCCTGGGGATCATAGAGAGGAGCGAAGAAAGGATTGATGCTTAAGAACAGATCGAGTTATTGTGTTTGTTATGGGGTCCAAAACTACTTGTCGACGCTGAGGGTGTCGAACATACGATGTTATTATTATTCCTATGCCAATAATAAAACCTTAATAATTGTTTACAAATTACATTCATGGCTAACATATTATCAGTAACTCGCAATCAATAAGATAAAATTCATCTAAATCGACTTATGTTTTATAAAAAAATGCATTAACTCCAGAGTTGACTTCTGCTCACTTGTATATAGGTTATTCCATATAGCTATTACATCAAACATGGATTTTACGTAAAATAGCACTTATTTTTATGACTAGCAGCTTCTAGAAAGGTCCTTTACTTGTAGCTTTCTCATATGTTGAGTAGAAACGTTGCCTTGAGGCATCGGGCACTGAACGGTTGAGCTACCTGTTGCTCATTAATAAAATTATGATACAAATACTACAATCAAACAAACAAACTATTTATCATGATATATCCTCGATTATTTACATCAGCTAGTTTTCTCCGTCCTACAGACACTTCTGCATCACTCTGGCCATCCTTTTTTTTAAATTTTTCAAACTTTTTCGATTAATATCCGGAAGACGACGAAAATCCAGCAACTTTTCAAATTAATGATTGGGTTTGAGCACAAAACCTATCGATTAGTATAGCTGGATTGTCTGTATCTCAATTTTCGATAGTGGCTCTTTTTGACAAATCGCGGAACCTTGACCTTATTTTAACCCTTTATACCTTAAATATAAGCCAACTTGCTTATATACCTTTTTCTATGGCTTTTGATAGTTTTTGTTTGTAAATATTAAATAGCAGTTTTAGATAGGAAATCCTACTCGACAACGGATATATGTAATCAAGATAATCGATGATGATTAAAACTAAAGCTAGACAATTAAATCACTGCTTAATCACATTTCATGTATTAAGCTCTACTAACGATTGCTTCTTTTTTATTACTCAGGTTTTTATTGCGGAAGCCCAACCTAGATAAGGCTATTCAAAATCTACGGTTATTGTCGCTAAATCTATGTTTTATCTACTGTTGGGCCTTCCTCAGTCTTCTGGGAATTCAAACTTATATTCTATAGCCGTTCTAGCAAAATGTTAGTGTCATATCCTCCAAAATTGTCTTGTTCTTCTTGAACTTGTTCTTTTTTAAAGTAATTTTCTTTTGGGCCTATAACTTCTATAAAATTTTAGAAGCATTGATCAAGCTCTATGCTCCAGCAGTCTCCAAGCAGCTACTTAGAATTTCGCTCAGTAAATTTGTGATTGCGCAAATAGACGGAGTAGTACTTCAGTGAGGTTTAAAGACCAGCTATCAGCTAACCTAGGTACTTTCTGAGCTGATGCGCCTTCTCAGTGATATGTGCCTTATGAGTGTTGCTTAATTATGGTGGATCAGTGATATGTGCCTCCTGAGTGTTGCTTGATTATGGAGGATCTAGCTGAGTGTCTATTTGATAAAGAATGTAGTCTTTTGGGCAAGATTGGGTGCTAGAGTCGAAGATATGCACAAAAATAGGATGAAGAAAACCCTCTAGTTCTGGTATGAAAGTCAAAGCTGGGCAAACCAGTTCTGCATTTATTCTTTAGCAAATCATAAGCATCCTAAGAGCTGTTTGTTTATAGGATTTCTGTTGACCTGCCTGCAAATTCTGATGGCTCGGGCCTAGGTAGAGTTGCTTGGTAGTAACTGGCTTTCCTGGTGAAAGATTAGTAAATATTTGATAGTGATTAGGGGTGCTGATAGTAGCTGAGATGATTATTTTGGGGTGTAGGACGTAGGTGGAGCCGTAGATGGAAGCTATTCTGCTGAAAGCTTGCGGTATATCTCCGATACCGTTATCCACGTACAGGAAGGGTGACTAGCCGTAGACACCACAAGAGTGTATGAACAGTCCAAACCTCTCCACGAAGTGCCCCAGAGAATAGTACTTTTTGGCAAAGGGAGGCACTTTTTCATAGCGAAAAGGATAATGACAGACTATGTAAGTCAGGAAGTTGATTAAATTTTTGTTGCCTTTTACAAGCTTTTCCACAAATGGCATAAAACCTTAGTTTTTCTTAGACAAAAATTAACCATATATTTCTTGATCAATTTAACCGAAGCCTTTGTCAAACTCTTTAGTGGAGTTGGGGTCTTCTTCAAGCTGCTTCCATTTGTTGTATATCTTTGCCAGCTTGTGTAGACTGCCCAGCAGAAGTTTCTTTTCCATCAGACTAAGTTCTTTTGAGTCAAAGATGCGTCCTTTAGAGAGTGGCACCTATCTTAGACTATTTTTATGAGGGAACATGAGGGTGTTCACGAGATGAAAGTCCATGTACTTATCCATGTCAGCCTGCTTAAGGCATTCGCAGGCTCTGCTGTCGGCCAAGAATAATCGCGGCTCCAGGTCTATACTGAACCCTCGAGTCTTTTTGTTGTCTAAGCACCACTCGTAAAACTGCTGATTACTGGAGGCGAATTCGGGTGGAGTCACAAACTCATAAAGGTTCTCTGTAGTCTTGTTTGTGTTAAGCTGATGCAGTTCTTTAAAGGTGACCGTTTTGAGGGCAGAACCATATGTTTTAGCCACGTCGATGACCAGCCCTGGAGTTGATTCAATTTTAGAAAGATGAGCTGCAAGTAGGCATTCTTGGAGCCCTGTGCCGAGAGCAACAAACTGAGGATTGAGCTGTTCGGGAGTAAGAGTGAAGGGCAACTGCTGGTAGAAATCGTCACGCTCCATTCTGATGACTTATTTTAATTAATATTCACTGACGACTTATTTAGTAATATCCATCTGAAAGAATAACTAAAAATATGTTTTAATTATGCTATTGAAAGAAAAATAATGCAGTCTTGATTAATTCTTACAGAATGAGAAAAAAAAATAATACTAATTCAATCATAATTTAAGGAACGATTGAGAAAAGATGACATCTGAAATTAGTTAATCATTTCATTGCCCAGCCAGCAATACTTAGACCTAACTTTCCTCATTTTCAGCCTTAAAAATATATTTTATCACTCGCCTGCACATACCTTTGTTTGACTCCTCACTCCTTCCCCAAATACTCTCAATTTACCTTTTGATCGAGGCCGGGTCGCACTTGAGCTCATCCTTGTTAAAGCGATGCAAAGCCTCACTCACACATCTCTTCTACTCAAGTAACACGTCAGTCCATTCTGGGTGCATCTGATACTGCTAGGATATTTCGCGCATCATTCCTGCCAGTAAACACACAAACAAAGGTTCTGCCCATTCTGGCTACTTTTCAGAAAGCTCATCCAGCAACATTATTCCTTTAAGCCATCGGGCATGACGATCTATGAAGTTCTAGGGCTGCTTTATATAATTTGGTTTGTTTTCCTTTGACGAGAGCCCCTACCAGTGACTGGGCTGCTCGGAAACTGTTTTTTTCAATATAGGATTGTGCTCCACGCCATCTTTACTAGTGGTAGCTTTGCCACTCTAGTTGATGTCCTAGTTACTTGGGCTATTAACCTTTTCTTTACTGTAAATGCCATCTTTTTTGCTTAGGATTCTGTTGCTCTAGATGCTAAGAATGTTGTTGCTCTATAAGCTAAGAATATTGTTGTTCTAGATACTAATAGTATTATTGTTCTGGATGCTTTCCTTGTTATTAGTTATTTTCGTGATTTAGCTACCTTACTTGATGCTAGCTGTTTTACTATTTTCAATGCTTTCTTTGTTACTAATCGCCTTGTTGCTTTCAATGCCTTCTTTGGTGGGAGGAAAAGCTCCTTCTTCCTTGGGCTTGACTGAATAGTCTATCTCACCTTTAACGTCTAAGAGGAAATACTTTTCAAGTACCTAAATTCCTAGATCCTTTTTGTAGCCAGAAGTGATGTGTCCTTGATCATCGATTCGATAGTCGAATAAATCAACCCACTCAATACGCTTGAACTGGTCTTTCACTAGCATTTTCCTAATTAGGGTTTCACAGTCGCTGGAAATAGGTGTTATTCGTTTGGGAAAGACGAGCTCAGTGTCCTTGATGAGGTCGATGAGCTGCGAGATGGAGCTAGACTCGTAGGGGCAGAACCCGAATATCATTTCGAATAAGACGACGCCCAGTGACCAGATGTCTGCTTTGAGAGTATATATTTCTTCCTTGAGGATTTAGGGAGCCATGTAGATGGGAGAGCCTAGGATAGTCTGCGCCATGTTGACTTCCAGCATCTTGCAGAAACCGAAGTCGCCCAGCTTGACTTTTCCATCTGAAAAGAAGATGTTGTCCGGCTTAAGGTCCCGATGCATTATATTGTTCTTATTAAGTTATTTGAATGCCTCCAGCAGCTGCCTGAAAATAACCAGGCTCTATTGTTATGATAGATGTTTGCGTTTCTGGAGGAGGGACTCGAGGGTGCCACTGTTGCAGTACTCGTAAACAAAGTAGAAGTTGTTGGGAGTTTTGAGAGTTTAGATGAACCTGACAATATTTTAGTGCTTAAGAGTCGACAAAATGTTTATCTAGTTGATGGCTAGTTGTTCTAGTTTGGGGTTGGCCTTGAAGGAGGACTTAGGGATGGCTTTAACAGCGTATTCCTGCTTGGACTTCTGATGGATAGCACGGTAGACCTGCCCGTAGACTCCCTTGCCGATGGGTTCCTGCAGCAGGTAGTTCTCAACCAACTTACTCATTATAATATTTGAATATCAACATTATCAAATCACTAGCCTCATCAGTTCGCTATATTGTTTGCATCAATATCAATAAAATCATCAGTCTATTTAATAAGAATAGACAACCTTATCATCCTCAAAATTTGGTTAGTAAGGCAATGCATTAGAATCCTCTAAAAGAGTTGCTTAAAGCGCTTTGTATTTTTATACATTTATTTTAGTTATTGGTAAGGAAATGAATAAGACCGAGGACGTGCTGCATTCACGAACTGTATTTTGCGTACACGAGGGCGGCTGCCTTCTTTCTGGTATAAGGCAGGCGATAAAGAATCTGAAGTACGGGCTCATAATAGCTGGAGTGTTGCAGCTGTTAAGGACATTGAAAGTGGTGGTCAAGAATCCACAGGAATGGAGAAAGAGTTTACGACCGCAGTACGTTAGCATAGCCTTGTTTCTAAGTTCAACTGTGCTGCTTCTGCGACTGGTGCGCTGCCTGCTGCGTCGACTGCGCAATAAAGACGACGGCTGGAACAGTTTCGCAGCAGGAGCGGCGGCAGGCTGGATGGCTTCGAAAACACTTTCAAAGGACTACTGGTATTTTTACCTTACTTTTCTGGGTTCTCGTGTGATTGGAGCAGCCCATAAGTTCCTTGTGCAGAAGGGAGTGCTGTCAGACAAAAATGTGCACTGGCATAGCTACTGCATGATGACGGTGGCGCATGCCATTCACTCGTACGGCTATTTCCTCCACCCCTTTATTCTCCGGGATGATATGTACGGTCTATACCTCAAAATGTCTGCACTAACTCCTAACGAAAAAAAGTGGCATCTTACTGCTCTGAAGTACAACTCACGAAGACTTACTGAAAAGTTTGGTCCTGACAATGCCTTTGATGCGATCACAAACAATCGCATTAAGAATCTATAGATGTCAATATCAAAAGACTCTTCTCACTGATATCCTATATGATTAGGTAACATAATTTGTAAAATTAAATATCATCACAACTTTTTAAATCTTATTCATTCAAAAAAAGATTATCTTTATTTTACATATAAAGGCTCTTAGAGATATCTATGATTAGTAGGAGATCTGACAAATTTTAAGTGTAAAAGGCCATTCAATCTATAATGATGCATTTAATTATGCATCTGTGCTGTTATAATTCGATTGATGCTGGCCTTAACTGAAAAATAGTTAGGACACGCCTTGTTCTATTCTATCAAGAGCGAGGATTACGAACACGCAGAGTACTTGCTCACACTCGACCCTCCGCTCAGCACCAGCTACTTCTTGTCGCAGGACGAAATCGCCTACACACCCAGTATTCCTATTGTTAGCTAGATCTCTTAGTTGGCAAAGTGGCCCAGACCATAAAGAAATTCGGTCTGTGGCACAACAAAACGCAGCAAGTTATTAGAATCCTAGAACGATTCATCGAAGGCAAATGCGACTGGAAGTGTCACTGCTCTCCTAAAAATCCTCACTACTGTGCAGTGTCACAGGCCCTGAAATATCTGCCAATAGACAACAACAAGGGTAAGAATATTGATAGTCAGACCTCCTCTGCGAATAGAACTGGTTGTTGCTGAAACTGCTCACCAACGGAGCCACCTATCATAACCACGGCAACTCCAAAGAACCAGTGTGGCTGGCTTTCAGGGAACTTAATGCTTACATCGAAGCCAAGCAGCAGTAAGTCATACAACTGCTCAAAATGAATAGACACGCAAAGCCCCTCTCTGCAAACAAAAACGCAGCAAGAAACAGAAACTGAAACATATATTGATTGATAAATTCAAAAGCCATCAATTAGATAATGTAAATATAGCTGATAATGATTGATCCATATTAGATTGATAGGTATTTATGGCTGTTGACCTAGAGTTATAAAAGATTTAATGAACTATCAAGGACTGGTTAACGAGGGCGCTACTTGTTACCTAAATTCTTTGCTGCAGACACTCTTCATGACTGCTGAGTTCCGCCAGAATGTTTACGACTACGTGTAGCTCACTCAGAACACAGACATAGTCCCAAGAAGGTCGCCTAAAAGGATAGTATTCCCTTCCAGCTACAACGTTTATTCGCCAACCTACAGACTTCCCAACAATGTTGCAATACTCGCGATTTGCTCAGGAGCTTCCAGTGGACCGAAGCTGAGGCTTTCCAACAACACGATGTACAGGAATTTTGCCGTCTGCTCTTTGATGCGATAGAACTCTCCCATAAAGACTCGCAGTGGATCAGACAACTATTTGGTTTCGGCTTAAACTCTTACATCGACTGTGGACTACATAGGAGCTAGCAGCTACAGCTGTATCTGGACCTATCTTTACCGGTGCGTCACCCCTATACCAAGGCCTACTACAGCTCGATCGAGTAGTGCCTCAAGGAGTATTTGATGCCTGAGAAGCTAGAAGGAGTGGAATGTTCGGGCTGCAACGCCAAGGTCACTGTCGATAAAGGCCTATCATTTGCCTCTCTGCCGACTATTCTCACTCTCCAGCTCAATCGCTTTGAGCTTAACTATGAAAATATGCAGAGAGAAAAAATAAATTCTTTTTTATACTTCCCAGAAATCCTTTAACTTCATAGGTTCACCAAGCCCTACTCCCAAATACAAATACGAGGCATTCCTAAGGACCTAGAACTCAAGAAATCAGTATCTAAGAAGTAGGCAAGCATGAGGACTATTGACTTTGGAGGAGCTCCGGTCAAAAAACGCAAGAATTCCGATGAGATCACTGCATAAAAGGCTCACGTTTCGTACTTTGACGAATAAAACAAATAAAAACGAGGGGCTCAGGTGAAGTAGCTGTCCAAACATGAATAAAAAGACAAAAACATGCAGATACTTGCGGATCTGAAGCAAACTAATTTCAAAGAATTAGCCAAGAAAAAGAAAGAATAGCAAAATAGCCAGGTTATGTAAACTTAAGGTAATAATAAATTAAACAACAACATAAAGTTAAGTTTACTCAGTAATAGCTAAGCTTAAAAAAGTTCTCAGCCAGTCTAAGTCGGCAACAATACTGCAAGACCTACGCAGAAAGTAACTGCTGTTTAGGAATAGTAAGATATGTTATTTGGAACACTAGCCCAAGGGTTTTCTTTTAATGACACCAAGACAGCCACATCAGGTCAGCCTTCTCGTTTCGAAAGCACCATAACTCAGTACCTCCATGAAGAAGAGGGATTTTAATGGGGCAAACACTATTAATAGGGAACTTATGCGCTTTACGCAGTGCTAGTGCACTCTGGAGGTTCATACGGAGGACACTACTACGCATACATTTTTGATGGCCACAACTGGCTACGTTTCGATGATTCCAAAGTAGCAAAAGTGGCGAAGGCCTAAGTTCGCCAGTACGGGAGTGGGAGCGGAGCCAAGAACGGCACTAACGCATACATGCTATTTTATCGGACCACTGGCAGTTTCAGTGAGCTCAAAGATATTAATATCAGCGAGGAACTACTAGAGAAGGTCAAACAGTAAAACCTAAAGAGCCAAAAAATGAGCTAGGTTTATCAGGCCTAAGCCCGAAGCAAGCAGCAGCGAATAAAGGACATTCAGAGTGCTTTGCAAATCAAGATTCATGCGCAGGAAGGGAAAGAAATTCTTAAACTTTCAATCAGTGATAAGTAGAACTAAACGATGCTGATGTTGCGTTCCAAGATAAGAGAACAGTTGGGGCTCGTAGCAAATGATAGTGACTGGCGTCTCCGCAGGTACAACAAATCGGATGACTCGATGCATGAAGCTTTTGGTGTTGAGTTGAACTAGTCGACTCTGGAACAACTGGGATGGAGGGAAAGCATGCTTCTATTTGTTGAGACAAAGCAGCCTTAGGAAGTGTTTATAGACTACGACCCCAGAGATATTACGGTGCGCATAAGTATTTGGCAGCCCAACATTACTATGATCGCTGAAAAACAGCTTAAACCTCTAAAGATACGCATAAGAGATGAACGACTATTCTAGGAATTTTATGAAAAAGTAATAAAATAGTCAGGTATACTCCAGCCTCTAATTTTAAAACGCAACTATATGGGCAGTCAGCCCGTTTCTCGACTTACTCCCGATAACTGCAATGGCAAAACACTGCTTGAACTGCGCTTTTTCAACAACATCAACCTCTACCTGGAATAGCAGGGCAGTCCAGTTCCTCGCTGGGTCACTGAGTTTGACAACTAACGTTATCGATGTGTAATCAAATTCAATCATCCGCGAGAGGGATAAAACCGGGATCATTAAGTCTATTTCGACTCCAGGCGCACTCTAGGAGAACTCAAAAAGTAAATAGCTGAAGTGATCGGACTGCCCGAGGAAGCGTTTAGGGTGAAGAAGGGTCGACAACTGCCATAGCTCACTGCTTTCAGGAAGAAACTGACCGATCTGAGATTCGTAGGCAACGAGGTATTGTTCATCGAGGAGGGCAGATCAGCACAGGGACTAATTGTGGTTAAAAGAGGCTAGACTTGCTTGGTTGAGGATCAGATAGAATACGAGATGGGAGAAGAACTCCAGTTCTAAAGCAGCCCCGAACTGATCACAGTGGAGGATTTATGCTTGAAGATATCTGAGAGAACAGGTGTAAGCTAGGCCGAAATCAGAGTGCGTTAGTTTTCTGCCTGCCAGTTTCGCTAAATATATAGCAGATCATAGCTTCTGCAGCGAATTAGATAAAAGTCACTGATCTGGGAGCACACTGAACAGCAAAGAGGAGTTCAGGTCTATTATAGAACTTTTGACATACTCACCTTCGAGTTCGGACCGCTGCGAGAAGTTTTTGCAGACCCCGCTGCCAGCTACTAAGAACTTACTTTGCAATTGGCTGAAGACAGCCTGATTCCCCACGATCGCATTCTCGTACATAAGTCCCTTAGCAGCTACCTTGACAAGGCTTCAATGCTGGATGTAGGCTGGAATCAAACACGCTACCTGCAGGGCACTGTTAGAGAGGAGCCCCTGCTCATAAATAGTGACGGTGACATTCTAATGTAAGTAGCCTTTAATAAAGAGTTAAAGCAGCCGAGGAAGCATATGCCCCGCCTAAAGTATTTCCAAAGAAATCTACAGTCGATAACAAACAAAAGGCAGGAGAGGCCAGGCTAAAAATTACAGTGGTGACTGATAAATAAGAAGAATAAGAGCAGGAGCAAACAGAAAAAGGCCAGTAAAAACAATTGGCAGAATTAGGAGAGAATAAACAAAGTTCAGATAAAGAACAGGATAAGCAAGTAGCAGAGTCAAGATCATAAGGATAGTCAATACATCAGGGATAGGGGAGTAAACTTCACAAGCCCGAGCAATAAGGCTAGAAGCAGAATAATTGAAAAGATAGGTAAATGATATAAATACAGATTGTAGTATATTTAAAGTCAACATAAATATAAATTTTATAAATTAAAAGGTTTTAAAATAATAAGCGAGATAGAGTCAATAGTTTTACATAATAGCAGAAAAATTCAGCATAAAAGAAATTTAAATTAGAATTTATAAACACTTCTATACTTGTTTTCTCTTAATTTATTGATGTTTCTTATGTTTCTTGTGGTTTTTTTATTTATCTTTTTTATACTTTTCCTATGATGTTTGTCGCTCTTTCTTTACTGATGGTTGTTTTTTATGTGATGTTTTGTTTTTTATGTGATGTTTTGATAGATATAATCGAATGTAAGTTGAAAATCCTGCCTAGAAAGTCAAAGGCAAGCCCATCGGCAATTATGTCAACTAAATTTTTCCTCTCTAGGACTTCGACGACCACTACCGCATCAAGAAAATAGTCGGAAAGGGAGCTTATGGCTACGTGGCCAAGGCTATCCGCAAGGCCGACGATTCATTCGTGGCCATCAAAAAGATAACTAAACTTTTCGAATCGCTGCCCTAAACGCGCCGCATTTTGAGGGAGATCTTTTTATTGAAGAACTGCAAGCATCCAAACATAGTAAGGATTCTTTAAGTGCGCATTCCGAAGAAGCAGAGCCTGGACAACTTCGACCAGATCTACCTGATAACTGAGTTTTGCGACAGCGATCTACAGAAGGTATTCAAAAGCGACAACATTTTCTTCGAACTGCCCGACGTGAAGCACATTCTCTATCAGCTACTTTGCGGGTAATGCGTGTTGTATTCAGCCTGAAGTACTTACACTCGGCTAACATAATCCACCGAGACCTCAAGCCTGCCAACGTGCTCATAAACGGCTAAGGACTAGTAGTTAAAATATGCGACTTTGGACTGGCTAGGGTAATCGAAGAACTAGCACCCATCCACGACGAGGAAAGTGACCACGATATCGACATAGAATAAAACAACAACTAGTCGAAACAAAATAGTGTTAGCAGTACAACAATCATCAGCAGTAATGTAAGCAGTAGTTCTAGTAAAAATAGCTAAGTAAAGCAATAGATAAACACAAACACTGAAATAAAACAAACATCCACATCTGCAGTCAAAAACTAATCTGGATAAGCTAAGGTTTAGGCCATCGGCAGCGAAGGCAAGATGGAGGCTGAGGGGGAGTCCAAAAAAGAATAGGAGCCTAGGAAAAAGAAAAAAGGGCCTCCGCCTCGGATGATGACCAAGGCCCCAGCTGCTAAATAGGAAATCAAATTAGCTGCTAAGGAATAGCTAAAAAGTGGCTCCTATGGCAAGTCGGCAGGTGGGGAGTAGATGATCTAGGAAGGAGGCATATCCGGCATTTCCAAAATGAAGCGCAAGTAGTATTTGCATAACCCGATGGCTAAGCTCACTCTTAGGGTAACAACACGCTGGTATCGTGCGCCAGAAGTAATCCTGCTTGAGAAGGGCTACAGCAAGCCTATAGACATCTGGTCAGTAGGTTGTATTTTTGGAGAACTAATCAAGATGCAGCAGAGTGTGTGCGTGAGTTCACTTCACCGTTTCCCGCTCTTTCCAGGCAAATACTGTTTTCCTGTTTCGCCCAACACCCTGCAAACCATTTACAAAAGTATTCCTGACTACATACAGATGGCTACCCCCAGGGACGCAACGACCAGCTCGCCATGATACTTTCTACTTTAGGCAAGCCTACTCTCGAGTAAATGTCTTTCTTGACTGATGAAAACGCACGAAAGTACCTCAGCAGCATTGAGTGCAGGCCCAAGAAGGGCTTCGGGGACATGTTTCCTATGATGCCTCAGTAAGTCATCGAAATCCTTAATGGCTCTATGGAGTTTGATCCCCGCAAAAGAGCTACTGTGGAGCAAATCCTGTCGCATCCGTTCTTCTAGGTGTGCCGCAACAAATAGGTGGAATCGACTCGCCCGCCGCTGGAGATGGAGTTCTAAGTGAACGAAGAAAGCTTGACCCTGTAAAATCTGAAGCTGTTCTTTAAGAGGGAACTCGTCGATTTCATCCGGACATGATAGCCACTCTTGATTTTGATCAATAAAACTACTAAATATCGTATTTAATAGACTTTTCCTAACCTCATCATTTAATCTACTAGTTAATAGCATATTCATTAATCGACCTACAACTAATCTTCTTTCAACATAAACAGATTAAAATTTTCATTCAATCAGCTAATTTTAATGGCAAAAGGTAGTCTTCGGATTGTAGTAAGACTATAATTGAACGGTTAGTTTATATAGATTGAAATATGAACCACAGCCTACTGGAGCGTGGCAACAGGTACGCCCGCAAGAGAAACAGTCACTAGGTATCCAAGAGCAGCCACACTATCAAGAATGGCAAGAGGGCACTGCCTGAAGTATTCATCGACCTCAACAATCACAAAAAATATAGGTTGATCCTCTAGTAAAAAAATAATAAACACAAACCATAGAGCTTGCAAACAGCCTAGTTCGGCAGGCATAATGAGGTAAGAAAGGGGTAGCTGAGGGCTGCCAAGAAGAAGGACAACGTGGTACTCAAACATCTTTATAACACAGAACTACTCAAACCTTCCCAAGAACTAGTCCCTTAAACTAATATAAGGTTTAGGAATGGAGAGGGCAACCTCAGGGCAAGGAATGGCAATCCTAGACTGCAGGACACAAACGAAGGTAACGTGAGGCTGCAGATGGGAAGTTAAGATAATGCCAGAATTAAGGTGGGGAGCAGAGATAGTAACACAAGGGATTTTAATGTCATAACGAACTAGGGTCGTTTGTATTAACATGAGTAGAACAGGCATGGAATATATTAGTAACTAGAGAAATTTTCACTATTGAAGCTAGAAAATGAACGCTTGAAATCATAAAATGAAAAGATAAAGATAAACTAGGCTTTTCTATAACAAAAAATCAAGTAGCTCAAGCAGCAGCACTAGTTATAAATGGGATAAAAATAAGATCTTCATCATGAGCTTTGCCTCAAACTAGAAGACTATGCTCATAAAATCAAAACGCTTTTCAGGGAACTTATCAGCGAAAAAAAGAGAGGCAACATCCACACCTAATAAAGAAAGACCAAACTGCACAGCCATCAGTCTAATTAAAATGACGCTGGATACATCAACTAAAACAGAGTCATACAATAAGAAGATCCTCAGCTCAAATAAAATGATCCTGGGACTCTCAACAGTGATAGTAACCGGTATGTAGCAAGACCTGAGGTGCAGAGCTACCGTCTAGGGAGGCAGGGCGAGGATAACTATTATGCAAGCAGACAGGGGGAGGATAACTATCATACTGAAACTAACAAAGCCAAGAAATTGTCGTCGCCCTCCTACTACTCTTTGGGGAAGAAAAAGCCTTTGGGTTACAGGTGGGAAGAACACAGGATCTATTTGAGGCACCTGTAATAGAAGGGAGAACAGCAGTACTACCAGCACAACATTCTTTCAGAAGACTAGTTATGATGCACAGATCATCCCATTTTCCACTTTACTAGTGAAAAACTATCATCATCATATTTGTATTATATATGTAATTTAGTCGTTTAAGATTATAAGTAATGCCTTTTTTAGAATTACGATCGCTGCTTTCTCTACTGCAATCACATAGCTACCTTCAGTAACTTAAATGATTGCTTTTAATAATCTTTTAACTAACTAAATGTGGATTTAGTTCTGCCTCAGCTCAATCTTTATTAAAAACTTTACAAAAAAGTCAGAATGAGTTTATAAGAACATAAAAGTGTTAAAATTAGTTGATACAAAGCGACTATCAGAACTTTACTCCTAAAAACTGGAGCAGAGCGTGGTCTTTTTATCCTATTTTCCTGCAAACTTTGGGTCCCTCCACTTTGGCCGGCTATCTCCTGAACTGAATATTGCGAAGCTCGCTAGAAAAAACTGCGCTTCGACTCAAAGCACCAGCCTAGCCCAGTGCGCTAGTTTTCTGTTTAATCTCACTTACCGAAGATCGCACCATCTGCTCGGAAACTTCCATCGAACCTGCTAAATTGAGTGATGAAACTACATCCTACTGACTGCTCGCTGTCTACTATTGAGGAGTTCCTACTCCAAGCCCTTTGGTCATCGCTGTATCAATGAGTCTCTGGTTGGTCTGATCATTAACTGCATCTGCCTTATGGTAGAGGGCCTCTCCTGGACGGGGAGTTTTGTTTCCAGATACGATGGGAGGCCTTCCCATCTGGGTCAGACTAATCTTCTGCTTTTTGTTGTTTTACAACTCAGTTGATCTAGACGCCTTGCTGTTTTAAGGCTCAGTTCTAGTCCCTTTTTCTGACTAGATCATCTTATTCGTCCTGTCTGTTTATGTTGGCTTGACTGTTGGTGTTTTTTGAGTGAGTTTTTAGGGCTACTGGGCTGGGCTATCATCCCACTTTTTGTTCTTTTTAGGGGAGGGACTGGTGACTCTGGATTTGTTGGCACTGAGACGTTTTTCTCTGGAGGAAGACCTAGCATTCTGAATCTACACGTCTACCTATATTTTTTTGTCTCGAATGAAGTTTCGGTAGCTGTTTTCCTAACCAGCTCGGGGCGAAGTGACTCCTCTATTCTCGGCTGTAGACTATAGAGAGCTCTTTATCTACTATTTTGCTGCTTCAGCGATAATCAACTATCGTGTTGCTTTTTGCCCTGTGTTTTCTTATTACTTTGGGATTTCTCGTTGTTTGTCGGTATTATGATGAGAAAGACTATTTTAGTTGTTTTGACTCTGGCTAGAAAGGGCGGGTAGTGCGAAGAGACCATCTTCATGAGGGACTATTTCTTGGGTGTTTTCTTGGTGCTGTTTGAGCTGCTGGATGGATTCTTCGTGGTTAATTTAATCTAGCACTTTGCGGCTCACTGTTTGCTGGATCGCAGTGAAATAATTCTTTATTATGTACTCAGTAGGAATGACTGCCTTAGTCTACTCATAGCTTCCCAAGTCCTTAAAGCACAGTGCCTAGTAAGGCCGTAAGATGAAGTTGGAAAACTTATCCCAGACTTGCGACCGCTTCATGATGGCATCATTTATAGCATCATCGTTAGTCTGAACCTTGCTATATATTTTAATAACCTTCATGAGGTGGCCGAAGTAGCCTTAGTGCAGTTTAGAAATGTTATCTTTAAAGTAGGCGAGGTCAGGGTGGGCAGTTAAGTACTGGCCCACTGTAAGTTATATCAGTCCACCTTCCACAAACAAATAGCGTTTGTAGTGCTCGTAAACAGCCCGGTCCGAGTTGAAAATCTGCTGAAACACTTTTTACACCATTTTGTGGACTATTGAGAGGGTAGGAAACTTGAAGACCAGTCCCACCAGCATCTAAATGTACTTGGTCTTGAGCACTACCCCTGCCAGCTGCGGTGAGGATAGTTCCAAGGCCATATTGAATATTTAGAGCAATCGCGAGTGATAAAGTGTGAGGCTTTGTGCGCGAGAAAGTATGGAGACAACCTGGGGGAGCAGCTGTAGTACTAGTTTAATGAAGGGCTGAGCCTATAGTCGTTCCTGGTTCTTCCTGTTGACCTACATGTTCTGGAAGTCCTCAATGTTGAAGGATGAGAGACAATAGTATCGCATAAGCCATCCTACTACTCCTGATATTGCCAAAGCCATGCCTTATGACTCCTTATTGATTGCCTTGTTTTATGTATCTTCCTTAGTATTTGCCATGCCTTATGCTTCTTTGGTTGTTGCCTGTTATTTGCTTTCGCTGGGCGAGCCCATGAGCATATCGAGTATGAGTTTGATGTTGTCTGCTCTGAGGATGATATCGAGCATTGTTTTGCCGTCAGCGATGAGGTAGTATTTTTCAACTATCTAAATAAGCACTTAGCTTATGTTCTCTACTATTATTTCCTGCAGTTAAGGTTGTTGGTTTGCCTGATGGGCTTGAAAGGCGACTCTTACTTGGTCGAGTAAAAGATTAACGATATTAAGTTTCAGTGAAGTTCGCTCTGGTAGAAGGGCAGCGTTTCTGGTTTGGTCTAGATTTAGATAGAGCAGGAGTGTATTGATGATGGCCTTGGAGTAGCTGTGTTTAGCGAGCAGATAAAAGGGTTGTTTGTCTTCGTAGATGAGATCGATAGCTTATTTGTACCTGTTGTTCCAGAGCACTCCGTTCCACTGGGCAAAGTACCCACACAACAAAGGCAGCAACTGCTATCTACCAGCTTATAACTCTTAGCTACCCTATCCTTGTTTATTAGCTCCTGTCTACTCGTTACCTCCTAGCAGTTAATAGAATGCCTGAATGAAGTAGGTGCGTTTTGTTTGTGGGTCTATTCTGAAGAAGCAATTAACAACGCAGGTGGTATTGGACTCAACCATAAGTAAGGCCATCATCGGCCAACGGTACTTTCTCTACTAGCTGTCGCCCTCCTTGGGTTGTTTAGTTAATAGTTCGACCAGCTGTTTGGGAATGTCGGGGGAGTTGGTTATATATTCCAGCAGTTTGGGTTGGTAGGCCTTGAGCATTTCCAGCAGTTATGGAAACTCTAGGAGGGCTTGTAGGGATGGCTGAGTGTCGATGAGGGCTTAAAGACGTCTGGTGGTATCCGAGAAAGTGTTGTACCAGCTCATTCCTATTATTATAGGCTGGCACTGAATTTAAACACACTTTGCATGCTATTCATAATTAGAATGCTATTATTCCATACAATATTATTTCCATGCAGTTACGTATTAAGAGGTATTACGATTTAAATTGTTATACTAAGCACAACCTTAAATGAATGTTTTGAATTTACAAGAAAATCTATTTAAATACTATAGCAGGTAGATTGTATTCGATATATTGCCAGTAAATATTAAAATGATTCTACTATATAGTAAATTACTAGTGAGTTCTAATCAAATAGTCTATTACGAGTGGGCTCTATTCTTCATTAATTTTTAGTTTCCTTATTCTCTCATCACTTGCTGGTGGGAAGTCTACAGATAGTTTACTTTCCACCCATAGTGACTCAGCATCCTATCTTTTATCTACTACAAACGTATCAGTTTCCCGCTGGGGTGCAGTCGAGTATACTATCTTTGCATAATGAATGCATCTTAGGGTCTTTCTCCCTGTACGTAGTGGTCAATCTCAATACAGCAGAAGCGTATGTTGCGGAACTGCTGAAAACCTGGGCTTTTAGCGATCTTCTTTCCAGGATCTTCTTGTGAGTCGTCCTGAAAACGTACTCTCCGCAGACACTCGCTCACGTACATGTGCTACTGTCCTTAAGTACGGCTCTGTTCGACCACTGCAGCTACTCTTTTGCGGGCAACAGGGCCATTGCCGTGCTGTTCTCGACACTGATTAATACAGTGTTTATGAAGTTGAACAGGCACATTAATCTAGGGCTGGGCGATAGCCAAGTAGTGTAGCAGCAGATGGGTTCTAAAAGTTTGCTAACTACTAACATGACCATGTTTGAGCTACAGGTTCAGCCTTTGCAAGCATTATTCGAGGTAAATTCTATCTGGTGCTTAGCTTAACACAATAAACTATATAATATTTACGAGCTGTTATGCTTTAGATTAATTTTAGGGTAGTATTTCCTTAGAAGTATGTTAGTGCAGTATTTCCTTAGAAGTATCTTATGTTAGTAGTTCTTTTTGAATATGTTTTTAGTAAAACTATTCGCCGATTCCACCAACCTTAAGGTAAATAGCTTTCAGACTTGATATTTGCTAGTGGGTGAGATTGGCTTCAAGTAGATACTGTTCCATCTGTTTAATTAGTTACTAACTGTGGCCCTGAGCAGCAGTGAAAGTCTACATAAGCCACAACAGGTCACTAATGGTCTGTTGCTGACTAGCCTTATCTTGGTTGCGAACATTCTTCAAGTTGCCTAAGTACGTAGTTAGGTATTAAAGATAATACTTGCGCTTGTGTTCTGAGGGCAGGTGGCCCATTATATCTTCTAAAATGCGCAGCAGAGACGGCGGGTGGTCAGGGCTGAGTCTCTTATAGTAGTGGTTGAGTTTGGCCCTCCAGGAAGTGGCTTCCTGTATCGATTATAAATTTAGCTCGACTGTATGGGGAGTCATCCAGCGTATTGCCTGCAGTAAGCTGGAGTGTTGTTGTCGGTTGGTTGTTTGGAATATTTGTTAGAGCATGTGTGGTTGGAACTGCTGGAGATTGAACCAGCCTGCAGTGTTGCTCATCCACTCACCCTACTGTACCCTTGAGAGCTACTCCTCCAGTTTAGTGTACAAAACACAGTACTGACCCCACTTGCCATCAACTTGAATCTGTTTCTATACTTAGGCTTATTATTGCCCATACCCTGATTTCTACCAGTAAGACTAAACTTTTAGCCTTTCTTTTATATTTCTCTACTCAAAACTAGTATCTGCTTGTTAATTGTTTTAATTTTGATTCTTTTAGGCCCTCACTTGCTATAATTTTGCGATCTTGTTAATTTAGTCAATTTTTCGCTCTCTTTATCTTTATGACCAATCAGTGTGCTACTATATTATTTTGCTGCGTAAGTCTGCCATTTGGGATATTATTTTCTGTATTTATGCCAGATAAATGCTCTGCTCCCTATTAATTTTTTTGTTTTTGAGGAAATGTCTGGGTCCGTGTTGATGAAACTGCGAGTTAGCCAGGTTTTGGATAGTTAGCCGCTAGACAACAGTAGAAATCATTCTGTTTGCTACAGTTTGTATGAAAATTTGTTTGAGAGAAGCTTGGAGTATCATTAAATTAGACGAGAAAGATTATTTAACCACATAAATATAAGTATCTAATAATTGTACAAGCAGCTCTTCTTAACTAATCACTCAGTAATATTAATATACTTTTGTGTTTGTTTTAACAATAGGAAAATCTTAACATTATTAAAAGTAAATAAAAATATTAGTTGTAATTAGGCTATTTGTTTTTATTGTGCTACTGTGTATAAATGATCAGTTGTAGGCTGCGATGAAGGTTATCAGCTATTCTTTGTGCATGTTCTTTAACTTTTGCTTCACCATCAGCAAGTAGTCTTCGTCTAAGTAATTGGCACTCACCATGACCTTGTCCAAATGGACAACCACTCGTATCAAGGCGTAAGTGTACACGTTCTTGGTCTCCCACTGCTCCAGCTGTCCGTGACTGCGTTTAAAAACGCTTGAGTTGGCCAGTTCTAACATTTTTTATTCGTAATCTGATGGATTACTACTAAGGGAGCCTTCCTTGGCCTGTTTGATTAGTGATAGAATGTTGCTGTGCTACTCTAGTATGATTTTGTCCTACTTGCGTTAGTAGTACTTGTCTAGTAGTGGAGAGATAACCTGTTCCTGCAATACTTCTTTGAACTTGTTGAGCGAGTACTCTTGCTTATGTTTGTATTCACTAAGAAGCAAAGCAAGAGCATCATAGTGAGCGGGATGGATGTGCTAAATACTGATAGCGCCATCAGGAATAGCAAATAGCTGACTATTTATTTAGTTGAGACTTCTCTGTTGATGGGCTAGGTAGCTGGCAGCTGATAGGAACATGAGCATGAACTTGTAGACGTTGCGCACATAAGGGTAGGTATTGCTGGTGAACTCGCGCAGTAAACACGTGCGCATTTCGTTTTTCAGGCGCATGAACAGCAAGTACTTGCGGAGGCGGTTGAATAAACAGTAAGAAAGCTACTCCTGCAGTCTAGCGGATATACTTATCGCTCCAGTCTACTCACCTACATCTTATTTCTATTAAGTTTTCTCCTGGTGCACCTCTACTGCCTACTTCTTGGCCTATGTTTCTTATTTATATACTTATGGGGCATCTTTGTGTGTCTGAGCTTGTCCAGTACTAAGCTAGGTTGAGCCACTGTCAATCTTTATCGGTCCACTGTAAATCTAATTAGCTTTCCTTTTACTTGATTCACTGGGCTAATAATCTAGCCTTTATTCATCTCCTTACTATCCTCCTTGTTCGTAGCATTGTTTTCTCTAATCGAGGTAGTTATTTTTAGAGCTGGGTCGTATAAGTCGTCCAAGTGTTCGTATTAGTACCGAGCCAGCAGGTCCTACAGCATCACTTGTGTTGCTGCTAAGAACTGCGGGCTAAACTGCTAGAAAGTGGGTCTTTTTTCTCGATCGTGAGTGAGCATAGTCCGGGTGAGTTGCTGCCAGGCCGGGTGCAGTGATTCTGGGTAGCTGATGCTCCACTGGGGATCTTTTAGTTTGTCTATTTCATTCTGCAACTGCTTTTTGTTTTTTACGTGTCCGAAGTACTCCTTGCCTGTGAGCATTTCGTAGAGGATGAGTCCAGCTGCCCAGACATCCACGTTGGCAGAGTAGTAAGTAATGTTTTTGAATATTTCTGGCGGTTGGTAGAGGGGAGTGCCTACAATTGACATAATGTCGTTGAGTTCACGTGCTAGGCCGAAGTCAGCTAATTTGAT
>Ga0169931_10003723_pt1 | contig 24053 bp, 16 predicted proteins | sample Kivu_15m_20L_FD_129675 | JGI IMG/M metagenome (GOLD analysis project Ga0169931, IMG submission 129675) | Freshwater microbial communities from Lake Kivu, Western Province, Rwanda to study Microbial Dark Matter (Phase II) - Kivu_15m_20L... | ecosystem: Environmental > Aquatic > Freshwater > Lake...
CCCCAACGACCGGTCAGGACAGGGCGGAATTACGCCCTGAAAATTTCCCGTATGCGATCAGCGGCTGACGCGGAAAACGCCTACGCCCTGATACTCCGCGGCGGCGCCCAGCTCTTCTTCGATGCGCAGCAGCTGGTTGTACTTGGCGACACGGTCGCTGCGACACAGGGAGCCTGTCTTGATCTGACCGGCGTTGGTGGCGACCGCCAGATCGGCGATGGTGGTGTCCTCGGTCTCGCCGGAGCGGTGGGAGATGACCGTGGTGTAGCCGTTGCGCTGGGCAAGCTCGATGGTGCGGAGCGTCTCGGTAAGTGAGCCTACCTGATTGACCTTCACGAGAACGGAGTTTCCGGCGCGGTGCTGAATACCCCAGCGGACTTCTTTCTCCTGGGTCACGAAGAGGTCGTCGCCTACGAGCTGCACACGGTCACCCAGCCGAGACGTGATGAGCTTCCACCCGTCGCGATCGTTCTGGTCCAGGCCGTCTTCGATGCTGATGATGGGGTAGCGCTTCGCCAGATCGGCGAGGTAGTCGATCATCTCAGGGGTCGTGAAGGTGCGCCCCTCGCCGGTCAGTTTATAGAGTCCGGTTTGCGCGTCGTAGAACTCCGAGGAAGCGCAGTCGAGCGCGAGCAGAATCTGCTCACCGAGCTTGTAGCCGGCCTTCTCGACCGATTCGCAGATGACCTTGAGCGCTTCTTCGTTCGAGGCGAGGTTGGGGGCAAAGCCGCCCTCATCGCCGACCGACGTGGAGAGCCCGCGCTTCTTGAGTACGGATTTGAGCGTGTGGAAGATTTCCGCGCCTGCGCGGAGCCCTTCAGAGAACGACTCAAACCCGACGGGCATGACCATAAACTCCTGAATATCGACGGAGTTGTCGGCATGGGCACCGCCATTGATGATATTCATCATGGGTACGGGCAGCACACGCGCGTTGGGCCCCCCCAGGTAGCGATAGAGGGGCTGTCCCATGCGGCGGGCGGCGGCGTGAGCGATGGCCATCGAGACGCCGAGGATGGCGTTGGCGCCCAGCTTTCCCTTATTCTCGGTACCATCGATAGCGAGCAGCTCGGAATCGACGCCGATTTGGTCGTCGGCCTGAAACCCGACGATCGCCGGTGCGATGACCTCATTGACGTGGCGCACGGCCGTGAGCACGCCTTTTCCGAGATACCGGGAGGGGTCTTTGTCGCGAAGTTCGAGGGCTTCGCGCTCGCCGGTCGATGCTCCCGACGGCACGGCTGCCCGTCCGGCATGGCCGGAGTCCAGGGTCACTTCGACTTCGAGTGTGGGATTTCCACGTGAATCCAGGATTTCGCGGGCATGGACGTCGATGATGTTCATAGAGCAGCTCCTGCAGGCCGGGCATCCCCGGAGTTGGGCATGACGAGGTTAAATCCAATATTGACGAGGTATCCCTGAGCGTCGGTGGCCCACGCGGCGCAGCGGTCGCTCTGGCCATCGAGGGACAATACGACTTGAAAAGGCAGCCCGAAGAGCGACCGGTGCAGGAACTCGTCGAGCGGTCGAAGCTTTCCCTGCGCTCCGGGCACCATGGAGACCCAGCCGACGGGCCGCAAGGGTGCAGAGCCGCGACGCGCCCTGTTGACGATCATGGACCAGTCTTCGAGGGTCTCGTGCAGAAACGTCATCTCATCGCGCCACACAGACAGCTCGGCGTACCCTTGAACGAGCACACCGGTCCCCGCGGCGGCTTCCCGAACGCTACCCAGCAGAATGGCGGTCTGGAAGGTGTCCTGCCGACGTTGTGCAGCCAGGCACAGCTCGTTGAGTACGTCCTGCCACACAAACAGGGCAGCTCCCGCCGGTCGAGGGGCGCCCAGGCGACGAATCTGATGCCCTTTGGGTCCTGCCGGGAGGGCAAAGGGTGGCGATTCGTCTGCGCCTGAGACGTTGTTGGCACGGGGGTCGGTCATGGGGTCGCAGGAGCCGATGGCGGAGCCGAGGCCTGAATGCGGACGGAACGTTCCGCGACGACGGCGATCTCGTCGATCGGATAACGCTCCCCTGTACCGTGCGCAACCTGCCAGACCACAGCTCGCTCCTCGCCCGCCTGCTTGTAGTTGTACTCCACCGTGCAACGGGAGGGGTCTTCGGCGTTCACATCCACATGCCAGTTAAGGTATTCCAGCGAGGTGGTGCGCGCGCGGTGCGCGAGCACAGCTCCCACGGCCTCGACGATGCGGGTATCGGCGAGAAGATAACGCAGGGCTCGTCGACAATCGTCTCGCTCGGTGAGCGGGTTCACGTCTTCGCGCATCGACATGGGGCGGATATCGAGCACGTCCGTTGCCTGGGTCTGTGCACCGAGCGCCATAATTTCATCGGCCCGGCGGTCGCGGGGACGGAAGGTGGGCTGTCCACCCTGGTAGCTGACCTGCCATACAGCGTCTTCGACGCGATCACCCTCGTTCCATTGGAAGACGGCGCGATACACCATCTCTCCCTGAGGGTCGATCTCCTCGGGCACAATGGCCCACCCGATCACGTCGAGCTCGGACTGCTCACCGAGGCGACCCTGGAAATAGATGAGTAGCGAGGCAGCGAGCCGTACGCCTGAGTCAAAGCGATGCTCCGTGAGCGCGGTGAGCACTTCTTCGGATCGGTTGAAGTAGCGCCAGAGCGTGGAGGGGTCGGCCGACTCCAGAAGTTTCGCGAGGGCGTTCGTAGCGAGCGCACCGCCCGAGCCATCGGGTTGGAGACCCTCTGGATCGAGCTGCACAAGCCACCGGGGTCCAAAATTCAGACCGTGATAGGTGAACAGGTGGCGGACCTCATAGACGGTGGTGTTCTGGATTCGGCGTCCCGTCCAGACGCCCGAAGAAATCCCGAGCTCCTGGAAAAATTGCAGATTCTGACTCATCAGACCTGCGTTGACGCGTGCCAGGATCGTCTGTGCGCTAGCATCGGGGCTTGTAACGGAACGTGCGTGTACCAGCGCGACCGCGTCGGCCTCACGACCCGCCCAGGGATCGACCGGAACCGCCTGAGCGGCGCCCGAGGAAGCCTGTGTCTGCAGGGACGCGAGCAGGGCATCACGCGACTTTTGCTGTTTCGTCAGGACGATGGTCAGCAGCACGCCAAGCAGCAGAATAACAACCGCAAGCAGACCGGCGGCCAGCTTGAGCTGTGTGCGTTGTCTCATGAGCCCGCTCCGCGCGTTGACCATGAAGGTGGATGAGCCGAATCAGCGAGGGGCGGACTTACCCCCGCGCGACACGAGCGTCAACGCGTGCGTCGTTGCAGGGCCTCTGCAGCGGCTTTTCGCCTCTCAAGCAATTGAATCACGGCCAGACCTACCAGAACGCATATCGCTCCAGCGTACCCGCCGTGCCACAGACTCATTTCGAACGCCAGGTCCTCCCGTTCGGGCTGAAGCGCGGCGAGTCTCTCGTCGCGTTGGCGTGCAGCCTCTGTCTGTGCATCGCTCATGGTCTGCCGCGCACCGTCGATTTGCCGCAGGTGCATGCTCCGCAACCGAGCCACCTGATCGGGGAGCAGGGCGGGATCTGCCGCCTCGTCTGCCATCAGTGTCTCCTGCTGGACACGGACAACATCGTAAGCGGCCACTGCCGAGTTGACCGCGCTGTCAAACGACATTTCGATCTCGACCGGTCGGTTCTGCAGCCCCGCGGGAACTGCCGTGGTGGAATAATACTGTTTGCTGACCAGGTGCGTGCCAAACGCCACCAGTAACGCCAACACAACCACAATCCCTGCGGCAGCGGCCGGAAAGCGCCTCTGCACAGGCTTCTGTGCAGGCTTCGGAGTGGGAGCGCCCTCAAGAATGGTTTCATCAAGGGTGCGCATGGGATAGATGGATGCCACGATAGCAGCGTCGTCCGCAACCGCTCGCCGCGAGGCCGTGTCAGATAACCCGCTGGCTACGGACGACGACGGTGCCAGCGGTGTAGGTATACGCCCATTCACCGCGTCTGCGGGAAACGAGGCCGACGGGGAACTTTGGCCGACGCGATCTCTCCCGGGGGTCGCCGCGGGATTAGCGTGACCAAAGAAACCCTCTGCAAAGGAAGATACGGGTGCAGCGCCTGGTGTCGTTGCCCCACGTGACAACGCGGGTGCTGGCGCACCATGCCCGCCCCCTCCCAGCGGGGCCGAATGAAGTGGTGAACCGAACAGTCCGCTGGAGTGTAAACTGGAATCTGCGCCCGCCCTCGCAGGCGGCCCGACAATCGCGCTCATGGCCTGCGTGGCCGGGGGGGCCGCGGTAGCATATGGGGAGCGAACAGGAGGAGCGGGTGGCCCATAGGTGGACGCAACAGCGGGGACATGACCCGTCGCGCCATGTAAACCGACCTGCTGGGAACGGTCGATTCGCGCCGCGGACTGTTCGGGCACAGGCAGGTCAGACGTTTGACGCGCCGCCATCACCGAACCCACCGGTGCCTGAAACGCACCACCTGCATAGTTGACGGCGGGGACTGCCGGCGGCGCGACATAGCCCTGCGCCTGTTGAGCCTGACGCATCTGACTGAGTCTGGAAGCCGACAGCGCGAGCTCTCGCAGCATCACCCGCTCAAGGTGGAGTGTTTTTACCGTGCGAGCGCCCGATGCCACCACCGTACCGATGGCATCTTCAGCGGACAGACCAAATACGGGCGAGCCGTCGTTGTACCAGTCCAGCAGCAGTCCGTCTTCCGCGCTCCACACGGCGATAAGACCATCCGCACCGCCCGTAAGCACAAAACGTCCTTCATTTACGATAATGGCAGCGTGAACGGGCCCGGAGTGCTGCATATCAGCACCCACCTGTTGTCCGCGTTCCAGATTCCAGAGCCGTGCACAGCCATCGGCGCCAGCAGTCAACAGGCTACCGGTCGATGAGTCAAAGTGAAGGCTCGTCACCGCGCCACGATGCGCCTGAAACTGAAGGTGCCTTCGCCCCTCTGCCACCTCCCAGCAAATGACCCGCCCCCGCTCATCGCCCACGGCCAGGAGGAGGTCCTGCCAGATGAACGACATGCACTGAGGCACCGTCGTAATCCGAAGCCGATGCAGCTCGCGCGCCGACTCCGTCTCCCAGAGCAGCACGGACCCCGATTGATCAGCCGAAGCCCCCAGCTCACCGTCCGTGTTCAACGCGCATGCCGTCAGTGTGGCGGTGTGACCCCGAAAGATGTCACGACGACGCCACTGCACCTGCTGCCCATCCAACTCCAGAATCCGTACACCGCGGCCACCAGCGACCACGATCCGCGCCCCGCTGGCACACACCGATGCGTCAACGATGGGCACCAGATGAGGAGCCCAGTCGCTTCGATCGGCCGAAACGCCGGGAGGAACAACCAGCGGCGCCTCGGCTCCAGCCGCCATATCCGCGAGCTGCATCTCCAGATTCACGCTCTGTAACGCGCGAAAGGGATCGACCTGCCACAGGTCCACCGTACTTTGCGGACCACACCAGCCACCCAGCAGATACTTGCCCCGACCAAAAACCTTCAGGGCGGCGTTCGCTCCCTGGTGACCCGACAGGATTCGCTGGGCTGCGATGTACCCCCGCGAAGGCTGAAGACCCACCCTGTTGTCCGAAACACCAACCATAATCTCGCTCTACATCGCCAGTAACCAGCTGACGGTAACCGGTCCGGAAACCCCGGCGCCATACAAAATAATCGCAATCCTCATGAACGATTTGGTGCCGGCGATCGACCAGACCAGAATCGGACATTCAGCTACACCACACTCAGTCCTTGCCACGAGGGCTATAACGCGAAATGCACCGGTGTTCAAATCCTGTGCGGCACGAATCTGGGCGTGTCGCGCGCACACGATTCAACGACGCTCGCGCCAACAGGACTGCACCTGCTGAAGGTAGCCCGACTCCCAGTCTGCGTGCGCCCGAGCGCGCTCCTGTCGCGCCCATTCCTCCTCGGCCGTCGCTTCATCAACCGCGACCGTTCCATCCGAAGGCGCGTCACTCGAACCATCCACCGCCCTGCCCTCTACGTGAAGGCGAGCGGTGACACCGGGACCGTATGTCGGATGCAGCGCCACTGCGACGCTCGCACGGTGACGCTCACCGTCTCGTAGCGTACGCCACTCAGTCGCTGCCATGCGGGCGCCGTCTTCACGCCAGTCCATGACGTAGCCAGCCTCTTCCAGCGTCGACAGCGCGCAGCCGTACAGCACGTCCAGCTCGTACTCCAGATCGATCGGCGCCGGCGGCGTCTGCGGACCGCCACAGGCGGTGCACAGGAGCGCTCCCCAGACTCCAGCCTGAATCACGCGCAGTACGCTCCGTGTCGTTGTTTTCGTCATCATCCGGCCGCTCACCCTGGTCCGCTGAGCCCGCGAGCAGGCCCGCCGACTCACTCGAATCACCCTAACGTTGCACCTGCGAGGATTGCGGTACACAACCACGGGAGCCCTACCATGCCCATGCCCTGTTCAGTCAAGAGAGCCCTCATGACCGTTCACCCCACTGTTACCCGCTGGCGCGCTGGTCGTTTGAACCTGACTCTGCAGGCGACATGTGCGCTCGTTGCCCTGCAGGCGTGCCACAGCTCTGCTCAGGTGCAGCCCGACCCGGCCCTGGCAGGCGTTTCCGAAACGGTGGTCACGACCCATGTCAGTGACCCGTTGCTGGAAGATGCCGACCGGGCCCTTCAGCAGGGCGCATTTGCCGACGCCGAGTTCGCCTACTCCACGGTGCTGCAGTCTGACGCTGACCACCTGCACGCGCGTCTGCATCGCGCGGTCGCTCGCCTTGCCCGCGGAAACCGCGCCGCAGCCGCCGAGGATGCGGAGTGGGCCCTGACCTCGACAACACAATCGCCTGCCGCTCGTGAGCTCGCGCTCGAAGTGCTGGGCCGGGCGGGTCGTTGTGCCGTCGTGGTCGACCAGGACCACATGGATATTCCGGACACGCTGCTCGCCACCTGCCTGGCACAGACAGGGCAGCTCACCGCCGCACTGCACACGGTTGAGCGTCAGCCCGTTCCGGTCGCCGACGACCTGAACACGTTGGGCATTATTCTTCAGTCGCAAGGAGATCACACCGGGGCAGAGTCGGCCTGGCGTGACGCCCTCGCGGCAGAGCCCGGCATGTTGGACGCACTCCGCAATCTGGGCATGCTGCTGTTCGCAGCGGGACGCGTGGACGAAGCGATACCGCTGTTGCAACGTTATCTGGTTGACGTGCCTCCCGGTACCTCCGACGCTCCACGTATTCGTGGGATGCTGAACCGAAACGACGATTGACTCGTTTGGGGCTTTGCAGCCTCTCTGTGTCCCCTCCATCCGAGGAAATCACCATGGTTCATCCCCAATCCCGCGTGCGCGGTAGCGCCTTTCACCTGCCCTACCGGTCACTCCTGTCGCTGACGACGCTCGCGCTGCTCGGCGCTTGCGGCGTGGCGCAGCACACCACGTCGCAGCTGGATGTGCAGCGCGTGGTCGTTTATCAGTCCGGCGTGGGCTACATTGAGCAGTCGGGCGTCGTAACGGGAGATACGCTGACCCTTCAGGTGCGCCCCGACCAGATCAACGACCTGCTCGCGACGCTTGTTGTCATTGACGAGAACGGCGGTGCTCCGTCCGTTTCGCTGCCGCTCGACGCCAGTGACACCATGCCGTGGTCTGGCCTGCCAACGCAGAGCGCGGCCGGACTGGGCGGTCTGCTCAACAACTTCCGCGGAGCCGAAGTCACCGTGACCCACGGCGGCGATCGGGTCTCGGGCCGAATCGTCGGCACCGAGCTCCGCGAAAATCAGACCTGGGTGACCGTACTGACCGCTGGCGACGCCCTGGTACCCGTGCTCGTTGAGTCGATCGATCGGGTCGACCTGCAAAACGAGAGTCTCGCCATTGCGCTCGAACGCTCGCTGGATCGCAGCCTTTCAGACAGCGACTGGAAACCCGTTGACCTCACCCTCCACTTTCCCTCCGCGGGACGTCGGCAGGTGTCTCTCTCGTACGTGGTCGAGATGCCCGCCTGGAAGCCGGTTTACAGGGCGGTGGTACGCGACGACGGTCGCGTCCTGCTTCAGGGCTGGGGCATCGTCGACAACGTCTCGGGCGAAGACTGGCAGGACATCGCCATGAGCCTGACGGCGGGCACCCCCATCTCATTCCGATATGACCTTTACTCCCCCATCTTTGTCCCCCGACCCGACCTGTCCGGCTACGGAGTGACCTCTACCGCTCAGCTGGCCCCGCCGCCACCCATCTCTTCGCGCCCACTACCTGCCGCGATGCCCGCCCCCTCAGCCATGGCAGACTCGGCCATCATGACGCGCGGCGCCGGTGGGCGTGGCGCCGCCGCCAGCTCCGGCTACGCCCGCGAAGAAGAAGACGAAGGCTCGGACGGCGATTACGAGGCGATGAACTACGAGCAGATGGGCGCAGGTTTCACATCGACGCAAAGCACCGCCCTGCAAGGTCTTTTTCGCTACGACCTGGGACAGATGGTCACCCTGCCCGACCAGTCAAGCACGCTCGTTCCCCTGCTGAACGAGGTCATTGAAGGAGAAGACGTCCTGGTCTGGCAAAACGGTGCGGGCAGTGGCGCTCACCCCTACCGGTCGCTTGAACTCAGCAACGAAACCGCATTCCCCATTCAGGCTGCCCCCATCTCCATCTACCGCGAAGACACCTTCGTCGGCGAAGGCATTACCCCTGTCATCCCCTCGGGTACCGAAGCCTATATTGCGTACTCCATCGACAATCGCGTCACCGTATCCATGACCACCGGTTCATCGAGCGGTGAGGTCAGCCTCACTCGCATTCAGGGCGGGTACATCCATACAGAGGCCGCGTGGGTGAACGACTCAGTGGTCTCGGTCTCTAACGCGCTCGACGACGAGCACCAGCTCATGGTGCAGATTATGCGCCTTGGGGCCTACGAGCTCGTCGATCCGCCAGAAGGCACCGAAACGCAGGACGGGTTCTATATGATCCCCCTCGCGCTGACACCCGGCGAGCCCGCCACCCTCACGGTGCGGCAGGTGCAGCGTCAACCTGCGCAGCTCGATGTCTTTGACCCTCGCGTCCCCGGCATTCTGGGTGCCTTCCTGACCAACGGTGACGCTGCGCCGGCCACCCGCGACCAGATCGCCGCGATAAGCTTACAGCTGGCCACGCTCGCCGAGCTTACCGTCGAGCAGCAGTCGTTTGAAGCTCGGCGGTCGGTCATACAGTCGCGCTCGGCCGAGCTGAGGAACAACCTGAACGCCCTGGGCACGTCGGCCACAAACGCCGAGCTGCGAGCAACGCTCGTTGAACGCCTCGCCGAGCAGGATGAGTTGAGCGCCGAGATCGCCGGAGAGCTCGTACGCGTAAACGAGCAGCAAAGCGAACTGCGAACCGCGATCCGCGCGCTCTTTGAGGACCTGGACCTTACGCTGTAGCGACCGGCTGGCCATGAACGGCGTACCCCTCGTCCACGATCGACGCGACGATAGCCGCCACATCCGGGTCCGCGCCACCGATGGAGACCACCACCTGCCCGGTTGTGCGATCCGCACGCGCGGCAGCCACGCCCTGCACCTGCAGCACAGCCTTGACGACAGCCTTCTCGCAATGCCCACACGTCATTCCGGACACCTGCAGTTGCACTTCTGACATCGACTTCACCGTGGTTCGAGCTTCGCACGGCGTGATACCATGCATCCATCTCTGATAGAACGGGTTCGTTTCAGGGCGGCGGTAGAGACAGCCATCCGCGACTGGTTTCAGCTGCAGGGCATTCTGCATGTCGCGGCTCCCACGCTCGTACCGTCTCCGGGTATGGAGCCTCACCTGCGCGCGCTCGCCGTGCGCGCGCACGAGTGCGTCGAGTTGGGCCCACGCTGGCTGCACACCTCGCCCGAGTACGCCATCAAGCAGACTCTGCATGAACTGGACTGTGACGTCTGGTGCATGGCGCGCTGCTATCGGGACGAGCCCCCCTCACGATGGCACCACGCCGAATTCACGATGATCGAGTGGTATCGCCAGCATGTTGGATATGAATCCCTCATGGATGACTGCCAGAGTCTGTTTCGACATATTTTATCGCATCTACACTGGAAACAAACGGTCATGGTGCCGGGCTTTGCCGACCCCGTGCACATGAGCCATGCCTGGCGGCGCGTCACGGTAGCCGACGCTTTCCTGGCTGCCGCGCAGATGGATGTATTCGACACGGACCCGCGCCGCTTCGCTGAAGCTGCGCGTCGCGCTGGCGTCGATGTCGATCTGGAGTGGGACTGGGCGACGACGTTCAGCGTGGTGTACTCGCTGGTCGTCGAGCCATGGGTCTGCAGTCCGCAGCCGGCGTTTCTTTGCGATTTTCCTGTGTCGGAAGCGGCCCTGTCACGCGTTCGGCCCGACGACATGCGGGTGGCGGAGCGTTTCGAGCTGTATGTACCGCTTCCGGTCGGCAGCGATGTTCGGGGCAACCTGGAGCTGGCGAATGCCTTTACGGAGCTGGTCGACGCGGCTGAACAGCGGCGACGTTTTGAGTCAGAGATGGCCTGGCGCAGCGCACAGGGGCTCGTGGTGTATCCCATGCCCGACGCGATGCTGCAGGGGCTGGCGAAAATGAAACCCACGGCCGGCATCGCGCTGGGCCTGGAGCGACTGCTGGTGTGGCTGGCGCAGACATGGATGGGCTGGGAGACCGGCGTCGCGGACTTCCTGATCAGCGAACCGGTCGCTGACGCCTGGCGCGATGCTGCCCGTGGTGCGTCGTCCAATCCAAACAGCTGACGTGGGCCCGTGGGTAGGCACGGCCACCAGCTGGCAAGACGTCGAGCGGTTCAGCGAGGAACGCTGACGCGCAAAAGCTCATTACCGACCATTACCTCGTCACCATCGGTCAGCGCAGCTTCTCCGCGAACCCGAAGCCAGGTGCCGTTGGTAGAGCCGAGGTCGTGCAGGAAGCACTGTCCATCGGGGGCGCGCACGACACGGGCGTGGGCGGTGGACAGGAAGGGATCTGCGGACATACCGATGCTCGCACCCTCGCCACCGATGGTGATTTCATCGTTCGACGAAATGGAGGACAGCCCTGCAAAGCCATCGCGTAGAATCTGCAGCAGGCGGAATGAGCCTCGGCGCTTTGGGCTGGTGTAAAACAAGGTGCCATCGGCGGTGGCGAATTGGTCTTCGCCTTTCACGTCTTCCATACGGAAGTACTGACTGCCGACGCGCAGCCAGTCCCCGCTCGCGACAGCTCTGGGTTCGCGGATGCGCACATACACACCGTTTGCGGAGCCCTTGTCGACAATCACAAGCGTGGTGCCGCGGTATTCAAACGCTGCGTGGATGGGGCTCAGCTCATCGTCCTCGCCCAGCGGGATCTCGACATCACCGCGACCGAGACGGTACGGCTGACCGGGAGTGAGCGAGAACTGGAGTCCGAGGGGCGCCTTTCCAGCGAGAAGAGTGACAGATGCAGCTCCCTTCTGAAGCAGGGGAGAAAGGGGCTGGGTCTTGCGGGTTCCTGTGGACACGCGGCTTTCCTCCGTTCTGGACGCACGACGCTCTTCTGCGAGCCCCGCACGACCGATGTGATAAATGACGTGCTTGCGGTTTACCTTTCACAACCGACTGGGTCAAGCGACGCTCTCATGGCAACCGCTGACGCGCAACTTCCCGGACCATCACATCGATATCCGACGTCGCGAGGGCCGACAGCTCGGCCCCGATTTGTGGGTCAGGCGGAGACGATTCAGCCAGGAGAACCCGCAGAGCGCGGTCGAGAGAGCTCCAGGACTCGCGCAAGCCCGGCCAGACCGACTCGGGTGTCAGGTCAAAAAGGGCGCGTGTTGCCACATGTCGTACGTGGCGAGACACGTCTTCTTCCGACAGAGCCCGCAGCGTAGTGAACCCCTCGTCGCTGCGAACCGCCACGCGCCCCATGGCCTCTGCGGCAGCCGCGCGTACCTCCCACGAGGGATGCAGAAGAGCGTGACAGATGACGTTCGCTGTCTGGGGTGCCGTACCCGGTGGCAGCGCACGAAGTGCCGCGACCTGCACGCCCGCAGAGGGGTGCGTGACCGCGGTGATGACCACGTCGAGCACTTCGCCGTCCATCGGATCGAGCCCCGAGAGCGCCAGAATGGCGGCAGCCGCCACATCGGTTTGCGGCGATTGCGCCAGCGCGAGCAACGGACCACGGTTCGCAGCCAGAACAGCAGCCATGCCTTCGGACAGGCGACGTTGATCCTCGTTGGACAGCGCCGCAGCGAGTCTCGCCAGCGACGGTCGTCCCCGACGGTCCACCAGATCCAGCAGGGCGTTCGCCTGTCGATCCGGCGGACCCTGCAGAGCCGCGCGAAGCGCAGGCACAAACGTGTCGTCCAGCAGCGGCTGCAGATCGACAGTCGCGGGGATGGAGTTGATGACACGACTCACCACCCACCCTCCGACCGCACCCGAGTACTGATTGCTTCGCAGCCAGCCTTGCAGGACCGGCTCGCTGTCGAGCGCCTGCATCGCTTCCTCCAGAAGCATGCGCTGTCCCTGCAGGACCAGCGCGCGGGCGGCGGTAGCGCGCAGCCGGGCGCTGCCGGCATAGTAGGCTGCTCCCAGAATGCCCCGCTCGTCGGCTGATTCGGCCAGCAAGCCCACCGCGATGGCTGCCGCATCCGCTGCTTCGGGTGAGCCGTAGGCCACAAGGGTATACAACTCGGGCAACACCTGCCGTACACCATGCGTGGCAGCCAACAGCGCGCCCATGGCCTGCATGTCGCCGGAGATGTCTCCAAGAAGGAATCGAATGGTCGCTTCGGTATCCGGCTGAGGGGCGATTCGCATGAGACCAAAGGCTGCGAAGGCTCGATGTTGCACGTTGGCCGAAGCTCGCAATGCGAGGCGAGTCAGTGTTTCGGCAGCGTCCGTCGAACCCGTGCGACCCAGTGCCCAGATCAGGGCTCCGCGCCATGCCGAGTTGCCCTCGACCACCCGTAGCAGAGGTTCGACAGCACGATGGTCGGCCATTCGTGCGACTGCGAGGGCGGCGGTCTCGTGCAGCGAATCGTCGGCGTCATCGAGCACCCGAATCATGGCCACCGTCGCGTTGGCGTTACCCAGCAGGGCCAACACATCCAGCGCCTTTCTCTTCACCAGCACATCGTCCCCTGCGAGCGCATCCAGCAGAGGGCGCAACGTTCTTCGACCGTAGTCGTCGAGTGCGGTCTGCGCCGCGATGCGCTCTTCGGACGTGCCACCGCGCGTGGCCTGCAGCAGGGGCAGCGCGGCCGCGTCAATCACCTCTACCAGAAGCTTCAGATATGTAGCGTGCAGCGCGTCTGCGTAGAGTTCCGGCTCAATCAGACCGAAGAGCTCGTCCAGTGTACCGAGCGACTGCGAAATCCGGATGGACCGCCGCCCTGCCCGCATAACCTGTGACTCCTCCGTCGCCTCGGCCACGATGATCCGGTAGAGCGCATCGGCGTCAGCCGGTCGATCCAGCCCCAGATAGAGGTCTGCCAGTTCGAAGTAGATGGCAAACGCCCGCTCGTCGAGCGCCACCGCCTGTCGATAAGCCGCGAGCGCCTCATCGTACTGCTGAAGCTGGCGATGAATCGCTCCCAGTCTGGCCCACGCCGCGGCGTCATCCGGATTCAATTCAATGGCGAGCAGGGCGAAGCGAACCGCTGCCTCATCATCGTATTGGCGCAGCGACAGGTCCGCCAGTCGCTGGTAGTATTCGCGGGCGCGATGCGGGCTCAATTCGGCGATGTGCGTCAGGGTCGTGATGGCGTCGCCGAGCCGATTCTGTCGGGTGTAGAGTTCTTCCAGGGCGAGCAACGCGGTCAGGTCGTCGGGATGCCCGCTCAGGATCGCTCCATAGAGCTGCTCGGTCTCGTCGTCGCGGCCGAGCAATTCATAGGCTTCGCCCAGAAAATAGCCGGTCTCGAGGTCCGAGGGGTCGTCCTCGAAATCCTGAGCCCGTCGCTCAACAACATCCTGTAAACGTCCAAGGATATTGAATATTCTAACGGTAGCCGTGCGAGCTTCGTCTCGCAGTCCACCGTCGTCGGTGTCCTCGAGCAGGGTCTCCCAGATGTCGAGCGCCTGCGGCATACGCCGCGCGTCTTCGTACAGCTGCGCCAGCGAGCGCAGGTAGCCGGTATCATCCGGTCGCAGCTCGCAGGCCTCTTCGTACGCGAGGATCGCTTCTTCAGCGAGGCTGTGGTTGGCATACACGTCGCCCAGCGTCGCCTGAGCCTCGGCGGGGTCATCGATGACGTCGAGGATCCGCTGCCAGATCCGCTCGGCCTCGGAGCGACGCGCCTCCATGAAGTGAAATTCCCCCAGCGCGACGTAGCTGTCGGGGTTCTGCCCATCAATGCGTACCACACGCTCATAGGCCGCCTGCGCGTCGTCGAATCGCTCGAGCCGATGATAGCGGTCGGCGATCTCGAGCAACACACCTGCATCGTTCGTAAAGCGGGTGGCCATGCGGTCCAGCAGCAGAGCCGCCTCCTCGCTCTGTCCGTTCCGGCGCAGGAGGTCGTAGAGCCGGAATTGAAACGACGAGTCGGCGGGTTCCTGTCGAACCAGCGTCTGGTATTGGGCAATGACGGCCTCGGGATCGCTCAGGCGCTCCAGCATTCGGATCAGGGTGAGCCGGGCATCCAGATTCGACGGGTTGCGAGCCACAGCTGTCTCAACGGCCTGCAAGGCCTGCGTGTCCCGCCCTGATTCATCGTACAGAGAAGCCAGCGTAAGCAGCTGTTCTGCCGAAGGATTCGACCACCTTTCAGCCAGAATATCGACATACTCGTGAAGCCGTCCTTCGCTGCGATAGACATCGATGATGCGTTGCTGCAGCTCTCGGTGCAGCCAGTAGCCGGGCTGAACCATCGCCATGCCGCGCTCGTACTGCGCCACAGCGTCGTCAGACCGTCCCATTCGGGCGTAGGTGTCACCGATATCCTTCACGGCGAGGGCGCGCTGTCGGGTGTCGGTACCCGCGACCTCCGCGACATAGACGTACTGCGCGAGTGCATCATCGAATCGGTCGTGCCGCAGGTATGCCGCAGCCAGGTCCATGCGAACCTGAACGTCACCCGGGTTGGACTCGATGATCTGCAGTCCCCAGGCTGACGCGGCCTCCCAGTCACGCGCATCGAACGCCAGCTCCATGAGTGAGCGCAGCACATCGCGACGCTCGCTGTCATCGGCCGCGAGCCCGAGCGCAACTTCATAACGCGCCGCCGCTTCGTCGGGCAGGTCCAGCCCGGCGAGCGCCTGCGCCAGCGCAAGGTGAGCGAGCATGAGCGCCGGATCGAGTTCAATAGCCCGCTCGTAGCTGACGCGCGCCGCCTCGAGCTGGTCGGCACGGCGCAGCAGGTGACCCAGCACCATGGCGTAGGCGACAGAATCGGGGTTCGCGAGCGCCAGCGCCTGATACTCCTCGGTCAGAGCACCCAGGCCACCACCCACCTCGGCTACCAGTCGGTCAAAGATGCGGTCATCGCGCAGGGTGCGTTCCACGATCTCGCGATAGCGGCGCACGATCTCCTGCCGGCGCTCGGGTGACTCCTCGGCCGACCAATCGCCGTCCTGAGCCGGCACCGGAAACGAAAGCAGCGTCAGGGAAGCTGCCAGAAGCCCTCTAACCACGGAGCGAAGGAGAGTCGACATGGAGTGCCCGATGAGGGTAGACGCACATGTGTATGAAACGGCGGCCGTCGCGTTCCAGGAACCGTACACAGACGCCCACTCTAACCATTCCCCGGACAGGGCCGCAATGGAACTCCACGAAATCCGAAACGCAGATGACGCAGATATCTGGGCACGCGAGTTTATTGCCCGGGTCATTGTGGCGTGTCCTCGACGACAACCCACCAGTGACGACGAGCGGCGCGCCCAGGAGCTCGTTCGAGAACAGTATGACGCGCTCGGTCTGACGACCGAACATCAGCGTTTTACCTTCAACAACAATCTGTACGCCAACCTGCTGGTTCACTTCGGAGTGGGGGTGCTGGGCTCCGTGGTGGCGCTCACGTCACCTGCGCTGGGACTGGCTCTACACAGCCTTGCGGGGATCTCCTACCTCGCGGACTCCACCCGCCGAGCGTTCATTCTTCGCCGACTGTTTCCCTTTCGCGAATCCCTGAACACGCTGGCCACCCTGCCCTCGATTGGTGAACGCCGATTGCGGATTGTGCTGGTGAGTCATGTCGATGCGGCATTTACCGGCATGTTGTTTCAACCGTGGTTTGTGAAGCGCTTTGGCGCTCAACCCGGGCCGATGTACAAATCCATGCGTGTGGCGACGCTCTCACTGGGTGCGCTGGCCTTGCTGGACGCGTGGGAGCTTGGCGCGGGGCCGTCCACGCTTTCCCGTGTGCTGCGCCTGGGCCTCACGGTGCCGTCGTTGATTGCCGCCGCCCTGAACCTGGACATTGTGGTGCGCAACCAGATTGTGCCGGGTGCAAATGACAACCTGTCAGGCGTTGCGGGCGGTCTGGCCCTGGCGCGGTTGCTGCGTGAACGCCGCCCTGAGGGGGTCGAGTTCGTGTTTGTGACCGCGGGCTGCGAGGAAGCGAGTCTGGGTGGCTCGGACGCGCTGGCGAGGCGCATGAAAGACGAATGGAAACGGGATGATACGGTCATTCTGGCCATCGATGGTTTCTCGAATGGAACCCTGCACTGGTTTCACGAGGGGGAGGTGCTTCCCATTCGGCCCTGCGGCTGGCTGGAGTCCGTGTTGAATGACATGCGACGCGATCCGCGCTGGGCTGAGCTTCAATCGCTCGATGTTCCGGTGGGCGGCACAGATGCCGTCCCCTTTGCGATCAGAGGCTACGATGCCGTGGGGATCGGCTGCGTGGATTCGGCCCTGAAGGCGCCTCGCCACTACCACCTGCCCACCGACACAGCGGACGCACTGGACGTGGGCAAAATCGGCTGGTGCGTATCGTTCTGTCTGGATCTTATCGATCGGGTGGCTCGGTCGCACCCGCGGTCAGGAATCGCTGGTTGACCCCGGCGGCGGCCTCGTTCTAAACGTCGCGGTTCCTGCTATTCGGTGAATTTCTGCGCATGAGCCGTAACCGCCTTCAACTTAACCCGTTCAGGGTCGCATTCTGGACCCTGGTGGTTCTGGTGCTTGTCGCGTTCGTTCTGGACCGCAGGCCTGTCCGGCTGGATGCGGGCGACCCACGCCTTCAGGGCGCGTTCGCACCGATCGAAGGGCGCGGCGACGTGGTGGTGATCATTGCCTCGCAGGGCGCCACAGACACCGAGGGACGTGGCATCGTTCCGGGCTCCTGGCCATGGGTCGACGCGGTGCGCCAGGAGGTCGGGCCCGTCTCGGTGCTCGCTGTGGAGGACCTCACTGCCGAGGCCCTATCGCCCTATCAGTATGCCATCTTTACGTCGGGAACAACCACCAGCCTTCATGCGGAAGCGGTGGTACCGCTGGTGGAAGAGCTCACTGCGCGAGGGGCGACGGTCGTCCTCGAGCTCCCCGAGGCGCGCCTGCGCACGCAGTTCGGCGCCGACGGAAACGGAGGCTGGCGAACACCCGGCGCGATCACGGCGGTCGGCGCACTCGATGCACCGTTCAACAACGAGCTGCGACGCATGCCTCTGTTGACGCGCTTCATTGGCTCTACAAGGCCGCTGGAAGGCGCAGAGACGTTGCTGGCCATGGACGGCGCACCGGTCGTCTATTCGCGCACCTTTGGTACCGGCGAGGTGATCGTACTGGACTTCGACGCGGGACAACAGCTGAGCGCGCTGCAGCAGGGCGTCTCGACCAGCACAGGGCGCGTGCGACCGCGCGTCTCCGGAGCGCCCGTACGCACGTCCGATGTTGTCGCCTCGCCTGCGCTGCTCGGCTCCATGATCCCGTACGCCGATTTACTGGAGCGTTTTCTGATTCACGCGGTGATGGGGCGCCGCATGGCGCTTTTCGCGCTGTGGCAATGGCCGGAAGGGGGCAACGGAGCGCTACTGTCGTCGCATCAATCCACCACCATGAGCGGGCGTCCGTTGTGGATGTCGATTCATGAACGGGGGCTTGGAGCCCGGTCCGCGACGTTTCTGACAGCGCCACCTCATCTGCCCACCCGGGAGAACGCGGTCGACATTCCGGAGTTCACCGGACACGGTGCGCTGCTGTGGTTTACCGACCCCGCGCAGGCCTCGCTGCACAAGTCGTGGGGAGCATTGGGGTTCGACATCATCGAACAGCCGATGACCCTGGTTGCGCAAATGGAACAGCTGGAAGCGTGGCTGGGCGAAGAAGCCGACATTCGCGGCGTCCGTACCTGGGACGGTCGCTGGACCAGTGAACACGTGGACGCATGGCGCATCATGGACGCGGTGGAGCTGCGCTATTCGGTTTCTTTTTCACCTACGCCCGGCGGACAGCAGGGTTTTGTTTTCGGCACCTGCCAGCCCTTTACGCCAAGCGACTGGAATGGCTTGCCTTTTCGTGTCCGAGAGATTCCGGTCTGTTTCACCGACCCCTCGACACCCGAAGAGGTCGAGCAGCTGATGCTCACCCTGCAACGGGCGGTCACCGAGTTCTGGAGCGTTCACGTCATGACGTCGGCCGACCGTTTTCACCGCACGCCCAGCATGGCGGGCTTTGACGCATGGCGCGACGCTCTCGAGTTTGCGCGTGCCAACAACATGTGGGTCGGCGGCGCAGGAGAGCTGAACGCGTTCTGGAGACGGCGAAGCGAGGCCGAACTCCGAGTCGCTGCGCGCGAAGTCACCTCACGGGACGCGGACGGGACGCCGCGCATCATCGAGTACACGCTCGAGGCTGAAACCAGTGAAAGGGGCCTGGTGATTATGCTGCCCGTACAGAGCGAGGGACTTCAGCTCTCGCGGGTCACTCGCGGGTCTCGTGAGTCGCAGGTTCTCGGCGATGAAGTCACCACCCGGGAGGTGGGCTGGCTTGGTCGCCCTGTGCAGCTCGTCGCGGTGAACCCGGGGTTCACCACCCTCGGGCTTCGTTACACGCGGCCCTGAAATGGACGACCCATGAATTTCAAGCGACCCTCTACCCGCCGTCCGCGAATCCCGCTGGAATTCGTGCTGACCGCCGTCGCTGTCCTCACGTGCGTGGGCTGGTACATCAAGGACAGACCCGTGCGCCTTGACACGCGGCCGGAAGCGCTGGCCATGGCAATCGCCGAGCCATCTACCGCAGATGCACCCGTACTGGTCGTGTTGCCGTCAGTCGCCGAAGCGGCCACCCTGGATACATTTTTCTGGGATGCCACATGGCTCAATGCAGTCGAACAGGAGGTGGGCCAGACACGTTCGATTCTGGCCTCGGCGCTGTCTCGTGGCGACATGGACCCGTGCGAGTGGGTGATCATTCCCAGACACGCCGCACAGCAGATCGACCCCACACAGGCACAATTCGTACGAACGTGGGTCGAAGACGGTGGTGTGCTGCTGCTGGAACAACCAGAAGGCCCCTGGCAGGCCTTTACAGGGCAGAATCTAACGGGCGCACGCCGAGCCGATACAAGGCGCATCACCGCCTTTGATGGCGCCATGGTCCGCGGTGAGCTGCGAGAAGACATCATCTCGATGCCCCTCGTCTCGACGCTGCTCACCTACAACCCCGCTGAGCTCGCGCGCGGCCGTGATTACGACGTACTACTCGAAGTGGATGGACAACCGGGCATTATTCGTCGAGCGCTCGGGAGAGGGCACGTCATCGTGCTGCTGTTTGACGCATCGCAGGCACTTGGCCTGATGCAGCAGGGCGTGCCTCAGGACGACCTCACACTGCCTGCCATCGAAACGGCGCAGATGCCCCCCGGGCTGAGTGCGCTCGTCGGGCTGGTCGCCAACGAAGGGCTCCACGCAGCATCGGTGCCCTATGCGGACCTCCTCGAACGAAACCTGCTCTACCTGCTGGATGAGCAACGACCTGTCGCACGTCTCTGGCTCTATCCAGGCAAGGCGCGGGGCGCCCTCGTCGTAAGTCATAGCGAAGCACGTTTCGGAGAGCGGCTGCGTTTCATGACCGACTGGGAGCACTCCATCGAGCAACGGTCGACCGTGTTCTCGGTACCCGGGAGTCTGCCGCCGGAGTCGCTGGCGGACATTGGTCGCATTGGCACCGACCTGCAAATGCAGTGGATTCCGGCCGAAGCGCCATTTGCGCCCATCACGACCTGGGGAATGGGTGGATTCCGGCCGCTGTACCGGGCCATGACGCTACAAGACCAGGTGAGTCGCCTGAATCATGACCTGTTGCCATACGGGCCAACCATCGTCACCCGCACCATGGATGGACTCTGGCCCATCAACTGGCTGGATGGTTTCAGGCGCCTGGAGGCGGCTGGCGTTGTCGCCGACTCGTCGTTTGGGCCGGCGCCCCCGTCGCTGACTGCAGGTCAGACGTCCATCGGTTATCTGTTCGGTACCGGCTATCCCTTTCGACCGATTGATGCCAACGGTCATCGGTTTCGGGTCATGGAGATTCCCTTCCAGATTCTGGATGCAGCGCAGGGCTACTCGATTGATGCCCTGCGACGCCTCATTTTCGACTCGGCAGACGGACACCACACCGCCATCGTCGGCGACTGGCGTCCGGACACCATGGCGGTTCGCCCCAGTTTTGATGCGCTGGAAGGATGGCGGGCAGCTTTTGCGCTCGCCGAGGAGCAGGAGCTCTGGGTCACCACACACGCAGAATTCGTGGACTTCATGCAGCGCCGAAGATCCAGCTCCGTTCGCTCAACTTTTCAGCGCGAGCAGCGCACGCTCTCGATTGAGGTCACGTTGTCCGGTCCGGCGCCTGACGCGCGTGACGTGCTATCCCTGACCCCCTCCATTGCTTTTGCGGCCCGGCTGGAGGGTCGTCCTGTAGAGCGCATCACCGTCAACGGCGCACCCATTGACGTGGCGGAGCTGCCTGTCACGGGAGACCGCGCCCTGCACCTGCTTCAGGTGGAGCCCGGTGAGCATCGCATCCAGGTGTTCTACACCTCGCCCACGGAAGCCATGATGCCATTTCAGTCTGGCCAGCCCGGCGAAGAGGCCGGACAAGGCGCAGCACCAGACTCGACTGTGGAATGACCGCAAAGACGCGGTCTGGCTGTCACAACCAACCGGTTGTCACCGACGCCCCGAACGGAACCCCCTGACGTTGGGAACCTCCGAGTCGCCGTTCATCACACCGTCATCAGACCTGACGTGGGACAAAGCCGACCATCCGGGAGCGCTCAGTCTGCGCCCTCGCAGATAAAGCGTTGCAGATACGCAAGATCGGGCGCATCAACCGGGCCGTCCTCGCGCCAGACCAGCCCATAGCCCTGAAGGTTATTCGTGAGGCTATACTGCGGAGACACACCGAGGCGCGACGTCGCCAATTCAACCGGCCGCAAAATCCGCGCTCCTGACCGGTCGTAGCGATACAGCCAGATCGCCTGCTCTGCCCCGCTGTTCACAGCAACCGCCACACCATATTCGTCGGACTTCGCAAATGTGCGAATGTCCAGAATCCCAGAACCGACGCTCACCTCCAACTGGACTGGCTGTGAAGCGACCGGACCTCCTATGCGCAACGACTCGATGTCAGCATCCGTGAGGAAAATGCCCCAAAGCTGGCGATCGGTGTCAGACGAGAGAAGCCAGAACACGGCGACACCCCCCGCAATCGTGGCGGACTCCAGACGCACCACGTCGACTGAAAAGGCGTTCTGGTTGGAGAGCAGATTGGTCGATCCAAGCACCTCACCCGCCTCGTTCAGCAACGCGAGTCGAATCCGTCGCTGACCGCCAATCTCCCCAGACCAGACCACACCGAACAGTCCCGCCGTTGAGAAGGCCGATATCGCGCCGCCCGACTCTCCATCTTCGCTGAGGGGCACCGGTGGGTCGGTGACGGTTGTCTCGCGATTAAATGAAGAGATGTGCGCCTCAACGAACGGCCGAGCAGCCAGACGCAGGTAAGCGACCACGGTGGCATTCAGCGTACTGGCGAATCGAACGTTCTCGATGATGTCGGTGCTGCTCGTGCCTTGTACCAGCGTTGTGGCGCTCGGCGGTTGCGCATCGACGGGACCCACGACACTCCCGACCACCAGATCACCCCGTTCGAGTGCGACCCGAACATCGGCGACATTGCTGTACGCATATTGAAAGCGGGCGCGGCTGGCATCGCCTGCAGACTCCGTTTCGGAGAGGAAATCCACCGTCGGAAAGAACTCGCGGCGCGAACTGTTGCCGTCCACAAGGTTCACCAGAATCGCATCGGCTGGTGGATCCGCGACGCGCTCGCCAGATTCAAAGAAGCGGCGAAAACCCAGCCCGTCCCGATTGCTGACCATGACGAAGAGCTGATTCAGATCGGGGGCGGCCCGGACCGCAAAAGACGCACTGAGCTCGTCGATCGTGGTCGGAAGCGTCAGCACGCGCGGCTGCATCACCGGCACACAGGAGACCCGGGTGCAACGACCGCCCGCGCACTCGTACCCGTTCGAACAATCACTCGCCAGCTGACAAGAATCCAGACAAGCGATGTTATCTTCGTCGCACGTGTACGCCCCGCAGGCCGCGTCGTCGCAGTTGGCATCCACGTCGATCACCACTGAACACGACATGTGCAGGCCCATCAGTATCGACAGAGACACTGCGGTCACTCCAAACAGATTTCTGCGTAACGTCATGACACTCGATGATGAACAGTGGACGCGCCTATTCGACGGACAGAAGTCGCATCATGCAACAACCGTCCAAATACGCAAGTCGTGGGCAATGTCACGCCAGCGGGCATGACAACACGCAAGGTGACCATGCAGGATTGGTCATAGCACAATTCCTGTGGTAGCCTGCCCGAAGTCCCCTTTGAAGGTGATCGCATGTGTACCGCCTGGCTCTCGAGATTCTGTTTGGCCCTGATGCTGGCTGCAATCTGTCTTTCCGCCCCGGCAACCCCTGTGCTGGCTCAGGATGACCCGGCCGAACAGGCAGCTCAGCTCGTGGAAGAAGGTACAGCGCTGTTTCAGGCCCGAAACTTCGAGCAGGCAGCCATTATCTTTCAGCAGGCCTACAATCTCGACCCACACCCGGTCCTGCTCTTCAACATCGCCCGAGCCCATCAGGAAATGGGTGATCTTCCAACTGCCCTCCGCATGTTTCGTGAGGTGCAGGCGATGGAGGCCGACGAAAATGTTATCGGCGCCGCGACCGGGCGCATCGCCACTCTCGAACAGATGCTCACCGAACAGGGGTATGACCCCGCTACCGTGACGGCCGCGGACTACGTGCCCCGGGGGTTCATCAACATCACCACCGAGCCTGCCGGTGCCACGGTGTTTGTGGATGGCGATGAGCTTGGTGTGACGCCGCTCAGCCGCGGACAGATCGATGAAGGCTCCCATGAGCTCAGGCTCTTGCTGGATGGATTTCACCCTGTCACGACGAGCGTTGACGTGCGGGGCGGCGGAGAAACCATCCGCTCGTTCACCATGCAGGAGCGAACCTCCCTCGAGCAGTATGTGCCGCCAGAGCCAGGCTACCTGTCCGTCAACGCTCCACAGTCCAATATGGAAGTCTTCATTGACGGACAACGTTACTCCGTCACGCCCCTCGTTCAGGCCCCTCTCGCCCCCGGCACATACGAGGTCGTGGTCAACGCCGTCGGATGGATCAGCTACTCCACCGTGATCGAGGTTCGCTCGGGCGAGCAGTTGACCGTCAACGCAACCATGGAACCCGTTGGTGGCTTTCGACCCATGCAGGTGGCCAGTGGTCGACGATCACTCGAAAACGGCTTTCTGATTGGTGGAGGCGCACTCGTGACCACCGGCACCGTTTTTGGCGTACTCGCGCTTACCAGCGCCAGCACCTACAACGACCGCATCGCGGACCCCGAGCGCGGGCGGTTCCGCGATCAGGCGCGCACCAGCGCTCTCATCGCCGATATCACCATCGGCACCGGAGCCGCTTTGCTGGTCACCGGACTCGTTCTCAAGCTGACCAACAATTCGGGCGAAGAGTGGGGAGGGCCTACGCCCGAGCAGCTCGTGTTCGCACCCTCCATCCAGCGCCGCTCCATCGGGTTCTCGTTCGGTGGCCGCTTCTGAGCG